>OCQC01000006.1_pt1 | contig 322578 bp, 224 predicted proteins | sample 1538401 | NCBI WGS metagenome assembly OCQC01 (sample SAMN04571689, study PRJEB22368) | human gut metagenome | biome: human gut; material: stool | host: Homo sapiens | place: Luxembourg | collected 2012-08-03 | reverse complement strand
ACAGGCTGCTGAACCGGAATACCGATATGATTTATCTTTCTCATGGTACTATAATTTAATATTAAAGTTTGTCTTTATCAATATCTATATTCATTCACCCAAATTCTCAAATGTTTTCTCATTCTTATTAATATCCATTCCTACAGGGCTCATATGGTAGTACTCTTCGGCCAATTGCATATATTTCTTAAACATCCGTTGAGTTACTTCCACCTCGTCACCTTGAGTAACAGGCGTACGCGCTTTCTCTGTTTGTTTAGTGTAGGCAAGTTCCCAATCAGCCAATTCATTATAAAATTCATTGGCACGGAAAGCCTCACGCTGATGCGTCAACGGCAGACCTTCTTCCGAATATTCCGTATTATCTTCCAAATGCTTTTGCAACATTGCGTAGAACTTTTGCCAACGGGGTAAATAATACCCTTTGATTAGCCCCGACCATTCCCGCCATGCATAATCAAATATAACAGGGTCTTTACCGTTTTGTCCTCCCCAAACGGTGAGAAGAGTGGTAGCATCCACTTCCATCAAGTCTTGTTCCTCTTTTGTATCCCCCCAACTGCGAGCCTGTGTCAACCAGCGGTCAAAGCTATACTCAGGGCGGGTACGGAGCAATTCGTCCATATCATCCAATAATTCAAGAAAACGTTTGGAATGTAAAGAAAACCCTTTCTTATCTTTAGCAATAAACGCCTCAGCGGCTTTTTGGTGTATAAGCTGCCCTAAGTTTGTCATTATTTGCCGTTGTACGTCTACTATGTCGAAACGATAAGGAACAGAATGTTTCAATTTATCGGCATCTTTCAAAAGTTCCAACTGGGCATTGATAACAAACTTCGGAGAATACGGAATTCCCAAGCCTGCATTAGGACCGGATTTTTTTACTTTTATAGCCGGACGGGCTGCTATGATAGAACTGCGTTCCACTCCATTTGTACCGCGTTGATACGGGCCTTCCAGTAAAAGAGACCAAGCCTTGGCAGCCGCTACAGACTCACTACCGTAACGTCTCTTCGCATAAGAAGCCAACCAGGATTCCAAAGCTATACTGTCCACATGATGGAACATTTCAAACGCCAAATCATAATATACAGGATTCTGCTCGATGGCTTCCATAAACAGCCCGGAACCACAAACATTGGGGTAAGTCTTTTTAGCTTTTTGATATTGGTTGGAAGCAAGCAAATGCAAATCTCCATGCATATTGATACGTCCGCCGAAATTATGTAAGTTTCCTACAACAACAGGATATCCCCACAGGCCTTTATGCCGCTTCGTACGTTCGCCGTTCAAATCCAATATCAACAGTTGTTCGCGAGGAACAGCTTTCACAATGGATTCACGAATACTCCATGCCTGCATAGCCCATAAAGAGCCTTTATCGAACTCCTGAAAAAGTTGATGAATTGTTTCCCCTACCGAATGTAAATACTCGGGCGTATCAACCGGCGGTTGTCTTTCATGAAAAGGGTCTGCCGCATATACTCCATAACTTCCGAACAGCTTATCCTGTTCTTCCATAAAGACCTTGCCGAACTTGAGAAACAAAGGGTCCGTCGGATCAAGCAGTGCGGAAGCATCAAACCCATACCATGTTTTGGTCATATCAATCTTGGCATCGGGAAACTTTTCTTTCAACAACGGTGGCACGAACCCAGAAAAACCTTGCTGAATAGGCTGCATGCCGAACTCCTGCATGCGCGCCATAATCTTTTTACCTAATACGGTATGTTTGTCAATAACGGATTTGGGCAACGGTCCGCCAAAGCTATGCAAATTCTGCATCCATTGCCATGCCGAATGCCCCGGCGCACTTAAAAAGGAACGTGCCTCCTCGTCTGTAAAATCAAACCGTAATAATGTATTATACCATATAGCATATAAACCGACAGAAAACAACGGCATGTTGATGCCGTTCATCGCCATATAATCCAATTCCTTTTGCCAGCGCTCCCAGTCCCACCAAGCGCCCGTATAACTCAAAGTACAATAATTGAAATATACCCGGTATTTCGAATCAATGATTCTCTGCTCCTTTCTAACGGGTTGCGGAAGAATAACCGGCAAATTCAGTTGATTGCCAAACCACGAAACATGCGCATTACATGTGTACTTCAGATACCAATTGAATGCACTGGCCAATGCCACAACGTTATTTCCGCGCAATATTACTCTCTTTCCGTCACCGTCAATTTCATATATGTCCTTGTTATCACTGCCCGATATTACTTCCAATTTATATTGGCCACTATATCCGGGAGTAACACGTTCTATCAGTTCAAACACGACCTTCTCCACTCTATTCTTACAATATACCGGCAAACAACAGAGAAACAAAAAAAGACATAACAGAAATCGGTTCTTCATTTTTATTAGTTTTTAAGTGAAGGGGTGTCAAAACTTTCTTTAGTCATTACATTATCTGTCATACAGAACATTGTGAAGTATCTTTTCTCTCGTCATACGAAAAGGAAATTCTTCGCTTTGCTCTGAATGACAGAAAATGTAAACTAATTATGCATATTCATCTAAGACAAATTACAAGGCTGCTTTAGCATTTGTGAAACGCAAACCGTCATTGTCATGGTAACATGCCCATTCTTCAACGATAGCACCTTCGGGACCGGCCATCATGAAGTGGAAAGATTCCAATTCTTTCAGACGCAAAACATCGCCCACTTTCTGCACCGTGAAATTCTTGCTCTTGATAGGACCATGACCTGCAGGAATCTCAGGAGCATTCGGTGTTTCCTCGCCAATCTCCGAGAAATTATATACCCAGCCGTGGTTAACCATCCAAGACTCATGCTTTGCAGGGAATTTGGTCTTAACGTGTGCATGTTCCGGTATCATCTGTCCCGGCAACAAATAGATGTGATGGGCGAAATAACCGTACTCGGGATCATTAACCCAGAAGATACCACCCATACCTACATGTTCGAAATCACCCAAGCCGAAATCCGTAAACCAGATATCTTTCTCCATCAATGGAGTAAAAGGAACATTATAGAATTCAAACATATCAAGAAAGGCTTTCTTGGCTGCTTCCTGATTGAACTTGCCGTCTTTGTAGAAATCGGCATTCGTGTACTTCTTCTGGTACGTAGTCTTTTCCTGTGTCATAACTTGTTCTGCTTTTTTAGTTTCTGCCGTACAGGAAACAACTCCCATACCGCAAGCGGCAATCATTGCCAGTGTTAAGATTTTCTTTACTTTCATTTTTCCATATTTTAATTATTCAAAAAATCATTCATCGCAATAATCCCATGCCTTCTATCTCTATCAATAACTCGGAACGGCATACATCCGTCAGAGTATAGATAACGGGCAACTCCGGATATCTGCTTTCTATCACTTTTCTTGCCTTTTCCATATCTGCCCGGTATTTCACATAAACACGGAAATTAATAAGACCGGCATCTCCGGTTACCGGTATTCCGGTCTGCCGCAAATTATTACCGGAAACCAAATATTCTATATTCTCAAGGGTTGCCAAGGTCTGTTCTTCAATACCTACTCCTTCCAGACTCTTCTCTCCCCGAATGGCGGCCGTACCGGATATGTAGACAAAACCATGATCGTCCTTCCATACCGCCTTGGCACGTTCGAACTTGGGAGTAGTCCTTACCTGCAACGCTGTTTTACCTAACAAGACCTGCTGGGAATAGGCATGAGCTGCCACCTGCAATGGATTGTTCACTCCTGCCATGAAGACGGTCCCGTCCTCACAAAGCAACAAATCCATATCTATCATGATACCTCCCCAACGGGTTCCGATACCGGTAGCGGCAGGATAGCCGGTACTCCATTCCACACCAGCGTAAAACTGAGAACGAGCATCGTTAAAATCCTGATAATGTTGATGACCGGCATTATCACAGTCGGTTATTTTTTCAATATAGTTCCATTGACGGATAATAGCGGAAACCGGCATTCTCTCGGTATCAATCACCTGCCGGATACGTGCGAACACATCATCCGCTTGTTCACGGATATTCCAGTGCAAAACATCCCCGGTTACTCCGCCCAAAAACAAACGTCTGCATCCTATACGTTCCACAGCAATGTATGATATGCCTGCATACTTCCGATAAGACACTGTATCCTCTCCCGTCAGCACCACTTCATGTACCTCCAGAGCCATACCATCCGTATCGACAGGTTGGGCTACATAGCTCACTACCGGACAGGCGTCACCGAAATGTCCCCTGACGTTTTTTTTCAGATATGCAAATTGAGCCACATACTCCCTATTGTCCATTGGAGCACCGAAAAAGACCATACGTACAGGCATATAAAGCGCAGTATATTCAATCAACAAGTGCGCTACCATTTCTTCAAAGAGTGCTTTCTTCGCCTGATAAAAACGATGCGTAATTTCTATATGCTGTTGTACCGTTGTCATACCCTATTCCTCCTTATATGCATCTTTAAAGTGAGTTTACATATTCAGCCAGTTCATCGGCTTCTTTAGAGGAAATCTTTTTATTGATACCATGCTTATGCACCTCAAAAACCTCTTTCATAGTGGCTGCCCTACCGTCGAACAGATAAGGAGCAGTACGCCACACCTCACGCAACGTAGGAGTATCCCAGCCTTTCTCAAATTCTACATCCTCTCCGATACGATGCATTCGCATATCCGTATAATAAGGACCGGAATGGCATTCATCGCATTTGAACTTCTCAAAGACTTTACGCCCCCGCTTCGCTTTCTCCGACAGTTCCCCGTTCACCAAATAAGGACTGGGAAGCGGTTTCAACGACAGTAAATATTCATCCACACAAGTAGCGAACTCTTCCGGAAGGTCTATAAACTGAATATATTTATAACCGGTACGGACGGCAACATAAGAAGAGGCACGGATACCCGAAATCATGGCAGGAGGAGTGACATGAGAAAGCAGCAGACTTTTACAATTCTTGGAATTACCGATACCGTCATTCATCAAATCCCAGTTCATCGCATCCATACGGGCATCGCCCGGATGGCAACCATTACAGGATTGCCAGTTTTGAAAGCAGTATTCGGCATCGTTGAAATACTTCTCGCCTTTATTGATTCGGCTCTCTACCCTATTTTTTACCATAGCGATAGTCTGAATGTCCGCTGTATTTAAATCGACAATGTTTAAGGTATCGGAAAAGTAAGTGGGAACCACCGCCTTGCCTTCTCCAACAATGAAACATCTGGGACCATTACCGATGAGAGGAATCCGTTGACGAATACCATATAAAAATCGCAAATCATAGGCCAAGGAAGCTTTTTGAGGATATTGCTCAAACTTCCGGATAAAAGACGGATAGTCGATTACGCTGATTTCGTGAGTGCCCGAATGACTGACCACAATCTTGTCATCCGTGCACTTCACATCCCAAATACCCGCGGCACCGCGTTCAGGTTCATCCAACAGCACCGCACCCTCAAAGTTTAATGATTCCAAATTGACCACACTCATGGCATTCGTATTCATCCATCCCTGCTGCAACTGAGAAGTGGGAACTTGAAAACGTCCCAGATTGTGGGTAACCAACAGATAGCGGCCATCGGGGGAAAGTGTCATCCCCCGAAGTGCATTGCTACCATTTTCCAATTGTATATCTTTTACCTTTTGAAAACTTTCTTTATCTATTACTGATACGCATGAAGCCACCGTATCCACATCCGCTCGTTGTGACGGAAGGAAATTGGCAACAAAAAGATATTTCCCCTTCGGGTCCGAAACGATGGATTTTGGTTCACGCAACACGGATACAGTACGCAGTACCTTCATTTCGTCCTTATCTATCTCGGATACAGTTCCAGCAAACTGATTGCAGACATATAACTTTCCGGAATGAGCATCCAATAAGGGAGAACAAGCTCCTGAAGCCGTCGCCATAAAGTCTTTCCCCGAAGGAGAGGATGAGGAAAGGAAATAAACTCCATTTTTATACTCACCAGCAACCGTTGCGATAATACGGTCACCATCCACTGCCACTCCCGTAGGAACTTCATCCAACTCCCATTCTTGCAGACGTTCTTTACAGTCCGATGAGTAAACCGTCACTTTACGAATACCCTTTTGAGTGACAACGACTCCGGCTTTATAAGGAGTAATACCGGTTATAAATAAAGGAGTCCCTTCGGGTCGGTCGACTTCATTTGTAGTAAAAGCAAAAAACGATACTACTAATAATATGACCGGCAAAGTCAATCGTATATATTTCCCAATTCCATGTTTCATAGTCATTAACTTTAACGGATGTTTTTCTTTGCACAAAAATAGGACAAAAGGTATTCAAGGGGTATCACTAGCGTCTTATTTACTTGTAATTTTGTACAAAAAACGATGATTATTCACTTTTGAGACAGAATCACATTGAAAAAAGAAAACAGTATAGTTCAAAATTCATGAACTATACCGTTTAAACAAGTTAATAAAACTATATGTGTTAAGTTAGAATGTTAAAATAGCTCGAGCATGACGGCCATCATTTACTCTCCAAGCAGCAGTCTGACCATAATTTTTGCCGGTTGTTAAAAGTCCAACCCGGTACAACATGCCTTCAGATCCGGACTTAGTTTTCTCAATACTACTGGACCAATAGAATTGTTCACCATCTAATGAGAAAGTTTCTGCGACACCTGCTTCTACGAGAATCTGCATTGACTTACCAACAGCTCGCAATTCTATAACATTATTTACCTTACTCGCATATTCTTCTGCAAGAGTTAGATATTGCTTTACAGCTCCCCAGTACCAGCCACTAGTACCAACAGGTACTTTCATTTCGCCTGTACTTTCATAATCCGAAATAGCTTTAGCTATCGGATAATCACTCAGATTATCAACAGATTTAAAAATTTCAGTATTCTTGAATCCTAATATATCAGCATATTTTTTATTATCTTCATCACAATTATCAATCAAATCCACAGCCGGTTTTTGGGATAAATCAAAATGTGTCAGCCCTTTAATTCCCGATGGAGCAAGTCTTTTTTCTCCTCCTGTAATATCTTTCAAAGCTATTACCCAACCATGAACTTCCTGTAGCTTCTGTGTACCGTTATTTGCTATGTAATTTTCTGGCTTATCGGCAGAAGCCTTTCCATCATCATGAGCAACAGCAAATACTATACCGATACACGGATTGGCATCACTCTTCGTAAAAGAAGAAGAATAAGTACCGTCTGCATAGAAGAAATCACCAACCTTGGCCTTAATTGGTCTTGAAGTTATCGCTACATTATCCGATTCCCATTCAGCTACATCAATGTCAAAGATAATATCAAATTCCGTATCTTCTATCGGAGACTCTCTCATCATATTACCACTTACCTTGACATGTTGATTACGCAACAAAGGAACTAATCCCGATGGTATCGTCACATCCTGAATTCCTTGTTTAGTAGTGAAGCTCAAATGGATTTCATCCATATTTTCACTTGTCTCATCAACAAAGATATATGTAGAGAATAAAGTGCCGTCCGGTGTTACCTCAGGATTAAAAACTGCTACAGAATGAGCCACTGTTACTGTCTCACCTACCGTCTTACCCGTACTTACATCGAATTTAGCGACAGCATTATACGACACAGATAATCCTTTCAATAAATTGAACTCTCTCAGGTTCTTTTCCAAAACACTGACTTTTGTAAACGGACGGACCAATTCCGGTTCCATAATGAACGCTTCACCGGCTTTTTTCTGAACCTCACCACTATAGAAGAAAGCATCGCAAGCATTATTGTTTATCAAGCTATTCATATCTTTTACAGTAATGTTTCTCAAATCGGAAGTATCGTAATACTTGTCTTCATAATGAGAAGTCCCATCTTCTACCCTACTGGTTGCAGCCGAACCAGCATCGACATAATCCATCCACATCAAGCAATCGTAAGTTCCGGCATCAACCGTCAAATCCATTGGCAATTTATTTGTTTCAGCAGCAGGGTCTACTGCAACCTCGTTACGATAGGCTAATTTTGCACCTTCTCCCTTTGTCCAAAGTTCAAGGATACAACGCAATTTGTGTCCGGCTATCTCTGCCTGCCCGTCAGTAATACTCTCCGGTAGAATAGCAGAAATGTGTATCTGTCCGGTATCAACACCGGATGCATTATCATCGTCACTGCACGAAACAAATAAACCCATGCAGCAAAAAAGTATTAAACCTAATAAATTCTTTTTCATATTCAATATAAGTTTTAATTAGGGTTATTTTATGATTGTCAGGAAAGGTCTTATCAATCCCATCGTCTTATAATTAGGTTTTGCATGAGGGGCAACCCTTGAAGTCCCAATCTGTACTACCATTGGCATGGCATCTCTGTTTAAAGTACTCGTATAAACATGATAGCCATTTGCTGAATTACTATTTGCAAAATAATTTGCAATTCCAGCTTCAATAGCATCGTTAAATGCCGTATTAAATGCTATATTTTTATCAATAGTCTGAGAGGCATCATTGGGGTAAGGCTTCCCCGAATTTGGTGTAAAGCCATAACAGACTCCAGCTGCTTCTAATAATTGTCCGGAAGAAGGTATGTACCAATCACTTGCATTTGTCGGTTTTACCGTTTCTTTTTTCCATTTTTGGAAAATATATAAAACCGGATAATTCAAAGAACTACTCGAACCAACAAAAGACTTATCCGACAATATTCTCTCTGTTGCAACATAACCATCATACGTTGTCCAATTAGGATCGGCAGTAGCCTTAGATAATATAGCAACATTTTCATCTCTTCCACTCATATCATCATTCTGTTTATAAAAATAAGGACGGGAGTTACTTAATATATATTGCTCATTTTCTACTGGAAAATCATCTATAAAAATATCCGTATTATTCAATGCCATAACATATCCTTTAATGCTCTTACCTTTTGCAGTCTCACCATATAATGAAATATTATCACCTTTTAATATTCCGGTGGCATACACAATTCCTACACAATCATCTTTATTTTCATCTGTCAACTCGCTACTCCATGTACCGTCAATAAAGAAGTAATCACCAATTTGCGGATCTTCGCTTGGTTCCGGTTCGGGCTCCGGTTCTACGGTACCACCCTCCATTAGTTTTCCAGCGGCAACCAGTTGCTGGTTACGTTTCAATTTGATACTTTCTGCCGGTATTTCGCATCTACTTTTACCGGCATCCGTATCAAAAGAAAGAATAAAGTTCCCCATAGACAATCCACTGGAAGGAACAAAGACATAACTGGTAAATAAGATCTGAGTGTTATTTCCCGGTTGAAAAGTCTTATCATACATAGCAGTAACCATCTCCGTTGTCGGTTCTCCCGTAGCTACACTGAAAGTCTTTGGTAATTGACATTCAACCGTCATACCATTTAATGAAGCAAACTTATCTACATCATTTTCTTTCATTATCAGTTTGGCAAACGGACGCTTCATCTTCATTGTTTGCTGAACTGCTGTAGCATTCTTCTTGATATCCAAAGTTGCATAGAAACCATCGCAAAGATCGGTATCGAATACGTGGTCGGTTGCACCCTCCTTGATACTGACAGCATGTAAATCAGAAGTATCGTAGAAAGTATCCTCAAAATGTGTATAAGTTACATCTCCGGAAGTAACTTCTGAAGTATCAGCATCCTTTTTAATAAAATCCGCCCACATCAAACAGCTATAATCTCCCGGTCTCAAACCAAAATCGAATGTCGGTAACTCACCACCAGCTACCGCCACTTCCTGGCGGTATTTCAAAGTAGGAGATGTACTCTTTGTCCACACTTCTATGATACAACGCAATTTATAATCCGCCGGAACAGCGATTTGCGCACGGGTCACTGCAATATCTGCAGGAAGTTCGGCAGATATGCACACCCGGTTATCTTCAGTCTCCTTATTCACCATCTCCTCTTGGCTACATGCAGCCAATAAAGTGACGAACGTCAAAGTCAGTATATAATATAGTTTTTTCATATCTAAAAAAATTAAAGTTATTTCAAAGCTCTCGTAGTCTGCAGCGGTTTATCCACTATTTCCTGTACTTGCATTGTACCATGTATGTTATCATACAAAACAGAAGAGTTTTCCTGTTGACGTTTGTAGGGAACACCGTCTACCATTATTTCTACATCACCATAACCAAAAGCAGTGCCCGTTTCCTTGTTAGTGATAGTGATAGCCGCAGGCTTGTTTCCATCCATTTCGGCCTCAATATTCCAATCACCTAATGTAAAGCGATTGTTTACTTGCCAGATATCTTCTACCACACCATTATCGGTTACTTGAATAATGGTAAGTATCCGGTTGGTCATGCATGGTCCGAAGTTGGCTGTCAGATGCCACTGCTTTGGATATTTCACAGGATCCTGATCCGCCGGCTCTCCACCCGGAAACCACTCATCGGTTGCCGTAATCTGAGGAGTATGTTCACTGTAAATCTGCGCAACAGAAGTAAAGTTGCCTCTATCCGTAGTATAAGAAGTAGTCGCCTTATTTCCAGCTATATGAAACTCTACTGGACTATGCAATAACCATTGCCAAGTAGCAGACTCATCCGCTCCCAAATCATCATAAATTACAACTTTATTAGGACGGAGCATAAAGATGTGACGCTTATAGTTATTCAAAGGATTATCTCCGAAGCCATATTCAGGTGTCTGGCTGATTCCGGCATTCTCAAAACTTGTTCCCCAATACTCTGAAGTACCGCAGTAAGCATTAGACGCATCTCCTAAGAAATAAGCGATATTATCTCCATTCAACCCACGACACAAGTTTCCATAAGCGCGTGTAGTAAAAGGTTGACCGATATTATTAATCATTATCGTATTATGCCCTCGAGTATTACGGTATTGCAACAGATTGTGCTTATCGGAGAAGTTCTGATAATAACCGGTATTGATATAGACAGAACGCCCTTTATATAACAATTTAAAACTATTCTGATCTGCTAATGTATGACTACCTGAACCAAAAGGACTGGAACGGAATGCCAATGAGAGATTGGAATTTATATCCGACATATTGGAGTGTGCCACCCCTTCACCAATATCCTTATGCCAGATAAAATTCTCGAAATCGTTTTCATCAAGTTCCGGAGCCGTATAATCTGTATCTCCCTGCGCTATACGGTATAAACGCATGTCAATATTAGTTTTCAATATTGAAACACACTCTTTAACATACCAAGCAGCATATGAATCTCCTGTTTCACGAGCTAAGAAATCCATGAAACCAACTTGTACTCTTCCCGGTTCTGTCATCCATTTCTCCGTACCATCGCCAAAACTACAGTTTCCAGAACCCGGCAACCACGAATAAGCCACTGCTTTACCTGCACTTTTGTACCAGGGATGTTCCAAGAAGTTTGTACCTGTTATATGCGAGAATAACATCGGCATCCAATAGAGTGTATAACAATTGGTTCCGAAATAACTGATTCCATTCTGCCAAGCTCCGTCACGGTTAAAACCGGAAGCCGGTGCACGCCCGGTCCACAATTCATAGAAATAATACAATGCATTCATCGCTTCAGGATATTCCTGACAGATAACCAACGCACCTTGTGTCATATTACGCAACACAATCTGCCAAGTATGATTATCAAAAATATGGTTTTCAATTCTACCCGTATAACTGCGGTAATAGTAGTTGACAATCTTCAAGATCAAAGTCTCTGCTTTTGTTTTCTCATCCTCAGTTAAACTTTCCTGGCAAACATCATAGCACAAACTAACTATATCAACAATACCTCCAACTTCAAAATTACCATACTTTTTCAACTGTTCGTCCGAAATACCATAGTTTATCAGCACTTTACCAAACTCAAGTATTTTATCATAATATTTTTGTTCTTGAGTAAGTTTCCATGAAGTATATAAATAGTTTCTCACATCGTTTGCCAGACTCTCCATACCTACGTGAGGATTATTCTGTGGCAATGTCTTGGACAATGTTCCTTGAGTTCTATTTATTAAATCCTTGTATTCAGGATGAGTATTGGATATCGGACTCACATTTTTAATATCCTCCTCCAAGAAACAATTGATACGTGGATATCCTGCAGGTATGTTCTGCTTAAATACCTCAAACTTAGGAGTTACGAATACCGGCTCTTTACCCGTTACTGTAAATTTATATACCTCACTCCAAATACCGGCATTATCTTTAGCATCTACTTTACGAAAACGCCAGTACCAATCGCCGGCTGCCAGTTCCTCATGTACATTATATAAATCCCAGTTCAACTTACCGGAACGGTACGTTCCGGTTTCCGGGAATGAGTTGTCTTGCGACAACTCAAATTCCAGAAACTCATCTTCCCCTCTCAATGTTCTCGGTACAATCAAAGGCGCAGGATTCACAAAAAGTTCATGTTCCTCACGTGGATAGGGTTGGTCACGGTCGTTAGGATGTACCCTATCCAAAGTTTCATTACTTGTCAGATCTTCAAAGAAAATCTCATTATCATCGTTACACCCGGTCAAGCATAGACTACATAGGGTGAACAAGAAGATATTCATGCATTTCATATTCATACTATTCATTTTTACCATCCTGGGTTTTGTACCAAATTATCATTCATATATAACTCATTCTGCGGATAAGGGAAAAGATACATCTTATTTTCCCAATACATTGTTTGTAACAGTTCTTTTTCATAAGAGAACGAGTCTTCCCCACTCTTCGCAATCTTCACTCCGTAAATATTCCGGACCTCGTCTTTCTCCGCTATCTTCCAACGGCGGATATCGTAGAAGCGATGTCCTTCCAAAGCCAGTTCCACACGACGCTCATTACGCACTTTCTCACGGAAATCGACTTGACCGGTGGCGACGACACCATCCATAGTAGCGGCAGTACGTACCTGATTTAAAGCAGCACGTGCACTGACCGGACAACCTTTCGCTGCATCCACTGCGTCTGGTCCCAACCATTCGTTCATAGCCTCGGCATAATTCAGTAAAATTTCCGCATAGCGGAATAGGATATAATGATGCTCTATCTTATTAGGTTTCACCGGATCGAGAGATACGGAAGGATTCATCCACTTACGCAAATAATATCCGGTCCTGGTAGAGCCTTCCTGAATCTTATTCTTTCCTCCCTCAAAAGTCTCAACTTGTTCTGATAACCAAGTAGAACCATTGGTAAGCACATTCAGGTACAAACGAGGATCGCGAGTCTGCTTTCCAGTCGTATCATAATAGATGTTCGCCACATGTGAAGCGTTTCCCCAATCAAACGGAGTACCATCCTTCATTTCGAATGCATCCACCAAATTCTGAGTCGGGGTGTTTCCTCCCAATGCCGAAGTTTCAGGATATCCCATAGGCTGGTTACGTGCTTCAAAGTTATTAGTTTTACTACTGTTTCGACGCTCAAGAATCAATTGTTTGGATTTAAAAATTTCGTTTCCACCTTTATTGGAATACAAAGGATCATCGGTTATTTTTGGCAGTTCGTATACGGCTAAATCCATTACTTCATAAGCAGCTTTAGCTGCATTCTCCCACTTGGTCAAATCATTGTCCGGATTATGTAACTCACTGGCTGCGTAAAGAAGAGCCCTTGATTTTAAAGCCAATGCAGCACCACGGGTAATACGTCCCGTTTCACCCCAAAAGTCACTCTGATTTACGGGAAGTTCAGGCGCAATCTCCGAACACTCCTCTGCGATAAAAGCTATTACCTCATCAAACGGAGTCTGTTTTACCGAATTGATTTCATCCTGAGCATAAGTACGTGTCAACAATGGAATATCCCCATACCGTTTAGCCAGTTCAAACAAATAAAAAGCACGTAGAAAACGGACTTCATAAGGGAACTTTGATGACTTCTCCATTATCTCATCATAATTTTCATTATACTCAAACCGTTTCAACACTTCAGGGTCAAAATTCTCAAGGAAAGAATTAGCACTACGGATAGCTGTCCAATAGTTCCAAGCATCGTCCACCCGTTTTAAGGGACTCCATACACCTGTCGTCATGTAATAAATACTGGCATTTTCCTGTGTATAGATACAATTGTCTGTAGCAGACTCCATAATATAGCCGCTACCCAAATCTGAAGGCAGAAATGTATATACATATGCAACCAACTGATTCATATTCTCATAATAAGCGTATGCTTCCTCTTTTGTTTTACCGGTAGTATGATCATAATCCAAGTAATCACACCCGTTCAACGAAAGCAATGCACAAGCCATTATCATGTATTTCTTTATGTTCAGCATAATTTTCGTCTTGTTTAAAAATTAATATTCAAACCTACATATACAGAGAACAAGTCGGGATAGCCCAAAGCAATGTCCTCGCAATTGAAATATTTAATCTTGTCTATCGAGAAAACATTCAATGCTTTCGCATAGATCTGGCACTTGTCCATCTTCATTTTTTTGGTCCATGCCTGCGGTAAATTATAATATACATTCAGATTACGGAGTTTAAAGAAAGAACCGTCTTCTATCCATTGCGTACTTGTCTGATAATTGTTCTCATTGGAAAGAGTGGACAAACGCGGCACATTAGCGATGTCCTTGGTAGCCTCCGTCCAACGGATTTTATCTTTCAAATACCAAGTGGCGATGTTCGTATTACCGTTACGCAACGGCTGGTGCACATTTGCCACATTCAATTGTTTGGTAAGACCGCTGATACCGTTGAAAGTCATGTCCACACCGAAACCTTTGTATTCAAAACCCAGGTTCAACCCGTAAATCATATCCGGAATGGAAGTAGATTTACCAATGGCTACCCGGTCTTCACTGTCTATCCGGTCATCATCGTTCTGGTCTTTATACTTGATGTCACCCGGACGTACCACAGAGAATGTCTGTTCGGGACTGTCAATAATATCTTGTTCATCTCTGAAGTAACCGATAGCTTCCAGTCCGAACAACTGACCAATTTTGTGCCCCTTGGTATACAAATAATCATAAGGCTGATAAGCCTGTCCGTTTTCAATGACCTCACTATCATTCAATCCCCAGTTGGCATTCACATAATATTTAAAATCTTTCAGCTGTTGATTCCAACCTATGCTCAGTTCCAGTCCGCGAGTTTCGTTTTCGCCTATGTTACTCTTGGCACGAGCCACACCAAGCATTCCTGATGTTCTGTTGTCATCTACCAGAATATTGGTACGACGATCATAGAATATTTCAGCCGATGCCGTGAAGTTTTTCCACATCCGCAAATCCACACCTATATTGTACTTATCGGCAGTTTCCAATTCCAATTGATACATGGGCAATTGCTGTTCTCTCAAACCTCCGATAGAGGTTCCCAAAGATTCTCCGAAAGCATAACTTCCGGCACTTGCCGTAGTCCAGAAATAATGTCCTAATCCATAATCTAAACCATCCGTAGCAGAACGCCCCCAAGAAGCGCGTAATTTCAACATATCAAGCTGAGATACATTTTCAAGGAAAGTTTCATTTGCCAAATTCCATCCGAGCGACACAGCTGGATAAAAACGAAATTTATCGCCTTTCAACAATACACTGGTACCATAGTAATTACCCACAACATCTACCATATAACGATTGCCGTAGTTATAGCCTACAAATCCCATTACGTTCTGGCGATAGTATGATTGGTTCTCTTCCAAAGGTTCTTCCATATCCTGACGATAGACGAGAGAAGCTGAAACTTGATGATTCTTAAATGCACGGTCGTAATTCAATTTCGCTTCTACACTGGCACGGATAAACTGTGCAGTCAGTTTGGAAGAGGAAATCTGCATGGTAGAATTTGAACCTCCAGTCTCACTGCTGGGAAGACCGGCTGCACTTTGATTAAATATCTCGTACAGATAGGTCTTACTACCTATATCCTGAAATGTAGCAGAGTTATCATAGGCAACAGCTACTTCCGCATTCAACCCCTTCACGAACATAGACAAGTCCTGTGTCAAACGCATATCACCCTCCAGCAAACGACGGTTTTCCTGCACATAGCCTACATCGGCAATAGCGGCAATCGGATTCATTTTAAAAATAGAGTTGCTACCCCAATTTCCATTGGGAGTCTTTATGGGAAAAGCAGCCGCAGGTACCTTATAAAGGTTCTGAAAAATAGCATCGATTCCCGTATTGGGACGTTTATCCTCCCCGATAATACCATACAGACTAAATTTCACCTTAGTACTGGGCGTGACATCCACATCCAGATTTATACGCAGATCAAGTTCATAATTACGGATTTGTGAATTGTAACGGTCGGAATAATGGGTATAGTCTTCGTTCAACAGACCGAATTCATTCTTATAATCAAGTAAAGCCATGTAGCGTACACGTTGTCCACCGCCACGTACCATGACATTGAACTGATTGTTCTGGCTAAAATCGCGCATACCTTCTTTTACCCAATCTGTATTGGGATAATAAACCGGATTCACACCTCGCTTGAAATTTTCCAACTGTTTTGCCGTATATTGTAATGGTAATCCATCATAATGCAAGGCTTCATTCTGCGCCATTGCATACGTATAGGCATCTGCCATTTCAGGCTGATTGATAGGGAAATTGAAACCATGACGGTAATTCACATCAATATCGAACGAGTTATACACACCGCGTTTGGTATTAATCAAAATAACACCGTTAGCGGCTCTTGCCCCATAAAGTGCAGTAGCAGCCCCGTCCTTCAAGACCTGTACGGATTCTATTTCTTCCATAGTCATATTTGTCAGTCCGCGTGCGAAACCGTCCACCAACACCAAAGGTGAACCGGAAACACCACGCACTTTCATACCGGCATTAGTACGCCATCCGGCATTTTGCGAAAGATGCAATCCGGGAATCAATCCAAAAAGTGAATTATTCACTCGGTTAGTTGAAGTGGCACTCTTCATCAGCTGTTCCGCATAAATAGTAGAAACTGATTGGGTTTGATTTTCTTCGGTACGCTTCATAAAGCCTAAGTCTATCATACCATCTTTTTGGGAATCAAGCACTATATCCATGGCTTCTCCCGTGACTTTCACACGTTTCAGTACCACATCCGCATAATTCAGTTCAATATAATCTCCTTCCTCCAGACTCAATGAGAATATTCCATTCTCGTCTGTAGTACTGTTGAACCGGGATTCTCCTACTTTCGAGACTTTCACACCCGGAAAAGGCTTTCCGGAAGCGTCTTTTACAACCCCGTTCAATGTTTGTTGCGCCATCGTCCCCAATGAGAAAACAAAGGCCAAACCTACTGTATATAGAATTTTTTTCATATTCATTTCCTTATTCATTAGTTTTATTCCCAACCGGGATTCTGAATCAAACCATATTTCTTATTGATTTCCGATACGGGGAAGGGAATCAAATACCAATGGTCATACCATAAATATTTCTCTTCACGTACATTAACCTGATAATTAAACTCGTTATCACCAATCTTTGTCGTTACTAATTCTTCCAACGGACGAGTTGCCCATTCGGCTCCTTTACGATAACGTCTCATATCATGGTAACGTATATCTTCCTGACCGAATTCACGAGCGCGTTCATCAAGCAGATATTCCAGCAAAGATTCTCCGGAAGGTACTTCTGCTACGGTGACCGATGGAAGTCCCGCACGTTCATGTACCAGATTCAGATAATCATACGCATCTCTACCAAACTCATCTTTAACAGAAGCCTGTCCCAACTGATTCATTACTTCGGCCATGTACAAATAGATTTCAGGCATACGAATAAGCGGACAAGAATAAGGTTTTTTATTCATTTCATTATCTTTATCACGAATAAATTTGCGGAATCCGTATCCAAATTGAAATTTCATGCCTTCTTTTGCTCCTGTTCCAAAACCTTCACGTCCTCCTCTATAGACTTCCGCCTTTCTATTTTTATACTTATCACCATTTACCACCAATGTTTCGTACAAACGGATGTCACGAGTCGGATTTCCTGCCGCATCAAAAAAAGGATATGCTTTATGCTCCGGATTATTCCAATCGAACTTCGAACCGTCATGCCATAAAAACATATCCGCATGGTTAGCGCGAGGCAAAGCATACCCTTGATCATACATACGGAATGGTTTAATTCCTCTGTCATAAACAGCCCAGCGGAAAGACGCCATCACCACTTCTCGATTACCTTTTGTAAAGTAACCATTTATATAATCTTCACGCGGATTACCAGTATTCTCCACCCGATAATAATCACCGTTTTCTTTATTCATTCGCAAAAATTCTCTACCGGCTTCCAAAGCAGTTTCCCAACGACTTTCTTGATAATCACCATACCAAGACAAATGTTCGGTAGCAGCCTGTCCATCATAATAAGGTGTTGAATAGTTGAACAACGGACTTGCCACAAACATCAATAAGCGGAATTTAATAGCTTTTGCCACAGCAGCAGTCATATGTCCATACTCCGCATCAGTAGTGAACCAAGGTAAATCCTTTGCCGCCTCATCCAATAAACCAACTGTTTTTTCTACAGTTTCCTCCAACGTCAAACGAGGAAATTTAAATATTTCCTCAGCACTATAAGCATGGTCGATCCAAGGCATTGCACCATAATAGCGAATCATATCCATGTAATGATAACCAATCACCACTTTAGCCTCGGCTTTACGGATTTTTTTTTCTTCATCAGACATATCAGGAACTTTATCCACATTTTCAATATAGATATAGGCTTTTCTTATCCCAAAAGTCGGATCTCCCATAACTTCCGTATTTGTAAGCTGATAAGGGAAGCTACTTTTACCGCTTGCCGAAGTTATAGAACCATGATTCCATGCTAATCTTGTAGTATAGCCTAAATCAGAAAAATTGTCCAATATAAAAGCTTCATTGTGATAGCCATTACCTGCCGGCATATAGTCCGGCAAACTTTTATAAAATTGATTCAGTGCCTGGTCTGCATATCTTTTAGCAGAAAAAACCGTATCAATAGAGACTTCATCGCTCATTGGCTTTTCCAAAAAATTGGTCCCGAATTTCAAATCTTCACAGCCAATAGTTAAACTAGCCAATAATCCCAATGAAATTATTTTTTTTATTGTTTTCATACTATTTATTTAAATGATTAAAAGGTTACGTTCACACCTAAACTGAAAATTTTCATAACAGGATAAGTATTATCATCACGTGTAAGTTCACCTTCAGGATCAAAAACATCCAACTTATCGAAGGTCAGCAAATTGTATCCCGTAAACTGTACAGCAAGTTTGGAAGCGCCAATTGCTTTCAATACTTTTTCATTCGTTATATTATACCCCACTGTCAGGTTCTTTAATTTCAAATAAGAAGCATCTCTTAACCACACACGTGATGTTTGCTGATTATTAGAATTACTATTATAAGTAAAACGCGGAAATATAGCTGTTGCTGCTGTTTCTTCTGTCCAACGACCATCAACCAAATATTGATAGAAAGTTCCTCCTAACTGTTTATTAAAAAATGGGTCTCTATAAGTATTACTCATCATAATATCACATTCAGCTACTCCCGTCCAGTTCATAGATGCAAAAAAACCTTTGTATTCCGCACCGAAATTCAATCCAAAAGTATATGCCGGACGTTTAGGATTACCAATCTTTTTTTGGTCATCATTATCTATCACATTATCACCATTTAAGTCGGCATATTTCACATCGCCTGGATAAACCTTAGCAACCGATTGTGGCAAATCATCCCGTAAGGTTCCGTCTGCATCAAAATCATCCTTATTATAAAATCCCAATGCAACATAACCGTGTCGTGAACCAACAACCTCACCTGTATACCATTGATAAGGTTCATTAGGTTCTACTTCATCTTGGAAAATAACTTTATTTTTAGAATAAGACACATTAGCATTGACAAAATAAGAAACATCTTTCACTTTGTCATTCCACTTCAAATCAATCTCATATCCTTTATTATTCACCTTACCCATATTGACCGCAGGCAAAATACCACCACCCATAGCTATCAAAGAAGGAAGTGTTTTACGCTGAATAAGAATATCTTTACGCTTTTCAATAAAATAATCTACCGACATACGCAAACGGTCATTAAAAAAGTAAGCATCTATACCATAATTCTGTTTCAGCGCTGTTTCCCAGGTAACATTAGGATTACCAAGACGAATTTCTCTAGCAGCTTGCTCATAAGTTGTATTTGTCAAACCGAATATATAACCGTTCTTGTCGGCATAAGTCTGTTGTAACCAACCTGAATCATTTACAGAATATGCATCCGGAAGATACAGAAAACGATAACTGGACATATTGTCATTACCTACCAAACCGATAGAACCACGTAGTTTCAAGTATGTCAAATACTTATTTTTAGGGAAAAAATCTTCTTCGGTCAAAATATATCCCACAGAACCAGCAGGGAATGTACCAAATCGTTTATCCGGTGCAAAGTTCTCGGAACCGTTGTGCCCGACATTAAATTCGGCCATATACTTGGATTTATAATCATAAGTCAGACGACCTACAAAACCAACATAAGCAGCCGGTACATCGGTATAGGTTTTCGGATAATATTTCTTACTCTGGTTATAAAGGAATAGAGCTCCCACACTATGATCACCAAATTTTCGATTATAACGAATACTTCCTTCCAAATACCAATCACGACCACGGCTACGACTATTAGCCACTTCACTGTAGGTATTCATAGAATTCTGTCCGCTTACACGATAAACTATCGTTTTATCGAAACCCGGATCATTTACTGTTAGTCCGGAACCGTCTACCTGCGACTTATAGAAAGGAGTGTAAGTTTCCCTATTACCGGTAACCCTTCTTAAATAAGAATAATCCGTATTATAAGAACCTTTGATATCCACAGACAAGCCTTCAGTAATAAAATCAAGTTTTTGCACCAAATTCAAATCAAACGTCATATTATTGGATAACTTACGTTGATAACCCGTGCCATAGTATCTATCAAAAACCTGATTGGACATCGCCAAATTAGGGAATCGGGTCTCTTGATGTACTACCTTATGACCATCTACCAACCCGGGAGAAGAAAAAGGCCAAGTAGAAGAAAAGTTTTGCCAAATTTGCTGAGTCGGTTCCCGACGGTTTCCCACAATACCCCCCATATTAAATTTCAAAGTAGTGGTAGAAGTAAGATTAACATCCAGATTGGCACGATAATTATAACGTGAATAATTATAGTTATTATTGTAATCCAGTCCTTCCAACTGCTTGAACAAACCGTTCTGATAAAGGAAACCCAAAGAAATAAAATAACGAACTTTTTTAGTACCACCGGATATATTTACATTGTGTTGTGTCTGGATAGCCATTTTGTTCGTCAACTCCTTATACCAATTGATATTGGGGTACATAATAGGGTCATCTCCCAAACGGAAGCGTTCCAAATCATACGCATTAAATGCTAACTGGTCCTCTGCCATACCGTCATTACGTTGCGCTTCAATATAACATAAAGCCGTATTATAACTATCGGCAGTCTCTAACACACGGGTAGGAACCTGTACACCCACATTGGAACTTACCGAAACCGTAGCCTTTCCTTCTTTTCCACGACGTGTTGTAACCAAAATAACACCATTTGCACCACGTACACCGAATACCGCCGTAGCAGAAGCGTCTTTCAATACATTGATAGACTCGATTTCATTGGGGTCCATCTGGAAAAAACTACGTTCTACACCATCTACCAAAATTAGAGGAGCAGCACCACTCTCCGTTAAAGAACCCACACCGCGCACAAATATTTTTGCATCATCAGCACCAGGCTGTCCACTGGGCTGCATGGAAGAGACACCGGGTAATTGACCAGCCAAAGAGTTTGCCACACTGGCACTCGGGGACTTTATCAAAGCATCCGTACCTACACTGGAAATAGCCCCCGTCAGTGTAGCCTTTTTCTGCACACCGTAAGCAACAACCGTTACTTCTTCCAAGCTTTGTACATTCTCTTTCAAGTTAATATTAACAGTTCTCCGACCTGCAATTTTGACTTCCTGAGATATATAGCCTATAAACGAAATAACCAGCGTCGCATTCTCATCCGATACTTGAATGGTATATTTACCATCTACATCCGTTATAACCCCATCTGTTGAACCTTTTACCTGCACGGTAGCTCCAATAACAGGTCCGAACTCGTCAGTAACAGTTCCGGTAACCTGAATGTTTTTCTTTTGCAAGATGCCATGGACATTCAGCTCTTTGTTAGAAGCAGTACCAGACTCTTGCCAATTACTATCTACCTCCGAAGAATAGCATAAACTTCCCAAAGAGGCTCGAATACATACGGCGACAAACAAAATCTTCCGCATGCGGCAATTGAAAATGTTTTTCATACTTTAATATTTTATTAAACTAAAACAACAAAAGAATTATGTTTCCAATATCACAAAATTCCCTATTGCAAATAAACCTAAATAAGAACAGTAAGAAATCTAAAAAAAATCTATAAAATTTAGATATAGTACATATTAATTATAATACTGTTGAAGACGCTTTTAAATCTGTCTTATTTTTAACCAATTATTCAAAACACACCATTTTATTTCTTTAAAATACTAAAAAGGAAACATAGAATTCCAAGCAGGGGGAAAATATATATCACATATAGTTCACCTATATATTTCCCCAAACTAAAACCTCTGACGGCAAATACACCCACCCTAAAATGGACAAAAACAACATATATCCTGCAGACTATACAAAATCAAAAGTGCCTTAAACGAATTCATAAGTATTATAAACTACAATCTTAAATTATTCAACATTACTGACAAAGTTTTCTATTATTACCACTTAACTTTGTTAACAAAACAAAAATTTTAAATAGCATATCATGAAAACAAAAATTCTTATCCGACTTGCAGTAATTGCAATGTCCTTTTTATTATCGCCCGCATTGCTTTTAGCACAACAACTGAATAAAAAAGCCTTCGAACTGATTAACCTGGATTATCCGGAGTTGGCTAACGTAAAGAAAGCCTATAACCAGAATGACCTGCAGGCAGCTGCCGAAGCATTACTCGTTTACTACCAGAATCGGAGTTGTATAAAGCACCCGGAGTTAGACCTGAACAATGTAAAGGTCTCCACCGCCGACAAGCAAAAAGCGGATGAGGCATTGGCGCATATACTATATGCCCATGAAGGATATCAACCCTCATTCTATTACGGAAAGGATATTGACTGGACCTACTGGCCGATTAAGGATAATGAACTCCGTTGGCAGCTTCATCGCCAGAAATGGTTTATCCCGATGGGAAAGATGTATTATGTGACCCGGGATGAGAAATACGCAGCAGAATGGGCGTTCCAATATATGGACTGGGTGAAGAAGAATCCGTTGGTATCCGTCACCAAGGAAGAATTTGAGCTGGCCAGCACCGGAGAGGTCAGGGCAGATACTGAAAATGCACGCTTTGCATGGCGTCCTCTGGAAGTGGGTACCCGCCTGGAAGACCAGACACAGCAATTCATGCTTTTCAGGAATGCCGCAACCTTTACTCCGGAGTTTCTTACGGAATTTCTGGTGAACTATCACAAACATGCCAACCATATACTTCATAATTATTCCGATGCCGGTAATCATCTCCTCTTCGAAGCGCAACAGATACTTTATGCCGCCATATTCTTTCCTGAATACAAAGATGCCGCAACGTGGAGAAAAAGCGGAATCGACATACTGGTACGTGAAGCCGGGAAACAAGTATATGACGATGGCGGACAGTTTGAGCTTGACCCTCTTTACCACATGGCATCCATTGAAATATTCTGCAAAGCTCTGTTGATGGCGGATGTAAATGGTGCACGCAACGAGTTTCCCAAAGAATTTTTAAACACCATTGAAAAAATGATTGTATTCTATTACAACATTTGCTATCCCGATTATACCAATCCTTGTTTCAGTGACGCCAAGCGGAGAGGAAAAGAACCTAAATTGAAAAACTATAGAATATGGACCAAGCTTTTTCCGAAAAATGAGCAGATACGTTATTTTGCTACGGAAGGCAAAGAGGGAAAACTTCCCGAAAATATGTCAAAAGGTTTCCTAAACAGCGGTTTCTTTACTTTCCGTAACGGATGGAAAAATGACGCGACCATAATGGTGGTGAAGGCCGGCCCTAAGGGCGAATGGCATAATCAGCCCGACAACGGCACATTTGAATTGTGGTTTAACGGTACAAATCTGTTTCCAGATACCGGTTTTTACGTATATGCCGGAGACGCCGGTATCATGAAACTTCGTAATTGGTTCCGCCAGACAATGGTGCATAAGACTTTGACGCTGGACAATAAAAACCTCGAAACTCAATCTTCTGTTACCCGTTTGTGGAAACCGGAAGGCAAGGTACAGACATTGGTTACCGAAAACCAGAGTTATAAAGACTTGAAACATCGCCGCTCCGTTTTCTTCGTTGACCGAAAGTATTTCGTCATAGTAGATGAAGCCACGGGGAATGCCACAGGCAAGATAGGATTGCACTATCAGATGAATGCTGGTAAGGTTGATATTAACCCGAAAGAGTTTATCCTCACTTCCGATTACAAGGGTAACAGCAATGCCAAATTACAGTGTTTTGCTCCGGAAAGCACTGTTCTGGAAGAGGAAGAGGGCTGGCAGGCCACTCTTTACCTGGTACGCGAAAAACGTACGGCAGTTTCCTTTAATGTAACGAAAAAAGACAATACTCCAGTACGTTATATCACCGTTATCTACCCCACGGAAGATTGCGGTAATGCTCCCGATATGTCTGCCAGGTTTGTAAATCCTCAATATGACGAGAATTCTTTGAAGGTGGAAGTAACATTGGATGGAGTAAAGAAGGTATTGGACTATAAGTTATAAAATGCAAAAGCCGGTAGACAAGTAAAAAAATAAAATTTCAAGATATATGAAAACAAGACTCGCAGTAATCGGAATATTATGCATGCTATTGATACCTACATACGCCAATAATCCGTTACGAAAAGCTCCCTATCCGCAACAGGACAATATCGTCTATTTGAACCCGGCACCACTATTGGTTCCGCTAAGCATGAAACAGTCGGATTACCTGCAGTTCAACCTCTCGCAGGACAGGAACTTCAAAGGAGACAACGATATATTGTCCAAGCCCGTACCCTGGTGCATGTTCAATCCGCATCAAATATTAGACACAGGAACCTGGTACTGGCGTTTCCGTTCGGTCAGCAAGACCGGTGAAGAGATGCCTTGGAGCAAGACATACAGTTTCACTATAGAAGAAAGCACTCCACGGTTTGCAACTCCTCCGTTCGAAGTATTCCTGAACAACATTCCTAAAAACAGTCCGCGTATCTATTGCTTTCTGAACGACCGGTTGGAGGATGCACGGAAAAACGTACGTTCCAATCCGGAGTTTGAAGTGATGATTGACGATGCCCGCAGTGCACTTGCCATGGACTTCAGCACCGATACGCAACCGTACAAGCATGTTTTTGCCATGTCTGAAAACTTTGATAAACTGAATACTGCTTACCAGATGTTGCAATATGACGTTTATGCAAAGAAAATGGTGGCAAATGTGCGCTGCCTTCTGAAACAGGAACCTACGAAAGATTTTATCGGCAACGATTTCAAGGCTGGCGAACTTGTCTACCTGCTGGCTGCCACTTATGAAAATTTCCATAACCGTTTTACGGTTCAAGAGCACAGACAGATAGAAAAGATTATAATGAAAGTGCTTGACTTTTATTACAACGGTCGTCTCTTGGGACGTGAGGAGAATATGTTTTTCGATGAGCATATCTGGCAGTTTGAAATACGCCGTTTTCTGCAAGCTTCATTGGTACTGCATGACAAATATCCTGCTGCAAAAGAATATCTGGAATATTATTATGAACTTTGGAATACACGCGGACCGGGCACGGGTTTCAATCGTGACGGCGCATGGCACAATGGCGCCAACTATTTCAGCGCCAACGCTGTCAGTCTGTGTTATCTCCCCACTCTATTCAGTCATCTCACAGGATTCGATTTTCTGCAACATCCCTGGTATAAAAATGCAGGAATCGGTACTACATATACTTGGTTACCGGGTTCCTTGAGTGCCGGATTCGGCGACGGGCACGAAAAAAGGAACGGCAAGCCTTTACGTATCCGAAGTGCCTTTGCCGATTTTCTGGCCCGTACTGCCAATGACCCGTATGCAGCCTGGTATTCTGCCGCCAACAACCGGTACGAAACCGAGTTTGAAACCCGGCTTTACCGTCTTGCCTCCGGCAAGCAACGTCCTGCCGATTGCGAACTGCCGGCAGATGCGCCAAAGGCTGTCTGGTTCAGAGATTGCGGTGAAATGGTAGCCAACAGCAATTTGAGAGATTTAAAAAAGAATGTCAGCCTAAGTTTCCGTTCCAGCCCTTTCGGTTCGGGCAACCACACGCACTCCAATCAGAATGCGTTCAATCTGCATTATGGCGGGGAAGCGGTTTACCATGCCGTAGGCCATTATATGAATTTTTCCGATCCACATAATCTGCTGTCTTATCGCAATACCCGCGCCCATAACACCCTACTAATAAACGGTATCGGCCAACCTTTTACGCCCGATGCCTACGGACACATTGTGCGCATGTTCAACGGCGACAATATCTCTTATGCCTTGGGGGACGCCTCGGCGGCATACTGTGGCATCAGTGACATCCGCCTGTGGAAAAACAGTTTCAAGAAGTATCACCTGACACAAACTCCAGAAAACGGTTTCGGTGAAACGCCATTGAAGAAATACCGCCGGCATATTTTCCTGTTGCATCCTAACAAGGTGGTTATCTACGATGAACTGGAAGCCGGTGAAAAAGTCCATTGGGACTGGTTATTGCATAGTCCCGTGAAATTCGACATAAATCCTACCACAGCCACACTGACAACCGTAAACAAAGAAAAAGGGTTCACTTCCGTTGCCCGACTGTTTAGCAAGCAAAAAGCAGCTATTACCCAAACAGATAAATTTGCAGCGCCTCCGGATAGCACGGATGCCCAGCGTGGCGAGGACTTCACTGCTCCCTGGTCGCTTACCGCAAGTTTCGGACCAAGCAAGAGTAACCGCATACTTACCATTATCCAAATTGAAGCCGATGGTATGCCGGCTGCGCAAATCATGAAAGAGGACTATGCTTTCCGATGCGGTGAATGGACTATCGAGGCCGAACTGGATGCAAAGCGTCCGGAGCGTCTGTACATCCGTAATAACCGGAACAATGCCGTATTCAGTTATGGAAACAAGAAACCGGAAATAAATGGAAAGACTTATTCGTGTAAAGAGAAAGACGCTTCTGTTCTGTTCGATAGTATCAGTGGGAAATGGGAAACCCAAGAAATGAGTGACCAGAGAATACAGACAATGGGAAAATGGTAAGAAACAGTTCTAATCACTATATATTATTCATATGAAAAGTAAATTGAAAATTATTTTCTTATTCCTTCTTTTTAGTTTTAATTCATTTGCACAACAAAGTGAACAAGACAAAAAGATGGCATGGTGGCGCGAAGCACGTTTCGGTATGTTTATACATTGGGGACCTTACTCTATTTTCGGAGGTGAATGGAAAGGGGAAGATAAATACAGTGAGTTTGTCATGTTGAATGCCCAAATACCTTTGAAAGAATATGCACAAGTTGCAGCTACATTCAACCCTCACAAATTTAATGCAGAAGAGTGGATATTGGTAGCAAAGAATGCGGGAATGAAATATATCATATATACATCCAAACATCACGATGGTTTTGCCATGTATCATTCCCGCTGTAGTAAATACAATATCTTTGATATGACTGCTTTCAAACGGGATCCTTTGAAAGAACTGGAAACAGCCTGTCGAAAACATGGAATCAAATTGGGAATATACTACTCTTTAGGACGTGACTGGGAGGACCCGGATGTTCCGACAGACTGGCCGACAAAAGGCGGAAGAAGTAATACATGGGATTATCCGGATGAAGATTCCAAAGATATAAACCGATATTTTGAACGAAAAGTCAAACCGCAAATAAACGAGATACTACACCAATACAATCCGGATATAATCTGGTTTGATACCCCGGAAAAGACACCGGCAGAACAAAGTGCAGAACTCAGGAAAATGATACTTAATTATAATCCGAATATTATAATCAACAATCGTATAGGAAATGGAAAGGGAGACTTTGAAATTTTAGAGCAGAAGCAGAGTAATGAAATCAGGAACAATCCATGGGAAGCTTGTGTCACAATGTCTCGAAATTGGGGATACATTAAGCGCGACAAGGCATTTAAGTCTCCTGAAAAAATCATTCATATTCTGACAGATGTCATAAGTAAGGGAGGAAACCTATTGTTAAATACAGGGCCGTTAGCCGATGGAAGTTTACGAAAAGAGTCTTTGGCCCAGATGTCAACGATTGGAAAATGGATGTACATAAACGGAGAAGCAATTTATGGTAGTAAGCCATGGATTGTTTACGGTGAAGATGCACAAAAAAAGGAACAAATCATCGTAGTAAAAAAAGGATATGAAGATGAAGTATATGATGCAACAAAAGAAGTAACTCAAGATATTCGTTTTACAACCCGAAACGGATACCTTTATATTATAGCACGGCATTGGGAAGATGATACAGTGAATGTGAAAACGTTATCCAAACAAAAGCATGTTGTAACTTCATTACAGATGTTAGGAACAAAGCATTCTATTGGTTGGAAACAAACAGACGAAGGACTTTTCATTCAACTTCCCAAGCATATGAAAAATGAGAAAATAAAAACATATGTATTTAAAATCAGATTATAACCAATAATGAATAAATTAAAGCTATTGTTAGGTTTAGCCATCTTATTTAGTACGGGATTATCCGCACAACAAAGTGAACAAGACAAAAAGATGATATGGTGGCGCGAAGCACGTTTCGGTATGTTTATACATTGGGGACCTTACGCAGTATGGGGTGGTGACTATCATGGATATTTATCACGGGTAGGTGGACCTGCATGGATGATGAACCGCTGCAAAGTTCCCGTAAAGGAATATCAGGAAATGACCAAAACCTTCAATCCCGTCAAATACAATCCGGAAGAATGGGTACTATTAGCAAAAAATGCAGGGATGAGGTACATAATCATAACAGCAAAACACCATGACGGGTTTGCTATGTTTAAAAGTAATGCAAGCAATTATAATATAGTCGATTTCACTCCTTATGGCAAAGATGTACTGGACGGATTGGCAAAAGCCTGCCGGAAACACGGAATGAAATTAGGCTTTTATTACTCGCAGGCGCAAGACTGGAACAATCCGGGTGGAGCAATACATAGAAGACCTATGGAACAAGGCTGGCCAAACCCTGATGCGGAAAAGATTGATGCGTACACTGCAACTCATAACGGCAGTTGGGACCCGATACAACAAACACGTACAATGGAAGAATATACAGACAGTGTAGCCATCCCCCAAATAAAAGAGTTACTCAAGAATTACGGTGATGTCGCTGTCATGTGGTGGGACACTCCCAGTGGACCACCCGCTCTCGCAAGAAAAATAAATGAGGTAATAAAAAAATATCCTCATATCATAACCAATGACAGATTGGTAAGAAATGAAAAAGACATTACGGGAGATTATAAAACTCCGGAGCAGGCAATACCGACAGAAAAACAGTTGGACGGTACGGATTGGGAAACTTGCATGACGTTGAACAACAGTTGGGGATACCAATGCAGGGGAGTTGTATGGAAATCTCCTCAGACTTTGATAACCAATCTTATTAACATTGTATCCAAAGGAGGTAATTTCTTGTTGAATATAGGCCCTGCCCCTGACGGTTCCATTCCAGAAGGAAACATTCAACGCCTGAATGCCATAGGAAAATGGATGAAAAAATATGGAAATTCCATTTACGGAACAGAACGTTGCAAGGTAAAGAAGCCCGATTTCGGGTATTGCACACAAAAAGTCATTGGAAACAAGACTCATGTCTATCTTCATGTTATCGAATGGCCTGAAGACGGAGAATTACTGTTTCGTTTGTATCAAACCGCTTCTTCCGCACGCTTGCTGCACAATGGACAGATTTTGAATTTTGAAAATACACATGATGGAATCTATATCAATGTGCCTTCAAAAGCTCCTGATGATATCGCATCAGTAATTGAATTGACATTTGACTATGTACTGCCACGTTATTCTATCAAACCTATGAACAAGAACAACTATGACATTATAGACGGAAATAATGACATTCATTAAAAGACCTTTCGACATTATCAATCCCGTCTTTATAAATATTCGATTACCTTTGTCAGAAAAGAAAAAGAAACATACAACAAATTACAAAACTTGATTAATACATGAAAAGAACCCTATTATTCTCTATTGCAATATGGTGTACAGCTATTTGTTGCTATTGTCAGATTGACTGGAAAACTTTTATGTCCAAACAAGACATGATATGGAACCGTCTACCACAGACATGGTATGAAGCGCCTTTTATGGGAAACGGAAGTATGGGTACCTATATCTGCAAAGAACCGGGAAAGAATGCGATACGAATAGACGTAAACAACAGCCTGGTACATGACCATCGGAAAGATGATAAAAGTATCTATGGAAGATGCCGCCTGCTGATAGGGTACTTTCTTCTACAACCAGTAGGAGAAATAACTTCCGGCACTATGCGACTCGATTTATGGAATGCTGAGACACGAAGCTGCATCCGTACTGCTTCGGGAGAAATAAGGTTAAAAGCCTACGTCACTTCCGAAAGCCCTTACATCATCGTTGAGGCAGAAACAACCGAAGGCGAGAAAAACTTCCGTTGGCAATTCTATCCGGAAAGCACCGATTCACCCAGACAGTTGAATGCCATTCGAAAAAAAAGCAAAAATCACCTTAAGAAAGACTATGTTTCCAATCCGCCCTCACAATTGTATGAGCGCAATGGATTAGACTATTGTTGGCAACCTCTGCTTGACGGTGGCGGTACGGCTACTGTTTGGAAAGAAATGAGAAAAGGCAACAAGCGTATTCTTGTCATCAGTAATGCACATTCTTTTCCGGAAATGAATGCCTTACAAAAGGCGGAAACCGCATTAACAAACCTGCAAATAGCAGATTTACCTGCGCTCCGACAAGCACATCAAGATTGGTGGCATACCTATTATCCGCAAAGTTTCATAAGCCTGCCCGATAAAAAAATAGAAAACTTCTATTGGGCACAAATATACAAACTGGCATCCGCAACCCGTATCGGAGGCGGGTTGTTGGACAATAGCGGTCCCTGGCAGGTATTAACGCCTTGGCCTAATGCCTGGTGGAACTTAAATGTACAATTGAGCTACTGGCCTGTATATACTTCCAACCGATTAGAGCTGGGCATGCCGATTGTGGATGTTGTAAATGATAATTTTGAAAACTTAATAAATAATGTACCCGAGGCCTATCGGAAAGATGCAGCCGCATTGCCTGTAGCTACAGATTTCAATTTAGTAGGAACAGATATACGTGTACCCGGCAGTAAACCCTTTGCTCAAGTGGGAAATCTTCCATGGTTGTGTCATAACCTCTGGTTACAATATCGTTACAGCATGGATGAAGCCATACTGCGAAATACAATTTTCCCTACCTTAAGACGAGCCATCAATTTTTACATTCCTTTTCTCGAAAAAGACGAACAAGGAATTCTACATCTGAAAGAAACTTATTCCCCGGAATATGGAAATGCCAAAGATTGTAATTATGACATCGCATTACTCCGTTGGGGATGCGAAACATTGCTTGAGACTTGCCGGATTCTATCCATTGACGATGATTTATGTCCCACATGGCAACACATAGTCGATTATCTGACTGATTATCCTCAGAACGGAAATGGCATAATGATAGGAAAAGATGTTCCCTACAGTCATTCTCACCGCCACTTCTCACATCTCTTGATGTTCTACCCCCTCTATCTCCTGAATGCAGAACAACAAGGAAGTAAAGAACTACTGGAAAAATCAATCGAACACTGGCATAGTATGCCGGACAATATTCTCGGCTTTTCCTATACAGGCGCATCCTTGCTGTACGCAGCTTTCGGTGAAGGAAACAAGGCCTTGGAAAAATTAAACGGATTATTTGCCCTTACTTTACGTCCTAATACAATGTATATGGAAAGCGGTCCTGTAATTGAAACTCCCTTGTCTGGTGCACAATGTGTACATGACATGTTGTTGCAGAGTTGGGGTAAAAAAATACGCGTATTCCCAGCTGTACCTTCGCAATGGAAAAACATCCAGTTCAAGGATTTACGGACCGAAGGGGCTTTCCTTGTTTCTGCTGTTCGCAAAGAAGGCAAGACAATCAATATACAAATTAAAAGTCTGGCAGGAGAAGCTTGTACACTACAAACAGACATGAAAAATCCCATTGTAAAAGTCGGTAATGCCACCTTGACTACTAAAGGAGAAAATGAATACGCATTAGACTTGAAGAAAGGAGAAACTGTAACAATCACTACTCAAACCGATGCAATTTCCGCTATAAGTCCGGTTGACGGTGAAGGACAAAATTTCTTCGGATTACAATGAGACTAACAATAACAGACATTAATTTAACAAAACAATTACATGAAACACTTTATTTTCAAACTCATTTCAGGAAGCATATTAATACTGCTTCCCTTAATGACCCAGGCACAGGTCGTTTTAAAGAACTGGACAATCGAAGACCACTCCGGAAAAGTAAAAATCCTTGTATCAAGCGATACGCTGGAAATTACCGCACCCGACGGTCTTACACTTTGGTACAACCAACGCCTTACCGGTGATTATGAAATCGGCTATCGCGTGAAGATGCTGATGCAAGGCGGAAAATACGACCGCCTCAGCGACCTGAACTGCTTTTGGGGCGCCAATGACCCGGAATACCCCGACAATCTCTTCGCACGCAGCGAATGGCGAAACGGAATTTTCCAACATTATAAAACACTAAGCCTGTTTTATGTGGGATATGGCGGAAACCACAACTCCACTACCCGTTTCCGCCAGTACTTTGCCAAAGCGGCGGATACCAGTGATGCCATAGCCCGCCCCGTAATCAAAGAATATACGGACAAGGCGCACTTGCTGATTCCCAATAAATGGTACGACATCAAAATCCGTGTGGAAAAAGGAATCACAACTTACAGTGTCAACGGCGAGGAGCTGTTCCGACTGCCGGTTAAAAAGAATGAGGGAGACGGATATTTCGGACTCCGCCTATTGGAAAACCACACACTATTTACAGGCTTTCAGGTAAAAAGCCTGAAGAGGTAAATGCAATGCTTTCACCCAAGAAAATACAGAATTAAAACAGTATTCGACAAAAGTAACATACCTTTAAACTACACCCAAACACCTTTCAACAATCCTGCACAGGATATTTCACGAATATCCATATTTTTGCCGGTGAACAAAAATCACTAAATACTTACTGACATGAAAAGAAACTCTCTGTTGCTTGCAACCGCTCTGCTCATAGGCATGACAGGCTGCAAAAACACTCCGGTCCAGAAAGAAGCCTGGATAAGCAACGCACTCGATGCCGCTTCCTATCAGTTGAAATCAACCGCCGAGGAACTCTCCGGGACAAGCAAGTTCCCACGTTCCATACATTCCGGCTATGATGTAAACTTTCTTGATACTCAGTTGCAGCGCGAAAGCAAAGCATACATCGACTCTTTACACCCCAATCCCGAAGCCCTGCAATTAGGACAAAAACGTCTTTGCGGCATTGCCGACTGGACCAGCGGATTCTTCCCCGGAAGCCTTTGGTATGCCTATGAACTGACCGGTGATGAAGAGTTGAAAAAACGCGCCATCGAATATACCAACATCCTGAACCCGATACGTGAGCTGAAAGGTACCCATGACGTGGGCTTCATGATGAATTGCAGCTATGGCAATGCCCTCCGCCTCGCCCCTAACGACACCATTAAAGCCGTACTCGTAGAAACAGCGGATAATCTGTGCGCCCGTTTCAACCCGGAAATCGGTTGTATACGCTCGTGGGACTTCGGTGCGTGGAACTTCCCCGTAATCATTGACAATATGATGAACCTGGACCTGCTGTTCAACGTATATAAGCTGACAGGAGATGAGAAGTATAAGAATGTGGCTGTAAAGCATGCACAAACCACTATGAAAAACCACTTCCGTCCGGACTACACCTCCTATCACGTGGTCAGCTATAACAATGACGGAAGCGTGGAAATCAAACAGACACACCAGGGTAAAAATGCAGAATCGGCCTGGTCGCGCGGCCAAGCGTGGGGAGTATACGGCTACACTTCCTGCTATCGCGAAACCCGGGACACGGCTTTCCTGCAGGAAGCCGTTCACATTGCAGACATGATTATGGAACGTGTAAAGACGGACGACCTGATTCCTTACTGGGACTATGATGCCCCGGCAGGTGAAAAGACTCCGCGTGATGCGTCTGCCGCGGCTGTCACGGCATCTGCTTTCCTGGAGCTCAGCACATTTGTACCCGACGGCAAAAAATATTCCGACTATGCCGAAACAATCCTGAAAAACTTGTCCGGTCCGAAATATCTGGCAGCCAAAGGCAGTAATCAAGGTTACGTGCTGATGCATTCCACCGGCTCACTGCCGCATGGCTCTGAAATAGACGTACCGCTGAACTACGCGGATTACTACTATATGGAAGCATTAAAAAGATACATCGATTTGAAAAATAAAGGGTAAAGGTTAGGTAAACGGTTGTTTTTTTAATTAACTTTGACGAACGGGGATAATCATTTATCCTCGTTCTTTATTTAAATCATCTAATACATTCCGCAAATGTCAAAAATAAAAAGCCTGTTACTGGCAAGTTCAGTATGTATCGCAACTGTCTGTATCAATTTTCCCGCCCACGCAACCGAAAGGCATCTTCTTGAACAGACCGTTTCTTACGAGGAATTGGGCAATGTACTCCGCTACCGGCAAAGCTGGGTGGACTATCCCGCCTATACCGACCGGAAATCCTGGAAAGAGAAAACAGCCCCCGAAATGAGGGAGCTTATCATCAGGAACGGCGAACGCGCCCTGAAACACGAATGGAAACCGGACCTTGCCTCCGACTACCTTGCCTTTAAGCGCACCGGCGAAATCCGCACCGGACGTGCCAACCACAAAGCTCTGCAAGCCTTGACCCTCGCAGAACTGGTAGAGGGACAAGGCAGATTTATGGATGCCATCATAGACGGTGTATGGTTTCTGTGCGAGACATCCTGGATACACTCGGCACACCTCAGCTTTCAGAAAGACCGCTCCGGACTGCCCGACAGGAATGAACCGACCATCGAACTGGTAGTGGCCGACATCGGCGCGCAAATGGCATGGACTTATTATTTCCTGAAAGACGAATTCGACAAGGTGAGCCCGCTGATTAACGAACGGATTATCGAGGAAGTCAACAGAAACCTGATAAACCCCTACTTCGCACGGGATGATTACTGGTGGATGGGATTCGGCGGCCAGCAGGTAAATAACTGGAATCCGTGGATTAACTACAACGTGCTGCAAGCCCTGATGCTGATAGAGAAAGACCCGGAACGTGTGCGGCAAGGAGTCTGGAAGCTGATGAAATCCACTGATTTTTTTTTCAGCATGTATCACGAGGACGGAGCCTGCGACGAGGGTCCCACCTATTGGAGCGGGGCTTCCGGCTATGCCCTGAAGTTTCTGGATTTGCTGGCTAAAGTAACCGGAAACAAGGTGAACATATTCAACGCTCCCCTCTTGCGTAATATGGCGCAATACATTTACCGGGTACACATCGGTGACAACTATTTTGTAAACTTCGCCGACTCCGCACCCAAAGTAAGTCCAAGCCCGGGTATCCTCTACCGGTACGGCGAACTGACCGGAGACCCCGCCATGATGAAATTCGCCTCATTCATGGCACAGCAAAACCAAAGTTTCAAGGACGGGGTAAACGGATATTTCGCTTCTGCATTGGACGAGCTTTTTATGTACAAAGACATCGTCGGCCATCCGCAAGGCGAACCGCTAACCGGCACTTATTGGTTTAAAGACACCCAAATTTGCGTGGCACGCGACACCGAAGGCAAAAGCGACGGCTTCTTCTTCGCAGCGAAAGGCGGAAACAATCAGGAAAGCCATAACCATAACGATGTGGGGTCGTGCATCCTTTACTACAATGCCCTGCCGGTGCTTATCGATGCAGGCGTAGGTACTTATACCCGACAGACCTTCGGACCGGAGCGGTACACGATATGGACCATGCAGTCCGATTATCACAACCTGCCCCTTATCAACGGAACCCCGCAGAAGAACGGCCGGGAGTTTGCCGCACACAGCCAGCAATACAAAGCCACCGCCAAAACCGTATCCTACCAGGTGGACATTGCCCGTGCCTATCCGCAGGAAGCAAATGTAAAAAGCTGGATTCGCAACTATACGCTGCACAGGAAAAAGGATTTCACAATCACCGACAAATGGAAACTTTCGGCATGCAACGAACCGAGTGTATTAAACCTGATGACCTGCTGCGAAGTCGAAATCGACCGCAACAAAAACATTACGCTGACAGGAGAGGCGGGTAGGTTCAGAGTGGAATACGATAAAAAACTCTTATCGCCCGCAACGGATACCGTCGAACTGACCGATCCGAAATTAATCCACTCCTGGAACCGGAAAAAGCTGACGCGCATCCGTTTCACAATTGTGTCGCAACAAATTTCCGGTGAAAGCAAACTGGTGATAAGGAAGGCTCAGTATCATAAGACCTTGAACGATTGATAATGATTGATAATCATTGATTTCATAATCTCTCCCCTAAGTTCATCCTTGACGTACGGGCATAAAAAAAGGAGTACCGCTGTACTCCAACCTTTGTTAACCTTAAATCTAATACTATGAAAAACACATTGCAAAGATACGGACTTCTGATAAATCTGCAAATTATCCAAGAAAAAAAGCATGCTATATAACACAGATTAAGAAAAAAGGACGGATATGCAAACGCACACCGTCCTTTTTTTAACATTTATCGTTGCGGATTATTCCTCATCCAATAGGATTTCAAGAATCTGGCAAGCAGCCTTTGCCACCGGAGTACCCGGACCAAAGATGGCAGCTACGCCGGCCTTATAAAGGAAATCATAGTCCTGTGCGGGAATCACACCGCCTGCAATCACTACAATATCCTCACGGCCCAACTTCTTGAGTTCTTCAATAATCTGCGGAACCAATGTCTTGTGTCCGGCAGCCAATGAAGAAACACCCACTACGTGAACGTCGTTTTCCACCGCTTCGCGGGCAGCTTCGGCAGGAGTCTGGAACAGAGGTCCCATATCTACGTCGAAACCGCAGTCGGCATAACCCGTTGCCACCACTTTGGCGCCGCGGTCGTGACCGTCCTGACCCATTTTAGCTACCATGATACGGGGCTGACGTCCCTCTTTCTTCGCAAATTTCTCAGCCAACTCACAAGCTCTGTGGAAGTCGCTGTCGTTCTTACTTTCTGATGAATACACGCCTGAAATAGTTCTGATTACTGCTTTATAACGTCCTACAACTTTTTCGCAAGCATACGAAATCTCGCCCAATGTGGCACGGACACGTGCTGCTTCCACTGCCAGTTCCAGCAGGTTGCCTTCCTTCGTCTCCACACATTTGGTGATGGCATCGAGTGCTTTCTGCACGGCAGCCTCATCACGGCCTTCCTTCAATATCTTCAGGTTCTGGATCTGTTCCTGGCGGACAGCCGTATTGTCAATCTCAAGAATATCAATAGGAGCTTCTTTCTCCAGACGATATTTGTTTACACCCACAATGGTCTGCGAACCGCTGTCGATACGTGCCTGCGTGCGTGCGGCAGCCTCTTCGATACGCATCTTGGGGATACCGGTTTCGATGGCCTTCGCCATACCGCCCAGCTTCTCGATTTCCTGAATCAGCTCCCAAGCCTTGTGCGCAAGCTCATTGGTCAGAGACTCTACATAGTAAGAACCGCCCCACGGGTCGACATTCTTGCAGATGTAAGTTTCTTCCTGAATATAAATCTGCGTATTACGTGCAATACGTGCAGAGAAATCGGTAGGCAATGCGATAGCCTCATCCAAAGCGTTGGTGTGCAAGGATTGGGTATGTCCCAAAGCGGCAGCCATAGCCTCGATACAGGTACGGCCCACGTTGTTGAACGGGTCCTGCTCGGTCAGCGACCAGCCGGAAGTCTGGGAGTGCGTACGCAATGCGAGTGATTTCGGGTTTTTCGGGTTGAACTGTTTCACAATCTTCGCCCACAACATACGTGCGGCACGCATCTTGGCTATCTCCATGAAGTGGTTGGTACCGATAGCCCAGAAGAATGACAGACGCGGTGCGAATGCATCGATGTCGATACCTGCGGCAACACCTGCACGAAGATATTCCAGACCGTCGGCCAGGGTGTAAGCCAACTCGATGTCCGCCGTAGCGCCGGCTTCCTGCATATGGTAACCGGAGATAGAGATAGAGTTGAACTTAGGCATCTTCTGAGATGTGTATTCAAAAATATCGGAGATAATCTTCATGGAGAATGCAGGCGGATAGATATAGGTGTTACGCACCATGAATTCCTTCAGGATATCGTTCTGGATAGTACCCGCCATTTCTTCCAACTTGGCGCCCTGCTCCAGACCGGCATTGATGTAGAATGCCATGATAGGAAGCACCGCACCGTTCATGGTCATGGACACGGACATCTTGTTCAAGGGAATGCCGTCGAAGAGCACCTTCATGTTTTCCAGTGAACAGATGGACACACCTGCCTTACCGACGTCGCCTACCACACGTTCGTGGTCGGGGTCGTAACCGCGGTGGGTAGCCAGGTCGAATGCCACGGACAGACCTTTCTGTCCGGAAGCCAGGTTACGGCGATAGAAAGCATTGGACTCCTCGGCAGTAGAGAACCCTGCATACTGGCGGATAGTCCACGGACGCAAGGTGTACATTACAGAGTACGGACCGCGCAGATAAGGCGGGATACCTGCCGCATAGTCGAGGTGTTCCATACCTTCGAGGTCTTCTTTGGTGTAAACAGGCTTCACTTCAATGTGTTCCGGAGTCTTCCAGTCGGCTTTGATGCCGTTAGCCTTTTGCCACTCAGCACCATTGGCGGGCTGGAAAGCGGCATATATATCTAAGTTTTTAAAATTTTTTCTCATCTTACTTCAAAAGTTTAGCGTTGAATTCCTTTAATGTTTCCAGAACGTTGACACGAACATGGATAAAGTTCTCGATACCTGCCGCTTTCAGCTCGTCCATGCAAGCGGGAGCGCCGGCTACGATGAACATGGCACGGCCGTTCAAGGCCTTGAAAGCGGGAACTGCATATTCCGCATATTCATCATCGCTCGAACAGAGAACCACAATATCGGCTTTAGCCGCCATTGCAGCTTCCACACCTTCCTCTACGGTCGGGAAACCGAGGTTGTCAACAACTTCATATCCGGCACAGGCCAGGAAGTTACAAGAGTATTGGGCACGTGCCTGACGCATAGCCAGGTTGCCGATAGTCAGCATAAATGCTTTGGGACGCTTGCCGGACGCTTCCGTTTCCAGACGCAACGCTTCAAATTCGCTGGCTGCACGGTCGAAGTTCAGTGACGGAACATCCTTTTCACAAGTGCTGTGTCCGCCACAGCAGCAAGAAGCTTCCAACGGTTTCTTGTCGCCCGCCTTCTCGTTGAAGTTCGGGAACTGGTTAGTACCCAACAGCACTTCCTTACGCTTGGCAACGGCTGCATGGCGGGCTGTATTGCTCTCGTTCACGGCAGCCTGTATCTTGCCGGATTTTACGGATGCGTAGAAACCGCCGTCTTCTTCCACTGCAAGGAACAGCTCCCAAGCCTGCTTGGCAATAGCCACGGTCAGGTTCTCGATGTAGTAAGAACCGGCAGCCGGGTCGATAACCTTGTCGAAATGCGATTCCTCTTTCAGGAGCAGCTGCTGGTTGCGTGCCAGACGTTCGGAGAATTCATCGGGAACGGCATACGTCTTGTCGAACGGAACAACCGTCATGGAGTCGACGCCTGCAAGAGCGGCACTCATAGCCTCGGTCTGCGTACGCAACAGGTTTACGTGCGCATCGAACAAAGTAAGGTTGAAAGTGGACGTTTCCGCATGTATTCTCATCTTGGCAGCACAGCGGCATTCGTTGTGTTCGCCCTTGTTTTCGCAGTCGCGCAGGCATTCCGGATTATAGGAAGCCACGATATTGGCCCACAACATACGGGCAGCGCGGAATTTTGCTATTTCAAGGAAGTAATTGGAACTGATACCGAAATTGAACTTTATTTTCTTGGCTACCAAAGCTGCCGGCAGTCCGGCATCGGTCAGCTGGTTCATGTATTCATTACCCCAAGCCAGCGCGTAGCCCAGTTCCTGATAGATATATGCACCGGCATTGTTCAACGTCAGCGCATTCACGTTCAGGACGCGGTATTTCGGAAGCATGGCGGTAGCTTCAATCAAAGCCTTGGCAGTAGCCACCATATCGCCCTTTTCCTTGCCTTTGGCAAGCATCTTGTTGAAATAATCGTAGTTAATGGAGCCTTGCAACTTCGTGAGGTCATAATCTTTCTTTTGGAAATAACCGACCAGAAGTTGTGCCAATTCCACCACGTGTCCCTGACAGGTGGAGAAATTCAACTCTATGCACTCCGCACAGATGTCTTTCAGCAAAGTTTCGATATACTCCGCACTCAGTTCTTTGGCTTTCACGTGGAAAGAGAGCGAATCGACACCCTTGTTCAAAATGTCCAACGCCTTGGCATTGGCTGCTTCGGGAGATTCCACCTTTATTTCCTGACGGACGAACCACTCATTATTGTTTTTCTTTGTACCTCTAAGATAAGGGAACTCACCGGGAAGAGCATCCGTGGTCTTTAAACCTTCAAGGTCTTCCATACGATAGAAAGGTTTTACCTTGAATCCCTCATTCGTCCTCCAAACGAGCTTTTTCTCAAAGTCCGCACCCTTTAAGTCTGCGGTTACTTTCTCCATCCACTGTTCCGTAGAAACCGGAGAAAAGTCCGAGAAGAGTTTTTCTTTACTGTCTGCCATAGTTTATTTAAAATTAAAATAGATGAATAGTATTCATTTTGTCATCAATAGACTTGCAAATATAAGGAAATACTTCAAACAAAAAGGTTTTTTAGGGAAAATTGCACTTACGGATAACACTATGTCCATCCTTATTCCCGGCATCCCTCCATAGATACCTTGCTTTTGCAAAGCTGGTATTACAAAAAGAAAAGAAAACCCTTTGCCAGCTCCCCTTTATTAAGTAATTTTGCGCAAAATTTTAAAAAGCAATAAATAAGGTACTATGAATTGGTTAGAAAGTCTTCTTTGGGACCCGACATCCGTCGCACATATCGTTTGCCTGTACGCATTCGTTATATCCGTGGGGGTGCTGCTGGGCAAGATTAAAGTTTTCGGAGTATCGTTGGGAGTGACGTTTGTCCTCTTTACCGGTATCCTGATGGGACATTTCGGATTTACAGGTGAAATACACATCCTACATTTCATCCGCGAATTTGGTTTGATTTTATTTGTATTCTGCATCGGTCTGCAGGTAGGGCCGTCGTTCTTCTCTTCTTTCAAGAAAGGGGGTATGACGCTGAACATGCTTGCCGTGGGCATTGTGGCACTGAACATAGTGGTCGCACTGGGCATTTATTTCATCGATGGAAATATAGACCTGCCGATGATAGTAGGTATCCTGTACGGTGCCGTAACCAACACTCCCGGTCTGGGTGCGGCTCAGGAAGCGTTGAACCAGCTGAATTATACGGGAGACCCCATCGCATTGGGATATGCCTGCGCCTACCCGCTCGGTGTGGTCGGCATCATCGGCTCTATTATCGCCGTGCGTTACATCTGCCGCATCAACCTGAAAAAAGAAGAAGAGGAGCTTAACACGCAAGAAACGGACATGAAACACATGCCGCATATGCTGCATCTGGAAGTACGCAATGAGGCTATCGACGGCAAAAAGCTGATTCAGGTGAAAGATTTCCTGGGACGTTCTTTCGTATGCTCGCGCATCCGTCACGAAGGTCACGTCAGCATTCCGAGTCAGGATACGGAATTCCACATCGGCGACCAGTTGTTCATCGTATGTTCCGAGGAAGACGCCGAAGCGGTTACCGCCTTTATCGGAAGGGAGATTCAAGTGGACTGGGAGAAGCAGGACACTCCGATGGTCTCACGCCGTATTCTGGTGACCAAATCGGAAATCAACGGAAAGAAACTTGGAAGCATGCACTTCCGCAGTATGTACGGTGTTAACGTGACACGTATCAACCGTTCGGGTATGGACCTGTTTGCTGATCCCAACCTGGTGCTCCAGGTGGGTGACCGTGTAATGGTTGTAGGCCAGCAGGATGCGGTGGAGCGTGTGGCCGGTGTACTGGGCAACCAGTTGAAGCGTCTGGATACGCCGAACATCGTTACCATCTTCGTCGGTATCTTCCTCGGTATTCTGTTGGGCAGCCTTCCCATCGCATTTCCGGGCATGCCGACACCGGTGAAATTAGGTCTGGCAGGCGGTCCGCTGGTGGTAGCCATCCTTATCGGACGTTTCGGACATAAGATGCATCTTGTAACGTATACCACCATGAGTGCCAACCTGATGCTGCGCGAAATAGGTATCGTACTTTTCCTTGCCAGCGTAGGCATAGAGGCAGGTGAGCATTTTGTACAGACGGTCGTGGAAGGAAGCGGTCTGGCGTATGTAGGCTACGGTTTCCTGATTACCACCATCCCGTTGCTGATAATCGGTATGATTGCCCGGTTCTATTGCAAGGTCAATTATTTCACGCTGATGGGACTGATTGCCGGCAGTAACACCGACCCACCCGCATTGGCATATTCCAACCAGGCATCGGGCAATGACGCTCCGTCGGTAGGTTACTCTACGGTTTATCCGCTGACGATGTTCCTGCGCATCCTCGCCGGACAGATGATATTGCTGGCAATGATGTAAAATCAGTTCAAGGAGCTTTCAGGCTCTTATCAATAAAATCGGGAAGAATTTTACTATAATCTCCGTTAGGATGGCAGTAAAATTCTTCCCGATTTCATTTACAATGGTCACAGCGTTTATTCGTACAGTTTCAGTTTCTTCCTTACGAACTCTTCTATATAGCCGACCGTTTCGTCAATGCCCAATACGGACGAATCGACGCAAAGATGATAGGTAGCAGCCGCTCCCCATGTCTTATAGCTGTAATAGTTGTAATATTCGGCACGCCGCTTGTCCGCTTTGTTCATCTTCTCTTCCGCCGCACTTTCCGAAATAGAGTGCAGACGGCATAAACGGGCTATACGATCCTCGCGCGAAGCAGAGATGAAGATGTTGACGCAACGCGGGTTATCCCGCAAAATGTAGTCGGCGCAACGCCCTACGAACAAACAGGATTTCTCGGAAGCCAGTTTCCGTATCACATCGCTTTGCACCTTAAACAACGCATCGTTGCTCAAACAGTTGGCAGCCGGCATAGCCCCGTCACTGATAAACGGGAAACGCATCCCGAACAGACCGCCTATAATTCCCTGAGACGCTTTTTCATCGGCTTTTTCAAAGAATTCACGGCATAATCCGCTTTCTTCGGAAGCAAGGTTAATCAATTCCTTGTCGTAGAAGTCAATACCCAGCCTGGCAGCCAGCTTCTCTCCGATTTCCCGTCCGCCACTGCCTAACTGGCGGCCTATATTTACTATAAATTTATTGTCCATACTTTATTTAATCTATCTGTTTTGCAGATAGCAAATATAGGTATTCTTCCATTAAATATCAAAATAATGAAAACAAATCCATTTCCTGTGTATCAGGACGGTTACTGTTCACAAAGCAACTGTCTGCCTTAAAACAGTCTGCCGCATTCATGATTCAGTTCAGCCGCGATGCCAACCGACGTACCGTACCGTTGACGGAAACTTCGACCTCAACCCCTTTCTCATCATAACCTTTGTTCAGGAATTTTGCTTCAAGTACCGGGTAAGCGGCAACATCCTTCACCGGATAGATAACCGTTATGTAGCGCACAGCCTCCGCATCATCCTTATTGGTATCGAAAGCTACCGAAGTACGGGCTACGCGCTGACGATAGGCAGTGGAACGCCAGCCCTCTTCCGCTCTTAAAGACGCGCTTTTTTCCGGAAAACATTGCAACTTCACATTACTCGAACCCTCATAAGCCGTAGTCACCATATTTTTCTCCGCATCAACGTTTACCTCACCTTCACGGAAATGATAATTCAAATTCACGGTTCCTCTGGCATTGCCTGTGGCTTCGTCCACTATTACAAAATAGGCCTGGTCGACAAAAAAGACGGTACGACGATGTTTCAATCCCTTATAACCGGGATTTTCCGTTACCAGTATCTGCTCCTTACCTTCCGGCTGCCACAATCCGGTTACGGACTGCGTGGTTTCAAGGTTGCGTCCGTCCAAAGTCAGGGTGTTATGTACACGTGTCTGGCGGAACCAGTTGCGCAGTTTCATCACTTCGGCACTTCCGGCATAGACGTATGCACCGGTATCGGGAAACAGATTCTTGCCGTTGAACCAAAGTTCGAAAGTACCGTTATCCGGCTGACAATGCCACTCTCCTTTAGGTCCGGCTTTAACTACCATGACCGTTGCATCCTGCTTCCAACCGTTTCTGAAAGTAAAGAAACCGGATGTCAATGCCCCGTGGGAAAGATAAGGGAAAGGAGCGCCTTCATGCCTTTCTGTCGCATAATAACGTATCCAATCGCAGTCGGGGAACAATGCAAGCCAATCGCGGTAGTTGGCAAGTTCTGCCTGATAATCGCCCAACTTGGCATCACTGAAACAAGGGTTGGTGTAGTCGGGAAAACAAATGTTGGCATAGAAAGCGATCATATTCTTGACCGTATCCAGGTATTCCGACGGAAACTCATTGCGGAAACCGTTACAATCTGCCATGCGCAAGGCCTTGCAGAATATGTTGATTGCCGCAAGGTGATAATGGGGATCCAGCTCGTACTGTCCGCCGTCATTGTATACCTGCTTCTTGATTTCACGATTCAGGATATTGATTCCACTTTCTCTCCAAATGGCGGCATCTTTCAGTTCCGGAAAGAAAACACCGGCATAAACCATACGTTGGGCTTCAAACAGCAGGTGGTTACCTTCTGCTGAATAATTTTTCAGGAGATGTGCGCCATGGCGGTGATAATTGACGATAAACTCGGTCAGGAACTCCGGAGTAAACGCCGATGCGGAGCAAAACAAAAGAAACTGGCAGGTCTGGTCCTGCAAACGGTTGCTGACTTCCAGTTGCCGCCATGCAAAATATACATTGTCGGCATCTTCCTTTACCTCACCGGCACTGACAAGCTCGAACTCTTCCTGCTTCATGTTCACCAGCGGGTTTTTCTGAACCCAATCCATATATTGATGTACCCACTCCTTTGCGTATTTCTCATCTCCGGAGATACGGTATGCCTTACCCATAGGCGTAAACCACTTATGACGATGAAGCTGCCAACGCAACTCATTGTCTTTTACCGGCCAGTACTCCCAGTTGATATCTTTGCCGTAGTTGTAGGAAGGCTGATAGCCTTTATGTACAAAGAAGGTATGCTCCAAAGCATCATCCGCCCATTTCTGTTCTTCCCTGGATATGATGAGGTTTTTCAAGTCTATATCCGGATGTGTAATACCGGTACGGCTACGGTAATAATTCAACAGTTCCTGTGCCGCCGCCTCCCACTTCTGCCGGGAGCATGCCGCTTTTACTTTCTCCAAACCAGGATAATCCAAATTTATCAGTTCAAAAGCCTCCTGCCTTAGTTGCTGTGCATCTGCAACAACAGCAAGCATAAGCAAGAAAATGCTAAAAATGTATCTTATTGTCTTCATGATATGGTAATAATGAATTTAAATATGCTTATAATCAATCTCTTTTACCTGCATATAACGGAGCAATGCCTCCAGATAATAATAATCGGCATAGTTAAGCGGCGTATCTATTTCGGAACCGTTCGGCAATGAGCCCGTTGAATGCATCAGTACAAAGCCCCGGTTGGTTCCCGGTTTTGCCAAATACCCGTCGGACGAAAGGCTTTTGAGCAACTTCCCGGCATACTCCATATATGCTTGTCCGTCTTCTACAAGCGTGCTCAGTTCTATCAGGGCGGAAGCGGTAATAGCGGCAGCAGATGCGTCACGAGGCGTCTGAGGCGTGTCGGGCGCATCATAATCCCACAAGGGAACTGCATCTTCCGTCTTTACGCGCCGCATGATTAACGAGGCTATATTCTCGGCCTGCCGCAAAAATTGCACATCCTTAGACTCGCGATAACAGGATGTGTAGCCATATAATCCCCATGCTTGTCCGCGCGCCCACGACGATGCGTCACTCTTTCCCTGATGCGTGCACTTTTTTTCCACCGTCCCATCGTTATTGTAACTGACTACATGGTAGGATGAATAATCATCTCTAAAATGATTTTTCATCGTAGTCCTTGCGTGTGTCAAGGCAAGCTCCTTATATTTATCATCACCGGTCAGGCGAGTGGCATAAAACAGCAGGTCCAGGTTCATCATATTGTCTATGATAACGGGGAAATTCCACTTCCCGAAGTTCCAGGAACGGATACAGCCTATCTCCGGATTGAAACGGCCGCACAGGTTATCCGCTGTTTGTATCAATGCACTGCGGACGCTGTCGGCAGGAGATAAACGATTGGCGTTACCGTAGCTGCAATTCATCATAAAACCTATATCATGCGTACCTTTATACTCACGCAGCGGATAAAGATAATTAGTGAACTTCACAGCGCTTTCCCTCAAGCTTTCATCGCCGGTAAGTTGATAAGCGAGCCAAAGATTGCCGGGGAAAAAACCGCTTGTCCAATCGTAAATGGAAAAGCAATAACGGCGGGAACCCAAATTATCATGTATGGGTTTCAGCCGGGCAGAGTCTTTGCCTGTCAACTGTTTCTTATCCAGCTGACGACATAAAAAGTCCGTGTCATAGCCCGTCCAGATGGAACGGGGCAACCGGATTGAATCTCCGATTTCAGCCACGGTAAATTTCAATTGTAACGCAGCCGTTTCTATTCCCTGTTTCAGCCAGGTATAATCTTTTTCCGGTTGTTTGGGAGAGCAGCCGGAAAAACCATATAAAATTGCAATATAGCAAAGTAATAATGTTTTTTTCATATAATATAACAACAGATATATCACCCTCTGAAAAACTGAAAGATGTTTGGCATAAGAAAACACTCTTATGAAACATCTTTCAGAATTTTAAAAAGTAGATGAAATAGACTCTATTTCAATAGTTATAACGAATATAATACCTATTTATTCATACCCCGGATTATTTTCTCCATTCAACTGTGCATTAGATTGTATTTCGGCCAAAGGAATAGGGAGTAATTCATGCTTACCATCCACAAAATTATGACCTGCGACATAATTTTGTGTTGCCCAAACAACCGGATCCCATACAGCGGGAGATTCTCCTTCTTCTAATTTTGTCGGTTTTCCGTTTTTATCTACATCTTTAAATAGATTAGCACCTTCTTCCCAACCTTCTATATATGTCTGAGCAGCACGCAACGCATCACCTAAAACTCCCCAACGAATTAAATCAAATTTACGCTGACCTTCATAAGCTGTTTCAAAAGCCCGTTCCCAATAAAGAGCTGTACGGAACTTGCCTGCCTCATCTCCATCGCTAATGAAAGGCAAATCATACACTTTAGGCGCTTTCATCAAACTTGCATAATTAGAGGAATTGATTTCCGTTGCATGAGCGCGAGCACGTACATCATTCAATAACTCCCACGCTTTCGGAGTATCATTTATTTCATTATAAGCCTCAGCAGCCATCAGCACTACATCTGCGTAACGTAACGGGCAGTAGTTAACACCTGTATGGTTAGGATCGACAAATCCCGGTGCCATCCATTCTCTACGCCACTTACCCGGATAACGATACATGTTCTTGGATATTTCTTGGCATACAGACATCTTCACCTGAGCTTTATCTTTTTTTACCCATCTGTATACATAATCAACAAAATTCACATCACGACGAACATCATTGTCATCATAAAAATCTCCCCAATAAGGCAATACGATGAAGAAAGCATTAGCACGTCCGAAAAAGTTTTGATTTGCAGCTCCACTACCTGCGTCCGGAGCATCTACCAACGGTCCGTTATATGTAGCCCAATATCCGGCATTGTCTTTTTGGCCATTGTTCGGTTCAAAAGCTATTTCCCACAAACTTTCCTGATTATTCAACACCAGCTTGGAATAGTTTTTAAAGAGTTCTTCGTATCCGGCACCATAGAAATTATGATAACCTTCTGTACCAAAAGCTTTCCACTCCTCTATCACAGCATCAAAATAATTCTTACGCGTTGCATCATCCGGACGAGTCAATGTACGGGTAGTACGATCCAAACTATAACCGGCACGCTGCAAATAGACACGCATCAATAAAGCACGAGCAGCTCCACGGCAAGGTACTTCAGAAGAAGCAACTTCATTTCCCGGTTTCAAATGTATTTTAGCAAAATCCAAATCAATAATAATCTGGTCATAGATTTTCTCTCGTTCTGTACGGGGTTGAGCTGTATCCCCAAAGCTACCGGTACTTGTAGTTTTAAAAGGTACATCACCCCAATAACGTACCAAATCAAATGCCAAAAAAGCACGAAGGAAACGGGCCTGAGCAACCAATTCTTTCAACTCATCACTATTTTCGTAGCCCGGCATCTTCTCAATACCTGCAATTGCAGTATTTGCGCGGTCTATTCCCTCATAGATATAATTCCAGACGGAAGCAACCCAAGTATTGGAAGAAGTAAGAGCATAATGGGAAATATCACGACGAGTACCATCACCGGTGGCTGTTCCTCTAACCATATACATATCGTCCGACGAAGCAAACGGCATGACATACTGTCCATAAGATCCTTCAGCAGCAAGACAGTCGTAAATACCTATTACCGCCATTTTGGCTTTATCCGCAGTTGTAAAATAGGTATCCATTTCATAGAATGAAGTAGGTTTTTCCGTTAAATCACAAGAAACCACACCCATACTCAATAGTGCACCAAGCACATATACCAATTTATTTTTTTTCATTGTATTTCGATTTTTATAGTTCATTAAAATGCGACATTAACACCAAACACAAAAGAGCGGCTTCTCGGATAGGCACCAAAATCCACACCCGGTGTCATGGCATTACTCATAGTAGATACTTCCGGATCATAACCTGTGTACTTGGTCCAAGTCAGCAAATTATTACCTGTAGCATACAAACGCAATTTAGACAAACCAATTTTATTAACAATCTTTTTAGGGAATGTGTACCCCAGTGTTATATTACTCAGCTTCAGGTAAGAACCATCTTCTACAGCCCATGAGTGTATAACTGCATTATCAGATGAGCCGTTATCATCAAAGCAAGCAATTGTTTTTCCTTGATTGGCAGCAGCAAGTTCTTCCGGATCTGTTATCAGAGCGCCAGTTTCTTTATTAATCGTTACCCAACGGTGATTCCAATCAGCGGCAGCCAATACATTTTTGTTAGTTAAAGCTGTTCTTGTATTAGTCAGCTTGGTTGCATTCAATACATCATTTCCAAAACTGTAAGTCAAGAATATACTCAAATCAAAGTCCTTATAAGTAAAAGTATTATTGATACCACCATAGAACTTCGGGAATGCATTTCCTATGACGGTTTTATCATCCTCTGTAATTTTATTATCTTCACTTCCGTCTATATTCTTAAATTTCAACATACCCGGTTGTACCTTATCTTTCTCACCACGATAAGGAATACCATCTTTTAATGTATATTTACCCGATGCTTTATCATAGTTAAAATCAGACACTTGATACAAACCGTCAGAAATATATCCATAGAATTGTCCTAAAGGCTCACCAACTCCGATTTTATGTGAAGAGCCAGCACCCTTAACACCCATATCCGCTAAATAAAGCTGCACCTTCTCACCCGTCAACTGGTTTACCGAATTCTTATTGTGCGATAAAGTAACCGTTGTATTCCATGTGAAATCTTTATTTGTAATATTCACTGAATTAATAGTCAAATCAATACCTTTATTCTCTGTCTCACCGGCATTAATAGTCATAGAAGAATAACCGGAAGAGTTCGGAAGGCGGGCATCAAATAACAAATTACTACTACGATTAATATAGAACTCCGGAGATATAGTCAAACGTTGATTAAAGAAACCGAGGTCCAAACCAATATTGAACGTTTTATTAGCTTCCCACTTCAAATCAGGATTAGGAACTTGTTTAGAAGCATAACCGGACTGTGCACTGTTAGCATTAGGATAAGTCACTGATGACATAATAGCCAAACTGGAATAACTGCCAATACGGTTGTTACCAGCCAAACCATAACCAATACGGAATTTTAAATCGGAAAAAATATTCAAATCTTTTATAAATTCTTCCTCACCCAAACGCCATGCGGCAGAAAAAGCTGGGAAATATCCCCATTTATTATTTTTACCGAACTTAGAAGAACCGTCTGCACGTACAGAAGCTGTGAACAAATACTTGTCCATAAGATTATAGTTCACACGTGCAAAGAATGAGAGCAACTTATCATCATAGTTTTCACTGGAAGTCGGAGTAATCGGAGTACCTAATGACAAATCACCCAGACCAATTTCGTCATTCGGGAAATTATTAGCTCCAGCCATAAAATTACGTGTCCATTTAGTTACATACTCATGTCCTAACATCGCCGTTACATTGTGGTTATCATTATACCAATTATAAGTCAACACATTAGATGTTTGGAAACTGCTATTTTCAATATTAGTAATATTACCATTAATACTTGAGCGTTTTGCAGTCATGGACTGATCACCGTAAAAAATATCATTACGACGAGTCTGATAGCGCATACCTGTTGTGTTACGGAAAGTCAAGCCTTTCAATAATTTAATAGTAGCACCTGCATTTGCTTGGAAAGTACGCCACTCTCTGTCTTTAGTTTCTTCGGCAGCTGACAAAAGCGGATTTTGCATAACATTACCGCTATCATCTGCAAACAAAGGATCTTCATCACCCAACAAATCCGTATCTACACCATTGATACCAATTGTCGGACGATATTGCAGAATATGTTGCATTTTATTAAAACGGTCGCCACCTTCAGAAGTACCCATACCTTCAACACGCATTTGGTCATAGCTAATACGGGCATTAACGCTTAACCATTTATTTACTTCGTGGTTCATATTGAAAGAAATATTATGTTTCTTTGAACCACTATACATCATCGCACCCTCTTCATCATAATAAGCATATGCCAAGCTATATTGCATTTTTTCCGTATTACCGGACACACCTACACGATAATTTTGTGTTAAAGCTGTACGGCCCAGCGTTTCATCCTGCCAATTGATACCTTTCCGTCCGGCATAATTCGCTTCAAGATCACTATAATCTCCATAGATGCTTTTCCACTTATTCAAATCACCACCATCACCTTTTCCTATTTTATAAAGAGTACGTTCATAATCCAACAAAGCGAATTCATACGGAGAAAGCACATCCAACTTTTTAGCTATTTTCTTGAAGCCAACATAACTATCAAATGTAACAGTTGCTTTACCACCTGATTTACTTCCATTTTTAGTTGTTATCACGACAACACCATTAGCACCACGTGCACCATAAATAGCTGTTGCAGAAGCATCTTTCAACACGTCAATCGTTTCGATCTCGGCTGGGTCAAGAGTTGACATTCCATCCTCACTGGGAAAACCATCGATAACATAAAGAGGCTCATTACTTTGGGTAATAGAGATACCACCACGGATACGAATGGAAACAGAAGATCCCGGAGCTCCTTCCGTTTGCTGAACCTGTACACCGGCCATACGTCCTGACAACGCTTGTGTAACATCACTAACAGGTACTTTAGCAATTTCCTGATTACCTACCGATGCCACAGACCCAGTCAAGTCCTTACGCTTAACCGTGGCATAACCGATTGCTACTACTTCATCCAGTAACACGGCATCAGCCTTCAACGTTACATTGATTACATTCTTACCATTGACCTTTACTTCTTGGGAAGTCATACCCACGTACGAAAAGACGAGTACATCTTTGGATGCGTCATTTACTTTTAAGGAGTAGTTACCGTTTACATCCGTAACGGTTCCAACGCCGGCGGCACCTTTAACAGTAACACTACCACCGATTACTTCATAACCCTCACTATCAATGACCTTACCGGTAACGGTCAGACTTTGCGCATATGCGGATATGCTCACAAAGGCGAGGATAAACATTAAAAACAGTTCTTTTAATTTGTACATAATAAATAAATCTAAGGTTCTACTTTAGAAATAATTTTTCGAAGGCAAACTTACTGCAAATGCTAAAAAAAGTGTAAAAGTATTGTTTTCATTCGTTACACTTTTACACTTTCCAAATATCAATTTTGTATAATACAGAGTAATTTTGTACAATATATAGCCCTACAGCTATGTACAAAGGGGGTTATCCTTTTGGGATAGAGATTTGCAAATCTGTTAATAAAATCAAATACCCATCAATACAAAACTCATTTCAAAAAATCACTTCTCATTGGAGCAAAGCAGTCTATAAGTACCCCCGGTTCCAGACAGACACATCCGTGCAAAATATCAGGTTCGATGTAAATACCGTCACCTGCCTTTACCGTTTTCTTCTCATTCCCCACCGTAAACTCAAACTTTCCACTTGCCACATAAGTGGTTTGGGTATGGTAGTGAGTATGAGGAGTACCTATCGCTCCTTTTTCAAATTTCACTTTTACCAGCATTACCTGTCCGTCATACCCCATAATCTGCCGGGTCACGCCTTCTCCTGCGGGCTCCCACGCCTTTTCTCCACTAATAAAAGTAGTGCTACGCGTTTTTTTAACGGGATTGTCCCCATTTCCGCCTTCAGCCGTTTGCATTGCGCAGACAGCCGGCATCATCATAAGTGAAATACCCATTAAACACATGTACTTTTTCCAGCTTTTCGTTTTCATAACCAATGTTTTAATTAAATAATTTATTCTGTTTCGGATAATGTTTCAAATCTGTAGACCGTGGTTTGCCGGTAAGTCTCTCCCGGCAGCAACACGGTAGTCGGAAAATGCGGATTATGAGGCGAATCCGGAAAATGTTGCATTTCGAGACAAAAGCCGTAATACCGCCCATATGACTGCTTGCCATGCCCTTTCAGATAGTCCAGATTAGCTGCCGGAGTATAGAACTGCATACCCGGTTCGGTGGTATACGCCTTCAGTACCCGACCGGATTCCGGCTCTACAATTTTAGCCGCAAGCGCCAAAGTTCCCGGCTGCTTATTGAGTTTATAATTGGTATCATATCCTTTTTTAAGTTCTCCAATGCGCCCGCCAAGCGCCTGCAAGGTTCTGAAGTCGTATTCCGTACCCGCCACCGCCATAAGTTCTCCGGTAGGAATACCTGCGGCATCAACCGGTGTAATCGAATCTCCGTCAATCATACAATAATGGTTCAGTACAGACTCCTTACACCCCGTTAAATTGAAATAACTGTGATTTGTCAGATTAACCACAGTCGGCTTGTCGGTCGATGCCCTGTAATCCAGAATCACTTCATTGTCATGCGTCAATTTATAAGCCAACGATATATTCAGATTTCCCGGAAATCCCCCTTCCGCATCAGGGCTCAGATAACTAAAGCGAATCACTGCCGTATCCTTCACCACATAGGACGTATCCGTATTAAAAACCCGGGTATGAAATCCCTTGACGCCACCATGAATGGAATGCCCTTTATTGTTTTTATCCAGATAGTAGACCCGGTCATTCAAAACAAGTTCCGCATTCCTTATTCTATTTGCATAACGCCCTACCGTAGCACCAAGCTTGGGTTGTCTGCCCAGATAATATCGCAAGCTGTCAAGTCCTAAAACTACCGGAGCAAAAACGCCCTCTTTATCAGGAGCGGAAACAAATGTTAAAGAAGCCCCATAATTGGTAACCTTAACCGTCATTCCATTCCTGTTAGTCATTCTGAAAAGTTCAACTGTCTTGCCTTCATACCGCAAACTGTCTTCCCTCGCTATCGTAAAGCCGGGTGTGCCCGTACGGCTGCATGATACCAGCAATGAATGAACAAGTATCAGAAGAAAGGGAGAAAAAAAATACATCTTCATAATAATATTCCATAAATGATACATACGTCACTGTTTTCCATACTCCGTAGGAAGACAACCGATATACTTCTTGAAACGGGCGGAAAAATAAGAAGGAGTATTATATCCCACCATAAAACTGATTTCGGAAACCGTATACTTACCTTCCTTCAATAACTGACAAGCACGGTTAAAACGTATTTTATGAATAAAATCAATAGCCGATTTTCCTGTTATAGCCTTCAACTTCAAATGGAGATTGGAACGGCTCATATTCATCTCGCTGGCAAACTGCTCCGTTGAGAACTCCACATTGCTCATGTTTTTCTCCACGACAGCAATCGCTTTCCTCAACAGTTCCTCATCCATGGCATTGTTTGCTATCTTCTCCGGTTCTATCTCCGCCGCATTGGAATAATGCTCAAAAATACGATAGCGGGTACGCAGCATATTCAAAATCTTTGCTATCAATACATCCATCGAGAACGGTTTGGGTATGTAATCGTCCGCACCTACCTGCAACCCCTGCAACTGATACTTTATATCGACCTTGGCAGACAACAGATACACCGGTATATGACAGGTTCTCAAATTCTGTTTCACCGATTTACAAAGTTTGACTCCATCCATAACCGGCATCATAACATCCGAAAGAATCAGGTCTACGTCATTTTCTTTAAGCACCTCCAACGCCTTTTGCCCGTTCTCCGCCTCTATCAGATTAAACTGAGCGGACAGACCGTTGAACAAATACCGCCGCAGCTCCTCATTGTCTTCCACTATAAGAATTGTTCCATGCCTGCTTCCCGCCTCTTTTTCACCGGCTTCTGCCACTTCCGTTTCTACATCATCGGTATAAACCTCATGCGCATTTGTCGAATAGACACGCTGTTCCTCCATCTCTCCCTTGCTCTCCGCAAGTTCCTCCGCAGTATACACCGACTTGTCCTGAGGAATATAAATGGAAAACGTAGAGCCTTTTCCAACCTCGCTCACCAACGTTATCTGCCCGTGATGCAATTCAACCAGACGCTGAACCAGCGATAATCCGATGCCGCTTCCTTCGTGTACGTTCTCTACCTGATAAAAACGTTCGAAAATCTTCCGCTGCTTATCCTTTGGTATGCCCACTCCCGTATCTGCTACCTGCAAAACAACATTTTTATCTTCTCTGTAGAGTTTTACATAAATCCTCTCCCCTTCTTCTGTATACTTAAAAGCATTGGATAATAGATTGTTGATAATCAAATCCAGATAAGTACCGTCAAACAACACATCCTCATCCTGCAATTCCGAATAGAAATTATAGTCTATGTCCTTTTTCTTTGCCAGACTCTCGTAATTTAAAAAGCTGTTCAATACCCTTTTATATGCATTGGCATAACTCGGCCTCAACTCAAAAATACCCAATTCGGCACGCCGGTAGTCCATCAGTTGATTGACCAAATGCAACAGTCTTCTTGCATTCCGCTGAATATACAACAGCTTTTCGCGCTCCCAATGCCCGGTGACACTACTGAGCAACTCTTGCAAAGGAGAAATAATCAAAGTCAACGGAGTACGTAACTCATGTGAGATATTCACATAAAAACGGATTTTCATCTGGCTGATTTCTTCCTTTTTTTCCCTGTCAAGCCGCTCCATACGGATTTCTGTCTGCATACTCTTACGCAACCAGAAGAAACGGAACACAGCAAAAACCAACAAAATAAAAAACAACGCAAAAATCAAAAAGGCCCACCACGTGCGATACCAGACCGGAAGGACACGGATGTGAAGAGCCTCTACCTCCCCGCTCCACTTTCCGTCATTATTGGCTGCCTTTAAAAGGAAGGTATAATCTCCTGCCGGCAAGTTGGAGTACGACACCGGACTTATGTCTCCCTGTTTATACCATTCATCATGATATCCCTTCAACTTATAGGCAAACGTATTGTGCTTGCCGGCTATGTAGTTGGAAACGACAAAGGAAAGGGAAAACGAGTTTTGGGAAGATTTCAGAGTTATGTGGTTAACACTCTCTATATTCTCTTTCAGTATTCCGGTTTCATCATTCGGAAGCACCTCCTTGTTAAAAACAAAAAGCTTATTGATTACCGGTTTCGGAGTATAAGGGTTGTCTATCAGGGTTTCGGGACGGAACATGGTGATGCCGTTAATGCCGCCGAACAACATATTGCCATTGCCGATACGGCAATAAGAACCGGCATTAAACTGATTGCTCTGCAGCCCGTCCACTATTGTAAAATTGCGCATTTTACGGTTCTCCGGGTCAAAACAACTCAGTCCCTGATTGGTACTGACCCACAAGCGCCCGTAACTGTCTTCCAGTATTCCATAGATGACATTGCTTGGCAAACCGTCGTCCGTTGTATATTGCTGCAACTCCTTATCCGCTTCCTTCAAGGCAAAAAGCCCGTCACGGGTACCTACCCATATAGAACCGGATAAAGACTCGTAGATACAATTCACAAAAGACTGTTGCAATACCGGAGTTATACGAAAATCCGTATTGGACTGCAAAGCCATCCCCGCCTGATTATAAACGGAAAGTCCCTTCTCCCCACCTATCCAGATGCGTTTACGGGAATCCCTAAATAGCAAACGGTTCTTTTTTTGAATCGGATGCCCTTCCACATCTTCATTTATAACGGTAAAACGTTTTCCGGCAATATCAAAATGAAACAAATAGTCCAAAGAAGCTATCCAAAGACCGTCTTTCCCATCGGATATAATAGAATAAATATGATTGCTCGGCAAGCCCCCGTTTTGCTGATTATAAAACTCCTTTCTTCCGGTTTTACGATGCAACACCATCATACCGCCAGCGTGGGCGCCTACATATATCTTATCCGATGCTTCATCTACATATACCGTTTTAACGTCTTTAAAAGGAACACCTTCCGATATATCCGGATTAAACAAATAATTCTTATAAGTTTTCGCCGTATTATCATAGAAGTTCAGACCACCGTCACTTGTTCCGATCCATAAATTGTTCTTTTTATCCTCTACAATGCAACTGACAACATTATCACTGAGCGAATTGGAGAAAGGAATATGTTTAATCTGCTGGAAACGGTTGCACAAAGGATGATAGTAATTCAATCCTCCCCAGTATGTACCCAGCCACATTCCGCCCTGCGAGTCTCTGAAGATGCAACGCACCGAGTTCTGCGACAACGTCCCTGCCTGAGCCATCGAACTCTCAACCGATATAAAGCGTTCTTTCCCTTCCTGATATATATTCAGCCCGCTGTAAGTCCCTACCCACAAACGGTTCTCCTGATCCAATGCCAACGAACGCACATAATTGGAGTTCAAACAGGAAAGCTTATTCTCATAACGATAGTTATCCAGCTTTTTGTTCTTTACATCATACAGATACAGCCCGTTGCCTTCAGTCGCTACCCATATCCGATTGGGAGTCTGGCACAAGATACTGTTTATCTGCACCTTGTCATGCAGGTCAAGTAATGTTTCCAATGCTCCGTTTTGCAATGAATACATATATACCTTCCCTTTAGTGCCAATAAAAATATCATCATCTTGCCTGAGCAGCGTTAACGGTTTCAACGAATGTAAAGTAGCCGACAACGTATCATTCAGGAAACGTTCTCCTTTCACGTCAAAAAGTAAAATACCTTCGGTTGTCCCAAGCATAAGCCAGTCCTTCTGCATAGGCACAATATTCCTGACTGTTACATTTTGTCCCTTTTTCTTATAAAAGAAATTAGAAAATTCATTCTTGCGATGATTATAAAGCGACAAGCCTTCTCTCGTTCCTATCCATATCCGGTTATCATTGTCAATGACGACACAACGGGTTATATCGCTGGCTATACTCTTCGGATTCTTATACTGATGCCGGTAGACAGTAAAATTATAACCGTCATATTTATTAAATCCGTCATAAGTGGCAAACCACAGATTGCCTTCTTTATCCTGATTGATTCCGAATATGGTACTATGCGACAACCCTTCTTCCAAACCGATATGTATGAAACGCATACCGTCTATTTCACCGGCAAGCCCCATACTGGCAAACAATGTTCCGCATAATACTAATAAAAATCGAAATATTTTCATACATATTACATTATTAACACAGAACAAAGAAAATAAAAAATACATTAATTATACATGATTTTAACTTGAATTTTCTTATCCGGACTATCCGGAAAAACCTGCAAGGGAATGAAAGAAAAGCCCGGCACAGGATTAAATATCCGTCCGTCTTTATCGGTAGGAGCAACCTTCATTCTGCCGTTCACGCAAACTACCTCCAACACGCCGTCCTTTTTCTGAAGGCGCATGCCTTCCGGCGTAATATCCACAACTTCCGAAGGCGCGGCGATAACCGGTAAAACCAGGCAGGCGGTCAAAGGGCAATGTTCCATTTCTATCGACAAGCCCTGTTGGGAATACACATAATCCAACGTTACGGGAATCGCTCCCTGAACCGGAGTCTGCTGGTCGGCATCCACCAGATGGGTATGGACATGGAAACGGTGCATATTCTTTTCCTTAGTATAAGCAATATCCGTATCCAAGTCGTCCAGATTACTATAAATCGTTCCGTATTGCACCATTTCAACCCGCGGCGTTCCGCTCATTATATACTTCCGGCTGTTGCTCTGCATATTGGGTGCTTCTATCAAAGCATACCGGTTGGTCGTAGCGGCAAATACCGGACCAGCCTGTTCGTGCCATAACAGAGAAACGGCGCCTCCCATGGGATGAGTTCCTTTTACCTTATATTCCGCATCGAAACCGGTACATGTAGAACGCCACGGACCTTCTGCAACCAGCCATGTACGAATATCCCGGAAATACTTTACCCCATAAGCATTATCGCGCGGCAATGCCTTGTATTGTTGCGTCTTGACGGGTGGAAGCTCAAGAAAAGCCGTCAGCGCCTTGGCATGTCCGAAGGTATGATGAATACAAGCCGGAATGCCAGAGGCCCGATAATCGCGTCCGGCATGAAGCAAACCGTCATCCGTCGATTTTTTCAGTAATTGTATATTGCGGCGAATAGCCTCCAGGTACTCCGGATGATGCGCGGCCATGGCATAATAACCGCCCATAAAGCCGTCGCTTGTACGTCCGCCCCAATATGTCCACTTAAAACTGCGCGTACCCCAACTGTTGTCCCATGCACCGTCGGGCAACATAAATTCCAGATGGGTATTCATGGAGCGTTCCACGATGGAAAGCAACTCCCGGTCGTTCACCATAAGCGCATAATAAGCCAGATTAGGCAAGGATTCCTCTACATTATATCCCAAGTCCACCGGGAGACAACCGTTCTTGGTAGGTGTCCATATTTTAGGTCCTTCGCCGTATAAAAAGGAATCGTTCGCCGTAAAGAACTTCTTCAAGTCCGAAGCAACAATCCGGGCTTCCTCCTTGAAGTCCGGGCGGTCGAACATCTCTCCAAGAGCCTGCAAGGCATACGTCACCGAAGCGGAATAGTTCACATTGTTCAGGCGCTTCATACTCCCCTGCATACGGCGGCTGTACATCTGCGGATTCTTCATCATGAATTCGCCGGCTTCCAACAACTGCTCTTTCCAATGGTTACGCGTAGAGTCATCCAGCAGATGCCCGTGATAATGCACTGCCTCATACAGAGCAATAGCGGCGAATACGGTAGTCCCGCTCCAATCGGATACGTGTACATCGTTCATCCAGGAGCCGTCCGGACGGTGCACGTTCTCCATCCATTTCATCAGTTTCTTGGCGGCAAGCAGATATTTGTCATTGCCGGTTTTGTCTGCCAGATACATCAGAGGAAGAACCGTGTCTCCTATCCGTCCGTGAATGCGGGCACAGGCGGGACACAGAATACCGCCGTCGAGCGACGGATGCAGCCCTTCGCATTGGTAGGTCAGCAGAGCATCCACCCACTCCACCAGCAGTTTCTCCGCATCATTGCGCAAGGAGTTGTCTGAATAAACGGGATTTCCGGCACATACACGTCCCGAGAAAGAAAGTACAAACGCAATCACTATAAAAACGATGTTTCTCATACCATTATACACTATTAGATTTATTTTTCAAAAGTAAGACATTCCGGTAATATAGCGTCCTTATTTTCTCCAATACACCGCAACATACGTTTACCGGTTCTGCAATTTTGTTGAATCTTCATCAATTTTGTTGAAAACCTGCATGCCAAAACAATATTAGCAGCTTTTTAAACACATCAGGCATGCTTATCAGAACAAATGCCCTACCTTAGCAACCACTACTGAAAAACCGATATAACATGTAAAACTAACATTTAATATAGCATGAAAAACTTATCTCTACTCATGTGTACCGCTTTCTGCGGGCTGCATACCGCCCAAGCGGATGCGGCAGACAACAAGAAAAACGAAAGGCCCAATATTCTCTGGCTCACCTTCGAAGATACCAGTGCTTACGAATTCGGCTGCTACGGCAACAAGGATGTGCACACCCCCAATGCAGACAGTCTGGCTGCCCGCGGCATACAATTCATGAACGCATGGTCGGTGGCCCCGCAAAGTTCGGCCGCACGCTCATCGCTCATTACGGGTTGCTACTCCTCGACCTACGGAATGGATGTCCATCCGGTTCCATACGACACCCCGGCAAACATCTTCTTCCCGCAATGGCTGCGTGAAGCCGGATATTACTGCACCAACAACAGCAAGACACACTACAACTCCACCACGGACAACAAAAGCTGCTGGGACGAATGTACGAGAGAAGCCTCTTACAACAGCCCGAAGCGCGGTAAAGACCAGCCTTTCTTTGCCGTATACAATACGGTGACCTCGCACATGGGACGTATCCGCACCTTCCATACAGACGGACGGCGAGATTACACCCAAGAGGGCATTTATCCGGAACTGCTCACCCTACCTGCCTACGTACCCGACCTGCCCGAAGTACGTTCCGACTATGCCGGCCACCTGGAAGCCGTGCAGGATGTGGACACATGGCTGGGGTTCTTCCTTAAAGACCTGAAAGAAAAAGGACTGGACGACAACACGATTATCTTCTTCTTCAGCGACCACGGCGGTTGCGTTCCACGCGGCAAAGGCTATCTGTATGAAAGCGGTCTGGAAGTGCCCCTGATAGCCTACTTCCCGCCCAAGTGGCAACACCTGGCAGGAGAAAAGGCATCCGGCAAAGATTATTCTTTGGTCAACTTCACAGACTTGGGACCTACCGTACTTAGTCTTGCAGGCGTAAAACCGCCCAAACACATGCAGGGAAAGGCATTGTTCGGGAAGTACGCGTCCGATGAAAAGCGTGAAATCCAGTTCGCACTGGCGGCCAACCAACTGCACCACTTCATGCCGGTACGTGCCGCAACCGACGGACGTTTCAAATACATCCGCAGCTACATACCCTACCGTCAGTTTGCCCTGCGCAATTACTACCAATGGGGCATGCCGTCCAACAAAGCATGGGACAAGCTGGTTTTAGGCGGACATAACACCAACCCCGACTGGGCGCAGACGTTCAATGCCCATCCTGCCGAAATGCTGTTCGACCTTGAAAAAGACCCCGGTGAACTGCACAACCTGTCCGACTCTCCCGAATACGCAGAAGTACTGGTAAAGATGCGTACAGCCCTTTCCAACCATATCCGCGCCACCAAAGACCTGGGTTTCTTCATACCCACCTCTCGCGAGAATGTGATATTGTATGACAAAGTACGTAAAGAGAAATACCCCTTGAACGAGCTGTACAACCTCGTAGAACTGGCAGGTACAGCCCATGCAGACGATGCTCCCGTATTCGAGAAAGCACTGTCCAGCCAATATCCCGAAATGCGCTATTGGGCGTCCGTCGGTTTGGCACAACTCGGAGCCAAAGGAGAATTGAAAACCTGTCCCGCACCTCTGCTTGCCTTGCTCAAGGATGCCGACCCCTACATAGCCTGCGAAGCCGCCTATGCCGCCGCTTATCTGGGAGAAACCGCCAAAGGCATCGAACGCCTGAATTATCCGGCAAAAGAAGCCGATAGAAAAATCGGTTATTCCCTGCTGGAATGCCTCTCTCTGGATAAAGCCATGCAGCCCGCCATCCGCGTGCATCTGGCAGACCTGAAAGACAAAGCCGAAACACTTCCGCGCAAAGCAAACGAAGATGCCGGCCTCATGGCACGCGGCATTCTGGTCAATCTCGGTGAGATGGATATAAAGAACCTGCACGGTCCGGAGTCCTATAAAGCAGGCTTGAAACTGAATCACGGACGCAGACCCATGGTTCCGCTGCCAACCTGATGAAAGTTGGATGTAGCTGAAAAGAGACCGGTAGTAAGTATCTTTGTTTTAACATAATACCACCTTATGCCTGCGCCTTGAATTTGCGGAGCTGCCACACCAGCATCGTGCCCGCTATCAGACTGGCCAGCAAGTCGGAAATCGGCATACTGTACCAAACGCCTGCCACGCCGAAAAAACGGGGCAGAATTATCAGGCAAGGCAGCAACACCATCATCTGGCGGGTAAGGGAAAGAAATATTGCCTTACTCGCCATTCCTATACTCTGGAAGAAGTTGGCGGTAACCATTTGAAAGCCTATAATGGGGAAAAACATCACCACAATGCGCAGGCCCTTTGCCGAAAGGGCAATCAGTTCGGCATCCGAAGTAAAAATACTCACCACCCAGTCGGAGAAGAGCATACCTACAATAAAGCCGAAAGTAGTGACGCAGGTTGCATAGATTATCGTCAGTTTCAGAGTCTTGATGACACGGGCATGCTGTCCGGCTCCGAAGTTATAGCCCGCAATGGGCTGCATTCCCTGGTTCAGTCCCATTACAATCATTACGATGATAAATACCAGCCGGTTGACAATGCCGAAAGCGCCGATAGCCAAATCGCCGCCATACTTTTTCAATCCCTGATTGATAAGAATTACGATGAAACATGCCGCCATATTCATCAGGAACGGCGACATGCCGATAGCCAGTGAATCGAAGACTATCTTACGCTTCAAACGGAAAATACCGCGGTGAAAATGCAGCAGTTCGTCTTTATTGCTGAATATCCTGAGCTGCCATATCAATGATAGGACCTGCGCCACAATCGTGGCAATGGCCGCCCCGCGAATGCCCCAGCCGAAACCGTAGATGAACACCGGGTCGAGTATCGTGTTGATAATCACCGTGGCAATGGTGGCATACATCGCCTTCTGCGGATGCCCCGAAGAACGCAGTACCGCATTCAACCCCAGATAAAGATGCGTAACGGCATTGCCGAGAAGGATAATCTGCATATAATCGCGCGCATACCCCACAGTCTCGTCACTGCCGCCGAAAAAGTAAAGAATAGGGTCGAGGAATGCCATTACAACCACCGTAAAAGCCACACCCAGCAGAATATTCAGCACAAATACATTGCCCAGTACCCGCTGCGCCGTGTCATAGTCCTTCTGCCCGAGTTTGACGGAAATCAACGTAGCCGCTCCCACACCTACCAGCGAACCGAAAGCCGCTGCAAGGTTCATCAAGGGGAAAGTCAACGCCAGTCCCGAAATAGCCATTGTGCCCACACCGTGACCGATGAAGATACTGTCCACCATATTATATAAGGAAGATGCCGTCATAGCGATGATTGCCGGAACGGCGTACTGCATCAGTAATTTACCTATATTCTCCGTGCCCAACGCTGTGGGTGTTTTTTGTCCTGCCATACTTTTTACCTGTTTTTTCGAGGGCGCAAAGGTACTCAAAATTCGTCAGGTGAGCAAGTATCGCGCCCCGTCTTAAGGAAGAACCGCACTCTCTCCTACCGGAAGCGTATCAGAGACAGGGAAGAAAGCGTATCAAGCCCGACCCAAGGCTCCTTCTCCCGAGAACTTACCCGGCAATTATCCCACAACCTGCCACAGAGCACACGGAGCATACGGCGAATAAATTCCCCTAAAGGTTCGCTATCTGAAAAATGTTTCGTATTTTTGTCCCCAAATTGAGTGAATTATAGCGAAATGAACGTATTAGAACTAAGTGAACAAGAAATCATTCGTCGCAACAGCATGAATGAACTTCGCGCGATGGGTATCGAACCCTATCCCGCAGCAGAGTATGTAACCAACGCTTTCTCTACCGATATTAAAAAAGAATTCAAAGACGACGCCGAACCGCGCCACGTATCCGTAGCCGGACGCATCATGAGCCGCCGCGTCATGGGGAAAGCCTCTTTCATCGAATTACAGGACTCCAAAGGCCGTATCCAAGTATATATCACCCGCGATGACATCTGTCCGGGCGAAGACAAGGAAATGTATAATACCGTATTCAAACGCTTGCTCGATTTAGGCGACTTCATCGGTATCGAAGGCTTTGTATTCCGCACTCAGATGGGCGAAATCAGTATCCATGCCCAGAAGCTGACCGTACTTGCCAAGAGCATTAAGCCGCTTCCTATCGTAAAATATAAAGACGGTGTGGCCTACGACTCGTTCGACGACCCGGAACTGCGCTACCGCCAACGCTACGTGGATCTCATCGTGAACGACGGCGTCAAGGAAACATTCCTGAAGCGCGCCACAATCATCAAGACCATGCGTGCCGTACTGGACGAAGCCGGCTATACGGAAGTGGAAACACCGATTCTGCAATCCATCCCCGGCGGTGCAAGCGCACGCCCCTTCATCACCCACCACAACTCATTGGATATGGACCTCTACTTGCGTATCGCCACCGAGCTTTACCTGAAGAGACTTATCGTAGGCGGTTTTGAGGGTGTATACGAAATCGGAAAGAACTTCCGCAACGAGGGTATGGACAAAAACCATAACCCGGAATTTACCTGCATGGAGCTGTACGTGCAGTATAAGGACTACAACTGGATGATGGGATTCACCGAGAAACTCCTCGAACGTATCTGTATCGCTGTAAACGGCAGCACAGAGACTACCATCGACGGAAAGACCATCAGCTTCAAGGCTCCTTACCGCCGCCTGCCCATCCTGGATGCCATTAAGGAAAAGACCGGCTACGACCTCAACGGCAAGAGCGAGGAAGAAATCCGCCAGGTGTGCCGCGAACTGAAGATGGAGATTGACGACACTATGGGCAAAGGCAAGCTGATAGACGAAATCTTCGGCGAATTCTGTGAAGGCACATTCATACAGCCTACCTTCATCACCGACTATCCGGTAGAAATGAGCCCGCTGACCAAGATGCACCGCAGCAAGCCCGGACTGACCGAACGCTTCGAGCTGATGGTGAACGGTAAAGAGCTGGCCAACGCATACAGTGAGCTGAATGACCCCATCGACCAGGAAGAACGCTTCAAAGAGCAGTTGAAACTGAGTGAAAAGGGTGACGACGAAGCTATGTTTATCGACCAGGACTTCCTGAAAGCGCTGCAATACGGTATGCCTCCTACATCGGGCATCGGTATCGGCATCGACCGTCTGACGATGTTGATGACCGGACAGGCATTCATCCAGGAAGTATTGTTCTTCCCGCAGATGCGCCCCGAAAAGGTCACTCCGAAAGACGCGCCTGCCAAATTCATGGAACTGGGTATCCCCGAAGAATGGGTGGCAGTCATCCAGAAAGCCGGCTACAACCTGGTTAGCGACATGAAGGATGTAAACCCGCAAAAGCTGCACATGGACATTTGCGGCATCAACAAGAAATATAAATTGGAACTGGCAAATCCGACCGTGAAAGATGTGGAAGGTTGGGTTGAGAAAATCTAAGAAATGAAACTACCCGGTAAGATAGCCATTATGGGCGGAGGAAGCTGGGCCACTGCCATTGCAAAGATGGTACTGGCACAAGAAGAGACTATAAATTGGTATATGCGGCGCGACGACCGCATTGCCGATTTTAAGCGTCTCGGTCATAACCCTGCCTACCTGACGGGCGTCAAGTTCGATACCAAGCGTATCAATTTCAACTCAAACATCAACGATGTAGTCAAGGAGTCGGATACGCTTATCTTTGTAACTCCTTCTCCTTATCTGAAGGCTCACCTGAAGAAGCTGAAGACAAAAATCAAGGATAAGTTCATCATCACTGCCATTAAGGGCATCGTACCCGATGACAACATGATTGTATCGGAATACTTCACCAAAGAATACGGTGTTCCTACCGAAAATATCGCAGTGCTGGCGGGTCCCTGCCATGCGGAAGAGGTTGCGCTCGAGCGGCTTTCCTATCTCACGATAGCGTGTCCCGATATAGACAAGGCGGACAAGTTTTCCCGCCGTCTGGCAAGTTCATTCATCAAGACTTCCGTAAGCAACGACGTGGCAGGTATCGAATACGGTTCCGTACTCAAAAACGTATATGCCATTGCCGCCGGCATTTGCAGCGGACTGAAATACGGTGATAATTTCCAGGCGGTACTCATGTCCAATGCCATACAGGAGATGAACCGTTTCCTGCAAACCGTACATCCGCTGAACAGAAACATCAGCGATTCCGTTTATCTGGGTGACATGTTGGTGACAGGATACTCCAACTTCAGCCGTAACCGTACGTTCGGTACGATGATAGGTAAAGGATATTCCGTAAAAAGTGCCCAGATAGAAATGGAAATGATAGCCGAAGGTTATTACGGAACCAAGTGCATCAAGGAAATCAACAAGCATTACCACGTGAACATGCCGATACTGGATGCTGTGTACAACATCTTATATGAGCGCATTTCACCGATGATTGAAATCAAGTTACTGACTGACTCTTTCCGGTAATGCGGAAAAGAGGACAGCAAGGACAAAATACAGAATTTAAAACCTATAATATTATGATTAGTTTGAACATTGAAAAGACTCTTGGATTCATTTCCAAAGAAAATGTTTTCGCCTACGAAGCCCAAGTCAAGGCAGCACAGGAAGCATTGGAAAACGGAACCGGTAAAGGCAACGACTTTTTAGGCTGGCTACACCTTCCTTCTTCCATTACAAAGGAGCACCTGGCAGACCTGAAAGCTACCGCGCAAGTGCTGCGCGAGAATTGTGAAGCAGTGGTTGTTGCCGGAATCGGCGGAAGCTACCTCGGTGCACGCGCCGTTATCGAGGCTTTGTCAAACAGTTTCGCATGGTTGCAGGACAAGAAGTCCGGTCCGGTTATTCTGTATGCAGGACACAACATCGGTGAAGATTATCTGTACGAGCTTACCGAATATCTGAAAGACAAGAAATTCGGTGTCATCAATATTTCCAAATCGGGAACCACTACCGAAACGGCTTTGGCCTTCCGCCTGCTGAAAAAGCAATGCGAAGACCAACGCGGCAAGGAGATGGCAAAAAAGGTGATTGTTGCCGTTACAGATGCCAAGAAAGGCGCAGCACGCGTTACTGCAGACAATGAAGGGTACAAATCTTTCATTATCCCCGATAACGTAGGCGGCCGTTTCTCCGTACTCACCCCGGTAGGTTTGCTTCCCATCGCCGTTGCAGGCTTCGACATCGAAAAGCTGGTAGCAGGCGCGGCAGCTATGGAAAAGGCTTGCGGAAAGGATGTTCCGTTCGCTGAAAACCCGGCAGCTATCTATGCAGCCACCCGCAATGAACTCTACAAGAACGGCAAGAAGATTGAAATCCTTGTAAACTTCAACCCCAAATTGCACTACGTAAGCGAATGGTGGAAGCAACTTTACGGTGAATCCGAAGGTAAAGAGAACAAGGGTATCTTCCCTGCATCCGTGGATTTCTCTACCGACCTGCACTCCATGGGACAATGGATTCAGGAAGGTGAACGTACCATTTATGAAACTGTCATTTCAGTAGAAAAGACGCAGTATTCGCTGCAAGTTCCTTCGGACGAAGCCAACCTCGACGGTCTGAACTTCCTCGCCGGAAAGCACGTGGACGAGGTGAACAAGATGGCGGAACTCGGTACACAACTGGCTCACGTAGACGGTGGCGTACCCAACATGCGCATCGTGATTCCTGCACTGAACGAGGAAAGTCTCGGCGGATTGCTGTACTTCTTTGAGAAAGCATGCGGCATCAGCGGCTACCTGCTGGGGGTTAATCCGTTCAACCAACCGGGTGTGGAAGCCTACAAGAAGAATATGTTCGCCCTGCTGAACAAGCCGGGTTACGAAGAAGAATCCAAAGCCATCCAGGCAAGACTGTGATAAATTAAAAATCGAGAGTTGAGAATTGAGAAATGGCTGCACACAAATTACCATGTGCAACATCAAAAGGCTGTTTCTTGATTCCCAACTCTCTGTTTTATATTCTCCTATTTCTAATTTTTTATTCTCAATTTATCAAGTGTTTAAAGAAGCAATATCCCGCTATTTAAGAGAACACGGATACGACAATATCCGGCTGAAAGCCGTTCTTTTCGACATGGACGGCGTGTTGTTCAACTCCATGCCTTATCATGCCGATGCATGGCATACGGTAATGGAACGTCATGGTCTGCATCTGAGCCGCGAGGAAGCTTATATGCACGAAGGACGTACGGGAGCAGCAACAATCAACATCGTATATCAACGGCAATACGGCAAAGATGCCACTCCTGAGATGATAGAGAGTATCTATGCCGAAAAAAGCGAAGAATTCAACAGACATCCCGAACCCGAACGTATGCCCGGAGCATGGGAAGTGTTACAGAAAATAAAAGCGGAAGGGCTGACTCCCGTATTGGTAACCGGTTCCGGCCAGCACTCCCTGCTGGACAGACTGGCGCATAACTTTCCCGGCATGTTCCAACGCGAACGTATGGTCACCGCCTTTGATGTGAAATATGGCAAGCCCAATCCGGAGCCTTATCTCATGGGACTGGAAAAAGCAGGGGTAAAGGCCAATGAAGCTATCGTCGTGGAGAATGCACCCATCGGCGTCCAGGCGGGAGCAGCGGCAGGGATATTCACAATCGCTGTCAATACCGGTCCGCTGGACGGACAAGTGCTGCTGGATGCGGGAGCCAATCTGTTATTCCCTTCCATGCAGGCTTTCTGCGATAACTGGGAAGCTGTGCGGGATGCGCTTGCATCTGAAGAGTAAAGAGAGGACAATTCTTGAAATTGAAGTTTAGAAAACAAAGAGACGTTATGTGGAGAAAGCTGCTTGGAATACTGACATTGTTTTCTTTCCTGCCGTATTTTTCGATTTGCCAGAACAAGCTTAGGGAAAATGGCTGGTATCCTATCTTGTCCGGACAGACGGACAGCATTTCCAGAGAGCCTATCGCAACGACGAAGGATTTCATTGCCCTTAAACTGGATACCGATTATTTCGGAAAATATGTAATCAGCGGACAAATCAGCAACTATAAACGAAAGAAATGGGCTGAGGAAACGGGAAAGGCAACAGGCAGGCAGATAGCTTTCATATTCAACGATTCTGTCATAACCAATCCACGGGTCAACTGTAGCATAGAGAGCGGTGCCTTCCAGATAACTTCCGTTCTTGATGAAAAACTACCGGACATATATAAACAACTGAAACAAGAGAAGATTGATTCTATCGCAACGCTTTTCAAGAACTGGGAAAAAGATTCTCTCTATTTTGCCATGCCCCCGGAACACAGAGATTCCATAAGAATGGCAATTGATTACTGGGAAGCCTACACACGGATAAAGCTAACCACTAAGCCCGATGAACATTATTGGTACAGCATAACAGACTCTGCCGAGTACAAAAAGCTGGAAGAAGCCCTGAAAGAAGAACTTGAGAAGTCCAATCTTAGCAGCAGGGCTTCAGATTACATGCAGTCGGATACATATCAAATGTATAAAATGTATATATGCAACAATCCTGAATATATCAACCTTATGTTCCAATGTTTTCTTTTCAAGAAAATCAGAGGGTTGTACAGCTATCTGATAGACGATATTATCCAGACCAAATACCCTTCCGCCCCAAGTATAAGGACATATGTTGACAAGACCGACAATTCCGATGATGAGAGATTTGCCGTATATGAATGGCAACGACAGATATGGGTCTTGCTGAATAAGGACAAACAGACGGATGACCCAAGAGATATATAAATAAAAAAAATCCTTGATAACCAACAGTTTATCAAGGATTTTCCTGTGACCCCGGTGCGATTCAAACGCACGACCTTCAGAACCGGAATCTGACGCTCTATTCACTAAGCTACGGAGCCTTAATTCGAATGCAAAAGTAGAAAAAATCTCTGCATATTCCTAATCTTCATACATTTTTTATATCTGTTTTGCATATTACCCTTTCAATATTATTTTGAGAACATTAAACGGATATACATATACATTTTGTTATTTTTTCAATCAAAATAAAAACAAGTATCAATATTATTTCTATCTTTGCCGAACAAATTAATAGAAGTTTCAGAAATTAAACCTATGAGCTACCTGATAAAACCCGAAGGATACAAACCTTTATTGGACTTAAAACAAACGGAATTAGGCATTAAACAGATTAAAGAATTCTTTCAGTTGAATCTTTCTTCCGAACTCCGTCTGCGTCGTGTCACCGCCCCTCTCTTTGTATTAAAAGGCATGGGTATCAACGACGATTTGAACGGTGTGGAACGGGCTGTGTCGTTTCCCATCAAAGATTTAGGCGATGCGCAGGCAGAAGTGGTACATTCGCTTGCCAAATGGAAGCGTCTGACACTTGCCGAATACGGTATAGAACCGGGATACGGAATTTATACCGATATGAATGCCATCCGTGCGGACGAAGAGCTGGGCAACTTACATTCTTTATATGTAGACCAATGGGATTGGGAGCGCGTTATCACCGAACAAGACCGTAACATAGACTTTCTGAAAGAGATAGTCACCCGCATTTATGCTGCAATGGTCCGTACGGAATATATGGTATATGAAATGTATCCGCAAATCAAGCCCTGCCTGCCACAGAAATTACACTTTATCCATGCGGAAGAGCTCCGGCAGATGTATCCCAATATAGAACCGAAATGCCGTGAGCATGCCATTGCCAAGAAGTTCGGCGCCGTATTTATCATCGGCATCGGTTGCAAACTAAGCGACGGCAAAAAACACGATGGACGCGCTCCGGACTATGATGACTACACAACTCCCGGCTTGAACGGTCTGCCCGGCTTAAACGGCGACTTATTACTGTGGGACGATGTGCTTCAACGCAGTGTGGAATTATCCTCAATGGGTATCCGCGTAGACAAAGAAGCCCTCCAGCGTCAGCTCAAGCAGGAAGGTGAAGAAAAACGTCTGGAACTCTATTTCCACAAACGCCTGATGGGAGATGCGCTGCCCTTGTCTATCGGTGGCGGTATCGGTCAGTCCCGGCTCTGTATGTTCTATTTGCGCAAAGCCCATATCGGAGAAATACAAGCCAGCATCTGGCCCGAAGATATGCGCTCGGAATGTAAGGCACACAACATACATTTAATCTAAATACAACCTGTAAACAATATAAAGTCCCGCAGAGTTTCAAAGGAAAAAGCAAAAAACTCTGCGGGGCTCTTTGTATACTATGGTGAAATATTTGTATCTTAGCGTCGTAAACTACTAACACTTCCTATTATGAACGTTCAGATCGAAGATAGCTGGAAAGCACATTTGCAGCCTGAATTTGACAAAGATTACTTTTACACATTAACGAACTTCGTGCGTGAGGAATATGGTAAATATGCCATATATCCACCAGGAAAATTGATATTCAATGCTTTCAACTTATGTCCTTTTGACAAGGTAAAGGTAGTGATTATCGGCCAGGACCCATACCATGGTCCCGGACAAGCACACGGACTCTGTTTCTCCGTCAACGACGGCGTGCCCTTCCCGCCCTCTTTAGTCAATATTTTTAAAGAAATCAAAGCGGATATCGGAACAGATGCGCCACCTACCGGCAACTTGACCCGTTGGGCGGAACAAGGCGTATTACTGCTCAATGCCACTCTCACCGTACGTGCCCATCAAGCCGGCTCCCATCAGAACCGCGGATGGGAAACATTTACAGATGCCGCCATCCGTATTCTTGCCGAAGAACGGGAGCATTTGGTCTTTATATTATGGGGAGCTTATGCACAACGAAAAGGTGCTTTTATCGATCGCAACAAACACTTGGTACTGACATCCGCACACCCTTCTCCTCTTTCCGCATACAACGGTTTCTTCGGAAACAAACATTTCAGCAAGACGAATGAATACCTGAAAGCGCACGGAAAGGAAGAGATAAAATGGTAAGGCGGCACTGATAAAAAGGGGGTACGAAAAAATGTGCTTGACGATTTCTTCAGGCACGGAATTACACGGAGTTCGCGGAAGAAGGAATGAAACAGGTAACGTTATTAAACTCCGTGTAATCCCGTGCCTAAAATCAAATAATGCCGCCAGAAACAGCTGGAAACATCACCCTAATTAGTACCACTGAATATTACTCTGTGTCTGGCTTCTCTGCTCCCATTTCAAGTCTTGCAAAATGCTTGCGTTGGCACGAATGGTAAAGTTGTAATATTTCCACTGCCCGAAAGGAGACAGACTGGCCGACATGCTGAAACAGTGCAGGTCACGTGTGATATTAAAGGTGGTCTGTACTATCTTCTTTGCTTCAAAATCGTAACCGGAGTTAAAGCTCACCGCCCACTTATTGGAAAGTTTTATATTACCCGAAGCGCTCAAGTTATGAGTATAACGGTAAGGATAGCGCATCTTTTTCCGATTGATAGGCTTGCTACGGTCTTCGGAAATATTAAAACTATAATTGAAATTCAAAGACCACGGCATCTTGAACACCTGATAACCATCGGCATCCACCGCTGCCTTTTCCACTTTCTTCTTGGGAATGCCGCTCTCATCGGAACTTGCTTCCGCATCTTCCCCTTCCTCGGAAGAATTTTCCTTATCTTTCTCCTTATCGGCATCCTTAGTGCCGCTAAGCTTCTCTTTCCACTTTTTCCACGTTTCGTTATTAAACGTATAGCTAAAGGAAGAACCGTATCCCTGGAAAATACCGAAACGTCCGTAGGACCATTCCGTACGGTCATTCTCTACCACATTTCCATTCTTATCGAACTTATAACCGTATGTCTTGAATGAAGAGCTCATACTGAACGTGTAATTCTTGCTCAACTTCAAACGCAAATTCAGCCCAAGGTCACCCCAAGGACGTGTCGCAGCCGCCATATTGTAATCAATATTAGCTCCCAACTCGTCAATCAGACTGATTTTCTTAATCGTATCCTTCTTACTGCTGTAATACTTCATCTCCAGGTTGTTGGAGATACTGAAGGTTATATTTCCCTGCTTACCTCTTCCCGGCACATCAAACGCCTGACCGGCATAGGGAGAATAAACCACCGTATCCCGTCTTCCGTCCGCATAATTCTTGATATAGGAGTCGTAATAACCGTAGCGCGAGGAACCAAAATCAGGTGCGGCACTTATGCTCACCGACGGGGTTATGACATGGCGGATCTGTATCTTCTTTTTAGGAAGGAATATAGGATTATACATACCGTATATCTTCGTATTGATACCCAGGCTGGCTCTGTAATCATACACACGGTGAAAACCGTAAATCGTATCAGTAGCCACTTCCCTGCCGCTTCCTCCGGCATTAGGGTCCCAGTCTTTCATGACTTTGCGCGTATACCAGCGTTCGGTATAGTTGACAGAAGGCGTTACATTGAAGTACTTGAACAATGTGAAAGTAGCGCTGATGGGTATCTCATGCTTCATACCGTTTTTCCAGTCCTTTATCAGATTGGATTTAAACAGCAGGTTGTCCTTGGTCTGGATACTGTTGGTCAAACGCCCCGTATACCGGATGGAAATCTTCTCATACCATTTTTCTTCACCCGCCGCTTTCTTACGCTTAAAAGGGTAAAGCGTAGACAAGGAGATATTCAAGTCGGGCAGAGTGACATTGACCGAGGAGTCCTTCATAGTCTGTGCGATATTGGTGGTTGCCGCAATCGTCAGTTTCCTGTCGAAGAAATAACGGGAATAACTGATACTTGAAGTTTTTGTATTCTGCGACATGGCATTCGAGTTGTACATATTGCCGATGTTGGTACGCTCATAACTACTGGTAGCAAAGTTCACGCTGGCAGAAAATGTCTGATTCGGATTGGCCTTCGCATCCTGTCTGTGAGACCATACAATCTTGAAGTCCTTAGCCACAGAATAATCCGGTAATCCTTTATCACCGGTTTTGGTTACCTGGTAGCTTGCCTGAAACAAGCCCGAATATTTGTACCGTTTGATATAATTGGACTCGGCATTCAACGCCCAGGAACCTTTCGTAAAAATATCGGCACGCAACTTCAAATCCATCTTGTCACTGATGGCAAAGTAATATCCACCGTCCGTCAAACCGAAACCGCGGCTGGAGTCATCCATATAGGTAGGCATGAGGAAACCCGACGAATAGCTGCTCGAAAACGGGAAGAAAAAGAACGGCACGGCAAGCGGCAAAGGCACATCCTCCACCACCAGATAGGCAGGTCCGGTCACTACATTCTTTTTGGGGCGCACTTTTGCGTAAGTCATCTGCATATAGAAGTGGGGGTGCTCATGGTGGTCGCAGGTCGTGTATCGGCCACTCTTCATATACAATTCGTCATTAGCGCCTTTTTTTGCATTGTTTCCGGTTACATATCCTTCGCCCTGCTGGCTGACTACATTACTTATAATACCTTTCTTACTCTTGAAGTTATAGCGAATCGTATTAGTCTCGTATGGGGTTTCTCCATCCTTGAAAACCGGTGTTCCCTTCTTCACGCCCAACGAATCCTCCACTCCATGGGCATAAACCGTGCTACTATCCATATTCATGGTAATAACATCCGCCGCCAATTCTATCTGCTGATAGTTTACTTTTCCCTGACCATAGAGATGCGCATATCCGCCTTGAGTAAATACAATGGAATCGTTTGCCTCATAAGTCACCGGAGCGTCCAAAGGCTGTTTCTTCTTGCCGGAAGCAGCCAGCGTATCCATCCGTAAAGAATCGGGTTGCAAGGTATCGCGCATACCTCTCCTATGAGAAGATGCAATCCCCTGCCCCAGCGAATCACTCCGCAAAGAGTCCACTTGCTGTCTTCCTGGTGGTACAACACCGCGCCGACGACGTTGCGAAGCAGCCTCACCGGAAAGAAGAAGTAAGACGAATAGTAGTATGAATGATATGAATGTATTTGCTTTCAATGGCGTCATTAACTAATAGTTTACGCTTGAACGGGCAAAAGTACGTAATTTATACGGATAATCTCCCTTTTTAAAGAAATTTAGATTGCTACAAAAACAGTTTACACCAATAATCAAAGCGTTGCACGCCGGCTTTGCCATAACGTAGCAGGCTGTCACGCGCTTTCTCTACACTTTTTTCCCTGTCCAGATGTGTCTTGGAATAAAACTTATCTGCAAAACATACAACCTGCTCTTCCATACTTACCGGAAGCATGTCCCGGTGAGGAACAGGCAGATTTTGCGCAATAATATCCTCCAGTGCGAGACCGGCCCCCGTATGCCTTTCACAAACCAAGGCATGACGCGGATATCCTTCCGAACGCACCAGGTCCGCTCCCAGATAGCCATGACAGATATAGGGTTTGTCGCCAAAGCAATAAATGCCGTCGGCATCTGTCAGGAATATACCTATATCGTGCAACATAGCCGCTTCATACAGAAAATCTCTGTCCAAAGACAACTCCGGATGGCGGTCGGCAATCCACAAAGCCTTATCGGCCACAGAACGGCTGTGCGTCAGTAGGATATGCCTCAATTCATTGGCTTCCGGATAATATTTATCAATCAACCCTTGGGGACTCATTTTTTTATTTTTTGCTGAATTTATAAACAATGACTTTCCGGCGCAAGTCGCAACTGCGCAGAGGAGTGCGGTATACTTCCTCCACCCGGTAGGTGTCTTCCGTATCCTGCAGGAACTGTTCTTGCAGTTCGTCCGTCACCAACACATAACCTTGGGCAGGGTTCAGTTTATCAAAGATACGCACCCGGTCGCCCAGATAATAATTTATGCCATAGAACTTAACCCAGTCGGCATACGAATAGACCATACCTTGAGGCTCTAACTCATTCAGGCGTACAGCCAGATGTCTGTCCGACTTCACCGCCAATATAGTAGGCTGATAAACGCCGTCCAACGACACAAATATACACAAAATGCAGCCAGCCGTACCATACAACAGCGAACGCGTGTCCGCACGCTTTACCAGCATATACAGCAAGCAGCCGGCAGCTACAAGCGGCAGGAACACAATCAGCCATTTCGGCAGTGAGAGTTCCACCGTATGCAGTGCATTCACAAAAGCTATATTCTCGGCGGCATGCTTGCCTGTTCCCCAAATACTTTCGGGAATCATGTCCAAACGCACGGCAAAGAAAGTAACGGTAAGCAACATTGCCAATGCAACGAAAATCCAGGCAGAAATCCGGAATACTTTCGCGCCTCGTTGCACCAATGCCAGCAGGTATTCGGCAAGCAGCATTCCCATAAACGGATAGATAGGCAGCAGATAAACGCTACGCTTACTTTTGGGAATACAATAGAAGATGAAAATCGTTAAAATCACCACCCACGCAAAAAGCTGCAACGGTGACTGAGAACGGAATTTGCACCACGCTTTCTTTAAACGTTCGCCAACGGAAGCACCTTCCGGCAGAAGACGTATCTTTTTCCATTTCAGTCCGAACAAGGAAATAAGCAGCACTAAAGTCCAGGGAACCCATCCCCAAATAATAGTCAGGAAGTTATACCACAACGGATTCTCGTGCGATGCATAGGACATTTTCCGGAAGAAACGTCCGGTATTCTCTTCCAACATCAAATTGACAAACGCCTCTCCGCCTTGCTGATAAGCTGCCCAAAACCAAATGCCCAAAGGAATGAGGGACAGCAACCCGATGCCCAGCAATGAAAAGAAAGCCTTTCCGAACGAACGCCCGCGCAACAACTGATACACCCCGATACCCAGACAGGGAAAGATAGAGCCGACCGGCCCTTTTGTCAATGTAGCGCATGCCATCAACAGTACGGCCAGCCAAGGAATTCCTTTGCAATTCTTCTCATCCCATCGGAAAAGCAGACACAATGAAATCACGATGAGAGAAACTTGCAGCATATCAAGCCGGCAGGCTACTGCCGCACGGTGTACTTCAAAAGAGGACAAAAGAAGAATAGAGGTCAGGAATGCAGTCTTTACATCCTTACGTTTGGCTACGAAGCTGAAGAATACCAACTGCATAGCCAGAAAAGCAAGCGCCGACGGCATACGTGCCGAGAACTCCGTAACTCCTCCCAAGACGGATGAAATGACGGCTATTGTCCAATAAAGGAAAGGCGGTTTATAAGCTATTTCCACTCCGTAATTCGTCGGGAGTATCCAGTTACCGCTTTCCAGCATGGTATATGCAACTATCGCCTCACGCGGTTCCCCTTTCGAATAGAATATGGTTTCCCCTAAAAAGGGAACCAGTACAAGTACACTTAACAGTGCAATAAACCAGAACGCTATCTTTCTGTCCGACATATATTTTCGTTTTTATATTTTTCCGGCTGCAAAAGTACGAAATATTCTACAACAATACCTAACTTTGCCGGCTCAATGATAGCGTAAACCTAAAATGAAGCATTTAAAAAGATTTCCCGAATTCATACGTTTTGTCATAGTGGGTATCCTTGCAACCGCTTTGCACTACGGGATATACTTCTTACTGCAACGGTTCATCAATGTAAATATAGCCTATACCCTCGGCTATGCCCTGAGCTTTATCGCCAATTTCTACCTTACCGCATATTTCACGTTCGGCAAAAAGCCGTCATGGAGCAAGGCGTTCGGTTTTGGCGGAGCACATTTATTCAATTACCTGCTGCACATCGGTTTGCTGAACACATTCCTCTGGTTGGGACTCTCCAAAACCCTTGCCCCTATTCCGGTATTCGCCATAGCCATTCCGGTCAATTTCCTGTTGGTACGCTTCGTTTTCAAGCGAAAAGGCTGATATTTCTCAAATCAATAATTTTTAATTATAATATTTATCCCGGACTTCTCCGGAAAATAATATATTTGCAAAGTATTTACCATACACACTTGCGAAATGAAGAAAGTAACCCTACTGATTCCGGTCTACAACGAAGAAGCGATGCTCCCTACCCTATATCAGCGCTTGATAGAACTTATCAACCGCAACAGCACTTATGCATGGGAAATCCTATTTATCAATGACGGCAGCAGCGACCGGACACTCGATGTTATCCGCCAACTCCGACAAACGGACAGCAGGGTAAATTTCGTGAACCTCTCGCGCAACTTCGGCAAGGAAATCGCCATGCTTGCAGGCTTCGACTACACCACCGGAGACTGCTGCGTGGTAATGGATGCCGACCTGCAAGACCCTCCCGAACTTGTAGACCGGATGCTGCAATACTGGGAAGAAGGTTATGACGACATCTACGCCAAACGCCGCAACCGTGGCGAAGAGAGCTGGATGCGCCGCCGGCTGTCACTTGCCTTCTACAGCATCTTACAAAAGATGAGCCGGATAGATATCCTGCCGAACGTAGGAGACTTCCGCCTGCTCGACCGCCGCTGCGTACTGACGTTAAGACACTTGCGCGAACAGGAGCGCTATACCAAAGGACTATTCTGCTGGATAGGCTACCGGAAGAAAAGCATAGAATTCGACCGGGGCGACCGCCTTGCCGGACACTCCTCATGGAGTTTCTTCAAACTGCTGAACCTGGCAATCGAAGGAATCACCTCCTCTTCCACCGCTCCCCTGCGCATTGCCACCGTTTGCGGTATCCTCTGTTCCATTTCCAGCTTTATCTACGCCATCTATTTCCTGATAAAGACCATCATATACGGCGACCAGGCCGCCGGTTTCCCCACCCTGATAGTCGTTATTCTATTCTTGGGCGGCATCCAACTGTTCTCATTGGGCGTTATCGGAGAGTATATCGGACGTATTTTCAAAGAGACCAAAAGACGCCCTGCTTATATCGCATCGGATTACAATGAGAAGAAGTTGGGATATGACGAATAAATTACTATCGCCCGCTAATTTCCGTATGGCTAAAGAGGCGGTTGCTCACTTTTCCGCTTCCGCCACAACTGATAACAGTTGAAAATGTTTTGCTACATATTATATCTTAACTAACCTATCAAACTGATTATCATAGAAGAATTCCACCTATTACCAACTGTAGGTAACCAAAGGCTATTACCTGCCCCAAAAAGAAGCAAGGCTTTTGCCTTACAATAGCTTTTTCAGTTCCTCAATGTCCGGCAAAGCGTTACGAAGCCGTTCCGGCATATCTTTAGAAGCACGGTATGTAGCAACTCCCATCGGCTTATTATAATCACGAACGGCAAACTCTACAAAGGTCTGATTCATTTCTCTGCAAAGGATTATTCCGATAGAGGGATTCTCGTGCGGCTTTCTGATATATGTATCTAAGGCGGATAGATAAGTATTCAACTGCCCCAAATAAGATGTACGGAATTTCCCGGATTTCAGTTCGACTGCAACTAAGGAATTAAGTTCCCGATTGAAAAAGAGCAAATCAATGAACATTTCTTCTCCTGCAACCTCCATGCGATATTGATTGCCTATAAAACTGAAATCTTGCCCAAAGGTCATGATGAACTTCTTCACATTGGCAACAATCGCCTTTTCTACTATCTTTTCGTCTAAATCTTCTTCCTGTTCATTCAGTTCCTCCACATTAATGAAATCAAGCAAGTACTCATCTTTGAATGAACAAACAGCTTTTAGAGCTTGCTTAGTATCGGGCAATGTTTGTGCGAAATTATTAGGTAAAGTTCCCCGATGGTTGTATAGGTCTGCTTTTAAGTAATCCCTTAAAGTGTATTTACTCCAATAGTGAATGGCGCACTCATGTATATAAAACAGCCTTGCTTCCAAAGTCTTAGCTTTGGATATTATTTCGGTATGATGACTAAAGCCGATTGAAAGAAAATCAGACCAGTTAAATTCGTCAGCCACTGGCTGGCGAATTACGCTCAACAGCAATTTTTCATCTAATACCAAATCGCCAGCCGCTGGCTGGCGATTTAAGACAGGCTCCCATTCTTCATAGAAAACTCGCATATTCTTTATATTCGAAACCGAAAATCCCCTTAGCCCCGGCAATTCTTTTTGCAACAGAGAAGATATTTGTTCAATTGCACCCTTCCCCCAAAAGCCTGTACGGGAATTTTCCGATACATAACGTCCGATGCCGTAATAAAGAGATAGCTGTTCCTTGTTCACCGATGCGGCTGCACGGTACTGGCTGCGTAGAATAGCTTCTTTTATGGTCTTTACTGCTTCTATATAATTCTGATTTATATTCATTTGCGATTTGTTATATGCGACAAAAATAATGCCGGCGATTTCTTCTTCGCCATACTCATGTTTTTATATTGTTAACGATGGGGCAATATAGATATTATTTTTGTTACCCCATAGCATTTGAGTAACAAACTGGTAAGAGAATAAGGGAATTTATAGGCTAAGTCAAGAAAACAAGCCAAACAAAAGGAATAATGCAAAAAATACCGCAATTATATATATCAATTGTTTGCATTAATTTACCAACTCTTTCTTTCTCTTTTTCCATAGTTGCCAGCTATTGAAAATATTTTGCCACAGCACATACGAACCCGGCCCTACGGAAGAGAGCGGATTCAAATAAGTATAGGACATCCAAATGGCAAGCACCGTATTCTTCTGTCCCAGCGCCTGTCCGCCACTGATACGGTCATTGTAATGCCCGCCGATTCTCTTGCCTAAATAGAATTGGACACAGCAGGCTGCCAAACCTGCTAAAGCAATCAGGACTTCCACAAACACCGGAGCATCACTGTTCGCCAACGAACGCACCGTCTGCCCCGATACAATGGCAAGCGCCACCGCCCATAAGTAGAAAGCAGCATCGTGAAACTCCAATAAGCATCTATGCACATTCTTGACAAACACCCGCAGAAACCAGGCCATAAAGAAAGGCAGAAGCAACAGCGGAAACACCTTACTCAGTATTTTCAAGAAAGCCGCAAAAAAAGTAACATCCGCATGAGGTTCAACCCAAGGGAATACCAACGGAACAACCACCGCAGCCAAAAGATTGGACAACAACGTATACGTGGTAAGACTCGACGCACTTCCGCCCAGCTTACCGGTAATGACCGCAGCAGCAGTAGCCGTAGGACAAATAAGGCATACCATAGCCCCTTCAAAAACTTCCCGATACATCTCCTCCATCGGACAGCACACCAGCAAAGCCGCCACAACCAGACACGCCACCGTCTGAAACAGCAACAGCCAGCCATGCCACCCTTTCGGTTTCAAATCACGCGCTTCTACCTTACAAAAGGTTAACAGCAATTGGGCAAAAATCAAAGCCGGAGTCAGGAGAGCCACCAACCCGTTCAAACAAGGTTTTACCGGTGCAAACCAGGGAATTTTCGCAAAGAAGAAATATCCGGCCGTACCGGCAAGCATCGCCAAAGGCAATGTCCAATTCTTTATAAGACGAAGAAGCATACCTGTATCTACCAATTAATATTTGTGCGCAAAGTTACAGATATTATCAACAAATAGGCTCATCGCAGAAAATAAAAGGGAAAAAAGAGAAGCATTGACACAGAACGTAGTATTTTTAATTCGTTAGACAGTCGTCGCCCTTTCGTTAGACTCGGGTCATCCGTTCGTTAGACCTAGGTTGAACGAACGGATGACCCGGGTCTAACGAATTATGCACAGCCAACCGCCAAACAGAAGCAAGTATAGAAAACATGTAAATTTTGCAAACGCAAAGACTAAATCTCCCTAAAAAGAAGCTGTTACGAATAAAACTTGAAAGCAAAGTGTGAGTTTTCTATAAAATTACATTACTTTTGCAGGGCGATAATAGACCTTTGCGCTATCTTTGCAACGATATTTTAATATGAAACGATACAGACAACATATCTTATATATAAGCCTTTGCCTGGGACTGCTCATTGCTCCTTTTTGTTGCAGCAATATCGGGGCGAAGGATTTTGTTGTCGTTATTGACGCCGGACACGGCGGACACGACCCCGGCGCCATCGGCAGAATCTCCAAAGAAAAGAACATAAACCTGAATGTCGCACTCAAGCTCGGCAAGCAGATACAAAAGAACTGCCCGGATGTAAAAGTCGTATATACCCGTACGCGGGATGTCTTTATTCCTCTAAACCGACGCGCGGAAATAGCCAATGATGCCAAAGCGGACTTATTCATCTCAATCCACACCAATGCGCTTGCCAATAACCGGACTGCCAAAGGCGCATCCACCTGGACGTTAGGTCTTGCCAAATCGGATGCCAACCTTGAAGTTGCCAAACGGGAAAACTCGGTCATTCTTTACGAAAGCGACTATAAGACCCGCTATGCAGGATTTAATCCCAATTCCGCCGAGTCCTACATTATCTTCGAGTTCATGCAGGATAAATATATGTCGCAAAGCGTGCACCTAGCATCACTTGTACAAAAGCATTTCCGCAACACCTGCCGGCGGGTAGACCGGGGCGTGCATCAGGCCGGTTTTCTGGTATTGAAAGCCAGTGCCATGCCCAGTATTCTGGTCGAACTCGGCTTTATCTCCACACCCGAAGAAGAACGTTATCTAAACACGGATGCAGGAACCGGCACCCTTGCCGACGGCATTTTCCGTGCTTTCCTTACTTATAAACGGGAACAGGAAATCCGGTTGAACGGAAGCAGCCAGACCATTCTGCCGGAAGACCTGCCACAGCCGGAAGAGAAAACGCCCGCTCCTGCCGATGCCACACCCGCGACAGAGAAAAAAACGACCGTCCAAAACAACAAACCGGCCCCCCAGCCTTCGGAAAAAGCAACCGTTGCGCAGACAGAGGACAAAGCCCCTGTGTTCAAGATACAGATACTCACCTCTTCCCGTCCACTGGCCAAGAACGACAAGCGGCTGAAAGGATTGAAAGATGTGGATTATTATAAGGAAGGCGGCCTGTACAAATACACCTATGGCGCATCTTCCGATTATAATAAGGTGTTGCGCACCAAACGTTCAATTACGGCAAAATTCAAGGATGCTTTCATCATAGCCTTTAAAAACGGCAGGAAAGTAAACGTAAATACTGCCATCAGAGAATTTAAAAACAAAAGAAATAAATAAAATACATCATGAAGTATATTACCAAAGAAGTCAGAATTGGAATCGCAGGCATAGCAGCGCTTTGCATATTAGTATATGGTATCAACTATCTGAAAGGCATTCACATGTTCAAGCCTTCCAGTTATTTCTATGTCAAGTTCCATAATGTCAACGGACTCACCAAATCAAGTCCGGTCTTTGCCGACGGTTTCCGCGTAGGTATCGTACGCGACCTGTATTACGATTATACCCAACCCGGAAAAGTGGTTGCCGAAATAGATGTCAACACCGACCTCCGCATTCCCAAAGGCAGTACGGCGGAACTGGCCACGGAAATGTTAGGCGGCGTCAAGATGAACCTTCTTCTTGCCAACAATCCCCGCGAGAAGTATCAGGTTGGAGATACGATTCCCGGCACCCTCAACAACGGAATGATGGAGAAAGTGGCTACCATGATGCCGCAACTGGAAAAGATGCTGCCCAAACTGGATTCTATCCTCGGCTCTTTAAATACGGTATTGGCAGACCCCGCCATACCTGCCACCCTGCACAATGTGCAGAACCTGACCGCCAACCTGGCCGTAACCAGCGGACAACTGCAAACATTGATGAATAAAGACATCCCGCAGCTCACAGGAAAGCTGAACACCATCGGAGATAACTTTGTTCTGATTTCCAACAACCTGAAAGAGATAGACTATGCAACAGCCATGCAAAGCATAGACTCAACGCTGGCCAACGTGAAGATGCTTACAGACAAATTAAACCGTAAAGACAATACAGTAGGATTGTTACTGAACGACCCGTCGCTTTACAACAATCTGAATGCCACCACGGCAAACGCAGCGAGCTTGTTGGAAGACTTGAAATCGCATCCGAAACGCTACGTCCATTTCTCTTTGTTCGGCAAGAAAGATAAGTAGAATTTCCTCTTAAATAGATTTTGTCTAAATAAGAAGGCTCATTTGTTATTGGGAAAGAAACCCCTTGATAAGTCTACGTATAAAGGTAAAAAAGAGGTTTATACTCATGCTGTTTCCAATGGATGCAGCAGCTTGTGTATAGGCTATAATACACTACATTACAAGCTGTTACATAAAAGCAAGACTTCCAGCAAAGGCATAGGTTTCATACATCCCGATAAGTAGCTGAAAGTAAAGAGATTATTGTTTTCCTGAGAAATGCAAGAAAAGAGAGATTTGTTTTTTTCAAATAAGATTGCCAATTTTGCAAACGTAGAAGTTTTGCTTAATTAATAAATGTATTAGTAACCGTTATGAGTGGACAGGATCATGTCGGATTGTGGAACCGCTGTCTTGAAATCATCAGAGACAATGTTCCGGAACAGACATATAAAACTTGGTTTCTCCCCATCGTTCCCTTAAAATATGAGGATAAAACGCTCGTTGTACAAGTTCCCAGCCAGTTCTTTTACGAATTTCTGGAGGATAAATTTGTAGACTTGTTGCGTAAGACCCTTTATAAGGTAATCGGAGAGGGAACAAAGTTAATGTATAATGTTATGGTGGACAAAAGTTCACGGCCTGAAAAGACCGTCAACTACGAGTCGACCCACCGTACTATTATGCCACAAAAGCAAACGATAGATAAAGCTATTCCACAGATACCTGTTCCCGATTTGGATCCGCATCTGAATCCGGAATACAATTTCGACACGTTCATTGAAGGATATAGCAATAAACTCTCTCGTAGTGTTGCAGAAGCAGTGGCGCTCAATCCGGCTAAGACCATATTCAATCCGCTGTTTTTGTATGGAGCATCAGGTGTGGGAAAAACCCACCTTGCCAATGCCATCGGTACAAAAATCAAGGAATTATATCCGGAGAAACGCGTATTGTACGTATCTGCGCATTTATTCCAAGTACAATACACCGACTCTGTACGTAACAATACGACCAACGATTTCATCAACTTCTACCAGACTATTGACATATTGATTATTGACGATATTCAGGAATTTGCAGGCGTTACCAAAACGCAGAACACATTCTTCCATATCTTCAACCACCTGCATCAAAACGGCAAACAGCTTATTCTCACTTCAGACCGGGCTCCCGTACTGCTTCAAGGTATGGAAGAACGCTTGATTACACGTTTCAAATGGGGAATGGTGGCGGAACTGGAAAAGCCCACGGTAGAATTGCGCAAAAATATCCTGCGCAATAAGATACATCGTGACGGTTTACAATTCCCGCCGGAAGTAATTGATTATATAGCAGAGAATGTAGGTAACAGCGTGCGCGACCTGGAAGGCATTGTCATCTCCATTATGGCCCATTCTACGATATACAACAAGGAAATAGACCTGGAGTTGGCGCAACGCATCGTACGCAAAGTCGTGAACTGCGAAAGCAAAGCCATAACCATTGACGACATCATCACCACCGTATGCAAACACTTTGGTTTGGAAAATGCCGCCATACATACAAAATCGCGTAAACGCGAAGTGGTGCAAGCCCGTCAGATAGCCATGTATTTAGCCAAAAAACATACAGACTTCTCTACAGCCAAGATAGGTACGCTAATCGGAAATAAAGACCATGCCACCGTACTGCATGCCTGCAAAACAATCAAGCAACTAAAAGAGGTGGACAAATCATTCCGTGCTGAAATCGAAGAAATTCAGACCGCCTTGAAAAAAGTATAAGGTACGGAACAAAAGTATAAGGTATGAGGTATAAAGTCATCATGCAAAACTGCATGGATACGCTTTATACCTCATACGTTATACTCAAATTAAAATCCCTGTTGTTTCATTACTTTCCAAAGATTCTCGGACATAGCCTCGCTGTCTTTCTTTGTATAGCGTACATCCGTAAAGACCTGAGCCAATGTTTCTTTATTATTTTCTGCGATAAACTGTTTATTCTCAGGCAAAGACTCCTTATAGGCATACAGACGGTCGATATCCTCAGGAGTATAATCATGATAAGTTTCTTCATGGACAATGGCTTCCAAAGGCAGGCGGTCTACCTGTGCAGGAGTCTCTGCCGGCCAGCCTACGGTAACGGTGGTGATAGGGAAGACCAATTCGGGCAACTCCAATGCCTCAATAATCATTTGGGGGTTGTAGGTGGTAGTACCCAGATAGCAGATGCCCAAACCTTTTTCTTCGGCTGCCACACAGAATGTTTGCGCAACCAACAAAGCATCCACGGCTCCGGTAACAAACCATTCAAAATTGTTATATCCCGGTTCTGCCTTCCGCTGCTCACACCATTTGCTAAAACGGCGCAAGTCGATGCAAAAAGTAAGGACTGCCGGCGCCGTCTTCACCATAGGCTGATTGAAATGCGCCGGTGCCAACCTGGCTTTCCGGTCAGCGTCACGGGTTACAATTACGCTATACACCTGCATGTTTCCAACCGTAGAAGCACGGAAAGAGGTTTCAAGCAAATCATTTAACAAATCAGAAGAAATATCTTTCTGCTGATACTTACGGATTGTTCTCCTTTGTTTTAGACTTTCCATTCTTTCTTTTTTCTGCAAATATATGAAAAGAAACACAGAATATCATCCAATAGTTTAGAATATGTGCAGGCATGTTTTCTAAAAAGGACAAACTACTCGAACTGTATTCGTTATGGAATTTTCTTTTTAGAAAACTTTTTGTTAATTTACAAAAAGACATTTTATTATAAACCAACAAATTAACCGATTAAAACTGAAAACTAACAACCGGTTAATAAAAACATCAATTTTTATTTTGCCATAACAAAAAACATTCATAGATTTGCAGCCACATTTGTTAGCAATAAGTACAACTTCTACACTTTTACTTATTCATAATTAAATCTAAGAGTTATCGCATCGTGGAAAAGAAAGTTTATTCTTATGACGAAGCCTACGAAGAATCTTTACGATACTTCCAAGGCGACGAACTGGCTGCAAGGGTTTGGGTGAACAAATACGCAGTCAAAGATTCTTTCGGAAATATTTACGAAAAATCTCCGGAAGACATGCATTGGAGAATAGCCAATGAAGTAGCCCGCATCGAAGCCAAGTACCCCAACGCACTGACTTCCGAAGAACTCTTCGGCTTGTTGGACCACTTCAAATACATCGTTCCGCAAGGCAGCCCGATGACCGGAATCGGAAACAACTACCAGGTAGCTTCCCTTTCCAACTGTTTTGTGATAGGTGTGGATGGCGAGGCCGACTCATACGGTGCAATCTTCAAGATTGATGAAGAGCAGGTACAACTGATGAAACGCCGCGGCGGTGTAGGACACGACTTGTCACACATCCGCCCGAAAGGTTCTCCGGTAAAAAACTCCGCCCTGACATCAACCGGACTGGTTCCTTTCATGGAACGCTACTCCAACTCCACCCGTGAAGTAGCCCAAGACGGCCGCCGGGGTGCGCTGATGTTAAGCGTATCCATCAAGCATCCGGATTCGGAAGCCTTTATAGATGCAAAAATGACAGAAGGTAAAGTTACGGGGGCCAATGTATCCGTCAAGCTGACCGACGCATTTATGCAGGCAGCTATCGACGGCAAGCCATTCGTACAGCAATATCCCATTGACGCGGACGAACCTCTGTTCAAGAAAGAAATCAGCGCCACCGATTTGTGGAAAAAAATCGTGCACAACGCATGGAAGTCCGCCGAGCCCGGCGTACTCTTCTGGGACACCATATTAAGAGAGTCCGTACCCGATTGCTACGCAGACCTGGGTTACCGTACCGTGTCCACCAACCCTTGCGGTGAAATTCCCTTGTGCCCCTACGACTCCTGCCGTTTGCTGGCCATTAACCTATATTCATATGTAGTCAATCCGTTCAAACCGGATGCCTACTTCGATTTCGATTTGTTCAAGAAGCACGTAGCACTCGCCCAGCGCATCATGGACGACATCATCGACCTGGAACTTGAGAAGATAGAACGTATCATGGCCAAAATTGACTCCGATCCGGAAAACGAAGATGTAAAGCATACCGAAAGCGTTTTGTGGCAGAAAATCTACAAAAAGAGCGGACAAGGCCGCCGCACCGGCGTAGGCATCACCGCCGAAGGCGACATGCTTGCAGCATTGGGACTGCGTTACGGCACTGAAGAGGCTACCGAATTTGCAGAGAAAGTACACCAGACCGTAGCACTGAGCGCATACCGCTCTTCTGTGGAAATGGCTAAAGAACGCGGCGCTTTCGAAGTATACGACAGCGAACGCGAAAAAAACAACCCGTTCATCAACCGCCTACGCGAAGCAGACCCGGAACTGTACGAGGAAATGAAGAAATACGGCCGCCGCAACATCGCCTGTCTCACCATCGCACCAACAGGCACGACAAGCCTGATGACGCAAACCACTTCCGGCATCGAACCCGTATTCCTGCCGGTATACAAGCGACGTCGCAAAGTCAATCCGAATGACGCCAACGTACATGTGGATTTCGTGGATGAAACCGGAGACGCATTCGAGGAATACATCGTATTCCATCCCAAGTTCGTCACCTGGATGCAGGCGCAAGGATACGATCCTGCCAAGCACTACACACAGGACGAGGTAGATGCGCTGGTACAGAAGTCACCTTATTATAAAGCAACTTCCAATGATGTGGACTGGCTGATGAAAGTAAAGATGCAGGGACGTATCCAGAAATGGGTAGACCACTCCATCAGCGTTACCATCAACCTGCCGAACGATGTAGACGAGGAACTGGTGAACCGCCTCTATGTAGAAGCGTGGAAATCGGGATGCAAAGGCTGTACGGTATACCGCGACGGCTCACGTTCGGGCGTGCTTATCTCCACCAAAAAAGACAAAAAAGAGGAGTTGCCCCCGTGCAAACCGCCTACGGTTGTCGAAACCCGCCCGAAAGTGCTTGAAGCAGACGTTGTACGCTTCCAGAACAATAAGGAGAAATGGGTGGCATTCGTCGGTTTGCTCGACGGTTATCCTTATGAAATATTTACCGGTCTTCAGGACGACGATGAAGGAATCATCCTTCCGAAGAACGTTTCAACAGGACACATCATCAAGAACGTTGACGAAAACGGCAACAAGCGTTACGACTTCCAGTTCGAGAACAAGCGCGGCTACAAGGTAACCATCGAGGGACTGTCCGAGAAGTTCAACAAAGAATACTGGAACTATGCCAAACTCATCTCCGGCGTACTGCGTTACCGCATGCCTATCGAGCAGGTAATGAAGCTGGTAAGCTCACTGCAACTGGACAGCGAGAACATCAATACCTGGAAAAACGGCGTGGAACGTGCCTTGAAGAAATACGTTACGGACGGCACCGCAGCCAAAGGTCAGAAATGCCCGAATTGCGGCAACGAGACATTGGTTTATCAGGAAGGCTGCCTTATCTGCACCACCTGCGGTACATCCCGTTGCGGATAAGATTCAGGCAAGCACAAACGTTTGCATAGGAATTTAAATGAGATAGCCGGCAATAGCTGCATGATTATGAGGAATATTTTCTATACTTGCATAATCATTGCAGCTATTGTTGTTTCTAAATCTAATATATATGATTTTATTATTCAATATCGAGTACAGAACCAATTGGGGTGAAGAAGTCAGAGTTTCAGGCTCCATCCCCGAACTCGGAAACGAACATCCCGACAAAGCTTTGCCGCTACAGACCATAGACGGTATCCACTGGACTGCGGAAGTAAACATTGCAATGCCGGAAGACGGACTTGTCCGATACAGCTACCATATCTTCCGCGACGGCCGGCATACACGTGCAGAGTGGAACAGCCTGCCCCGTACGCTTTACCTTTCCGGAACTTCCAAGAAAACGTACCGGATACAGGATTGCTGGAAAAACCTGCCGGAGCAGCAGTATTTCTATACTTCCGCCTTTACGGAATCTCTTCTGGCACACCGCGAACGCAACGCCGCACCCAAAGGACACAAGAAGGGGCTGCTGATAAAGGCATACGCACCCTGCATAGACAGTGACCATTGCCTGGGCATCTGCGGAAACCAGCCTATATTCGGAGAGTGGAACCCGGACAAAGCCGTGCTTATGAGTGATGCCAACTTTCCGGAGTGGCAGATAGAGGTGGATGCCACCAAAATCAGCTTCCCGCTGGAATATAAATTCATTCTATATAACAAGAAAGAACGCCGTGCCGTTTGCTGGGAAAACAATCCGAACCGGTATATGGCAGACCCGCAAACAGGCACCAACGAAACCCTTGCTGTCGGCGACCGCTACGTATATTTCAGCCTTCCCGCCTGGAAGGGCGCAGGTGTTGCCGTGCCCGTATTCTCACTCCGCTCCGAAAAGAGCTTTGGTGTGGGCGACTTCGGCGACTTGAAGCGTATGATTGACTGGGCGGTAAGCACCAAACAGAAAGCCGTACAGATTCTACCCATTAACGACACTACCATGACGCATACATGGACGGATTCTTATCCTTATAACAGCATCTCCATCTATGCTTTCCATCCGATGTACACCGACTTGAAGCAACTGGGAACATTGAAGGACAAAAAAGCCATGGCAGACTTCAACAAACGGCAGAAAGAGCTGAATGCCCTGCCTGCCGTCGATTACGAAGCCGTCAACAAAACCAAGTGGGAATATTTTCATCTTATCTTCAAGCAAGAAGGAGAAAAAGTATTGAGCTCGGCAGCTTTCCACGATTTTTTTGAATCAAACAAAGAGTGGCTGCAACCGTACGCCGTTTTCAGTTACCTGCGCGATGTTTATAAAACGCCCAACTTCCGCGAGTGGCCTAAATACAGCAGCTACGATGCCGCAGAGATTGAGAAGCTCTGCCAACCGGAATCAACCGATTACCCGCATATAGCCATCTACTTTTATATCCAGTTCAACCTGCATCTGCAACTGCTTGCAGCTACCGAACATGCACGCGCCAATGGTGTTGTGCTGAAAGGTGACATACCCATCGGCATCAGCCGCAACAGCGTAGAAGCATGGACAGAACCCCACTATTTCAACCTGAACGGACAAGCCGGCGCACCGCCCGATGATTTCTCTGTAAACGGACAGAACTGGGGATTCCCCACCTACAACTGGGATGTCATGGAAAAGGACGGCTATGCGTGGTGGATGAAGCGTTTCCGCAAAATGGCGGAATACTTCGATGCCTACCGCATTGACCATATCCTCGGTTTCTTCCGAATCTGGGAAATTCCGATGCACGCCGTGCACGGTCTGCTGGGACAGTTCGTGCCCGCCCTGCCCATGACGCGTGAGGAGATAGAGAGTTACGGTCTCTCTTTCCGCGATGAGTTCCTGAAACCTTACATACACGAGTATTTCCTCGGACAGATGTTCGGCCCGCATACCGATTACGTAAAGCAGACGTTCATCGAACCGACAGATACGTGGGAAATTTACCGGATGCGTCCCGAATTCGATACCCAGCGCAAGGTAGAGGCCTACTTTGCCGGCAAAACGGATGAGGACAGCATCTGGATACGCGACGGCCTGTATGCGCTTATCAGCGACGTACTGTTTGTGCCCGACCGCAATGACCCGTACAAATACCACCCGCGTATCGGTGTGCAGCACGACTATATCTACCGTTCCCTGAACGATTGGGAAAAGGCTGCCTTCAACCGTCTGTACGACCAGTACTACTATCACCGCCACAACGAATTCTGGCGTGAGCAGGCTATGAACAAACTGCCGCAACTGACGCAATCCACCCGGATGCTGGTATGCGGTGAGGACTTGGGCATGATTCCCGGTTGCGTGGCATGGGTAATGAACGATTTACGCATCCTGTCCCTGGAAATACAACGCATGCCCAAAGACCCGGCACAGGAGTTCGGACATCCGGACTGGTATCCGTATCGCTCTGTCTGCACCATATCCACACACGATATGTCCACCTTGCGCGGCTGGTGGGAAGAAGACTTCCAGCAGACACAACGTTACTACAACACGATGCTCGGACATTACGGTGCCGCTCCCGCCGTTGCCACGCCCGAACTTTGCGAAGAGGTTGTACGCAAGCACCTGCAAAGCAATTCCATACTTGCCATCCTTTCCCTGCAGGACTGGATGTCGATGGATGGCAAATGGCGCAACCCCAATGCGCAGGAAGAACGTATCAATGTACCTGCCAATCCGCGCCACTACTGGCGCTGGCGTATGCACCTGACACTGGAACAACTGATGAAAGCCGAAAGCCTGAACGAAAAGATAAAAGAGCTGATCGCACAAACAGGACGATAAACAGCATATTGACTGATAATGAGTAAAAAAGCGGTGGAGACTTTTTAATAGTTTTCCACCGCTTTTTTACTCATTGCATCTCCTTACATAGAATTTTCTGCTATACCTCTGCTTAATAAACAGACCTATGATAACAAACAACTGACTAAATCATACAAAAACTTCCCCACGTTTCGCAACGCAGGGAAGGCAAACAAACAAAAAAACCGTATGCTCTCCGAACCGCAGAACACTTCCGTAATCCGGAAAGCAACAGTTGCATCATCTCCTCTTGCGAAAGAGACAAGTTCCATGTCCCATAAAAGGGGGGGGGATCAGTATCTTGTACCGTTAATAGTCAGCGAAAAATACCTATCCTAAGTAAAAAACACTTTTTCATACCAATCTTATTTAGATATTTATTATTCAGACACTACCTGATAGTTATACTGATTTTCATTCTCGGTTACACTAACATCCTGAAATTTATAACCGCTTTCCAAAGGAGCGGACTTGTCGCTAAAGTAGCCACCGGTAGTTTTTACGGTTCCGCTTGCTACATAAATATTCTTTCCTGTCGGACTATAAAAGTAACCACCGGAAATCGAAGTATTGCCACCTTCGTTATACAAGGCATAATACACCCCCTCACAATATACCGAACCACCCGAAATATTTACTTGAGCGCCACCGATAGACTGTATAGCCTCTATATCACCGCCACTTACGGTAAGCTTGGCAGCAGAACCTGCCGCCATTAACGCATATCCCGTTTTTATGCCACCACATTTTACAGTACCGCCGGTAACTGTCATATCTGCATTGCCGGTATTCATCAGTGTAAATCCGGGAGCATCAAAGACTCCGGAATTGACAGTGCATTTTCCCTGATTATAAACAGCCACTCCGTTGGCATCCGTAGCTGATGTAGCAGTGAAAATGCCGCCTTCAATAATCAATTCAGCTCCGGTTTCATTCATAAGCAGGTAATCGGTAGCTTTCATGGCACCTGCACCTTTTACTGTAAGTTTACTCTTATTATTGACTTGTTGTTTTCCTACAATGAGTACGGCATTCTTCTCCAATGTCAACACCGTTTCCGCAGTAATATTTATTTCCTGACTTGATTCATTGTTCTTTGTCAGGTCTACATAGCGATAAATGGAAATATCTCCCCCGGTTCTGAGCAGGTTTGCCACACGCTTCACCTCTATCCAACGGTCCATAATCTCACCGTCAATCACCAATTTAGTGGAGTAAGAGACATTATTTCCATTAAGATTGTAGTCACCTGCCCACCAACCTATATAATTATTGGTACGGTCACAAGTTACGGCATTTTCAAGCTGTTTATCCACTCGATTGTTCTTCAAAACAACGCTATACTTATTGTATGATTCGTCTTTCTTAGAAGTGTTTATCACATTTCCGATAAATGCATGGCAATAGGTCTGCTCCATATCAGCAACCTTATCCGTAACCTCGTCAGGAGAAGTATATATATAATTTATGGCAATATTGCTTACACTATTATTTTCGATGAGCGTATTCCGTTCGTAAGATTGCAAATAACCGATAAAACCTCCCATCATATAGGCTTCATCCATACTTGAAAGTTTATCGAGTGTTATATCCGATGCAGAACATCCGCGGATAATCAAATCTTGGCTGCTGTTGTTTACATAACCCGCCAGCCCGCCGGCCTTTTGCTCACTATATATCCTGGCATTCTTCACGTGGCAGTTTTCCACCAATCCGGCGTCCAATCGTCCTATTAATGCTGCACCACGGAAACAAGTTACTGTTGCCCCATCAATAGTAAGATCTTTCACCGTACCGTTGAGTACATAAAACAGACCACCATAATAATTTCCTTTAGTATTCGTTTTATTCGTAACATTATCAACATAAAGATTACGGATGGTGTGGTTGCCACCGTCAAACTCTTCAAGGTTGGTTTCTCCGTTTTTGAGTGCATTGTATTCTGCATTCATCGGTTCCCAAAGATTTTCACTGCTTCCGTTGAGGTCTATATCGGCAGTTAATACAATTTTCCGGCACTTCTTTTGGGTTACCAAAGCACCGGCCGCCTTAAGCTGTGCGGCAGTGGAAACGCTGTAAACAGTAACATAACCGCCGTTGTCTGTAAAGTTGATATTGTTTACCGTTCCATAAATTTCCACATTGCCTTTCTTAACGGTCAAATCTGCAACTGTAACATCTTTCCCCACAATCAGCGTATTATCCGCTGTAGTAGCCTCAACAGCCGTATAAGACTGTCCGTTCAACGTTACGGTAGATTCCGAAGCGTCAATGATTATCTTGCTGACGGAAGGAGCCGTTATATTCAGTTCCTTAGGAGCATTTTTACTCTCCTCACCGGTTTCTGTCGCATAATTAATGGTTATGTCATTCGATGTTTCAGGCAATGTTATGGATACTGCAACATCCCCGCTCTCATATTTGGGCAGTGAAATAGTGGCTGCTCCTTTCGGTGCTTCCATTACAACCACATTAGTATTGGTTTTCAAGGCTTCAGCCACTTCGCTTACGGATGCTACCTCTATTACTTTTTCACTTAAAGCAGGAGAAGAGAATGCAGGAGTAACCATTACGTTTACCTTACCGTCAACCGTCAGTAAATTACCCGTTACATTCGTCTTGTAGTTACGCTGAACAGGAATGTTATTCAGGGCTTTCGTGGTAATCTGTCCACCGGCAGCGTTGTATACGGCAAGCGTCATATTTGCCAAATGTTGTCCGCCCACAGTATTCGGTGCAAAGAGATAGTCCACAGTCAGGTTACCGTTGGCATCCGCCACAGCCGAAGCCGCTTTGTAGGCTACAGCCGTCGGTTCGCCGAGCAAGTCACCCGTGGCAGCATTAAAACCGGTATAAAGGTTCTTGAATGACAAACCAGCCGTTACCGGAACAAATGCGTCTTTTTGATTATCAGGAATAGAAGCCAAATCTTCCGTTTTGATGTTCAACTGTCCGAACGGACGGGTCAGTTCCACACTTTCAGAAAAAGCATTAGTCACCAGCTTCTCCAGACTGGCAAAGAAAGCATCCCGCGTATCGTCCTTACCGCTTCCGTTATAATCCCCTTGCATGGAAATGTTACGAAGGTCGGCAGTGTTGTAATGCAAATCGGTTTTTATGGCTTCATCTTCCACTGACTCGACGTGGTCTGCCCAGAACACGAACTTATAAGTCTGCGAAGTAACCAGGCGGACATCAAAACCGGCCGTCAGACCATCCGGTTGAATCGCACCTATCTGCCGGCTATAAAGTTCGTCGTTCAGGTAGATTTCCATGATACAACGGTTCACCGATGTACCGTCACCCGCCGTTGCAGCACGGGTTACAGCATTGTTCCCGTTCCCAGGCAACTGTACACTGAAAGAGGCGGCTACTTCGCCGTTTCTTCCGCCATTCGCCAGCTCGTCACTCTGACAGGCTGCGAATACAAGCAGGATAATACCTGCCATTAATAAAAAACGCTTTTTCATGTTCGTTTTGTTTAAAATGAGACATCTGTTTATTCTGTTTGAATAAGTCATGTTTAAATAAGCCGTCAGGGAACCACCACATTTATCTCTCCGTCGAAACCGGGGTTGATACCGATGCCGGGAGCGAACTCACGGGTAAGAAACGCATCACGCACCGTAGTAATCCTATTCCGCCTGACGGGCACTTCCACGCCGCCGACCCGGTTCACCTCCTGTCCCTTTTCGTTGCAGATAACCATTTCCAGCGTAACGGAAGACTCCGTACCATTCACCAGCACATAGTCGAAAGCCAGACAAGCCTCATTGTTGGAAATAACAATGGGAACGGAAGTGAATTGTATACCTGTGACCGCCTCATTGGGACGGTTGGAAACGACATTAAAACCTGTGGGGAAATAACCGGTGTAACCCAGTTGCACCGTAAAATCTTCTATGCCTGCAGGACGGACAGACTTCATTTGTTCCAACTTGTTGAGGTACTTGATGACATCGGTAGTAATCAACTCTATTTTCGCCAGCGGACGTTCCAATTGTATCTCTTCGCGATGACGGGCTGCCAAACGGCAACGATAAGGGGTAAGGTCGAGGGTTACCTGTCCGCAAAACACATCTTTATAGTCGGTTCCGCCCGTATAATCGCCTTTCAGCTTGACGGCAGCAAAATCGGAAGTGGTGTAAAAACAGTCGGCAGCAGTGTTGCCGGAAACCTCGGTAGCAAGTACAAAGTCCCGCCATGCCACCACCCGATAGTTACGTGCATGAAGTTCACATTCCAATGCCACTTCTCCTGCACCTCCTTCCTCACAAATCAACTGACGGCGGAATTGCAGGCTTTGGTCGAACCTGTCATCGGCATATACTTCCACAATATAACGCACCTTGTACTTGTGCACATCGGCGGTACGTGTAGAGAACTCCGGAACATCGAACTGTGTCATATCGGAACCGGGTAGCAGGACAATTTCGGTATGTACGATTGTAGGGTCTATCCCATCGCCTTCCGGCAATTCGCGTACGCTGCATCCTCCCCACAAGAGTGCAGACAGCAAGCTACAGACAGCCACAAACAGTTGTTTCATCGCCGGCCTCCTTTCCAATCAATACGGTAGCCCACTGAAATACCCGCATGGTCGATGCCGAAAAAATTCTTATGACGAGTATCGACATAAGCACCACCGGGAATATTGAAAAAGCGGTCATAATCCAGATAAGCATATCCCGCTCCCAAAGAAAACTCCAGACACCAGCACTCGCCTTTTCCAAGTGAAAGCCGGTAACCGGCAGTAAGCCCCATGTTCAGCAATGGAGTACCCGTATCGCTATTCTGATAGCGATATGTACTGTTCTTAAGAGCATAGTTGTAAGAAGCCACCCCGATATGCACACCGGTAAAAAGACCATCCACCTGCCCGAACCAATAACGCACTTCGGGCTGCACGCAGAAAGTGCGCAGTTTGCGGGAAGAAGTAAAATAATTGAAAGGAGAATAGTAAAAAGGAATAAGGACAGAAATTGCAGGCGAAATATCATACTCCACCGCTACGTTCATAACCGCCATTCCCCACGCCACAGCATTGGTCTTCAGCAACAACGAATGGTTATTGCGCCCGATGCTCGAATTCGGACTGAATGTTCGCCCGGCGTAGTACAAGGTATCTTCCCCATTACCGGCTTTTACATACCCATCAATCGGAGTCATGAGAAATATGCACAACAGAAACAGCAACAATCTTATCTGCATAAACGTCTTATAAACTTCTGTCTGCACAGGCAGACCGGAAGCATGCGTCCTCCAAACTCCGAAAGGACCGGTTAGAAACAGAAACGTGGAGCTGCGTGCTGTTTCTAAATGGAGGCCCTAGGAATAGCCCTTTAACGAAAACAGACAGCAGTCCCACGCTACAAACGTGAGAATCCACTGTGCTGTCCTTCGTTAAATAATGAAAATTTCCTAGGTTTCCATTTAGAGGACAAAGCACAACGCTTCTAATATATTTTTCTCCTTAAAAAATCAAGCTACAGTCGCTACCGAACTTCAATGCAAAGTTATAGAAATATAATTAGAATGAAAATTTTCACGCCATTTTTTGCAAAAAAGCATAGAAATCGTGCTCCACGAGTTGTAGAACAAAAATATTATCCATAAGTTTGCATGAGAGACTATTTTTTCATTTATGAAAAGCTACATATTTTTAGACCGGATATGCTTTTTCGCCCACCACGGTGTAGGCGAACAGGAAACACTGGCAGGTAACGAATTCACCGTCAGCCTGCGACTGCAAGTAAACATCGCACCTGCCATGCAGACCGATGATGTGGCGGACACCGTGAGCTATGCAGATGTGTATGAAGCCGTAAAGGCAGAAATGAAAGTTCCTTCCAAGCTATTGGAACATGTCGGAGGACGTATTGTGAAACGGTTGTTCGGCGACTTTCCCCAAATAGAAAATATTGAATTAAAGTTATCAAAGCGCAATCCGCCAATGGGGGCAGACATCGAAGCGGCGGGAATAGAGATTTGCATCTCACGGGAAGCGACAGCAATAGCTACTTAAAACAAAAGCAACCCTGTACAGGCACTTCGGACATCCCCGCCTCATTATATGCACAGAATGAATTATTGCTTCTTCTTTCTTTTCTTAGCCGATTCAACCGCCTCGGCAACGACTTGCTTGTTCTCGAACCTCTTGGCATAGTTACTATAATCGGGAACAGTACGTTCATAAGTAGGATCAAGGAAGAGCGGACTCGAAATGATATGGTCTGCCGTACTGCGGTTACAGCAAAACACGATGTTCTCCACGCTGGCAAGACGGGTCAAAGCCTTAACATCGGTATCGTGCGGCTGCAAAGTCATGGGATCTGTAAAGAAGAAAAGATAATCAATTTCCCCGTCCACAATGCGCGAGCCCATTTGCTGGTCACCGCCCAAAGGACCGGATTTGAGAATGGTAAAATCCCATTCGACATCGGGATGCTTCTCTTTCAATGCTGCCAAAATAAGGGTTCCCGTAGTACCCGTACAATAGAACTTATGCCCCATAAGCAATTCCGAATTCCAAAGTACCCACTCTATGAGGTCTTTCTTCATGGCATCATGCGCCACCAGGCCAATCTTTCTAACCAATTTTTCCATAAGCAAATAACTTTTACAAAACAAACAATCAAGAATAGATAACAGTTCCTACAACTGAGAGAAAAATTTCTTCCCACGCAGATAAAACCCTACTAAGATACTATTTTTTACCCGTTCGGGAATCATCGGGAGTGATGTTTTTTTCAAGTTCTCTTTACGGGCATCCGCAAACGAAGGACGGAGCAAATGGAATGCACGACGTGCGCGAAGCACTGCCCACATATTGGGAAACTGCCCTTTGAGCAGAAAACTCAAAGCCGCAACATAATCAAGCACTGCGCGCACACGCATTACAGGCCCCAATTCTTCTTGCGGCAGATTCTTATAGAGCATTACAAGATTGTTACGAAAATTGAGAAAAGTCTTATGAGGATTCTCCTTTTTCAAGGTTGCACCGCCTACATGATAAACGGTACTTTGGGGTACACAAACCAGCATCCGCCCGCGGGCACGAAGTCGCCAGCACAAGTCTATCTCTTCCATATGAGCGAAAAAACGTCCGTCCAATCCGCCGGCATCCAAATAGTCTTTCCGACGGATAAACAAGGCAGCGCCTGTAGCCCAAAACACAGGAACGACAGTATCATACTGTCCGTTGTCTTTCTCTACTGCACTCATTATCCGCCCCCGGCAAAAGGGATAACCGTAACGGTCTATAAATCCGCCGGCCGCTCCTGCATATTCGAACAGTTCCTTTTGCCGCCAACTCCGGATTTTAGGCTGGCATGCCGCAACTTCAGGATGAGCGTCCATGTAGCTTACAAGTGGCGCCAGCCAGTGTCCGGTCACTTCCACATCGGAATTAAGCAGCACCACATACTCTGCAGATACCTGCTGCAAGGCAAGGTTGTACCCTTCGGCAAAACCGAGGTTCTCTTTTAATATAATAAGATGCACGTCAGGAAACTCTTGGCGAAGCATATCAACGGAAGCATCTGTCGAACCGTTATCCGCCACATAAATTTTCGCACCTTCCGTCTTGGAATAGCGCACTACGGAAGGAAGAAACGAACGAAGCATTTCACACCCATTCCAGTTCAATATGACAACAGCAATCTTATCCATGTTGTATGGTATCCTCACGCTTTAGTTTCCAACGTTTATGCGACCAGAACCAATAGGGCGGTTCTCTACGGATTGTCTGTTCCAGGCGACGGGCAAAACATTCCGTTATCTCACCGTCGGCAGTCGCTTTCGGAGTTTCGGTTATCAGATCAAAACGAACCCGGCAATATCCCCTTCCCTGCTTTTGCAGTTCACAGTAGAATACAGGAAAGTCCATAAGTTTGGCAATACGTTCGGCACCATCCATAAAGACGGTATCCTGATTCAGGAAAGTTGTCCAGTAATGCGCCTCGTTAGGATTGGGCGACTGGTCGGTTATCATTCCCACCGCCACACGCTTGTTGTCACGGCACAGTTTTATAATCTCGCGCGCCGTAGAATGTTTGGCTACATTGTAACCGCCAAAACGGGTACGGATGCGTTTAAACATAGCATCCATATATTTATTATGCAACGGTTTATAGATTTGCACCGGTATATCTCCCTCTTGCATGATACTGCTCATTCCCGTAATCCACTCAAAGTTAGCATAGTGCGGTATCAGCAACACAATACCCCCATGTTTTTCAATCATGGCAAGATACTCTTCCTTATTGTCATATTCCATGCGTCGGCAGAGTTCCCTGAAAGACATACGCAGCATCTTCACCTCCTCCAACATATAATCACAGATATAACGGTAGAACTCACGCTCTATATCCCGCAGTTCAGCCGCGGATTTTTCAGGAAACGCATTGCACAAATTAGCACGTACTACTCTGCGCCGATAGTGCACGACGTGATGCATCAAAAAGCAAAGCCCGTCGGACAGTATATAAAGTACCTTAAAAGGCAATAAGGCCAACAACCACATGCCCGCATAAGTCAACCAATAAATCAATCTTGATTTCACCTTGTCAATTCCTTATTACAGATTACTAAGTAAATCACTTATCGCCAAACGCTCCCGAAAGCGCCGTGCCTTCTTCATTAAAATCGCCCATACGCACCGGAATTACCTGATTATCCAACGCATCATCATGCGGCACTTCCACCCGGATGTAATTCGGAGTGAAACCGTGCATCGGTGTTCCCGGTTTAGAACGTTCCAACAGCACAGGCATTGTCTGCCCGATATGGCGGGCATAAAACGCACGTGTCTTTTCGTCCGACAAATCCAGCAGAAGCCGGCTGCGTCTGTGCTTTTCCTCGGAAGACACCACATGCTCTATCTTCAAAGCCTGCGTACCCGGACGTTCGGAATAGCTGAACACATGAAGCTGCGTCACATCCAGACTTTGAATAAACCGGTATGCCTGCTCAAAGTATTCTTCCGTTTCTCCACGCGTTCCTACGATCACGTCCACACCGATAAAGGCATCAGGCATCACTTCCTTTATCCGTTTCACTTTAGAAGCAAACAACGCCGTATCATATCGTCTGCGCATCAGTTTCAGCACCTCATCACTACCCGATTGCAACGGAATATGGAAATGAGGCATAAACCGATTGGAACGGGATACGAACTCAATGATTTCATCCGTCAGCAAGTTAGGTTCAATAGAAGATATGCGATAGCGCTCAATGCCTTCCACATCGTCCAACGCCTTTACCAGGTCGAAGAAGGTTTCTCCCGTCGACTTACCGAAATCGCCGATATTTACCCCTGTCAATACAATCTCCTTACCGCCTTCGGCGGCTGCCTGACGAGCCTGTTCCACCAAAGATGCGATGCTTCCGTTACGACTGCGGCCGCGGGCAAAAGGAATGGTGCAATAAGAACAATAATAATCGCAACCGTCCTGCACTTTCAGGAAGAAGCGGGTACGGTCGCCACGCGAACACGATGGAGCAAACGACCGGATATCTTTCAAGGCAGAGGTATGTGCCTCTCCGCTTTCGTGCTTCCGCAAATCGCCCAAATACTGAAGCAGGTCTTTCTTCTGCTCCGCACCCAGCACTACATCCACACCTTCTATCTTTGCTACGGCATCCGGCTTCAACTGGGCATAGCACCCCGTTACCACCACAAAAGCTCCCGGATGCTGCTTCACCAAACGATGAATTGCCTGGCGGCACTTCTTATCCGCCACCTCGGTGACCGAACAGGTGTTTACCACACATATATCCGCCTTCTCTCCCTTGCGCACCGTACGCACGCCTGCCTCCCGCAAAACCTTACCGATAGTCGAAGTTTCCGAGAAATTCAGTTTACACCCCAACGTATAGTAAACCGCTGTCTTATCTTGAAATATACTGGTATCTATCATGAGTCTAAATCACATTTTCACGACAAAGGTACACATTATTATTATATTTTTCCTACTTTTGCACAATTCATCAAAAAACGTGCAATGATACAAGAAAACTTTATCAAGCTATACGAGCATAGTTTCCGCGAGAATTGGGATCTTCCCTGCTACACCGATTATGGAGAAAACGAAAGTTATACCTATGGAGAAGTAGCGCAGGAAATTGCCAAATTACACCTTCTGTTCAAGTATTGCAGCCTGCGCCGCGGCGATAAGATAGCGATTATCGGCAAGAATAATGCCCGTTGGTGCATCGCTTATATGGCGGTTATCACCTATGGCGGCATCGTGGTTCCTATTCTGCAGGATTTCAACCCCAATGATGTACATCACATCGTCAATCATTCCGAATCGGTATTCCTCTTCACCAGTGATGCCATCTGGGAGCATCTGGAAGAAGAACGGCTTACCGGATTGCGCGGTGTGTTCTCTCTCAACGATTTTCGCTGTTTGTACCAGCGTGACGGAGAGACTATCCAACGTTTCCTCAAACATCTGGGTGATAAAATGGAAGAAACTTATCCGAATGGTTTCACACGGGAAGATGTAACTTATACCAACCTCTCCAACGACAAAATAATGTTGTTGAACTATACTTCGGGTACAACAGGCTTCAGTAAAGGTGTCATGCTGACAGGAAACAATCTGGCAGGTAACGTAACTTTCGGTATACGTACCGAACTGCTGAAGAAAGGAGATAAAGTACTCTCTTTTCTACCACTGGCACACGCTTACGGTTGCGCTTTCGACTTCCTGACCGCTACGGCCGTGGGTACACATGTCACACTGTTAGGAAAAGTTCCTTCTCCCAAAATCCTGATGAAGGCGTTTGAAGAAGTAAAGCCAAACCTGATTATAACCGTCCCCCTTGTTATCGAAAAGATATACAAGAACGTCATCCAGCCTATTATCAACAAAAAGTCCATGAAATGGGCGCTCAGCATTCCTTTGCTGGACGGACAGATATATGGGCAAATCCGGAAGAAATTGGTAGATGCGTTAGGTGGCCGATTCAAAGAAGTGATTATCGGTGGCGCTGCCATGAATCCGGAAGTGGAAGAATTCTTCCATCGCATCAAATTTCCTTTCACCATCGGCTACGGCATGACGGAATGCGCCCCGCTTATCAGCTACGCTCCCTGGAACGAATTCGTAACCACTTCTTCCGGACGGGTACTTGATATTATGGAAGCCCGCATCTATAAAGAAAATCCGGATGACAGACTTGGCGAAATACAGGTACGCGGTGAGAATGTAATGGTTGGATATTATAAAAATCCGGAAGCTACCAAAGAGGTTTTTACTGAAGACGGTTGGCTACGTACCGGCGACTTAGGTACTTTGGACGAGCATAACAACCTTTATATCCGTGGGCGCAGCAAAACTATGATTCTTAGCTCCAGCGGACAAAATATTTTCCCGGAAGAAATAGAAGCCCGCCTCAACAATATGCCGTTCGTTCTGGAAAGCCTTGTGATTGAGCGCAACAGGAAATTGGTAGCTTTGGTCTATGCCGACTATGAAGCACTGGATTCTTTAGGGTTGAACAATCCGGAAAACCTGAAGACCATCATGGATGAAAATCTCAAGAATCTGAACAACAGCGTTGCCGCTTACGAAAAAGTCAGCCAAATACAGCTTTATCCTACAGAATTTGAGAAAACCCCGAAAAGAAGTATCAAAAGGTATTTATACAACAGCATTGCAGAGGATTAATATGTTATAGAACATGCTTGAAGAGGGCAAAATGGGCTTTCCTCAAAAAAAAGTATAAAAAAAGTTGGGTTTTGGAGAACAACATATCCAAAAAGTACATACCTTTGCAGCGTTTTAATAAAGCAATTGATTGTATTACGTTTTAAAAGTAAAGAAAATGAAAAAATTAGTTTTGATGGCCGTAGCTATCGTAGCAGTATCTTTCGCATCTTGTGGTAACAAAGCAGCTAACGCTGAACAAGCAACAGCTGATTCAATCCGTATCGCTGACTCAATCGCAGCTGTAGAAGCTGCAGCAGCTGAGGCAGCAGCATCAGTAGCTGATACTACTGCAACAGATAGCGCAGCAGTTGTAGCTGAATAATTTCAGAACAACAATTAGAGAGAATTGAAAGTCTGACGTACGAAAGTACGGACAGACTTTTTTATATCCAATCAGCACAAGAAGACATCTTGCCATTTAAACATCTGTCTTATCATGAAACATCACTCCATCCCAAATGAATAACCGGGAAAGGGAGAAAATCAAAAAAGTCCGGCTTCTTTTCAGAAACCGGACTTTTCCTTTTATATAGAATTCTATATTTATGCTTCCTCAGCAACTACTTCAAAAGGAATTTCCACAGAAACTTCCTTGTGCAGCTTAACGATAGCCTTGTAGTTACCAACTTCTTTCACTGCATCCTTAACAACGATAATCTTACGGTCGATGTTGTGACCCAGTTTAGCCAGCTCGTCAGCAATCTGGATGTTGCCTACAGAACCGAAGATAGTACCTGTAGCACTAACCTTAGTAGCAATCTTCAAGGATACGCCTTCCAGCTTAGCAGCCAGTTCTTCAGCATCCTTTTTGATTTTCTCCAGCTTGTGAGCGCGTTGTTTCAGCTCTTCAGCCAGCATTTTCTTTGCAGAAGGAGAAGCGATGACAGCTTTTCCTGTCGGGATGAGGTAGTTACGACCATAACCGGATTTAACGGTTACGATGTCGTTCTTATAACCCAAGTTTACGATGTCTTCTTTCAATATAATTTCCATACTTTCCTCCTCCTATTATTTCATCATGTCAGTTACATAAGGCAGCAACGCCAAGTGACGTGCTCTCTTCACAGCTTGAGCTACACGACGTTGGAACTTCAAAGAAGTACCGGTAATACGACGCGGAAGGATTTTACCTTGCTCATTCAAGAATTTCTTCAAGAATTCGGGATCTTTGTAGTCGATGTACTTAATACCGCTCTTTTTGAAACGGCAGTATTTTTTCTTCTTAACGTCTACTGAGGGCGGAGTTAAATATCTGATTTCTGATTGAACTTGTTGTGCCATGATTAATCCTCCTTTTTAGTTGATTTAACACTTCTTCTCTTCGCAGCGTACTCTGCAGCGTACTTGTCTTGCTTGAAAGTCAAGAAACGGATTACGCGCTCGTCACGACGGAAGTTGATTTCCAATTTCTCAATTACAGTAGGTTCTGCATTGAACTCAATCAGCTGATAGAAACCGGTTGACTTCTTCTGGATAGGATATGCCAGCTTCTTCAGTCCCCAGTTTTCTTCATTTACAATCTCAGCACCTTCAGCAGTAAGGATGCCTTTGAATTTTTCTACCGCTTCCTTCATCTGAACATCAGACAAAACGGGAGTCAAAATGAAAACGGTTTCGTATTGATTCATACTCGTTTAATTAAATAAATAAATTATTTGTTTATTAAATGCGGGTGCAAAGGTAGGCATTTTATTTTGAACTGCAAAAATAAGCGGACTTATTTTGTATTGTATCCAAGTTGTACTATATTTGCAAAGTTGTTTAAACAATAATTTCATGATAGAGCAATTTAACTTTGACATCCGGCTGATATTCGCTATTCTGAATGGTAAGGTATCTGCCGCGATTAACCGTAAATTATCACGCAACTTCAGGCAGAATGGTTTGGAAATCACTCCGGAGCAGTGGACTGTCCTCATCTTCTTATGGGAAAAAGACGGAGTTACGCAGCAAGAGTTGTGCAATGCAACCTTTAAAGACAAACCCAGCATGACCCGCCTTATAGATAATATGGAGCGCCAGCATCTTGTAGTACGCATTTCCGATAAAAAAGACCGCCGCACCAATCTGATACACCTTACTAAAGACGGAAAGGAACTGGAAGAGCGCGCCCGCGTCATAGCCAACCAGACGTTAAAGGAAGCATTGCAAGGCATCACCATTGAGGAGCTGAGCGTGAGCCAGGAAGTGCTGAGAAAAATATTTTTCAATACGAAAGACTAACCGTAAATCCATAGGGAAGAGCTGAAAACCAACTAAATTAAGCGAATAATAGTTTTTTTGCAAAAATAATTTCGCTTGTTAAAGAATTATGCTTTTCTTTGTGACAAGAATACGAAAATAATAATCTATTAAAATACACACACATGAAAGGCTTATTAAAAAATCTGGGATTGATATTAATCTTGGTAGGAGCTGTAATCCTGGTTGCATGTTCTTTTACCGGCAATGTAAACAACAACGCGATTCTGGGCACCAGCGCTGTTTTAATTGTAATAGGATTGATTTCTTACATTCTTATCAACAAGAGAATTGCGGATTAATACCGAGAAAAAGAAATAAAAAAAGGCGATTGCACTGCAACCGCCTTTTTTTTATTTTCCATTGTCCGAAGCCGGATCCCCATCAGGACTCGGCTTCCGGAGTTATCAATTTATATCCCTTTCCGTGAATATTGATAATCTCGATAGATTCATCTTCTTTCAGGTGCTTACGCAATTTGGTGATATATACGTCCATGCTACGCGCATTGAAGTAGTTATCGTCAATCCAGATAGTCTTCAATGCAAAGTCACGTTGCAGGATTTCGTTGGCGTGTGCACAAAGCAAGCCCAGCAATTCGGATTCTTTTGTAGTCAGTTTGGTCTGCTTTTCAGGCGTTGACAAAATCTGTTTCTGGGTATCAAACGTAAACTTACCAATCTTGTAAATGCTGCTTTCTTTGTTCTTCTTGCCACGGACACGTCTCAAGATAGCTTCAATTCTGAAAGTCAGCTCTTCCATACTGAACGGTTTGGTGATATAATCGTCCGCACCGATTTTGAAACCTTCCAGAATATCTTCTTTCAAGGTTTTGGCCGTCAAGAAGATAATAGGAATTTCCGCATTTGCTGCGCGAACCTCCTGTGCCAAAGTAAAGCCATCCTTCTTCGGCATCATCACGTCAAACACACACAGGTCATATTTATTCTTCAGGAAAGCCTTGTATCCTGCTTCTCCATCGGGATATAACTCGGCAGCGTAACCTTTTGCCTGTAAATATTCTCTTAAAAGCATGCCAAGATTCTCATCATCTTCGCACAATAAAATACGCAGTTTCTCATCCATATCAATCAATTTTTTAATAGAGGTAATGCAATAATAAATTTAGTTCCAACATTCAGTTCGCTTTCCGCACGGATGGTCCCCTTATGGTCTTGAATAATCTTCCTTACATAAGCCAGTCCGAGTCCGAACCCCTTAACATCGTGCAGATTACCTGTATGCACGCGATAGAACTTATCAAATATCTTTTTCAAGTTTTCTTTCTTAATACCTATACCGTTGTCTTGCACCGAAATCATCACTTTACCCGGTTCATTCCAGGTCTTCACCATCAACTGCAAGTCCACATCCGGTCTTTTATACTTCACCGCATTATCCATGAGATTGAAAATCACATTCGTGATGTGCATTTCATCTGCAAAGATTATCGGATCGGTTGCTTTCAAGTCCGACTCAATCTTCCCGTTGTACCGTTCCACTTTCAAGGCAAACGTATTGATTACGCCGGTAATCAGTTCATTGGTATCCAATTCCTTCATTTTCAATGTCGCCTTCTGCCGGTCGAACATCGACATCTGGAGAACCTTCTCGACCTGGAACCTCAACCGCTTCGTCTCATCATTAATGACACCCGATATATGCTGGAACATTGCCGGAGATTTGCCTACCGCCGGGTCTTTCAGCATCTGCGCCGCCAACGAAATGGTTGAAATCGGCGTCTTGAACTCGTGCGTCATATTATTGATAAAGTCATTCTTCATCTCCGTCAGCTTCTTCTGGCGGAACACGATGTAAATCGTGAAGATGAACGTTATCAACAGCACAAAGGTGAATATCATCGATGGAATCATAAAGCTGACCGAATCGAAGATATAATCCCTCTTGCCGGGAAAATGTATCTTGACGATACTCATACGGGCAGGCGGGTCGTTCAGGAACAAGGGCTGCGAGTAGGAACTCTCACTGCCTTCATCACTGTAATCCGAACAGCGATACACTTCCCTGCCGTCCCGGTCTATCACCTTAAAGTGATAGTTCAACTCGATACCGTTGTCAATCAACCCCGATTTCAGATACTGGTCCAGATTCTTAAAATTCACCCGTTCTTCTATCGGCCGGCTACTGGCACGGTAAATCATCTGCCAGGCCACCTCATCCAACAAGGCGCGTTGATACAGATAACGGTTCTTTATGGCATCCGCCAGCGAACGCGATGTCTGGGGTATCGTTTTCGTTCCGTGTTTACGCGAAATCATTGCCCTGGGCAGTTCTGATGCTTCGTTGGTAAATGTCTTCAGTTCGATAGCCGAATACCTTGTACCGTCCGGCGATGTAACCGTAAAACGCTGCGTCTGCACCACTCCTTTGCCTTGCGAGCTTTGCTCCCACGCTTTCTTCTCAGCCTCGGAGATATCCTCCCGCAACCAGCGGTCGACCTCCGCAGACTCCACATCTTTTGAAGCAGCCATCAAGGCACGCTTCACCGATTCATCGAATTGCTCGTTACGCATCTTCACCATTTCCTCAATATAGCTGATCTGCAGATACAGCAAACTGATGAAGGAAAGGCCCATAACGACGCCTAATATCCATATTGTCGACTTTTTCATAGTCACAAAATTAACACTCCCTAATTAACACTCCTAACAAATTAACCTGATTTAACCGGGTGTTCTCGTTAATTAACCGTAGCGTGTTTTTTAAGTTGTATTACGAGCATTATAACAAAATGAGACACCTTTGGTTTGCAAATTTAATAAAAAATTAAATATTAGCATTCACATTTCCCTTCATTCTTAACCAGTGTTAATAAAAAAGCCGTTATTCCTCACAATGAGCGAACAACGGCTTTCACGATTTATTAAAATACTTTATTCGTCAGCCTGCTTTGCTTCAAATTCCTTGATAAGTTTATCCTGTACGTCGCTCGGTACAAGTTCGTAGCTGGCAAACTTCATAATGAACGAAGCGCGCCCGCCCGTCAACGAACTCAGAGCCGTAGAATAGGACGACATCTCTTTCAAAGGCACTTTGGCAATCAGCTTTTCATAACCGGCTTCGCTACTCATACCCATAATCATGGCGCGGCGTCCTTGCAGGTCACCCATCACATCACCCATCTTGTCGGAAGGAACAAACACTTCCACATCGTATATCGGTTCCAGAATCTTAGGACCGGCATTCTTGAACGCTTCGCTGAACGCATTGCGACCGGCCAGCATAAAGGAAATTTCATTGGAATCCACCGGGTGCATCTTACCGTCGTATACGATAACGCGCACATCGCGGGCATACGAACCGGTGAGCGGACCTTGCTCCATACGGGACATGATACCTTTCAGGATAGCCGGCATGAAGCGGGCATCGATAGAACCGCCCACGATACTGTTGACAAACACCAGCTTGCCGCCCCACTCCAGCGGAACTTCCTCAACGCCTTTCACATTCATCTTGAACTCCTGTCCGTTGAACTTATAGGTTTCCGGCATCGGCATGCCTTCATAATAGGGCTCTACAATCAGGTGGACTTCACCGAACTGTCCTGCTCCACCGGATTGTTTCTTATGGCGGTAGTCGGCACGGGCAGCCTTCGTGATGGTTTCGCGATACGGGATACGCGGTTCTTCGAACTTAACCTGCAATTTCTCGTTATTCTCCAAACGCCATTTCAATGTACGCAGGTGGAATTCACCCTGTCCGTGCACAATGGTCTGGCGCAACTCCTTGGACTGGTCGATAACCCATGTCGGGTCTTCCTCGCGCATACGGTTCAGGATAACCATCATCTTTTCCGTATCGGCTTCATTCAGCGGCTTGATGGCGCGGGAATATTTGGAATTCGGATATTTAATGAAGTTGAAACGGTTCTCAGCCCCTTTGGCATTCAGCGTATTGCCCGTATGCACATCCTTCAGTTTCACCGTGCAGCCGATATCACCGGCCACCATTTCCTCCACCTTGATACGGTTGGCTCCCGCACATGCGTAAATCTGCGCAATACGCTCCTTAGAACCGCGGTCGGCATTGGTAAAGTCTTCTCCTTCGTGTACCTTGCCGCTCATAACCTTGAAATACTGCACATCACCGATATGCGGTTCAACGGCAGTCTTGAAGAAATACAGGGAAGTAGGTCCGTTGGAATCGGGTTTCACAACTTCACCGCGTGTATTGTGCACCGGAGGCATTTCGTCTACAAACGGAACAACATTACCCAGGAACTCCATCAAACGGCGCACACCCATATCCTTGCCCGCACATACGCAGAATACGGGGAACATGCCGCGGGAAGCCAATCCTTTGCGGATGCCCTCGCGCATCTCGTCTTCGGTCAGAGAATCCTGTTCGAAGAATTTCTCCATCAGGGTTTCATCGTGTTCGGCAGCGGCCTCCACCAATGCTTTATGCATGGCAGTTGCTTTCTCCATCTCCTCAGCGGGAACATCTTCGATTGTGGGTGCTCCGCCTTCCGGTCCCCACGAATATTTTTTCATCAGAAGTACATCAATCAACGAATTGAAATTAGGTCCGGTAGCCAGCGGGTATTGAACGGGAACCACTTTTGAACCATAAATTGATTGCAGTTGCTCCAATACCATATCATAATCGCACTTCTCATGGTCGAGCTGGTTTACCAGGAAGATAACCGGTTTGCCCAGCTTCTCCGTATAGCGGAAATGATTTTGAGTACCTACCTCGGGGCCGTATTGTCCGTTCAGCAGCAGGATAGCCGTATCGGTAACGTTGAGTGCCGTCATGGCCGCTCCCACAAAGTCGTCACTGCCCGGACAGTCTATGATATTCAGCTTCTTACCGTTCCACTCCACATGGAAAACGGTGGAAAACACAGAATAGCCGTATTCCTGCTCCACCGGAAAGTAATCGCTGACCGTATTCTTGGCAGTAATTCTGCCGCGACGTTTTATAATACCACTCTCAAAGAGCAGCGCTTCCGTGAGAGTGGTTTTACCCGAGCCGTCATTGCCAAGGAGGGCAATGTTCTTAATTTCATTCGTCTGATATACTTTCATGATATATAAGATTTAAAGTGAATACTCAGCATGCTTCCGTATGCCATTATTTTAGTGAGCCGCAAATTAGAAATTAATCAAAAGAAAAGCAATAAAACGTCTGTGTTACTAAACTATGTTATGTAACACATCGGCTATATACCTTATTATATGGTATCCGGAAAAGCTGCACTTCAGCCTGTAATCAATATCACAAAACCCCTTCCAGCTCAAGTAATCTCTGTTTGGAGCCAAGCCCGCCGCCGTAGCCGGTCAAGGAACGGTCACTGCCGATTACCCGGTGACAAGGAACAAATATCGACATCGGATTTGCTCCATTGGCATTAGCTACCGCACGCACTGCCGCAGGTCTGCCGATGCGCCGTGCCACTTCTCCATAGGAAACTGACGTGCCGAAAGGTATCTTCAACAATTCACTCCACACTGTCTTCTGAAAATCCGTACCTATGAACAGGAGCGGTATATCGAATGTCTGCCGCTTTCCGGCAAAATACTCGTCCAACTGTTGCCGGGCGCTTTCGATTACAGCCGAAGTACCTTCCTCAAATTCGGCATTCCACATCCGTTTCAGTCTGTTGTCCACCCGGGCACTATGCTTTTCCGTCCGCCAGTCGCAAAGACAGAGTTTATCGCCTATCGAACCAAGCAACAGCACGCCGCAGGGCGATTGATAGGGATTGACTATGATTTTATTCTTATCTTTCATACAGCAGAAATAGGATAATTACATCTATCTGTTTCCAATTTTAAGAGTTTGAAAATAAAAAAAACACCTGTTACGCTATCACGAAACCGGATACATATACCTGATTACGGTCATATTAAAGCGTAGCAGATAAATTTCCTTACAAGTAAAAACCGCCCGTCCTCTCACAACAAAGAGAAGAACGGGCGGCCGTTTATCTAAAATGTATCGTTCTTATTTCAGCAAAGACTCCGGGTCGAGATGGTCTGCCTCGATGTCTTTGAAATAACGGTATGTACCGACTTTCAGCTCTGCCGTAGCAGCATCGTCGCAAACGATGATTCCCTTTTCGTGCATCTGCAGCGCACTGATTGTCCACATCTGCATCACAGGTCCTTCCACCGCATGATAAAGGGCACGGGCCTTGTTGTGGCCATTTACGATAATCATCACTTCCCTTGCGCTGAGCACAGTGCCTACACCTACGGTCAAAGATGTTTTGGGCACTTTGTTTACATCGTTGTCAAAGAAGCGGGAGTTGGCAATGATGGTGTCGGTAGTCAGCGTTTTCTGACGGGTACGCGACGACAAGGAAGAGCCCGGTTCGTTGAAAGCGATGTGTCCGTCGGGACCGATACCACCCATGAAGAGGTCGATACCGCCGTAAGACTTGATTTTTTCCTCATAACGTGCACATTCAGCATCGAGGTCGGCAGCGTTGCCGTTCAGGATATTGGTATTTTCCGGCTTGATATCGATGTGGCTGAAGAAGTTGTTCCACATAAAGGAATAGTAGCTTTCGGGGTGTTCCTTCGGCAAGCCTACATATTCGTCCATGTTGAAAGTCACTACGTTCTGGAAAGATACAATGCCTTTCTTGTTCAGGTCGATTAAGGCCTTGTACATACCCAGAGGCGAAGAACCGGTGGGACATCCCAATACAAACGGTTTTTCGGGTGTAGGGTTGGCAGCCTTGATTTTGGCAGCTACATAATGTGCCGCCCACTGTGATACGGATTGATAATCCGGTTGAATGATTAGTCTCATTACAATTATTTTATCAGGTTAATAAATTAGGGGTAACTTTATTGTCTGTCTTTCTTCAAACGCTCCGCCATAGCGCGTGCCAGATTCTCGCATTGCTCGTAGGTAATGTCCTTCATGGCCTGCTTCATTTCCACCGGATCACCCACGATTTCAAACTTGCTTTTCTCGGCAAATTCGCCCATGCGCTTCACGGCTGCACCTGCCCAGCAGAACGAACCGAAGTAACCCAGATAACGGCCTTTCACCTCGCGTACCAATATCTTGGAGAGCAGTGATTCTATCTCCGGATAAATCTGGTTGCTATACGTGGGACTTCCGATTATCAGACCCCTGTATTTGAATATATCGGCTATGATGTAAGACGGATTACTTTTGCTGACATTGTGCATCACAATATTTTTGATGCCCTGAACGGAAAGTTCCGCAGCGATGGCTTCCGCCATTTGTTCGGTATTGCCGTACATGGAACCGTAGACAATGACAACACCCTCTTCGGCCGCATACCGGCTCAAGCGATCGTAGATGCCGATAACCTTGGCAATATTATCCGTCCATACCGGTCCGTGAGTAGAGCAGATGGTGGAGATGGGCAGACCGCCCAGCTTTGCCAATGCCTTCTGCACGGGAGAACCGTACTTGCCCACGATATTGGAGTAATAACGAACCATTTCGTCCCAATACTTATCCAGATTCATGCGTGTATCAAGGAATCCGCCATCGAGCGTACCGAAGCACCCGAAGCCGTCACCGGAGAACAGCACGCCTTCCGTTTCGTCGAAGGTCATCATGGTTTCGGGCCAGTGCACCATCGGAGTCATATAGAAACGGAGCTTGTGGTGGCCCAAGGCAAGAAAGTCTTCATCTTTTACCATATATTGCTCGCCCGTCACGCCATAGAAACCTTCTATCATACCGAAAGTCTGCTTGTTGCCAACAATGATGATGTCGGGATAATGCTGTTTGATTAAGCGGATAGAGCCGGAATGGTCCGGTTCCATATGGTTGATGATAAGATACTGGATGGGACGTTCGCCGATTATGCTCTTTATCTTCCGAAGATATACCTCAAAGTAACAAATATCTACAGTATCAATCAGCGCAACCGTTTCATCGTCTATCAGGTAAGAGTTGTAAGACACTCCGTAAGGCAATGGCCACATACCTTCAAACAAATGCTTATTGCGGTCATTCACTCCCACATAGTGGATTTTTCCTTTTATCACTGTTTTTGGGTTCATTGTTATTATCTTCTAATTTAGATTGATTCCATATTTAATCAGCGGCAAAAATAAGTCTTTTTTCTCACATTTCATACTTCTTTCCTTGATATGCATCAAGTTCCTTCATTCTTTTTTGCACCCGGTGGTTAAACTCATAATTTTTCAGTCCCCAGTCGGGTGCAATAAGCAGCTCTTTGGGAGATTGGGAGACGAAGCGTTCCAGAACAATATCCGGACGGAGATGCTCTACATAGTCCACCACGAGGTCAACATATTCATCGACATTGAAAAGATGGAAGTCTTCGGGATTCCGTTCATATTCCAAAGCCATACGGGTGCCGCGTATCAATTGCAACTGATGCATTTTCAGCGTAGTAAGCGGTAAACGCGACAGGTCCTTCGCCTGTGCCACGATACTGCGGTGAGTCTCGCCCGGCAGCCCCAGGATTACATGTCCGCCGGTCAGTATTCCGCAAGCAGCCGTACGCTCCACCGCATTGACGGTAACTTGAAAAGTATGCCCGCGGTTAATGCGGCGGAGTGTCTCGTCGCGAGTACTCTCAATACCGTATTCCACCAAAAGGAAAGTATGCTTGTTGAGATTTTCCAGATACCGCAGCAAATCATCGGGCATGCAGTCGGGACGTGTACCGATAACCAGCCCCACCACTCCGTCTACCGCCAATGCCTCTTCATATTTCCGCTTCAAGGGCTCTAGTTCTCCGTACGTATTGGTGTAAGCCTGAAAATATGCCAGATACTTCATTTCGGGATATTTATGCGCAAAAAAACGCTTTCCTTCTTCCAGTTGCAGGGCTATCGACTTCTCGGTACGGCAGTAGTCGGGATTGAAAGTCTGGTTATTGCAGTAGGTACAGCCGCCGTACCCCTTGCTCCCGTCACGGTTGGGACAGGTAAACCCGGCATTCAACGAAATTTTCTGTACCTTATACGGAAAATAACGTTTCAGGAAAGAAGGAAATTCATTATAAAGAGGAGTCGCACTCATAAGCCTATGTTATTTAGAAACAAAAGTAAAACTTTTCTTCGATTTTTACTAATAGAAAACGGATTAGATATGTTAATAACTGCCATGGAAGAGGCACATATTCGTCAACAAATACATTTCAGAGTCCGATTACATATTCTACATGCAAATTTATAATACCGGAAGCATAGCGATTGAAATAAATTCATAACTTTGTATATAATATGGAAAGACACAACAAAATATTCCTACCATCAAAAAAAACATTTGTATGAATAGCGGTTATCATAAGAATCTTGTGTTCACGGCAGCGTGCATCGGAATGTGTTTTTTCGGTGTTTCAATGATTACATTGGGTTCGGTACTGCCTTCTCTCGTCACAAAACTGGAATTAAGCGGACTGCAAACAACGTCATTGGTAACCTTTCTTCCCATCGGCATGCTGGCCGGTTCGTTGATTTTCGGTCCTATTGCGGACCGTTTCGGACACAAAGCATTGTTGGTGCCCAGTTGCATCATCGTATTATCGGGATTGGAAGGACTGATATTTTTCGAAAGCATCCCGCTCCTTCAAATCTCCATCGTAGGCATAGGTCTGGGCGGCGGCATCCTTAACGGTGAAACCAACGCCTTGGTTTCCGACATCTCCGGAGAATCCGAAAAAGGCTCCCGGATCAGCTTCCTGGGAGTGTTCTACGGGTTGGGAGCGCTTGGCATACCAAGCCTTTTGGGAATCCTGTCCGAGCATTACTCTTTTGAAACCATCCTGCAAGGTATAGGCATCATTATGCTGGCAGGTATATTGTTCTGCATCCCCATACGTTTTCCCGCACCCAAACAAGCGCAGGGGTTTCCTGTAAAGGAAGGATTAGGCCTGCTGAAAGAAAGCAGCCTGCTGCTGCTCAGCTTCATTCTTTTCTTTCAAAGCGGCATTGAAGGAGTATGCAATAACTGGTCCACCAGTTATTTCGGTCAGGTAACCGACATACCTGCCAATCAGGGATTGATAGCACTCACCTGTATGGTTGCCGGACTCACCGTAGCACGTATGCTGCAAATCGTACTTTTCAAAAAGATACAACCGGCAAAGGTGCTCCCCTACAGTCTTATCCTCACTGCAACAGGCTTTGCCCTGCTGACAGCAGCTCCCGGTTTCATACGGGCTGCAGCGGGCATGGCTGTAATAGGAATGGGATTATCGTCTACTTATCCGGTTATCCTGAGTATTCTCGGAACCCGCTACCCTTCATTGTCGGGAACGGCATTCGGCATAGCGCTCGCCATCGCCCTTATAGGACAAACTGCCATGAACGGACTGATGGGAATGGTTTTCACATATGACAACGGCATCGTGCTTTACCCTTATATAATGATAGGTTCACTGGCTATCATGCTTGTTTTGTTTAAGCGTTCACTCAAATAAATTATTTACCCTCTGCATTCTGCCGGGAATTATTAAAGAAAACTCACGACATGGTGGAAAAGCCGGAAAAATTTCCTGACACAAAACGGAATTTATCATTAATTAATTAGATTAGATTTTCGCTTTATCGTATATTTGCCCTGAATAACCGAATTAAGAGATATGAAAAAAATAAGTTTTGCACTTTTTTTCTGCCTTTGTGCACTGGCAGGCTTTGCCCAGAACAGCAAGCCACTCGATTTGAAAGAAATCGTATCCGGAGAATTTATCCCTCAAAACATTTCGGGTGTTATCCCTATTCCGGGAGACGGCGAACATTATTCGCAAATGAATGCGGATAAGACACAAATCATCAAATACTCTTTCAAGACAGGTAAACCGGTAGAAGTGCTGTTCGATGCGGCTACTGCCCGCGAGTGTACGTTCAAGAAGTTCGACAGCTACAGCTTTGCTCCGGACGGCAGCAAATTGCTTATTGCAACAGAAACAGTGCCTGTATACCGCCACTCTTATACAGCAGTACATTATATATATAGCCTGAAGCGGAATTTGGACGGCAAGATAAACAATGTAGTGGAGAAACTGTCGGACGGCGGACCGCAACAAGTACCCATCTTCTCGCCCGATGGAAACCAAGTGGCTTTTGTGCGCGACAACAACATCTTCCTCGTTAAATTACTTTACGGCAACAGCGAAAGCCAGGTGACCGAAGACGGCAGCCGCAATGAAGTGCTGAACGGCATTCCCGACTGGGTATACGAAGAAGAGTTTGCATTTAACCGTGCCTTGGAATTCAGTCCCGACAGCAAGATGCTGGCTTTCATCCGTTTCGACGAACGGGAAGTTCCCTCTTATACTTTCCCGGTATTTGCCGGAGAAGTGCCTCATATTGCCCCTTACGAGAAATACCCGGGAGAATATACTTATAAATATCCCAAGACAGGTGAAAAGAATTCAAAAGTATCCGTACATACTTTTGATATCAAATCCAAAGTAACCCGCAAAATCAATCTTCCTTTGGAAGAAGGCGGCTACATTCCCCGTATCCGTTTCACACAAGACCCGAACAAGCTTGCCATCATGACGCTGAACCGCCACCAGAACCGGTTCGACTTGTATTTTGCCGACCCTCGCAGTACCGTATGCAAGTTGGCCGTACGTGATGAGAGCGACACTTATATCCGCGAGAATGTATTTGACAACATCATTTTCTATCCGGAGACTTTCAGTTTTGTCAGTGAAAGAAGCGGATACAACCACTTGTACTGGTACAATATAAACGGAAACCTTATCAAACAGGTCACTTCCGGCTCATACGAAGTACAGGATTTCCTGGGTTATGACCCCGAAAACGGAAGTTTTTATTACAGCAGCAACGAAGAAAGTCCGCTGCGCAGCGCTATCTACAAGATAGACCGCAAAGGCAAAAAAACAAAGTTATCATCGCATACAGGGACAAATAGCGCCCTGTTCAGTACAGACATGAAGTATTTCATGAACCGCTATTCAAGCCTGGATATTCCGACTGTCATCACCCTGAACGACAATAACGGCAAAACGCTGACCACACTTGTAGATAATGCCGCACTGAAGCAGAAATTAAACGGATATGATATGCCGAAGAAAGAATTCTTCTCTTTCCAGACCTCCGAGGGCACTGAACTGAATGGCTGGATGATAAAGCCGGCAAACTTCTCCGCAAGCAAAAAATATCCGGTTCTGATGTATCAGTACAGCGGTCCAGGCTCGCAGCAGGTACTTGACAAGTTCGGCGTGAGCTGGGAAACTTACATGGCTTCCCAAGGCTATGTCATAGTGTGCGTAGACGGACGAGGCACGGGCGGACGCGGTGCGGAATTTGCCAAAAGCACCTATCTGAATCTCGGTGTCAAAGAAGCCAAAGACCAAGTGGAAACCGCCCTGTACTTAGGACGCCAACCTTACGTAGATAAAAATCGTATCGGAATCTGGGGCTGGAGTTATGGCGGCTACATGACCATTATGAGCATGAGCGAAGGAACTCCCGTATTCAAAGCCGGAGCAGCCGTTGCTCCGGTTACCGACTGGAACTATTACGATACCGTATACGGCGAACGTTTCATGCGTACCCCGAAAGAAAATGCCGAAGGTTACAAAGCCTCGTCCGCCTTTACCCGTGCCAACAACTTGCATGGCAATCTGTTGTTGGTACATGGCATGGCGGATGACAACGTTCATTTCCAGAATTGCGCGGAATATGCCGAACACCTCGTACAACTTGGCAAACAGTTCGACATGCAGGTTTATACCAACCGCAACCATAGCATCTTCGGAGGCAACACCCGTCTGCATCTGTATACCAAATTAACGAACTTCTTTAATCGGGAATTGAAAAAGTAAATGAGCGAAAGAGTACGTAAGCCGGAATGGCTCAAAATAAGTATCGGTGCCAACGAACGTTATACCGAGACAAAACGCATTGTAGAATCCCACTGCCTGCACACGATATGCAGCAGCGGACGTTGTCCCAATATGGGAGAATGTTGGGGAAAAGGTACGGCCACTTTTATGATAGGCGGAGATATCTGTACCCGTTGCTGCAAGTTCTGCAATACACAAACAGGCAAGCCCATGCCGCTGGACCCGCAAGAACCGGTGCACGTAGCCGAATCCATCGCCTTAATGAAGCTCTCCCACGCCGTTGTCACTTCCGTAGACAGAGACGACCTGCCGGATTTGGGAGCCGCCCATTGGGTGCAAACAATCCGCGAAATCAAACGCCTCAACCCGGATACGACCGTTGAAGTACTGATTCCAGACTTTCAGGGAAGAAAGGAACTCGTAGACATGGTTATCGAAGCCCGGCCGGAGATAATCTCCCATAATATGGAAACCGTAAAACGTATCAGTCCGCTGGTACGGAGTGCTGCTCATTATGAAACAAGCCTTGAAGTATTGCGGCAGATATCCGAAAGCGGCACTGTTGCCAAATCCGGCATTATGGTAGGATTGGGGGAGACTCCGGATGAAGTGGCAGCGCTCATGGACGACCTGCGCGACGCAGGTTGCCGGATACTCACTATCGGACAATATCTGCAACCTACGCATAAGCATTATCCCGTAGCAGAATATGTTACCCCTGCCCAATTTACCGCCTACAAGGAACTCGGATTAAAAAAAGGATTCACCCAGGTAGAAAGCGCACCATTGGTCCGTTCGTCCTACCATGCAGAAAAATCAACCCAATATCTACAAAAAAGATGAAATAAAGAACATTTTATACCGGCTGTTTGTTGAATAGGAAACGGCAAAATAGCGTAGTAATGGGCAAGCAACGAATTCTATCATCTAAGTTTAATATGTCGCTCGGATATATTCCCGTTATTATATCCATTATATTATGTGAATTCATAATACAAGACATTGCTATCTACATCGGTGCAGGCGTAGGTGTGTTGTCCAGTATCTATATGTGGCAGCGCAAGGGGCCGCATATCCCCCAATTCATATTATACAGCACAACAGGAATGTTATTGTTATTGACAATAACTTCCTTTTTTTCCGCTGATTATTGTCCGGAAGCAATGTTTCCGTTTACGCTGGAAATCAGTGCGATTATACCTCCGCTCATCATCTTTCTGAATAGAAGACGCTTTTTGAGCTATCACACAGCCCAGACCCATAAATGCTGCAAGCAGTTTTTTGCACAAGGAGCCGAAGCCGCCATAGTATCGGCCCGTGTATTACTGCTCATCGGTTTCCTGCATTTTCTTATCATATCGCTTGCCATATTGTTCGGGCATCCGCTGAACGATACGCTACGCTACATTTTATTCCGTATCATGCCGCCCTGCGTATTCATACTGGGTATCTTGTTCAATCAGTTCGGCATATACTATTTCAACAAGATAATGAGTCATACCGTATTTGTACCTATCGTGACAAAAAAAGGAGATGTTATTGGAAAAGCAATGGCCTCAGAAGCCATCAACCGGAAAAACGAATATATCAATCCCGTTATCCGCATCACCGTAACTTCACACGGTATGCTGTTTTTACTGCCCCGTCCTCAATGCAGCATACTCGAAAAAGGCAAAACGGATATATTAATGGAGAACTACTTATTGTATGGAGAAACTCTGGAACAAGGTGCTGAAAGGATCTTACAAGAAATCCTTCCCTCAGCTCCGCCCCAAAATCTCCACTTCTGTTTCATGTACCACTTTGAGAATGAAATTACCAACCGCCTGGTCTACAACTTTATCCTTGACCTGAACAATGATTCCATCCTATGCAACAAAAAGTTCAAAGGCGGAAAACTTTGGACATTCCAGCAAATAGAGCATAACCTTCACAGAAACTTTTTCAGCAGTTGTTTCGAACGTGAATACGAACACACAAAAGAAATTATTTATACAAGAGAAAAATACAAGGAATTTTAGACAAATCGGGAACCTTCCCTTTCCATTCTTTCACCGTTTTCGTTTTAATATACTCTCCCTCACATGTAATATCGGCAGCAATGCAAAGTTTGGTCTGAGGACGGCAGTTATGCAGAATATCCTCTATCATCTTATTGTTACGATAGGGAGTCTCTATAAAAAGCTGGGTCTGATGCTCATTATACACGCGTTGTTCCAACGCTTTCAGTTTTTTGGCACGCTCACCGGGTTCAATAGGCAAATATCCGTGAAAGGCAAAACTCTGTCCGTTAAAACCGGAACCCATAACCGATAATATGATTGAAGAAGGCCCTACCAAAGGAACCACCCTCAAGTTCTTACGCTGCGCTATAGCCACCACATCCGCCCCCGGATCGGCAACAGCCGGACATCCTGCCTCGGAAATCACTCCCATTGGATTTCCTGCCTCAAGCGGTTTCAAATATCCGGATATATCTTCCGGTGAAGTATGCTTATTGAGCGTATAGAACGTAAGCGAATCAATATCTATTTCCCTGTCGACTTTCTTCAGGAAACGACGTGCCGAACGCACATCCTCCACTATAAAATGACGGATACCTAAAATCACTTCTTTATTATAAGAGGGTAATACGGTTTCAACAGGAGTATCGCCTAAAGTAACAGGCAACAGATAAAGAGCAGTTTCCATGTAAATCAACTAAAGAAATAAAAATAGAGTGGTAAGATTTATAAAGGGATATAAAAAAGCGATAAAGCGGTAAGGCGATAAGGCTATGAGCCTGAATACCCTATCACTTTACCGCTTCATCATCCTTTTTTATCCGTAGATTATATTTCCGTTTTCGTCTTTGTACTCATCCAGACCTTTTTCATAAGTAGCCATAGCGCGCAAACTCATACCTACGCTGGAGAAACCGCCATCGTGGAACAAATTCTGCATAGTAACCTTACGGGTTAAGTCGGAGAACATAACGATACAGTAATCCGCACATTCGTCAGCCGAAGCATTACCCAGCGGAGACATACGGTTGGCAAAGTCGAACAGTTTGTCCATACCCTTTACACCCGAACCGGCAGTGGTCATTGTCGGAGACTGGGAAATTGTGTTGACACGTACATTGTGCTCACGTCCGTAGATATAACCAAAGCTACGGGCAATAGACTCCAACAGTGCTTTTGCATCCGCCATATCATTGTAACCGTAGAACGTACGTTGCGCTGCCACATAACTCAAAGCCACAATAGAACCGTATTCGGCAATAGCGTTCATCTTCTTGGCAGCCTGTATCATCTTATGGAAAGATATTGCCGAAATGTCCAGCGTTTTATCCAACATATCGTAATCCAAGTCATCGTATGTACGTTTCTTGCGTACATTAGGAGACATACCGATAGAATGAAGGACAAAATCCACCTGACCGCCCAGCACTTCCATAGAGCGTTTGAATACATTCTCCAAATCTTCCACACTGGTGGCATCCGCTGCTATAACTTCGCAATTCAGTTTTTCGGCCAATGCCGAAACTTCACCCATACGTACAGCGACAGGTGTATTGGACAAGGTGATCGTTGCACCTTCTTCTACTGCTTTTTCTGCTACTTTCCAGGCAATGGACTGCTCATTCAGAGCACCAAAAATAATGCCTCTTTTTCCTTTCAACAAATTGTAACTCATACCTTTTTTACTAAGTTTTGAGTTGCAAAGATAGTGCAAAAACCCCGAATGCACACAAAGAAAAGGGTAAAACCGCAAAAAATACACCAAAACCAACAATTTGTACACATCTTTTCTACCAAAGCCCGATACATTTGCAAACGGTAATTAAGAGGTTTTTTCATAATAATTTATTTAAGGTTAGAATTAGGTTAACATGAATCATTTATTATTTCTTTCGTAAGCCACTCGTGAGAGCAGCTTACGGGGAAGTAATAAGATGGAAAGTAAAGATTAGGAAATGCCGCTTAATCCGCAAATCAAAATTCATAAATTCATTAACATAGTATCACGAATGAACACATTACTAAAAAAGCTATTTACGCTTACCACATTTTCTCTTGCATTACTGCCTGCACAGAATGCTGTTCATGCCCAATGCAAAAATTCTATAGATGAGAACATCTATAAAGAATTGCCTTTCAACATGCCAAAGGTTGAGCAGCCGTCGTTTCCTGATTATACAGTCAGTATCCTGCAATTCGGAGCCAAAAGCGACGGAACTACCTTAAACACAAAAGCGATTAATGATGCCATTAAAGCCGTCAATGCAAAAGGCGGCGGTAAAGTAGTCATTCCGGAAGGATTGTGGCTGACAGGTCCTATTGAGTTATTGAGCAACGTCAATCTGCATACGGAGAAAAATGCCCTCGTTGTCTTTACAGATGATTTCAATGCCTATCCCATTCTTGAGACATCGTTTGAAGGGTTGAATACCCGCCGTTGCCAGTCGCCTATTTCTGCGCGCAACGCAGAAAACATAGCCATTACAGGCTATGGTGTATTCGACGGTTCGGGCGATAGCTGGCGTCCGGTAAAAAAAAGCAAACTGACTGCCGGCCAATGGGATGCACTCGTCAAGTCGGGCGGTGTAGTAGACAAATCCATATGGTATCCCACAGCCGGATCGCTAAAGGGAGCATTGGCCTGCAAGAACTTCAACAATCCCGAAGGTATCGAAACAGACGAGGAATGGAATGAAATCCGTCCGTGGTTGCGCCCCGTATTGCTCAATATCGTCAAGAGTAAAAGAGTCCTGTTAGAGGGTGTTACATTCAAGAACTCACCGAGCTGGTGTCTACATCCGCTATCATGCGAGCACATCACCATTAACCAAGTAAAAGTATTCAATCCCTGGTATTCTCAGAACGGCGATGCCCTGGATTTGGAATCCTGCAAGAATGCATTGATAATCAATAACATCTTCGATGCCGGTGACGATGCCATCTGCATCAAATCCGGTAAAGACGAAGACGGACGCAAACGCGGCGAACCTTGCCAGAACGTTATCGTAAAGAATAACACTGTATTACATGGTCATGGCGGTTTCGTTGTGGGCAGTGAAATGTCCGGCGGCGTGAAAAATATTTATGTAACAGATTGCACTTTCCTCGGCACAGACGTAGGTTTGCGCTTTAAAAGCACCAGAGGACGCGGCGGTGTTGTAGAGGGGATCTATATTCATAACATCCACATGATTGATATACCCCACGAAGCACTGCTCTTCGACCTATTCTATGGCGGCAAGGCTGCCGGTGAAGAAACGGAAGAAGACCTGAAAGGCCGCATGAAGACAGCAGTTCCCCAAGTGACTGTTGAAACGCCTTCTTTCCGGGATATTCACATCTCCAATATCATCTGCAAGGGTTCCGGACGCGCCATGTTCTTCAACGGACTGCCCGAAATGCCCATCAGGAATGTAACCGTAAAGGATGTAATCATCAACGATGCCAAAGAAGGCGTTGTCATCAGCCAGGCGGAAGGTGTCACATTGGAAAACATACGTATAGAGACTAAGGGACACACATTGGATGTGAAAAACGCCAAAAATCTGAAAGTGGACGGAAAAGTATATTCCGCTATTGGCGCAGAAGGAAAAATGCTGGATTTTTAAGTAAAGTTCAATAAGCAATAAGCGCAAAGCAGACAGTCTTTTTGCCAAAAGGGAAAGAGCTGTCTGCTCTATTTAGTTTAATTTTGCCGCAGTTTATTAAACACATTCCTTATGAAAACGACCTTTTTAACCGGTTTCCTGTTAATGTGCGCATGCACTCTTGCCGCACAATCACAACCAAATACCAAAACCATTTCGGTAGAAGTAACCAACTCATGGAGCAAGGACAAAAGCGATGCTCCGATAGTACTGAAAATCAAAGACCTGCAACCCGGCTTCCGCGTACGTTCGGCTGTTGTAATGAACGGCAGTGAGGAAATCCCCTCGCAACTGGACGACTTGAACGGCGATTTAAAAGCCGATGAGCTGGCATTTGTCATGGACATTCCTACCCAAAGCAAGAAAACGCTGGCAGTTACCTTGTCTTCCGCCCAAGCAGACAAGACCTATCCGGTACGTGTATTTGCCGAAATGCTGATACGCGATGCAAAAAAGCAGAAGCACGCCCCCACACAGTCGGTTACAGTACCGGGCACTACCAATTTTTATAATATGCTACACGGGCACGGGCCGATGTTCGAATCGGAATTAGTGGCTTACCGCGTTTATTTCAATCAAAAGCAAACCGTTGACCCGTATGGCAAGTTTAAAAAAGGACTGGAAATCAAGGAAAGCGGTTTTTATCCCAATGACGAACAGCTTGCACGCGGTTTCGGAGACGATGTACTGATGGTTGGCAACAGTTGCGGTGTCGGCGCCCTGAAAGGTTGGGACGGAACGAAGGCCACCCACATAGAACCGATAGCTTTCCGCACCGAAAGCATTCTTGCTTATGGCCCTATACGCACCATAGTCGATGTAACCGTAAAAGGCTGGAACTATCAGGGAAAAGAATTGAACATGACCAACCGCTATATCCTTTATGCCGGACACCGTGACCTGCTGGTAGAGACTTTCTTTGACGAACCGCTGGAGAACGAAGTGTTCTGTACCGGTGTGCAGAATATCATGGGCAACGAAACACGCTCGGAATCAGATCACAAAGGATTGATAGGCAGTTGGGGAAGGCACTGGCCGGTCAACGACACCGTAAAATACGCCAAAGAGACAGTGGGCATTGCCACCTATGTTCCTCAGAAATATATCCGTCAGGAAGTAAAAGATAAAGATAATTTCCTTTATACCCTTTCTGCACCGGGTCGCGACCGTTTCCACCATTACACCATGTTTACTTCATGCAAGGAAACTTTCGGATATCCTACTCCCGAAGCATGGTTTGCCTATATGCGCGAGTGGAAAGAAGAGTTGCAACACCCGGTTCAGATTAAAATCAAGAATTAAACACTCAAAGAATCAAATCGTAACATGAAAAGCAGAAACGCACTTTTAGGACTCAGCCTGCTGCTGGCAATGCCGCTGGCGGCACAAGAAAAGAATTATGTTTCCGAGGTATGGGTAGCCGACCAAGGCAACGGTAAATATAAGAACCCGATACTCTACGCAGACTATTCCGATCCGGATGCCTGCCGCGTAGGAGATGATTTCTATATGACCTCTTCCAGTTTCAACTGCCTGCCGGGTCTGCAGATTTTACACTCCAAAGACCTCGTTAACTGGAGTATCATCGGCGCTGCCGTTCCCTACGCCCTCCCCCCTATCGAAACACTGGAACGTCCGGAGCATGGCAACCGTGTATGGGCGCCTGCCATCCGCCATCATAACGGTGAATTCTACATCTTTTGGGGCGACCCCGACCAAGGCGCGTTCATGGTAAAAGCCAAAGACCCCAAAGGCCCGTGGACAGAACCCGTGCTCGTAAAACCGGGCAAGGGCATCATAGACACCTGCCCTTTCTGGGATGAAGACGGAAAGGTCTACATGGTACACGCCTATGCAGGAAGCCGTGCCGGATTGAAAAGCATCATATCCATCTGCGAGTTGAATGCGGATGCCACCCAAGCCATAACACAATCGCGCATCATCTTCGACGGTCATGAAGCGCATCAGACCTGCGAAGGTCCCAAACTCTATAAAAGAGGAGAATATTACTACATCTTCCATCCGGCAGGCGGCGTGCCCACCGGCTGGCAGGTTGTCCTCCGCTCCAAGAACATATACGGTCCTTACGAATGGAAGAAGGTACTGGCACAGGGTAACAGCCCTATCAACGGCCCTCATCAGGGAGCATGGGTAGACACTCCTACCGGTGAAGACTGGTTCCTGCATTTTCAGGATGTCGGCGCATACGGCCGTCTGGTGCACCTGCAACCTATGAAATGGGTAAACGACTGGCCGGTTATCGGCATCGACAAAGACGGCGACGGCTGCGGCGACCCGGTTCTGGTTCATACGAAGCCGAACGTAGGCAAGACATATCCTATCCGCACTCCGCAAGAAAGCGATGAGTTTGACGGTTATACCCTCTCTCCGCAGTGGCAATGGCATGCCAACATCAATGAAAAATGGGCCTATTATGCAGGCGACCGGGGCATTGTACGTCTTTACTCCTACCCGGTTGTCAAAGAATATAAGAACCTTTGGGATGCAGCCAACCTATTGTTGCAAAAAACTCCTTCCGACAACTTTACTGCCACAATGAAGCTTACCTTCAAACCGACGGAGAAATACAAAGGAGAACGTACCGGACTGGTAGTTATGGGACTTGACTACGCCGGACTTATCCTGGAAAATGCAGACAAAGGCCTGGTATTGTCTCAAGTGTCTTGCCCCAAAGCAGACAAAGGTACTTCCGAAACCGTAAACGGTACAGTCGATTTAAAGGATAATACGATTTACCTGCGTGCCAAGTTCACCTCTGACGGGAAAAAGATTTCCAAGAGCGAAGGCGGACACGACCTGTTGGTAATGTGCCACTTCAGTTACAGCCTCAACGGAAAGAAATTCCAGCCATTGGGCAAACCGTTCCAAGTAAAAGAAGGCAAGTGGATCGGTGCCAAAGTTGGCATGTTCTGTACCCGCCCGGCTATCGTTACCAACGACGGCGGCTGGACAGATGTAGACTGGTTCAGAATTACCAGATAACAGGCTTCATGGAAATACTGCCTCACCATAGATAACATTGATTTCCGGTTTATCAGGTATCTATCTTAAAATCGGTATTAATCCGCGTTATCTATGGTGAGTTTTTATATAACCCCTGCAAATTGTTATATCTTTGTTCCCAAAATAAAAAAGAGAAAGCAATGAAGAAACTTGTTATATTCGACTTAGACGGTACATTATTAAATACCATTGCCGATTTGGCGCAAAGCACCAACCATGCATTGAGCGTACTTGGTTACCCCACCCACGAGGAATCAGCCTATAACTTCATGGTGGGCAACGGAATCAACAAACTATTTGAGCGAGCCCTTCCCGAAGGAGAGAAGAGCGAGGAAAATGTGCTCCGTGTCCGTAAGGAATTCATTCCTTACTACGATGCACACAATGCCGACAAGAGCCGTCCCTATCCCGGCATACCCGAACTGCTGGAACAATTACAGTCGCTGGGACTGCAAATAGCGGTTGCATCCAATAAATACCAAGCAGCAACTCAAAAACTGATAGCTCACTATTTCCCGAAAATAAACTTTGTCGCCGTATTCGGCCAACGGGAAGGAGTAAACGTGAAACCCGACCCGACCATTGTAGACGATATTCTATCCATTGCCAAAACAGATAGAAAAGATGTGCTTTATGTAGGAGATTCCGGCGTGGATATGCAGACGGCAATCAATGCCGGAGTAACGTCTTGCGGAGTAACCTGGGGGTTCCGTCCACGGACAGAGTTAGAGGAGTTTCACCCCGATTATATCGCAGACAAAGCGGAAGAAATCTTAAAACGGATAAACTGACAAGCTATGATCAAAAAATGGTTCATGCTAATCCTTACCTTTTGCTGTATCGGCGGTAAGGTCACGGCACAAAATGATACCGTCCTGAAACTATGGTACGACAGCCCAGCCAGACAATGGGTAGAAGCTCTGCCATTGGGCAACGGAAGCTTGGGAGCAATGGTCTTCGGCGACCCCATACACGAACGGTTCCAGCTCAATGAAGAGACTGTTTGGGGCGGTTCACCTCACAACAACACCAATCCCAAGGCAAAAGAAGCGTTGCCCCGCATACGCCAACTGATATTCGAAGGGAAAAATAAAGAAGCGCAAGAGTTATGCGGCCCTGCCATCTGTTCACAATCCGCCAATGGAATGCCGTATCAAACGGTCGGCACACTGCATCTCGATTTTGAAGGAATCAGTAAATACGATGACTATTACCGGGATCTGGATATTGAAAAGGCAATAGCCACCACCCGTTTCACAGCCAATGGCATTACTTACGTACGGGAAACATTCACCTCATTTCCCGACCGGTTATTAGTTATCAGACTAACAGCCTCGAAAAAAAGAAGCATTTCTTTCACTGCGCATTACACCACTCCTTATACCGAAAACACAGAGCGCCGCATCTCTTCCCTCAACGAATTGCAACTCAACGGAAAGGCCAACGACCACGAAGGCATTGAGGGGAAGGTTCGATTCACCGCACTTACCCGGATTGAGAATAACGGCGGTACGCTAAAAGCAACCTCCGACAGTACTTTGCAAGTCAAGAATGCCAATAGCGTTGTTCTGTACGTCTCCATCGGCACAAACTTCATAAACTACAAAGACGTATCGGGAGATGCACTTAAAACCGCACGGCAATACATGAAGCAGGCCGGCAAGAACTACGCAAAAAGAAAAGAAGCCCACATTGCCGCCTATCAAAAATACTTTAACCGCGTTTCCCTCGACTTGGGCAGCAATTCCCAAATCAAGAAACCGACAGACCGGCGTGTAAAAGAATTCAGTTCTACTGCCGATCCGCAAATGGCTGCCCTATACTTCCAATTCGGACGTTATCTCTTAATATGTTCTTCACAGCCGGGTGGACAAGCCGCCAACCTGCAAGGCATCTGGAACTATCAGTTGCGCGCTCCCTGGGACGGGAAGTACACCACCGACATTAACGTAGAAATGAATTATTGGCCGGCAGAAACCACTGCCTTGCCCGAAATGCACGAGCCGTTTCTGCAATTGGTAAAAGAAGTAGCCATACAAGGTCGCGAGAGTGCCGCCATGTACGGCTGCCGTGGCTGGACGTTGCATCACAACACCGATATATGGCGCAGTACAGGCGCCGTAGACGGTCCTAAATATGGTGTTTGGCCCACTTGTAACGCCTGGTTCTGCCAGCACTTATGGGATCGGTATCTGTTCTCCGGCGATAAGAACTATTTGGCAGAGGTTTATCCGATTATGCGCGGCGCCTGCGAATTTTATCTGGACTTCTTAGTACGCGAACCCCAAAACAACTGGCTGGTAGTAGCTCCTTCCTATTCACCGGAAAACAGTCCGTCTGTTAACGGCAAACGCGATTTTGTAATTGTTGCCGGTGCTACGATGGATAATCAAATGGTTTACGACCTCTTCCACAATACTATTCAAGCCGCCACCTTAATGAATGAGCATAAATCCTTCACAGACAGCCTGCAAACCGTGGCCAAGCATTTGGCACCCATGCAGGTAGGACGCTGGGGACAGTTGCAAGAATGGATGGAAGACTGGGACAATCCTCAGGACCACCACCGTCATGTTTCCCACCTATGGGGACTATATCCCGGCCGTCAAATCAGCGCCTATAATTCTCCTGTTCTTTTTGAAGCGGCCAAGAAATCGCTGATTGCCCGTGGAGACCACTCCACCGGTTGGTCTATGGGATGGAAAGTCTGCCTATGGGCACGACTGCTCGACGGTAATCACGCCTATAAACTGATTACCGAACAACTCCACCCCACCACCGATGAACGCGGACAAAACGGGGGGACCTATCCTAATCTGTTCGATGCCCATCCGCCTTTCCAGATAGACGGCAATTTCGGCTGCACGGCCGGCATAGCCGAAATGCTTGTACAAAGCCATGACGGTGCCATTCATCTCCTGCCTGCATTGCCCGATGTGTGGGAACATGGCACTATAAAAGGAATTCGCTGTCGCGGCGGTTTTCTGCTGGAAGAGATGAAATGGGAAAAAGGAAAAGTGCAAACGGTTACCATAGCTTCCACCATCGGCGGAACCTTACGCATACGTACCACCTCCCCTTTATATCTGAATGGAGAAAAGCTGACACCGGCGGCAGAAGAGTCATGCAATAATCCGCTGCTGCTATCCCAACCGATACGGAAGCCGTTGGTTGCAGCCAGTGCACCGCTATCAGTACCTCAAAAGCAGCAATCGTATATTTATGACATCAAGACCAAAGCCGGAGAAAGATATACGTTTCTCCCTACCGATTAGTTTACCATAGTGTAAGGTTACATATACATTTAAAATTCCAAGTCTTTATTGATGCTATCTCATAAATAGGTTCAGATTCTTTTCAAAAGAGTATGTCTGAATAGATAAGAAAGGACATTCAACAAATGCCTTTCTCGGTCATAGCCAAAAAAACGGGACTATCTTCTTTCAAAAGAGGGATAGTCCCGTTATTCTCAACTATTATAAAAATTCTTTATTTTGTTCCGCCTTCTATCTGTTTTTTCATTATATCTTTTACAAGAATATGTAAATACATCTCTAAATTCGTATAATTCCCATCCGGATCAAGTGTTTTAGCATTGCCGTCGTCCGCATCAGCAGGATTCAAGCCAAACTCTATTTCAAAATCATCAGTCATACCATCACCATCCGTATCTGTCATATCAATAGAAGTATCTATTTTCAAAACAGGATATGGATCATCTTTTAGCTCTGGCAAAGCCATAAGAATATCTTTAGGAGTATTTATATAACCAATCCCTGCACTATTACTGGAAGCAGAACAACTTGCTAATCCATTTTTTACATCTCCTAAAATCAGAAGATCTACAGCATCACGATAATTACAAGCACCTACATACTCCAACACCTTTTCATACGCATCATCTGCCGAATGCGTTGTCACATTGTTCGTTGCCACTACCGGAGCTGTTTTTTTGATCTGAATTTTTACTTCATCCGTCCAAAGATTATCTACTTTTTCATCATTGTCCTGTTGTTCATAAACCCCTTTTAACCAATTATCTGCAGTAACCTCAGCACAACCTTCTACCTTATTTCCATTAATGTAAAATGTTCCCCACTTATGGAAAGAAGGTTTCCATTGATTCCAATTTCCATCATCATCTTTGCAATATTCTTCAGTACGCACTCCAATTTTAGCAATGCGGTAACGTGTCCGTTTACTGGTTGCTTTAGAATTAGTAGCCGGTCCCGGTTTATAAAAATTATTTACAATATTAATATTCTGATTCTCGCCACCATAACATCCTTCGCCAGACCAATTATAAAAGACATTATTACGAATATCAACATATTCATTCTCTTGTGTAGTATAGCGTGGACCAAGACGAGGTACACGGCTCTTGCAATGCGCTATCATATTATGATGATAAGAAGCATGATTTCCACCCCAGTTTCCACCATATCCATGCGAACCCTTTCCGTGAGTAGAATTATGTAATGCCAATCCTGCAAGACACCATTGTACTGTAGAGTTTTCCATACCATATACAGATAGGCATTCATCCACACTCCAACTTGTAGAACAATGGTCTATTATAATATTTTTCTTATCCATACCTCCTAATCCGTCAGGTTCTCCCCCACTCATATCTCCCGGTCGGAAACGCAAGAAACGAATAATAACATCATTCGAGTTTATCCAAAATTGATAATCAGCAATACAGATGCCACCAGGAGAAGTTTGCCCGGCAATTGTCAAATAATCTTTTTGAGTTCTAATATCAGACTTCAAATGAATAGTACCAGCTACATCAAAAACTATAGTCTTAGGTCCATTCTGCTCTAATGCCCAACGCAGTGTACCTTTCGTACCATCATCCTCCAAACTTGTTACATGATAAACTTTACCTCCACGACCTCCTACCGTATTTCTTCCATGACCTTCAGCACCAGGAAAGGCTGCAAATTCCACCGGTTCTATCATAGGGTTTAAACCATATTGTACTATCCGTACACTCTCAGAAATTCCGTTATTATCCGTAATTATAATTTCTGCTTTACGAGAATTATTCCTATCATTCGGACTAACAGTAAAATGATGAGTGTAAGAAGACATGTTCTTTGTTTCCGCTTTTTCTTTAATCCAATCAACCTCAGGCATGCAGATCGAATATTTCACATTACTTTGCAATTCTATTGTGATATCCTGTCCTGCAGCGGGTATCTTATAATTAGTTTCACTTATTACAATAGAAGGTGTTATTCCCGATTGGTAAATACTCACCTCTTCAGATAGATTACCGCTTCTAAAAGTTATAGTTCCCTCACGTTTATTATCAGATTTATTTTCCAATACTGCAAATTTCAAAACCGAAGTAGAAAGACCACGTGTTTGAGCTATAGGTTTTAGCCAGCTCTTATCTTTCTCGCTTATTTCACTTGTAAAATCCACATTGGACTTTACTTCTACTTTTATTTCTTCTCCTTCCTGTTTCGCCTCCACTTTATTAGACGTTAACAAAATTGCATCTTTTTGCTTTTGTGCTATAGTTACATGTTTTATTGCATCTCCACAAGTAATAGTTATATTAGAGTTACGTTCATCATAGCTGTTATTTGCTTCAGCAGTAATGGCAACAGTTATGCTTTCCCCTTCTTTTCCAGATGCAGGTGTCGCTTTACACCAGTTTTTTTCAGTTCTTACATTCCAAGCCTTATTAGCTGTAAAAACAACTATAGCAGCATCCTTACCATCTGTAGAAATCGCAGTAGTAGGCTCAACTACATTTTCGATTTTACCTGTCAGCAATTCTGTAGTATCCTTTCCAGCCGACTCAGAATCGCATCCCCACATAAAAAGGAGCCCCAATAATAATCCCCATTCGTTTTTGTTCATTTTAGATAGCATTAAATTATACATTTTTTATAGGTTACAAATATATACCCTACAGTCCATCTCTATGTGCATTTATTGATTTCCAATTCCTACTTTTATAGTAATTACCTAAAACCAGGAAATAATACATTCTACCTATATAGAATTTATAAATTCCTACTGTACAACTTATTTTGTAAAGTTTCAACTCCAATATACATCATAGAAAACAAAAAATGCAAACCTAAAAACAAATATTCCACACAGCATTTTTTACATTAATCTACATTTGCATCGATGAATTAACAGTGTGTATGAACACACTAAAGAAGAAAATCACTTTTTAAATAAAAAACATGCAAAGAATGTCTAAAATGAAAAACATGCGCGTAACGTTACTATACCTATTAGTAACGATGATATCGTTTAGTATATCGGCGCAGAATGTAACCGTAAAAGGTACTGTGAAAGACAAGACAGGAGAAACCGTTATCGGTGCTTCTGTAGTCCAAAAAGGAAATACCGGTAATGGTACAATTACCGATATTGACGGTAATTTCACTCTCAGCGTTCCCAACAATACAACTTTGATTATCTCCTATGTAGGGATGAAAACACAAGAAGTTGCTCTGAAAGGGAAAAAACAGATCAATATTGTTTTAGAAGATGATGCACAAGCCTTGGATGAAGTGGTGGTTATCGGTTACGGTACAGCCAAAAAGAAGGATTTAACAGGTGCTGTCAGTACAGTCAAAGGTTCAGACTTGGCCAAAGTCCCTGTAACCAATGCAGCAGAAGCATTAACCGGAAAGTTAGCAGGTGTACAAATCACAACAACTGACGGTTCTCCCGATGCGGAAATGATTATTAAAGTGCGTGGTGGCGGTTCTATCACAGGAGACAGTTCTCCTCTTTATATCGTAGACGGCTTCCCTGTATCAAGTATCAGTGACATTGCTCCTACCGACATCGAAGACATTACCGTATTAAAAGATGCGGCTTCTACTGCTATATACGGTTCGCAAGGTGCTAACGGTGTAATACTGATTACCACCAAAGGAGCCAAGGGCGGAAAGACTACCGTCAGCTATAACGGATATGTACAAGGAAAAACAATCCGTAAGACTTTAGATGTAATGGATCCTTATCAATTCGTAATGTATAACTATGAACGTCAAGCCCTTAGAGGAGCATCTGCTATCAGAGGTTTCGAAGAACGTTACGGTGCATACGGCGACTTAGATTTATATAAATATCAGCAAGGTCATAATTGGCAAGAAGAGATGTTTGATAATAGCGACTTATCTCAATCACACAATATCAGCATCACCGGAGGTAGCGAAAAGACCAAATTCACTTTAAGCGGAACTTATGCTAATGACAATAGTTTAATGGAAAACAACGGATACAGACGTTACAACATGAACTTCAAACTGAAACATGAGTTATATAAAAACTTAAATCTGGACTTCGGTGCGCGTTTGGCCGACACTGAAACCCAAGGTGTAGGTACAGGTGGAGGTTCATACAAAATCCGCTCTTATGATGCCCTAATGAAAGCTCCGGTAAACGGTTTATATGACCAATTCGATTTTGATCCAAGTACACTTCCCGAAGAAGAATATGAAGAATACATCAACACAACCCGTAGTCTGAAAGATCAAGTAAATGATTACTGGAGAAGAAAGAATGAACGTCGTTACAATTTCAATGCAGCTATCAATTGGGATATCACCAAACACTTTACATATCGTGCAGAAGGCGGCTATGATTATACGTTCTTCCAGCAAAAAGATTGGTATGGTCCAAGAAGCAGTAAGGCTGTTCAAGACGGACAAGGACTTCCTATGGGTGAATGGACAAAGAAAGATTCATGGAAACTGCGTGCTGCACACACATTAACCTGGAAACAGAAATTCAACAAAATCCATGATGTAAATATCATGATAGGTCAAGAATATGTGGCAAGCAACAGCGAAAGCAATGAAATGATTGGCAAATTCTTCCAAGAAGACATTACTCCGGAAAAAATGTTTGCCAGCATGGCAGCTAATTCCGGTGCAACGGGTTCACGTACAATTTCTTCACAGCTGGGTCAAGAAGACAGAACAATATCATTTTTCGGACGTGCCAACTATAGCTTAATGGATAGATATTTGTTAACTTTCACTATCCGTGCCGATGGTTCTTCCAAATTCACAAAAGGAAATCGTTGGGGATACTTCCCTGCCGCAGCTTTTGCATGGCGCATAATAGAAGAGCCTTTTATGGAACCTGTAAAAGAGTTCATGTCCAACCTGAAATTACGTTTATCTTATGGTACAGCCGGCAACAACCGTATCGGCAATTCATTGTATGAAACTAGTTATAAAGCCTATTCAAGCGGTAAATACTATGGAGCAGGCGGAGAACAGAATCCTCACTATACATTGAATAATGAACAACTTGCCAACCCAGATTTGAAATGGGAGACAACAATCACCCGAAATATCGGTTTAGACTTCGGTTTCTTCAATGAAAGACTCACAGGTAACATTGATTATTATTGGAATACAGTAAAAGACCTTTTAATTGAGCAGAGTATCACTGCTATCGGATACAAAACTATGCAACAGAACATCGGCCAAACCTCAAATCGCGGTGTCGAACTGACTCTGAATGCAGCAATCCTTCAAAAGAAAGATTATTCTCTGAATTTCAATTTCAATATCGGTTTCAACAAAAACAAGGTTGACAAATTAGCAAATGGTATATCATCTATGTCGTACAATTCTGGTGCATTCTCTTCAGATATGCGTGGGCGTGATGACTATCGTGTTATTGTAGGAGAACCTTTAGGTATTGTATGGGGCTACGTTTATGATGGCGTATATGGTGTTGATGACTTCGTTACTTATACAGACGAGAACGGTAAGACGCAATTCCAATTCGACAAATCAGGCAACTATATACTGAAAGAAGGCGTTACAGACAACACCTATACAACAGCAAGTTCCTATGGTGGTCTCCGCCCAGGAGCAATGAAACTAAAGGATCAGGACGGCGACCACAAAATCACCGAAAAAGGTGACCGTGTAATTATCGGACGTACTCAGCCCAAGTTTACCGGTGGTTTTGGATTAAGCGGTAACTATAAATGGTTCGACATTTCTGCCAATTTCAATTTTGTAGTAGGCAATGATGTCTATAATATGGACAAAATGGTATCTTCCCAATCTTACCGCAATTCTTACGCCAATCTTCGTGCAGAGATGGCTCCTGTTACATTGGGTGGTAAAGCATGGACCTATCTGGACCAGTCAAACGGTACCATCATCACTGATTATGAGACACTGAAAGCTATGAATGCCAATGCCTCTTACTGGTCTGCCGCAACCATGTCGGACAATAATCCCGTACCAACTTCGTGGGCAGTAGAAGACGGATCATTCTTGCGCTTACAGAACTTAACAGTAGGTTTTACATTACCCAAAGACTGGACCAAGAAATTCGCTTGCAACCAATTCCGTTTATACTGTACACTCAATAACTTATTCTGCCTGACAGGCTATGATGGCTATGATCCTGAAGTGAACTCTGCCATCCGTAACAGTAAAACAAGCGGTGTGACACCGGGAGCTGACTTCTCTGCATATCCTAAATCATTCTCCTGGACTGCAGGTGTCAACATTACATTCTAATTAAATAATATTTGAAGAACCATGAAGAAAAAATTTATATACATAGCAACTTTAATCTGTGGATTATTCCTCACATCCTCTTGTGACGATATGCTTGACACAGACTCTCTGTCCACAGACGGTCTGTCATACGTATGCTCCAATCCAACGGATGCACGCAAAATGGTATCCCATGTTTACTCATATTTCTGTGAAGATACATACTCTTCACGTATGGGCACAAACTGGATGCAAAACACTGATGTAGAAGTAGGCTTCGTCAACAAAGCCCAAAGAGAAAATACAGACCGCCGCGGTGTATGGTGTCTAAATATGAAATACTTCAGTGATATATTGAACTGCTGGGATAACACCTACAAAGCCATCGACTTCGCCAATCAATGCATCAAAGGTATCGCAGAAAGCGAACGTTATGCCGAAGGAGACAAGGACATGAAGCAATTGCTTGGAGAAGCCTACTGTCTTCGCGCATATTGGTATTGGATGCTATGCAACTTTTGGGGAGATGTTCCTTTTGCTACAACTCCCTCAACAAAGGACGACATGCACAACGATCCGCGTACAGACAAGAACATCATCTACACACACTGCATTCAAGACTTAATCAATATTGAAGAAGATATGCAATGGAGCAGCGAAATCGGTGTAGAATATATGAACCGCGAATTCGCATTGGGTTTTATAGCCAAACTGGCAATGTTCCGTGCCGGCTATTCCATGCAGGCAGATGGTACAATGGCGCGTTGCAACGAAACGGGAGAAGAATATACCGTTACTTATAAAGATGAAAACGGAAATGAAACAACAGCCTCCTCTGCCGATGATTACTACAAAGTAGCAAGAGCTTATGCACTTAAACTTATCAAACTGAAAGATCGCGCATTAAATCCAAACTTTAAGGAAATATTCGACAACCAAATTAATGGATGCAATCCTGCTACCGGTGATGTATTGTTCGAATTGGGATATGTAAGTAACTCCGGTGGCGATATAGGCTGGTGTCATGGTCTAAGTGTAGTTAACAGTTCCAAAGGTTCAGGAACCACCTACACCAATTTAACTCCAAGTTACGCCTGCTCTTTTGCCCCCACCGATCAACGTTTGGCTGCTACATGTGCCAACTTCCGTTGGTTATACGATAACAAGCAGAATGCAGTGGACGGTTTCAGCGTACAACCTGCCAAATGGTGCCGTATGGACTTAGTAACGGCTACAGAAAGCAAAGGAACAGGAATCAACTGGCCTATCCTGCGCTATTCGGATGTTTTATTGCTATTGGCTGAAGCAGAAAACGAAATCAACAATGCTCCCACCCAAACAGCTAAGGATATGTTGAAACGGGTACGCGAACGTGCGTTTATCAATGCTTCCGATAAGGCTGTACAAGTAGACGGCTACATCAATGCCTTAGAAGATCACGATACGTTTAAACAAGCCATCATCAATGAAAGAGCATGGGAATTTGGAGGTGAAAACATTCGTAAATTCGATCTCATCCGTTGGAACTATTACAGCGATGCCATTGTCAATACAATAGAATGGATGCGAAATATAGCCATCAACTATCTGCAATTAAAATCAGAAGGAGACGAACTGATTTATGATAAAAACAAGCCGGTAGAACCTCAAAACATAGCCGACCGCCTTTATTTCAAATACCAAGCAGGCAAAGTGGTATATGAAGCAGGTAACAGCAACCTATATACCACTTATTACGATCGTTCCACAAGTCCTTACAAAGAAGCAGAAAGTCTGAAAGATGACGATATAAAAAATGCAGGTGCCACCTATGAAGGTTTAAAATATATAAGTTTTGTCGACGGCTTTATCAGCGTCAATGAAAAAGATCCGGAAACCAACCAAGCTTATGGAAAAGATGAAGCTGGTGATCCCATTAAAAAAGGTGTAATAAACGAAAGAATTACTTCATCCTGGTATGGTCTCACTGAAGGTGTATTGGTTATAGGGACCGAAGATATATCAAACCTGCGAACTAAAGTAACTCCTTATGTATTCCCTATCCCTTCGGACCGTATCATGTCATCAGGCGGTGTATTGTCTAACGATGGGTATGCAATCCGTAACAAATAAAAAACAAAATATTATGAAAATCAAGAAATATATATCAACCATGTTTCTTGCGTTGGCAGCAAGTTATATTTTTACCGCATGCAGTGATGATGATTCCCTTGGTGAGGCACCTCGCCTGTTCCGTCCGGTAACATCATTGGAAGTGAAAAACAATAACCTTATAGCTACTTGGGAGAACATTAAAGGGGCCCAAGATTACATACTGGAGCTGTACCGGGTAACCGGTACAGACGAACAGGGTAATAATACTTATGAACTCTTATCTGAGATTTCCTGTCAAAGTTCTCCTTACACTTTCGAAGGATTGGATTGGGATGAAAAATATATGGTAAAAATCAAATGTAAGGGTATGGGTAAGGAGTCTGAACAATATCAAACTCTGGATGCCAACATCGCTTACATCTCCCGTTTATCCGAAACAAAAGCCATTGACAATGCAGTACGTATCAGTTGGAAAGAAGCAACCAGCACCAATGCCGATATAATTAAAGCTATTAAAGTGGTTATGGAACCTGCTCCCGAAGCTGTAACAAAAGCCGAAGGTGAGGAGGGAAATGAAGCTACAGAGCGTATAGAATTAGTATCTGAAGCGGAACTCAATGCCGGATATAAAGACATCTTTAATCTGAATCCCGAAACCAAATACACTTTCTATACTTATAAAGATACCGAGATATTAGACAATTCAACATACGCAGGTAAACTGAGTGCTACAACTACAGCTTCAACGAACTTTGAAGAAGCATTTCCTGCCGGTTTTATTGATTTGCGCAATGAAGAACACGACCCACAGAAAATATTAAAAGACCCAGATTTTTGGAATAGACTTACGGAGGGAATGGGAGTTGTGTTGAAAGGAGAGAATGATTATGTGGTTAATTCGGATAATTCTCAATTAACAAAATCCGTAACTTTCATGACTGGTCCCACATTAGGTGGAAATGCCCGAATTCTTGCCAGCAGTAATATGCGCTGTGCGCAAGATGCAAATATCGAGAAAGTGCAATTTATCAATATAGATTTCTATGGGGATAAGGCACTCGTTACCGAAAATGAAATAGTAAAAGTTAATCCCGATTTCATGAAAGATTTATCTACTGTAAGTATTTCCGCCGGCGGTCAAATTATATGTTTAGACAAAAAGAATTCGTCCATTAAAGAATTAATTTTCAAAGGATGCTACATTGAAGGCGGACGTGGTACTGTACGGACCAAAGAAGCTACAGCTGCTATTGCCAATGTTACATTTGACGGTTGCACCATAAACGGTGTAGGCAATCAAGGTATTGTTACAACAGATAATAAAGCCAGTGCCTGGGAACAGGTCACATTCAAAGATTGCACCATCACTAACATTGTAATGCTGTGTGACATGCGTAAGACTGCTGGAGATATAACTTTCAATATCGAAAACTGTACATTCTGTTATGCGCCTTTAGAAACTATTGCCAATGCCAACACACCGTTATTCCGTTTCAATGGTAACTCAAATACTGTAACATTAAATATCAGCAAAACGATATTTGGTCCTTCATTGGCAACAACCGGAAGTGCAGGAGCTAACCGTTTGGCATATACTGCCGGTGTAAAGGGTTCTATTTTTGTCAATCCTAATGATAAAATGAATGCAGGGGTAAGCCATAGTTATAAAACGAACTTCACATGGACAGACCTAAATGGGAAAACCTATCCTCTTGACGGTCTTCTTCCCTTAGATTTTGACGAGAAATCTCTGTGGCAAGATCCTGAAAATGGAGATTTCAAAGTTATCGGTATCATTGGCGAAGATGGTATCGGTGCGTCCAAATGGCTGCAATAATTAGAAAACCTCTCAAATAATTAATTTATAAAAACTGCAAGTCTGCATTTCTCTAAAGAAATCTTACTTGCAGTTTTTCATTTGGAAACTTATAAAAAATTTCATGAAACAGACTTTCGTTTATTTGACGGTTTTCCTGGTAGTGTCAAATTATATTTTGTCTTCCTGTGCTTCAAGTAAGGGAGAAAAACAAACAGCTCAACGTCCTCGTATTCTAATCAGTACGGACATTGGTGGTACCGACCCAGATGATAACCAGTCAATGGCGCATTTTTTGATGTATTGTAATAAATTTGATACTGAAGGACTTATCTCCTCTCCTTCATTTGGGTCGGGAAGCCAAGAGGAAATCTTACGTATGATAGCTCTTTATGAACAGGATCTCCCGAAATTAAAGAAACATGCTACAGGGTGGGCAGAACCGGATTATCTTCGTTCTATCACCAAACAAGGCAGAAAGGGAACAGTTCCTTATTGCGGTTACTCTACAGCAACTCAAGGGTCTGAGTGGATAGTGAAATGCGCCCGGCGTGTCGATGAGCGCCCCTTGTGGATATTGGTATGGGGAGGATTGGACGATTTAGCACAAGCCCTGCATGATGCACCCGATATTGCCGATAAAATCCGTGTGTACTGGATTGGCGGTCCCAACAAAAAATGGAGTACTAACAGCTATGCATACATTGTCGAACACTTCCCTCATTTGTGGTTCATTGAAAACAATGCGTCTTACCGTGGTTTTATCGGACAGAAAAAAGTGAAAGATGAGTTCAATGCCGGTTACTATGATAGTTACATTCGTGGCGGTGGAAAGCTTGGAGCCGATTTCATCAATTATTTAAATGGTAATTGTAAACTGGGCGATACGCCTTCATTGCTTTATATGATGGATGGTGATCCCGATAATCCGATGCGCGAGTCATGGGGAGGCAGTTTTGCACCTTTGACACACAGTCCGCGTGTAATAATCGACCATCCGACAACAGCAGCCGACACGGTACCAATATACTCTATAATGGAATTCCGTATTAAGGGACCTAAGATAGATATACCTGCTGATTCGATTTGTATCACACTCACCATCGGTAAACAACAGTGGGGAGGCTATTACCTGGGCAACGGAAAGTATGCTGTACGTCATGCAACCTACTATACGGGTACATTACCTTATACAATAACCTCTAACATACCGGAGATTCCTGTCTGGAAAGGTGAAATTACAGTGGCTAATATGTGGCCGGGCGTTTCTTGTCACACAGATTATGTATTGGGTAATACATGGTATACCGATAAACCAGATCTCTCCTTGTTTGAGAATGAGATACAAGGGGCCCATACTGTTTCGCGTTGGCGTAATATTGTTATGGCTGATTGGGGAAATCGTTGGAATTGGTTGAAAGAATAAATACTAAATCTATCCGATAAATATTCTTATTCTTTTTACTTTTTACTCTTTACCCTTCACATCTCCCTATCCATCAGCATTTGCGGGTGAAACCTCTTTCCAAGCCTTCACCCGCAAATCCATAATAAAAGTCAAAAAATCATTTCCGGACAATCCTATCCCTGCTTATCCCGTAATATCCCTCCACGGGTACGTATATCGGTTGTGTAGGCAGTCCTATATTCCGTATTTTTCCTTCCAACTTCAATCTGCGGATATGTTCCATAGCCTTCGACCTCATAAATCCGCAAATCTGTTGGAAGTCTGCACGGGTCATCAGCTGATGGTCGGCAAAATAAGCACGGAGACACATGTCTATTTCCACGTCCGATAACTTACTGGAGTGTCCGCCATGCTTGATATTTTTAAGCTTTACAGCTCCTACTTCGTTCTTCAATGCCTGGTCGGCACGAAACTTGATACCTTTTAAACGAACTTTGGTATTTTTGCGTTTCGTCTCTGCCGTCACCTCTTCTATACATTTCAGCGTAGGATAAAAATAGCCTATCCCGTCCAGATGCACTTGGCGTCCGTCGCCCAGTTCCTGCCCCAACACATGCGACAGTGCATCGAGCACAGCCGTTACATCCGTTTCCGTCAGCGAACAACGCTCCTGGATTTTACGCCTCACGTAGTCTGTCCCTACCTTTCCATTGTACGTAATGCGTGCATGGAGTTTTTTCTCATCCGGCCGGTTCGGTGGAACCGGATTCTCATACCATTCAAAATGAATTGCCATTGTGCAGTATTTATTTATATTGTGTAAATATAGTGTTTTCCTACGAGATAATCTATTTTTCCTTTAAGATAAACCGGTTACCGACAACAGTCAACAAAGCAGCCGACTGTTGTAAACAGAACAGCCGACAGTAATGAACAGAACGGTTGACTATAGTCAACACCCTATTTTGCAACGAGAGAAAAAGAATTATCTCACATTGAAAATACAATAACACAAGGTCTTTCCACATACTGTACCACCAATAAAAATAGTATAAGAAAGGCTTGCAAAAGGCTTCCTGCCGATAGTAACTTAGTGGCATGAACCCATTAATAAAAACAATGCATACCATGAAAAAAAGCATTATGAAATTTATCCTCTTTCTACTAAGAAACCGGAAGCATGACAAACCTGCCCGCGTGCAAAAATGTAACCTGACAGAACAGGTAAACCGCTTTTTGCAAACCAGTTACCTCTTCCGTTACAACCTGCTGACAGACGAAACCGAATACCGCCCCGCCAATGCCGCAGACAAAACGTTTGTCACCATTGGCAAACGGGAACTGAATACCCTATGCCTCGAAGCCCATGCCCGGGAAATTCTATGTTGGGACAAAGATATCAGCCGTTTTCTTTTCTCCAAACATGTACCTGAGTATCATCCTTTCCTGCTTTATTTTGAACAGCTTCCCGTTTGGGATGGCATCGACCGGATAACCCGACTGGCCCAACGCATCTCGTCCGAATCATATTGGATAAACGGTTTCCATACATGGATGCTCGGTCTCACTGCCCAATGGACCGGACAGACCGGAAAGCATGCCAACAGCGTGGCTCCCCTACTCGTCAGCATCCGACAGGGCTGCCTGAAATCCACATTCTGCAAAAGTCTGATGCCCGACAGCTTGTCCCGCTACTATTCGGATGAAGTGGAGCTTACCTCACGGAGCAATGCCACCCGCAAAATGTCGGAAATGGGACTGCTGAACCTCGATGAATTCGATAAATATTCTCCAGGAAAAATACCACTGCTCAAAAACCTGATGCAAATGGCGGATTTAAACCTTTGCAAGGCATACCAAAAGAATTTCCGTAACCTGCCCCGTATCGCTTCTTTCATCGGCACGAGCAACCGTTTCGACTTATTGTCTGACAACACCGGTAGCCGCCGTTTTCTCTGTGTAGAGGTAAAGGATAAAATTGATTGTACCTGCATTGAGCACAAGCAAATCTATGCACAACTGAAACAGGAACTTTCGGATGGAGCACGCTATTGGTTTTCGGCCGAAGAAGAGGAAGAGCTCCAAGAGCACAACCTCATCTTCCAGCACCGCAATCCGGCAGAAGAAGTACTACGCAGTTGTTTCCGTCCTGCAACATCCGAGGACCCAAAAGAAAAAATAAGAAATCTCTCCGCTGCCGACATCTTCAAAGAACTGAAAAAACAAAACCCTGCCGCCATGAGGGGAAGCAACCCGAACAGTTTTTCGCAGCAACTCGTGCCTGCCGGTTTTCTGCGAAAGCACGGACGCTATGGAAATTTCTATCCGGTAGTGTCTCTGACATAAAAAAATGAAGTGCTTATCTGTTATGGTCCTCCCAACCAAGGGTTCACCCGCAAAGCCTGATGAATAGGGAGATGTGAAGGGAGAAAGGAGAATATGCCACACGGACAGTCAGAGGATAACAGTTAATTTTTCCACAAAGAATATCAAAAAATACTATAAAATTTACGATATATCATGTATTTTTGTGTTCGATAACGGGTGAGAATACCTCATTACGATTATCAGCCTTACTACATTTAATAACTATAAAAAACAAACTTATGAATCTAAAAAGACTTGCAAAAAGAGCATTGGCTACTCTGTCGTTGAGTATGCTATGCTTAATCGCCTTTGCACAAGGTCACCAAATCTCAGGTACCGTAATCGACGGTACAGGTGAACCTATTATCGGTGCAAACGTATTGGAAGTAGGTACGACCAACGGTGTAATTACCGATATTGACGGTAATTTCAAACTCAGTGTACAGCCCAATGCAAAAATCCAGGTATCATTTATCGGTTATATCACGCAAACCGTTACAGTGGGCAGCCAAAAGAACATTAAGGTAACACTGAAAGAAGATGCGCAGGCATTGGATGAAGTGGTGGTGGTAGGTTACGGAACAATGAAGAAAACCGATGTGACAGGTTCCTTGGCTTCGGTTTCTGCCGATAAATTGGCCGCCCGTGGTGCGCTCCGCGTAGAAGATGCTCTGCAGGGATCTGTTCCGGGAGTCAACATCACGGCAACCAACAGTCGCGCCAATGGTAAATTCAGCATGCAAATCCGCGGTCAATCTTCCATTAACAATTCAAACGGTCCTCTTTACGTAGTGGATGGTATGGTAGTCTCTTCTATCGACTTTCTGAACTCCGAAGATATCGAACGTATCGATGTGCTGAAAGATGCTTCTTCCACAGCCATCTACGGTTCGCGTGCATCCGAAGGAGTGATTTTGATTACCACTAAAGGAGCCGGAGCCGGACAAAGCAAAGCCCAACCGGTAGAAATTACATACGATGGTTACTACGGTATCCGAAAAGTAGCCCGCATGCCCAAATTCATGGAGTCTACGGAATGGATGAACTACCGCTTTGCCAAATATACAACTTCAAGCGGTCCGGATGAAACGGGACATATCAAATATATAATCAAAGATGCAGACTTGCAGTCTGTATTCCAGAATGGCACTGAGTGGAAAGAGTCGCCTTTGTATACACGGTGGATGAATAATGAAAGTTATGATTGGGCAGACCAGGTGTTGCAGACCGGTTCACAACAAAACCACTTCATCAGTGCAAGCGGTGCAAGCGAGAAAACATCCTACCGCTTGGGCGCTGGTTATCAAGGCGAAGAAAATGTTTTCAAGAAAAACAGCTATGACCGCTTCAACATCAAAGCTGCTTTCGACAGCAAATTATCTAAAGTAGTGGAAGCAGGTATGTCGGTCAATATGGTATACGATGTGCAGGATGACTGGATTACCGATTCTTCCAATGCGTATTCTCCTTACAACAATGCTTTCTGGTTTGCTCCGGTCATTTCTCCGTGGGATGAAGACGGAAACCTGTTGGCCAGACCAGCAAAAGTGGGCAATATGTCTTTAACATCTACCCCGTCTCCATTGGTTGATTTGGATATCGATGCTTACGAAAACCAGACCCGCAAATTCCATGTGTTCGGTAATGCTTATCTCCGCTTCAATCTTATGAAAGGACTGAAATTCACAACGACTTTCTCTCCCAACTTCTACCATGGACGTCAAGGTATCTTCATGGGTACCGGCGTTTCGGACAAATATCCTGACGGAACGGCATATTACCAGAATAAAAAGCAAAACTATGCATCGGTTGTCAACACAGACCGGATGGACTGGACATGGGATAACCAGATTGATTTCACCAAGACCTGGGGCAATCACCGCTTGGGAGCTATGGGATTATTCTCCATGTATAGAACAGACAAAGAGACTTATACCCAATCCGTTACCGATATATCAGACGACAGATTGTCTTATCATGCCATGGAAAAAGGTGCCAAAAACCAGGCTACCAAGTCCTCGTATACCGAATCGTCCATGGTTTCCGTAGCTGCCCGCCTGAACTACGCCTACAAAGAACGTTACATGGCCACAGTTACCGTACGTGCCGATGCCTCTTCACGCTTCGCAAAAGGCAACCGCTGGGGATGGTTCCCCTCTGCCGCCCTGGCATGGAGAATGTCTGAAGAAGATTTCCTGAAAGATGTGGAATGGTTGGATAATCTGAAACTTCGCCTGTCCTATGGTATTACCGGTAACAATAATGTAGGAGATTATGCTACAAGCTATTACACATCGGGACCATCTTATGCTGTAATCGGCGGTAATGAATTCCAAGGTTATTACGGTAACGGAATCATTGACCAAGCCCTGATGTGGGAGAAAATCAAGGAATTCAACTTCGGTGTGGACTTTGCCGTATTGCAGAACCGGATCAATATAACGGCAGATGCTTATCGCCGCCTTGCCGACGGACAAATCATGAAATCGACAGTGCCTTTGGAAACCGGAGAAAGCAGCCTGACAACCAACATTGGCTCTGTTCAGAACGCCGGTATTGAGTTGGGCGTCAACTTCGGAGTTATACGCAACCAGAACTTTACATGGGATGTCAATGTAGCATTCGCACGCAACTGGAGTAAAATCAAAGAATTGCCGAGCGGAGACGATGTCAGCAACAACTGGTTCATAGGCGAACGCCTGAATGTACTGCGCGACTACACCTATGCAGGTGTAATTACGGCGGACGGAGTCACGATGCACACTATCAATGGAGACAAACACTATACATTACAGGAAGTGTACGACAAATATGGTCCCAAGAGTCCCAATAAACTGAAATGGTACGAAGGCCAGATGGCTGTAAACGACTGGAACGATGATGGAAAAATCAATGATGAGGACAAGCAGATTTATGGATGTACCGACCCTAAATGGACCGGTAGCCTGAGCTCCACAATGACCTATAAAGGCTTCGACTTCTCGTTTATGCTTTACACCAAACAAGGACAATGGTCACGCAGTTATTTCCACGAACAATACATGGATATCAGCGACCGTGGCCGTCAAAAGATGAGTTTCGATTACTATATTCCGGCAGGAACTCCGGTTTTGGACAAGGCAACAGGAGACATCACTTATTTGGAAACACCGCATATGGGTGCTTACCCCTATCCTAACAATTATGAAAAAACCGGTGGCGGTTACTTCAGTAAAAGCAGCTCGGGAGTAAGATACCAAAAAACGTCTTTTGTAAAGGTTAAAAACATCACTTTAGGTTATACTTTCCCGAAGAAGTGGATGAGCAAAATAGCCGTTAAACATTTACGCCTTTACGTAAACGTACTTAATCCGTTCTGCTTCACCGGCTACGATGGTTTCGATCCGGAATGGGCAAGCGCAAACCTGACTGACGGCGGACCGGCTTCCGTAACCTACCAGATTGGTGCAAATATCAAATTCTAACCAGTAAAACATATAAGTAATATGAAACTATATAAAAAACTATTATACACAATGTGCATGGCTGGCTCTATCACATTGACCGGCTGTGACGATTTCCTCACACCTGACAATAAAAGCGCGGTAAATGATGTGGAATATTTTACCACTTCTGCCGGTTTACAAGCTCTGACATACGATGCATACGCCCAACTGAAAAATATCTTTAACAGCAGTGATGTAACCGCTTATTTCAACTCCGGAACAGACTTGTATCAGGATGGACGCAATGATATCAGTGCAGCTCTTCACCGTTGGTCTAATTTTACTCCTGAAAATGGGACTGTAAAAAACTTCTACACAGATTGCTACGATGGAATACGTTCATGTCTTGCCATTCAGTACTATGCTGCACAATCAACGGTGAGTGAAGATATAAAACAAAAAAACATTGATGAAGGTCGTTTCATCGAGTGTTTGTATTATTACTTGCTGGTCAATAATTTTGGTGGCGTTCCTTTAGTAACCGAATATGCCAAACAGGCCGGTGAAATCAAAGAACAGCCCCGTGCTACGGCAGAAGCAGTATATACGCATATCATCACAGAACTGACCAACATCATCGACAATAACAAATTGGTTGTTTCTTCTGCAACAAAAGGAGGAGGGGAAGCCAGCATAGAAGCCGTTAAGGCATTGCTGGCAAAAACTTACTTGTCTGCTGCATGGGATTTAAAGAAAGATGATTACTTTACCAAAGCGGCAGCCTATGCCGACGAAGTTATTGCCGGACGTAAACTGACAACCGAATTCGCCAAATTATGGGCTGCCGACCGTTCCGGAGATGACAATGAAGAGTTCATCTTCGATGTGGAATACGATGCAGAAAACCAGCATGACAAAAATGACGGTAATCGTTGGCAGAGTTTCTTTTCCAACTATTACGGAGGTAGTGAAGAAGGCATGAAAAATGGTAGTTCATCTTTCATACCTTACATGCATGCATTGAGAAATTTTGAAAAAGGAGACAAACGCTACGATGCAACTTTCATGAAGACCCTACTGGTTAAGAAAGAATGGGATATCAAGAACGGATTTAAAGATGAAAAAGGCAAGCCTATCGGCGACTATTTCTCTTTCTACAAAAATGGCGGTAAAGCTGACGGCAAAATGGTAGGAGTGTATTATCCGGCTTATTGGGAAAGTGACGCTGCTTCCGTTGCTGAGTGGCGTGCCAAAGACCCGGAAAACCGGAAAAACACATTTATCATTCCACAAAATGATAAAACAGCCAAAATGGAGCCAATGTCCACTTACGTAAAAGACCTGGCAGAATATCCGGACGGGGTTATTGCCAAATATGATTTTGACGATGCCTCCACGCAAAAACTCAGTTGGTCTGTACAGCCTTGCCGGAAATTTGACGACAGCCAAACCGCTGACTATAATGCCGGAAAGAGTTTCCGCGACCTCCACGTAATCACACTGCCGGAAATGTTTTTCGTAGCAGCCGAAGCTTATTACAAATTGAATGATCCCAAAGCCTTGGAGCGTTTGAATGTTGTACGTGAACGCGCCGGTTTAACAGCTGAAAATAATATTGATTTGGACATCATATTGAAAGAGTCGGCCTGCGAAATGTTTGGAAACGGTTATCGTCGTATGGACCTTCGTCGTACCGGTAAATTGGTTGAATACAACGACAAATACAATCCGCATATGATAGGTACAGCCGCTGCTACCATAGGAGAAAAATTATTATGGCCTATCCCACAAGCAGCTATCGATGCCAACGGCCAGTTGAGTATGGAAGACCAAAATCCTGGATATTGATTATTGCTTCCGTTTTCTGAATAATATTCACTAAAAGAAAGATGAATTCCGAAGTATCAGAATTTCGGAATTCATCTTTCTCTTTTTACAGCTTACTCATCCTCTCCCCACAAATCCTTATCCGAAGGAGCCTTTTTTATATTCCAGGCTATTATCAAGCCAATAACCAGCAAGCATATCAAATATATAATCATAGACTTTGTTTAGTTTTCAAATAATTCAAATACAACAAGACTCCAATAGTTTATGTTCATTCCGAACACGAAATAATGGTTTATTTCAGCACTTTATCCCGATACTCCGTGGGTGTCATTCCCTTTTTCTGCTTGAAACACTTACTGAAATAACGAGGGTCATTGATACCCACCATATAGGATATTTGCGTCATGGAATACTCACCGGTGGCTATCAACTGAGCTGCACGGTTGATACGCATTTCCTTAATGAACTCGATAGGTGCCAGTCCGGTCAAGGTTTTCAACTTCTTGAAGAATACGGAACGGCTCACGGCAAGTTCCTGCACAAAATCATCTACTACCAAGTCACCGTTATCCATGTTCTTCTCCATCAGTTCTATAAGTTTATCCATAAACTTACGGTCGTTGGGAGACATTGCCGCAGATTTATCCGTTTGAGGATTATCCTGGACATTACCGATACTCTGTTCATCGGCAACAGCTGCAACCGCTCCTGCCTGCATCAAGTTCTGGCGGTACAAAGTTTGCAGTTTCTGCCGCTGGGCAAGCAGATTCTTTACACGTGCTTTTAAATAGGTGGCGCTGAAAGGTTTGGTTATATAATCATCAGCACCGTACTCCAATCCTTCCAACTTACTTTCGATGGACGACTTCGCCGTAAGCAACACAATGGGAATATGGCTGGTAGTCATATCAGCACGCAATTCACGAGTCATGGCGATACCGTCTTTTTCCGGCATCATCACGTCGCTGATAATAATATCCGGCAGAAACTTCAACGCCTTATGCAGCCCCTCCATACCATTGGCAGCCTCTACAATGCGATACTCGGAAGCGAAGATGCTGCGCAGGAAAATACGCAGTTCGGAATTATCTTCTACCAGCAGCATCAAATCTTTGGATGCATCTCCACCGCCTTTTTCCTGAGAACCCGTTTCCGGTTGTGAAGACTGCGCATCTTCCGTATCCGCCGTTTGCCGGTGATAAGCCTCCAGACCAACTGTTATATCGTCCTGCATAAATTCCACCGATTCGTCATACTGCTCCTTACCTTTCATAAAGTCTATCTTGAAGCAACTGCCTTCTCCCAACTTGCTATCTACCGTAATCAAAGCTTTGTGCATCTCCACCAGTTCTTTTACCAACGACAAACCGATGCCGGTGCTTGGATTGAACAAATTACGGTCTACCAGATTCTCAAAACGGACAAAAATAGATTTCTTCTTGTTCTCAGCAATACCGATACCCTGGTCCTGCACGCCAATAGAAACGGTTTCCTCGTCCTCATGGATAAAAACCTTTATCATTTTTCCATTCGGAGTATATTTGAAAGCATTGGAGAGCAAGTTGAAAATAATCTTTTCATATTTATCGACATCCACCCACAGATAAAGTTCGGGCTTTTCCGTTTCGAACAAGAAGTCAATGTGATGCTCCTCGGCCACTGAATCGAAATTCTCCATTATCTTGCGGGTAAAGGCCACTACATTGACACGCTGCACCTGCATCTTCATTTTTTTGTTCTGAATCTTACGGAAGTCGAGTATCTGATTGATGAGACGCAACATACGATTTGTGTTGCGCTCCACAACCTGTAGCTGTTCACGGGCATCCGCCGGCAGTTGCGTATGCTCCAGCACGTATTCCACCGGACCAGAAATCAGGGTTAAAGGAGTACGCAGTTCATGGGAAATATCCGTAAAGAAACGCAATTTCATATCTGTCATATGCTGTTCCACAACAACTTCGTGCTTCAGACGATAAATCGTAAACAAGATATAAACAGCCGTTATTATAATCAACAGAACAAACAGGAAATACAGGAAATAGGCAAAAGGAGTCTCCCAAAAGGAAGGAAGTACTTCAATATCAAGCAAGCGCATGTTATCCGTCCATACTCCATCGGCATTGGTGGCACGTACCTTAAACACATAATGCCCTTTGGGCAGGTTGGTATAGGTGGCGGTACGCTGCTTGCCGACATAGTTCCAAGATTTCTCAAATCCCTCCAGAATATAGGCATACTGTATTCCGGCAGGTTCTGTATAGTCAAGTGCGGCAAAACGGATCGTGAAAATGTTTTCCTCGTGCGAAAGTTTCAATTCACGGGTATCATCCAAACTCTCTTTCAATATATTTTTTTCATCCGGCACAACGTCTTCATTGGCTATAAGCAATTTGGAAAACACTAACGGCGGTACATATGTGCTCTTCCTGATAGAATCGGGATTGAACAGTAAGACGCCGTTGCTCGTACCAAACAGCAAGTCTCCCCACGAAGTATAGGCCGATGCTGCTTCGCTGAAGCGGACATGGGACGAGACATGACCGTCTGCATAGTTTTCAAAACGTTCTTCTTCAGGAATAAATTTGCTGATGCCGTTCTCCGTACTCATCCAAAGATTGCCCTTATTATCCTCACGTATGGAGAGCAATATATCCGAAGGCAATCCCTCGGCCACGCCATACGACTTGAATATTGCATCGCCGGCAGCATCTATAGTCTGCAACTTATTCAACCCGCCGCCGAAAGTAACCAGATAAAGTTCGTTCTTCCGGGTAGACAGAATATAGTGCACATCGTTATTACTCAAGCTGTTTACATCGTTCTGCACACGTACATAGTGATGAAACACTGCATCTTCGGGCTTCTTAAAATCACTGTTTACCATTAATGCGCCGACTGTAGTGGCAATCCATATATTTCCGCGATGGTCACCTGTAACGAAGCGTACCTTATGGCAATTATCTATAGGGAAACCTTTCAGGTTGTTACGGTGGTTGACAAATATCTCCCGTCCGCCACGGTTATGGGTAAGGTAGTTGATTCCTCCTCCAAAAGTGGCAACCCAGATACGTCCTTTCACGTCCTCATAGACACAATATACATTGTTGTCACTCAGGCTGTAGATATCATCCCTACTATGGCAATAGCGGGTCAGTTTATAATGTCCTCCACCCTGAGGCCGGGCTTTTACCAATCCCTCACCCTTGGTGGCAATCCAAATGTTGTGCTTACTGTCTTGAAATATGCAATAAGTATTTCCCTTTAACGGTACCCCCGTATGTGATATCGTACCTGTCTCCGTGAAGTATCCCAGTTCTGTGCGATTCTTATCGTAAATCCTTATTTTGCCGTCTTTCAGTCCCACCCAAAGATTATGTTCCGTGTCTTCACAAAGAGCACGCACTTCATTGCTCAATGATTCATACCGATGAGGTTCCGGCGTCATCATACTGAAAAAGGAAGAGCGGAAAGTGATTTTCTCCAGTCCCTTGGAATGGGTGCACATCCACAGATTGCCTTGCCTGTCGGAAAAAGCAGAATGGATTTTATTGGAAAAACGCCAGTTGGTATCCGAAAAGCCGTTATAGAAGGGACGCAGGCAATTAGCAGCCTTATCGAAACGCGAAAAACCTCCGCCATAGGGATGCACCCAAACAGAACCGAAAATATCTTCGTGCACGTGAAAAGCCGGACGGGAACGGTCGGTAGATGTAGGCTCTACCGGGATTACTTCCGTTTTCAGCACTTTTGTCCTTGTATTAAAATGTGCAACGGTTCCCGCAATATCCTGCCCGAACCATACTTCCGAGTTTCTGTCTATATAAATGGAGTGAACAGGAGCACCCGGCAGACGGGAAGCCGGATAATGAACAGTTGTCTTAGCGGACGCATTGTAAGTAAAAAAGCCGTCTGTCTCTGTAACCATTATCAGATTATGTTCGTCAATCTTTCCTACAGCCACGATATGTGAGGCACAAGGCAACTGCAATAACAGAAACCGGCCGTTTTTCTTCTGATAACGCCATACGCGTCCGCTATCCGACCCGAAAAAGATTTCATTTCCACATTCCTGGGCTGTATAAAAAATTTGGCCGCCTTTCTCTTTCTTCAATGTTTTCTCTACGAAAAAGGACGTAAGGGCACCACTTCCGGCAGCAAGCATCCCCAGCCCGTTGTCAGTCAGCATCCACTCATTTCCGGAAGCATCCTCATAAACATCATATACGCGTGCGGCCGGGAACAAACCGTTATCAGCTGAATACATCTCTGGCGAAAGGTGAAAACTCTCCGGATCGGTCTTGAGGCGGATAGCCCCTTCTTCCTCCGAAAGCAACCAGACCGAACCGCAAGGCAATACCTTGATTGAAGTTACCACAAACCGGCTTCCTTCTTCTTTCATGGCAGGAACATGTTCAAATACTTCGGTACGGGGATTAAAACGCCAAGCCTGATTGTCGTAAGTGAGCAGCCACAGAAAGCCGTACCGGTCTTCATACATATAGTCCACCCGGTTGTTTGTCAGGTTAATGCGGTTATCAAACTTTGCCTTATAAGTCTTGAAATCATACCCATCGAATTTATTGATGCCATCCCAAGTGGCAAACCACATATTTCCCTTTCTGTCTTGCAGAATACTCATGACAGTATTCTGCGAAAGTCCCTCTTCGGACGAATAATGGGTAAAGACACACTCCGGCTGTGCTCCGGACGGTAACGCAAATACAAACAATAAGCCTATGACCAGATATAGAAGTTTTCTCATAACATATTCGTTCTGTGGGGTAAAGATACGCATTTCGCCGAAAATATCGTATATTTGTCATTATTTTAAATACCACTATGAAACCAAGCGTTATACTTTATGCTGTTTTCCTTACCGTAAGTCTGGGTATAAAGGCTCAACAAGTTGATACGGTAAGTTATGAAGTGACAAAAAACATGCCCGTTTTCTACGAGCAACTGAAACAGCAACTTACCTATCACGCAGCATGGGGAAAGTCTACCACAAAAGACTTTGGGAAATGGAGAATCGAAACACGAAATGTAGTGATGGAGTGCATGCAGAATCTGCCACCTGCTCCCGAGAAATACGATATGTCTGTCATCGGAACAGAGCAGCGGGCGGGATATGAAGCCCGCAAGATATGGTTTAATGTTTCGGAATGGTCCCGCATACCGGCTTATCTATTGGTTCCTGACGGAAAGGGACCTTTTCCGGCTGTGATAATGCTGCACGATCATGGAGCACACTTTTCCATCGGCAAAGAGAAAATGGTACGTCCTTTCGGAATCTCTCCGGAAATATCGGCTGATGCCGAAGATTGGGTGGTCCGTTGTTATGACGGACAATATACCGGAGATTACTTTGCACAAAACGGTTACGTAGTACTGTCTATCGACGCCCTGTTTTGGGGAGAACGCGGACGAAAGGAAGGAGTAAGTTATGACGGACAGCAGGCACTGGCTTCCAATTTCATGCAAATGGGGGCATCCTGGGGGGCTTTTATCAACATGGATGATGTGCGTAGTGCCGAGTTTCTGGCTTCACTGCCAATGGTAGATAAAAACAGGGTCGGTTGTTTGGGATTCTCTATGGGTGCCTACCGTTCCTGGATGCTGGCTGCGCTGACTGATTGTATAAAAGCATCCGCTTCCATCTGCTGGATGAATACCACAGAGCATCTGATGACGCTGACTAATAATCAGAATAAGGGCGGTTCCGCTTACTCCATGCTTATTCCAAACTTAAGGCGTTATCTGGATTATCCGCATACGGCAAGTATCGCATGTCCTAAACCCGCCCTTTTCTTCAATGGAAGCAAAGATAAGTTATTCCCAATAGAAGGAGTAAGAGATGCGTATCAAACAATGCGAACGGTATGGGACAGTCAACATGCCGGTGACAGGCTTGTGACTAAAATATGGGATGAGAAGCATTTCTTTAACAAGGAGATGCAGGAAGAGGTATTGGAGTTCTTTAATAAAGAAATGAGAAATAAGGATTAACGGTCAGTGATAACCTTATTAATAACAATCACTGACCGTTAACGGCCAATCGCTATTTCAGGTGTCTTTTTATCCAAAGTAAATGCCCATACTCCGTAGCTTCAGATGTCCAGTGTTCGTTAATAGGAGTGATTAGCGCTTCTTTTGGGCAATTCAACACATTATATACGATATAACTGGTAGTGGGCGGACAAGTATCATCATTGTATCCCCAAGTCATGTAAGTAGGAATTTTTATCCGGCGGGCAAAGTTTACTACATCATAATAAGCCATTGTATTCAGCTTATCGGCAGTATCCATACCTGCTACACGGAAGAAATGCGGATAACCTCCCGCTCTGCCAGCCTTATAGCCTGCCATATCGCTTAAAGCCGGATGATTGGCTACACACGCTGTTACCCGTGTATCCAGTCCGGCGGTAATCAATGCTAAAGCACCTCCCTGGCTACCCCCTTGCACAATGACATTCTTACCGTCCCATTCGGGTAAAGAAGTTAGAAAGTCAATACTGCGGACACATGCCAGATAAACGCGTCTCATGTAATAATTATCCTTATTATCCAGTCCGTTTGATAAATACCCGTTCTCTCTGCCGTTGAACGCATTACTGATTTCCTTGAACTCCGCTTCGGACATCTCCGGATTGAGTCCATGTATCTCCATCTCAAAACGGATACATCCCTGCTCTGCATAGTATTTATGACGAAGAGGGGCTTTGATTGTTTTGATTCCTGCACCCGGCGGACAAAGCACTACCGGGCAAGCACCTTTCTGCATATTCCGGGGACAGGTTAAATAGCCGTAAATACTTTGTCCCCGACTGTTCAACTGTAGTTTAACCAAATAACAGTCTATCTTGTCGGTAGAATACTTTTCAACCCGCTCTTTCGTATATAACAGAGGGAAAGTTGCAATTTCAGACTTACTCTTATCCCAGAATTCATCGAAATCGGCAGGCATCTTCGTATAAGGTTGAAGTTTATCGGGCGAGAAACCTACTTTTACATGATGTTTATAAGTTTTTCCTGCGATAGTAGCCTGTAAACGGCAATCCCGGAATCCGGGTTGCTTCATTGTGCCGATAGTAACAACGGCTCTACCATTCTTCAACGTAACAGAGCCTTTCGTATCCGAAGGCATCATGTCATCTCCAAGTTCATAACAGACAGTTACACCATCCTGCGGGATGCCGTATTTATAGAATTGTACTTCTACGGTAGCTTTCTCCCCTGTCTGATAGAGCCAATCGGCATGATTGGGTACGGTAACCCAAAGTACATCGCTCCTGTAAGGATAATTTTCCGCACTGGCAGTCAATGCCAAACCCAATAGCAGAGTAAGAACTCCCAATATTGTTTTATTCTTTACCATGTCAGAATTGTTTTATCAATCAACGTTTAATGTTTACCAATGCATTGCCGTTAGCAATCGGATTCCAACCGTCAGTACCGGCAAGAACGGACTCTATTTCATATCCTTCCGTATCTTTCAACTGATGGGAGAAAGCAGCGCGGGCTTTAGGATTAGCACCCGGGCCATAGCTGTCATACTCTGCATAGAAAACGGTTTTCTCAGCATCTTTCTTATTCCAGTTATGCCAACCGACCGGAAGAATATGCTTTCCTAAATCGCAATGAATGAACACAGCCTGAGCAAAAGGACGCCACGGACGGGACAAATAAACATTCTTCACGTTGGCATCCGCAGTTAATTTGCAGTCATAAAATACATAGCCGTATTTCTGCCCTTCATCGGTAGAAGGAGCCGTGACATACCCGTCACGTTTACTATGAATATGGCAGCGGTTGAATACCGCCGTAGACCAACCGAATATAAAATCGACCGTACCCTCTATATAACAATCTTCATAATACTGCCGCACTCCCTTCCCATACGTATAGAGTGTATCTTGAAATCCGAGAAAACGGCAGTTCTTGAAATAAGCACGGTCGGCACTGACAAAACAGGCAACCGCCTGCCCTACCGGACCGGATGTATTCTCGAACGTGATATTCTCCACATAAAAATCGGGCGCATAGATATAACAGGAAGATGAACCGGACGTACCTTTGTTCTCTCCAAAGAGATTCTGTTTATTGGCATAGTCGTCATAGGATATGACAGCTCCTTCCTGTCCTATCAAAGAGATATTAATCTTACTTTCGGGCACAATCAGTTTTTCTTTATATACGCCTTTACGCACCAATATCGTGGTGCGTACATTTTTACGGAAATCGGGTACGGCATTAATAGCTTCCTGTACAGTAAAGAAATCGCCACTGCCATCCTGAGCTACCACGAAATCATAATGGCGGACATATTTTGCCAATTCCGGCACTTCTTTGGCAATGGCATCTACTGTAATACCGGCTATGACACGTGCACCGTATATGTTGAGGTGAGTATTGTCTTCACGACCTTTAGGCATGGCAGCAATTGTGTTGGCGGGCACCCACATAAAGAGTTTCTTCGATTCTTTCGGCCCCAAGCCTTCTACCAAATCGTGGGTGAGTTTGTTCATATCAATAAAAGGAACATTCAACTCTTTTGCTACATTGCGCGGAGAATCCAGATATGCTCCGTGCGTATCAATCAGTTTGTCTCCTTCCACCACATTCTTTTCCTGAGAAGCGTCTTGTTTGGCATCAGGATTGATTCCTTTGCGAATATCATCCTGAAGAATAGCTTCCGCTACGGCTTTATTATCGGCCGTACCAAAGTTACGGCGCACAATGGAGTTGAACAGAACAGGAATACCGCCTTTCGCACGAGTCTCATTAACAAACTTACGCAGGTTGGCATCAAAGGTTGTTCCCGGGTCTGTATGGCGGTCGGCTTTGGGCTTTTCGTCATTGTGCCCGAACTGAATAAAAACATAATCGCCTTTCTTTATCAGTGAAAGCACTTTGTCCCAGCGTCCCTCATCGATAAAACTCTTGGAACTGCGTCCGTTCATGGCATGATTATCCACCCGTATGTCTTCAGAAAAGAAACCGGGCAGGACATGTCCCCACCCTCTTTCGGGATTACCGCCCACCAACGACTTATTTGACATCGTAGAATCACCAATCATAAAAATGGTAATTACCGGCTTATCGGCCTTGAAAGCGGAACACAAGAAAAAAGCTGTCAATAACAGAATCAATTTACTTTTCATGGTTTTCAAACTTATTATTTATCGCTATATTTGTATCAGTAAAATTATCATTCACACAATGAAAAGAACAAGAAGCAATGCATTCATTCTCGAAAACGAGAAAGCATGGGAACCCGCCGGAGAAGGCGTTGTTCGTCAGATTTTGGGATACGACGGTCAGGTAATGCTCGTCAAGGTTAAATTTGAACAAGGTGCAGTAGGTACATCGCATACCCATTATCATACTCAAACAACTTATGTGGCAAGCGGTAAATTTGAATTCACAGTTAACGGTGAAAAACAAATCGTATCGGCTGGCGACGGTGTTTATATCGAACCGGATGCCGAACATGGATGCACTTGTCTGGAAGCCGGTATATTAATCGACTGCTTCAGTCCTATGAGAGCGGATTTTCTGAAACCGTAAGATAAACTTACGGTTTCCATTCACTGCATATCTTGAAAAGATAATCCGGTTCCTCATATTTTGCAACATCCTTCCGGGTCAGTTGCTTTACCCATTTTACCCGATTTGTATTATCAGCCCCCTCTCCCGTATTACCATATTCAGCATAACGGGCTGTTTTTTCATTCTCCGGATTACGCCAATTATCCCATCCTGCCGGACAGATATGTTTACCCATCTCGCAGTTAATGAACACTGTAGCTGCATAGGGACGCCACGGACGCCCCAAATAAACCTTATCAACGTCCGGTGCGGCAGTCAGCTTACAGTTCTTAAAAACATATCCCACTTCAATGTCTTTCGGAGTGGAAGCTGCCGTGATGTACGAATTGGCTTTACTATGAATCGTGCAATTATGGAACAATGCCGTAGAAGGACCGAAAATAAAATCGGTAGTACCTTCAATATAACAATTCAGGAAGCAGAGACGAGTACCTTTTGCACCGGTGTAAATAGTATCCTGATTGCCCAAAAAGCGACAATTGATAAAGACCAAGCGATCACCTTCCGTATGAAGCGCAACTGCCTGCCCCAGCCGTGCAGCATTATTCTCTATCGTCAAGTTCTTAAAAGTGATGGAACTTCCTTCCACTTTCAAAGTATAGGTACGGAAAGTTCCCATCTTATTTATATTGGCATGATCATCGTAGGTGATAATCGTATTTTCTACATTCTCACCGATGAAATCGACGTTTTCCAACCAAGAAGGAAGAATAACCTTTTCCTTATATACACCCTTTTTAACCAAAACCGTCACCTTATAATCCATAAAGGCGCGGATACCCTCCATTGCTTCGGTCAGCGTACGGTAATCTCCCGTGCCGTCACGGGCTACAACAATCGTATCTTTCCACTGCTGCGCCGCGGATAACGAACCGACCCCGCAAAGCAGGGCTATTATAAAACTACACAGTGCTTTCATAGTTACTTTCGCTATCATTTCCGGTTAACAATCACTTTCACGTCTTGAAGACGTTCCCACTCCAATGATGCAAGAATAAACGGACCTACAGCTTTGGGGTCATTGTTGCGGATAGTTTCATTGATATAATAATCATAGTCTCCCGAACGATAGACCTTTCCGCCAAGTCCTGCTACGGCACAAGCCTTTGTGATGCTTACCACACCGTTCTTATCCACTTCTATAAAGTTGTCAAGGATGCCCTTATATCCTTTAACTGCTACTTCCAGATAGGATTTGTCAATGTACCCTTTACGCACACCCTTGAACAGAGAATATACAAACATAGTAGAACAGGAAGACTCCAGATAATTACCCGGCGCTCCACTCTTGTCCAACACTTGATACCACAAACCGGTCTTGGAATCTTGCAAACGCTTTATCTGAGAAGCTATTTTATTGAAGATAACCAACATGGAATCACGGCCCGCTTCATGTTTCGGAATGAAATCCAAAGCATCTACAAAGGCCATGGCATACCAGCCCATAGCGCGTCCCCAGCTATGCTTTGATTGTCCGGTGACAGGATCGGCCCAACGTTCTTTACGGCTTACGTCACAAGCATGACGGTACACATCATTTTTCGGGTCGTAAGTATGACGGGCCGCCATCAGGAATTGATTGATAACATCCGCATAATCGTCTACCTGATTGTTACGGAAAGCATATTCCGCATAGAAAGGCGCTCCCATATAAATACCATCCAGCCATACCTGATTCGGATAAATTTTCTTATGCCAAAAGCCGCCGTCGGCATTCCGGGGATGCTCATCGAGCTGACTTCTCATCAATGCAAGCGCTTTCTTATATTTCTCATCTTTCGTCTGTTCATAGATGCGGAATATAAATTTACCGGAGTTTATACGGTCAAGGCTATACTCCTCACGTTTGTACATTTTGATAGTACCATCTGCATTTACCATTGTATCGGCATAAGCTAAAGCATAATCATAGATTTTCCGATTACCGTAGCGGTCATACACATCCAACATGGATTGCAATTCCAACCCGTGACAGTAATCCCATTTCAATTTAGGCTGAAAGTCCAACTGCCAGGATTCCGGACAACGAATCATTTCGGACTCCACCATACGTACCGACCACGGCAAGTTTGAATCCACACGCTGTGCAAACATGCTTAAAGGAGAAAACAACAATAAACCGGATAGAATAAAATTACAAATAAAGTTCTTTTTCATGTAGTTGTTCTTTTTGGGTATTAGACCTTATAATTTTTCACGAAACAAAAGTAGATGTTTCTTTCCAAACACCTGTGCACTTTTTGGCGCAGAGGGTGCATTTTTTGATTTTCGTGTACGAAAACGAACAAATTTGTGCACGATAACGACAAATTTGTCCAAAATCATCCTTATTTACTATTTATTATGCCTTTACAGTTTGATTAATTAGGAAAAGGTCTTATTTTTGACCCCGATTTTCAATTCGTACTATTGTAAAACATAATCATTTATCAATTAAATCACATAAAGAATGGAACAAGTTTTCGGTTACATCATCGCTTTGGGAGCGTCTGTAATGATGCCTATTATTTTTACAATCATAGGCATGTGCATCGGTATGAAATTTGGCAAGGCTCTGAAATCAGGTCTCTTTGTCGGAGTCGGTTTTGTGGGCTTAGGCGTAGTTACCGCCCTGCTGACAACAAATTTTAATTCTCCTCTGAAAGCCATATCCGATTTGTATCACCTGCAACTGAACGTATTCGATATGGGATGGCCCGCCGCCGCTGCCGTAGCTTATAATACCGCTGTTGGTGCGCTTATCATTCCTATCTGCTTAGGCGTCAATTTCCTGATGCTTATCACCAAGACCACACGTACTGTAAACATAGACTTGTGGAACTATTGGCACTTCGCCTTCATCGGTGCTGTGGCTTATTTTGTTACTGGCCAGAATCTGGCATGGGGCTATTTCGCCGCTATCATCTGCTACATTATTACATTGGTCTGCGCAGACCTTACTGCAGAAAAATTCCAAAAGTTCTATGATTTGGACGGTATCTCCATTCCTCAGCCTTTCTGCCAGAGTTTCACACCGTTTGCCATACTTATCAATAAGGCATTAGATAAAATTCCCGGTTTCTCCAAGCTGGAAATCGATGCAGAAGGCATGAAGAAAAAGTTCGGTGTAATAGGTGAACCGCTAGTATTGGGAGTTATCGTAGGTATGCTGATAGGCTGGGCAGCCCAACTCGACATCAAGAAAGTTCTCTTCCTGGGTATCACAATGGGAGCCGTAATGGAACTCATCCCCCGCATCACTTCTCTGTTTATCGAAGGATTGAAGCCTATCTCCGAAAAGACTTCGGAACTGGTAAAAGCTAAATTCAACGGTAAGAAAGTACATATCGGTATGAGCCCGGCACTGGTTATCGGCCACCCCGCTACATTGGTGGCATCGGTTATCCTGATTCCCGTTATCCTGGCACTTGCCGTATTCCTGCCGGGTAATCAGTTCCTGCCATTGGCCTCACTTGCAGGTATGTTCTATCTGTTTCCGATGATATTGCCCTTTACTAAAGGAAATGTATTGAAGACACTTATTATCGGTCTTATCACTCTTATTTTAGGTTTGTATTTCGTAACCGATATGGCACCGGACTTCACGCTGGCAGCCAATCAGGTATATGCCGAAACACACGATCCTACGGCACACATTCCTGAAGGATTTGATGGCGGTTCCATCGACTTTGCCGCTTCTTTCTTCGGCTGGACTATATATAGAGGTGTAAAACTCTCGTATGTAGGTGCTGCACTGCTGGTACTGGTAGCGATAACCATGATGTTCATCAACCGTCGCATCATTGTCCGCAGTGAAAAAGAAGCTAAAGAGAGTGCTAAATAAAAAAGCAATCATTAAGCATATTAATATTTAAAGTTTATATCAGACATGAAAAAATTAGCAATTGCCCTGATGTTGGGTGCAGCCGCAGTTACGGCTTCCGCCCAAGTAAATTACACTGTGCAGACAGCCTGCCATCCATTGGACGTAAAGCATTATGACACACAACGTCTCCGTAGCTCTTTTATGATGAGCAAAGTAATGGCTCCGGACGAAATCAATGTTACTTATACCCTCTATGACCGTTTGATTTACGGAGGTGCAATGCCTGTAAACAAAGTATTGAAACTGGAGACTTTCCGTGAGCTGGGTCCTGAAATCACTTACTTCCTCGAACGTCGCGAGTTGGGTGTTATCAACACCGGTGGCGATGGAGTAGTTACCGTAGACGGTAAAGAATACCCCATGAAGTATAAAGAAGCTCTTTATGTAGGTTGTGGCAATAAAGAAGTAACTTTCAAGAGCAACGATGCTGCCAACCCTGCCAAATTCTATATCAACTCGGCTCCGGCTTACAAACCTTACGTTACTCAGTTGATTACAACCGATGCCAAACTTCAAAAGGCCAATCCTAAAAAATATGCTTTGGGTATTTCCGACCATTACGGAAAAATGGAAGACAGCAACGACCGTATCGTAAACCAGCTGATTGTAAAAGATGTTTTGGAAAGAGTGAAAAACGGCGGTACAAACCAATTGCAGATGGGACTTACCGAGCTTGCTCCGGGTTCTGTATGGAATACCATGCCTGCCCATACTCACACACGCCGTATGGAAGCCTATTACTACTTCAACCTGGCTCCGGGAAATGCAATCTGCCACTTAATGGGTGAGCCTCAAGAAGAACGCCTGATTTGGTTACACAACGAGCAGGCCATCACTTCTCCCGAATGGAGCATCCACGCAGCTGCAGGCACCAGCAACTATACTTTCATCTGGGGTATGGGAGGTGAGAACCTGAAGTACAGCGACAAAGATGAAATCAAATACACAGATATGAAATAATATCCGTAGATAAGAAAATAGGCATGGTTGTTCTCAACTATGCCTATTTTTGTCATTTTCTCCATGATTTCTACCAAATATTACACATACACATAACACAAGAACGCGTATTTTTGCGACATTATAAATTAAATCTATTATCATGAGTACAAATCAGAACACATTGGGCAAAATGTCTAACTATCGCTGGACAATTTGCGCCATGTTATTCTTCGCGACAACAGTTAATTATCTCGACCGACAAGTATTATCACTTACCTGGAAAGATTTTATCGCCCCGGAATTCCATTGGACAGATGCCGATTATGGAGATATCACAGCCGTATTTTCCATAGTATATGCCATTGCAAACTTATTTGCCGGACGCTTCATCGATTGGTTAGGAACCAAAAAAGGTTATCTCTGGGCTATCTTCGTATGGTCATTAGGAGCTTGCCTGCATGCTGTTTGCGGATGGGCAACCGAACATGTAGTGGGCATTCATGATGCCGCTGCCATGATTTCCGCAACAGGCGCCGTAGCATCGACCATTGCCATTACCAGTGTTTACTTTTTCATCGCTGCCCGTGTGATATTGAGCGTCGGTGAAGCCGGAAACTTCCCCGCAGCAATTAAAGTCACCGCCGAGTATTTTCCGAAAAAAGACCGTGCATTCTCGACTTCCATTTTCAATGCCGGCGCCACAGTAGGTGCTTTAATAGCTCCTGTCACCATCCCCTCTTTAGCACGGTACTTCCAAAGCATCGGTGTAGGCAACGGCTGGGAAATGGCGTTCATCGTCATCGGTGGATTAGGCTTCGTCTGGATGGGCATGTGGATGTTCATGTATAAGAAACCTCATGAAAACCCGCGCGTCAATGCAGCAGAAATTGCTTATATCGAACAAGATAAACTCAGAGAAGAAGACAAGGCTGTCTCTGAAAAGCCTGAAAGAAAGATGTCGTTTATGGAATGTCTCCAATACCCTCAGGCATGGGCTTTTGCCATCGGTAAATTCATGACCGACGGTGTATGGTGGTTCTTCCTGTTTTGGACTCCGGCCTACATCTCCGATGTCTACGGATTCTCTTCGGACAGCGGAACGGCACAGTTGCTGATATTCGTGCTTTATGCCATTACCATGCTGTCTATCTATGGTGGAAAACTGCCTACCATCATCATAAACAAAACCGGTATGAATCCGTATGCAGCCCGCATGCGAGCCATGTTCATCTTTGCTTTGTTCCCGTTACTCGCACTATTTGCACAACCGTTAGGAGAATACTCCTATTGGTATCCGATTATCATTATAGGTATTGCCGGAGCAGCTCACCAATCCTGGTCTGCCAACATCTACTCCGTAGTGGGCGATATGTTCCCCAAAAGTGCGGTAGCTACCATTACCGGATTGGGAGGTATGGCGGGCGGTATCGGCTCATTCCTCATCAACAAAGGCTCGGGCACACTGTTTACTTACGCTGATGAAACCCAGATGATATTCATGGGATTCGAAGGCAAGGCAGCAGGATACTTCATCATATTCTGCATCTGTGCCGTTGCTTACCTTATCGGCTGGTGCATCATGAAGCTTCTGGTACCGAAATACAAACCCATCGTACTGAACTGATACAGACAGAATATATAGATATAAAAAAAGCTCTTTCGCATGAAAGAGCTTTTTTTATATATCCTCTTGGCAATATAAGATTTGTCGGCAAATTCTGAGAGAACAAGAATTAAGGGATAAAAAAAGGGAAGTCTCACGACTTCCACAATTCTTCTAACCTTAAATCTAAATCTCTATGAAAAAAACGTGCTGCAAAGATAAGGCTTTATAACACACGATGTTATTAATAAAGCATATAAAGAGAAAGAAAATATTTAAGATTTATTAAATGAAGAAATAGCTGCAATCTACGGCAATAGGAAACGTTTCGTACCTTATGAATCACAACTTTTCAACAGTTGCGCATAGATTGGATTCTGCTCCAACAATTGTCGGACTCCGATTATAAACATCTGCTTGCGTGCTCTGGTCAAAGCCACATTCAGCTTACGGTCTATCCGTATTCCGTTCTCCTCTGTCAGATTGGCAAGAAATCTCAGCTGAGACAACCTGTTCACACAGAAAGAGTAAATGATGACATCACGTTCGCTTCCCTGAAAACGCTCCACCGTATCTACCAGGATTTCATTCAAGGCTGGAATTCCCAAAGCTTCTATTTCTTTCTTTATCAAAGCTATCTGACTACGATAAGGGGTTATTACTCCCAAAGTAGAAGCTGCGCTGAAGCATCCCTCGGCAAATGTATACTGCCGATAGACAGCAGCAGCCAGTCCGGCTACGATTTTTGCTTCCGAACGGTTCATCTTTGCCGACTGCATAGGCGGTTCGGGAACGGACGGAAGAAAAGCTACCCGCCGGGTCAGCAAAGCGGCAAATTCATCAGCAGAAAGCTGAGGAGACAGTTTAAGAACCCCTGTCTGATGTTCCAATCCTACCGGCTGTAACAACCCGCCATAGAAAGCACGGTTCGGAAAAGCTGCAACTTCTACATTCATACGTCCCTGACGACAAAGCATATCAAGAGAATTGAAAGCTGAAAACCGGGAGTTGAAAGCAGAGGTTTGCCGACCGTCAACCGCCTGTTGCCTAATGGCATTCCGATAAAGACGTTCAAAAAGAGAATCTTTCAAGTTATGCAAACCGATGCCCCGCAAACCTTCATCCTGAATTTCTGATTGCTCCGATGACTGGAGTACAACAGCCGGCAATTGTTTATGGTCACCTATCAGGACAAATTTCCCTATAGCATTCCCGCCGGTAACGCCGCGCATGCAAAGCAATCCCAACAATTGCGGCTCCAATATCTGGGTAGCCTCATCTATCAAGGCCACATCAAAAGCCTTCAAACGGAACAATTCGGTCTTGGCAGACAGTGTAGCAACCGTTCCCACAAAAATTCGGCAACGCGCCATACGCTCCTGCACCTCCCGGCGTGTGGAGCAAGACTCCAACACGTTTTCTATCAAATGCGGACGATACACGCCGTCACAGGAAAGTTCACTGCCGATACGTATGAAGTCGACCTCCGGTGTAATGGCTGTCAACATCTTACATATCTCGTCCACTGCCCGGTTAGTATATGAAAGCAAAAGTATTTCTTTCCCTTCCCTATAAAAAGCCTCTACCATGCTGCGCAGAGCGCGAGAGGTCTTACCGGTTCCCGGCGGACCTACCAGCAAGAAATAGTCTTTAGCAGCTTGCGCCTTCAAAGTAATGCGTACAAAATCATCGGCAGCAGCCGATATAGCTCCGTTAAGGGCAGTATCAAATTCCGGTTTACGTTGATTCAGCAACAAATCCCGACGGTCTTTCGTTGCAGACAAAAAGGCCGACAATCCCCAATACATGCAGCGAAAAGAGGTATCCATATAATCATGTTCTATTGCATAGCGGCTTTCCATTGGCAAGACCCTGACGTTCTGTTGTGCCGCACGGAGTCTGATACGGATATTGCAATCGGAAATTTCCTCGATATTCCCCTTAAACACCATTTTATTGGTAACGTTATCTTCACTGACATTCCGCTCATACAGAACAATGGCGTCTCCTTGCCGGAAATTGGGCAAAGTATCAATATCCGTATGTGTACGCTCCAGCAATAAATAAGGTTTATGAATATCCGCCGCACAATTTTGCCGTATCGCCAAATCATATAAAATCTCTCCGTTCTCGCTTTTCTCCTCTAAAGTAGCAAGCCATAAAGCAGATGCGCCGGTGCGTCCTTCATACTCCACATCACCGGATTTTGAAGTATAGAGTTCTTTTGTTATAAAATTGTACAACGCATAGAAATACGACTGTTCCAATGGAGACAACGCATGAATCTTCTGTGTCACCGCATCGATGGAAGGATACAGATAACGTTTCCACAATGTATTATCCAGTTGCCGCTCATTCAGAGTTCCCGGAGCAATATCGCACAGACGCTCCGCCGTATATTGCAGACTATTGCGCAACTGGATGCCGTATTCATTCGCTACAATACGGTTCCGGACATCCATTACCCGGCGCAGCATTGCCCACGAAGGACGTGCCGGATAGAGCAACGGATAGCGTGTATAGAGCAAATACGGCTTCACCCGATGATGTTCTTTCCCCATGGCATACTCCAATACCGCCTGATACAGCAGCATCTGTACCCTATTGTTCTCTTTAGGTTCTACCTTACCCCGGATAGCATATTCATCCGCCTTACCCGATTTCATTTCGATGAAAGACGACATATCACGCTGCATATAATCCAAACGTCCCTGCAAACCTAACGCCTCACATATATAAGACGGTTCCAGCACGGCATCCGTTTTGTCCAGTTCATACCCCGAAGCCCGGAAAGTATCTGTAACAGTTTGCCGGATATTATCAAAATGCCGTTTACAGTCGGCAAAGAATTCACGTTCTTTCTCCCGGTCGCGCAAATCTGCGCAGGCAGCCAGTTCAATGGGATATGAGCGGAACGCTTTCTTCATACATTCCAGATAGTCAGGTTCACTTTCCGCATGAATCCATTCGTCCAAAAAGAGATTGGCTATATTACCCAACAAAAGAGGGCGGGTATTATCGGGCATCTGCAACCTTGCCAGCATATAGTTTGCCGGGTGATGACCATATTCCCTGAAACATTCTGCCAATGAGCTGATATCAAGCAGATAATCCGGTTCTAAAATAATGAAAGAGGGTGTAAGTACACCTGCCTCATCTACTGCCACATCCAGCAGATTAATCTGGGCATGCCGCCACAACAAACCACAAGTCTCAGCAAATTCATCATTGATTTGAGGCACATTATAACGTACCCGCAACGGTTCGTCCGCCACGCTATCCACAGGCAGTACATACAGATAATCCGTATCGGCATACTGAAAATTGACGCGCATACGCCGTACACGCTCCTTTGCCGGGGGAGCTGCAATGTACGTGGCATCAGCCTGCGGAAAGAGACGATACAGGTCTGCCGGAATATCTTCACCGGTTATACGCTTTACAAAGAAAGATACCGTCTTGGCATCACGCAGCAGTTTTTCGCGTGAAGGCTCTGCCTGGCGATTAAGGACGGCATTAGAGGCAAGCCGGAAAGTATGCAGACGATTTTGCTCTGCAACGGTCAGCCCCAGCTTGGAAGATACAAAATTGATACGGGCGGCAAGGTCGGTCATTTGCAGACTGCTATCCGTCATTTGCGTACGGCATAAATGCTCAAGCAGTTCCCGCAATTGACGGTAAGCGGTTCCCAAAGAAGAGTCATCTGCACGACAGACCTCCCGCAGTAAATAAAAATATTCCTCTATTTCAGCATTCATCTCTCTCCGGTCTAATCTCCTCGGTTTCATCCGCTTTCTTGTCCTTAATCATCAGGATACTCATTTCATAAAGAAGATAAAGCGGAACGGCAACGACGGTCAGTGTAAACGGGTCGCCAGTAGGAGTTATGACAGCGGCAACAATAACAATGATAACCACTGCATGGCGACGATACTTCCGCAGGAATGTCTTATGCACCAACCCCAGCAACGAAAGCAACCACGTCACCAACGGAAGTTCAAAAGCAAGTCCCATGCAGAGTACCAGCATCATAAAATTGTCGATGTACGAATTGAGAGAAATCTGGTTCTCTATCGTTGCGCTAAGCTGGTAAGTGGATAGAAAACGTAAGGTCAGCGGATATACCATAAAGTAACCCAGCAACACTCCTACAAAAAACATCACCGTACCCAGACCGAGTGCTTTCCGTACCCCTTTGCGCTCGTTGGGATAGAGTGCGGGACTGACAAACCGCCATATCTCGAAGAATACATATGGCGCAGCCGTCACCACCGACATCCAAAATGCTGTAGATATATGGATGAAAAACGGTGCGGCCAGATTAATATTTATCAATTTTATCTGGAACTCCTGCGTAAAGAATTCGTCATGCAAGTCAAATACTTCACCGATATAACGCAGCAAATCATAAAAGATGAAATCATTATGGCAAGGAGCCAGCACTACATTATCAAACAGATAAGGCATTGCAATGAAATAACCCACAGCCAACACAAACCATACACCAAGAATGCGGAACAGCACCCGGCGCAGTTCGTCCAAATGATCCCAGAAGGTTAACTCTTTATCTGCCATAAACATAAACAGCGATAGAGTGACAAGGCGGTAAAACAACAAGGTAACGGGACGACAACAACCGCTTCATCACCTTATTACTTATTATCTACAGGTTTGTCCACCTCTTCCTTTGCTTTATTGATTTCGTCTTTAGCCTCGTTTACCCCTTCTTTGAAACTCTTTACGCCTTTTCCCAAACCGCGCATCAGTTCAGGAATTTTCTTACCGCCAAACAGCAGCAAGATAACCAATGCGATGATAATCCATTCGGAACCGCTGGGCAAGAAACCTAATAAAAGTAAGTTTGTCATAATCATATCGGATTAAATTTGATTGCAAAGATAAGAAGATTTATGAAGTACGAAGCACGAAATACAAAGTATAAAGTATAAAATATGAAGTATAATCCATACTTTACGCCTTGTCATCTTCTCAATCCTGATAATACACCCTCTTCACACGTGTCGAAACACTTGTAAGCACTTCGTAGGGAATTGTCCCGAGCACATCGGAAAGGACGGTTATAGGAAGATGATCTCCGAAAATCTCAACGCTGTCGCCTTCTTTGCAATCAATGTCAGTAACATCAATCATACAAACATCCATACAGATATTACCCACATAAGGAGCACGTTGTCCGTTCACCAGGCAATAGGCGTGTCCATTGCCCAAGTGACGGTTCAACCCGTCGGCATAGCCGATAGGAATGGCAGCAATACGTGAAGGACGCGTCAAATGTCCCTTGCGGCTATATCCCACCGTATCTTCTTCGGGCACATCACGAATCTGCAGGATGGTAGTCTTTAACGTACTGACGTTATGCATTATAGAATTATCTATCGGACTGATGCCATACAATCCGATTCCCAACCGCACCATATCAAACTGTGCTCCCGGAAAGCGCTCTATACCGGCCGAATTACAGATATGACGAAGTATTTTATACGGAAACGCCTCCTGCAACTGCATGGAAGCCTTTTCAAAAGTTTCTATCTGTTTACGCGTAAAAGCATCGAACTGCTGAGCGTCGCTTCCTACAAAATGAGAGAATACCGAACGGGGAATAACCGCATTCTGTCCTTTCAGACGTTCTATGAGCCGGGGCATATCTTCCGGAGCAAATCCCAACCGGTGCATGCCGGTATCCAGTTTCACATGAATGGGGAAATTGGTGATACCTTCTTTCTCAGCTTCTTTAATCAGCGCATCCAACAAATGGAAACTGTAAACTTCCGGTTCCAGTTTATAGTCGAACATCGTCTTGAATGCCGTCATCTCCGGATTCATAATGATAATGCTTGCCGTAATGCCCGCTTTACGTAAATCCGACCCTTCATCGGCAACAGCAACAGCCAGATAATCCACATGATGTTCCTGCAAAGTTCTGGCTATTTCATACGAACCTGCGCCATAGGCGGAAGCCTTCACCATACACACCATTTTAGTTTCAGGTTTTAGTTTGCCGCGATAATGGTTCAGATTAGCGATCATTGCACCGAGATTTACCTCCAATATCGTTTCGTGCACTTTCTTCTCCAAGGCTTCCGTCAACGCATCGAAACCGAACTTACGCGCCCCTTTAATCAGAATTATTTCATTCTCCAGCCGGAGTTCTCCCCGGCCAATGGCTTCAATCAGCGTAGCCGTATCCGGATAAAAAGTCTTCTCGATACTAAACCGTGCGGCACATGAAGATATTTCATTTCCCACACCGATTATGCGCTCTATTCCCCGGCTGTTTACCAACTGTGCCACCTGACGGTAGAGAGTCGGCGTATTCTGTCCCGTCTCCAATATATCCGAAAGGATAAGCGTCCGCTTCAGACCCTTACTCTGCGAGCGACGGTACAGAAAATCAAGCGCTATATCCAACGAACCGAGATCAGAGTTATAACTGTCATTTATCAGCAGGCATCCGTTTTTGCCTTCCTTTACTTCCAAACGCATTGCTACCGGTTCCAGCTTTGCCATGCGTTCCGTTATCTGTTCGGCAGGAAGCATCAGATACAGGCAAGCCGCCAGGCAGTTCAGCGAATTTTCAATAGAAGCATCATCTATAAAAGGCAATGTAAACGTATTGTCCATATCCAAATAACGATAGGAAATAACAGTGGAATCTTCCTGTTTCTCCACTTTACTTATATATAACGGACGCTCCATATCTTTCCTGCTCCATGCTATTTCACGGGCGGCAAGCATGGATTTACCCACACAATTGTTGATAAACTCGTCGTCACCATTATAAATCACCACATCGCAATTCTTAAAGAGAGCCAGCTTCTCCATACATTTCTCCTGCAAAGAGAAGAAATTCTCCTGATGTGCGCCTCCTATATTTGTCAGGATACCGATTGTAGGTTTGATAATATTCTGTAAGGCACGCATTTCTCCCGGTTCCGAGATACCGGCCTCCAATATGGCAAGCTCCGTTTGTTCACTCATCTGCCACACGGACAAAGGTACGCCTATCTGGGAATTGTAGCTGCGGGGAGAGCGTGTTATCATCCGTTCGGGACTCAGCAACTGATGCAGCCACTCCTTCACAATGGTTTTTCCGTTGCTGCCTGTAATGCCGATAACAGGAATCTGAAACCGGTCCCGATGTTGCTCTGCCAGTTTCTGCAAGGCTTTCAACGGGTTGGGAACGACCAGTAAGTTGAAGGCCGGCTGCATTGCAGCAGTATCCACAGTTTCCTGCCGTGCGGCGTCTTCAACTTTCGGCTCTCCGATTCCAACCTCATTCAGCCTCTCTTCGCTGACCACAAAATTACGTACGCCGCGCGCATACAAATCACGGATATAACGGGTACCGTCATTCCGCTTTGTAGGCAAAGCAAAAAACAGTGTTTCTTCGGGAAAACTCAGGGAACGGCTGTCTGTAAGCAACCAGTCGATAGCGGCAGGCCTATCCCCTATCCGCCGCGCGCCGATGATGCGAGCTATATCTTCAATCGTGTATGACATAATTCTCTTTCCTTTTGGAAGTCTAAGTACGGGTATTTTCCGTTAAGTCGGTCTATTTTTAACACAATTTGTCCTAAAAAACGCTTATACTCCTCAGAGTCGGGATGAAAGGGCTTGTGTGCCAATGCCCTACGTATATTTTCACTTTCTTCTATGATCTGTAACGTCTCCGACGAAAAACAGGCGGACGAGAAGCGTTCCCACACATACTGCACAGCCACTTCGGAGGGATGCACCATATCTTCAGCGTAGAAGCGGTAATCCCGCAATTCATCCAAAACCAATTCATAGGCGGGAAAATAGAATACATTCTCCGGAAAAGCAGCTTGCAGTCTGTCTACAGCCAACAACAAGACAGACTTACTGAGCTGATTGGCATGCATGCCTTCGCGTACATGGCGGATAGGGCTGACGGTAAATATCACTTTCAATCCGGAGTTGCGCGCCAGCAGCCCCGATAGCAGCGAAACATAGTCCGACACAATTTCATCTACTGTCAGCCGCCTGCGGGTAAACTCCTTCTCGGGCAGCTTATGGCAGTTGCCCACGATACGCCCTGTATTTTTTTGTTCGTACACCCAGGATGTGCCGAAAGTCAGCAGCAAACACGCCGAACGGAAAATCTGTTCGTGCGCACCGGCAATCCGTCCGTTGATTCTCTTCAACGTTTCGTCTGCCAACGGTAACGAGAAATCTCCGTGATGCATGGGACTATGCCAGCAATCGCGAAAGAAAAACAGGTCTTCCTTACCATACACTTTCCCAAATACGATTTCACGCAAAGCGGCGGATATGGACAGAGGGTTATAAAGTACGCCGTAAGGATTGACATCGCAGGAAAATTTCGCTTCGGTAAACCTTGCGCCCATATTGGCTGCAAAGCAGGAGCCCAGCAGCAGCAAGTGGTCCGTATGCCGCAAGCAAGGCAGATGGGCGGGAAGTTCGACAGGAGTAATGAAGTTCATACGTAACTTAATTCAATGGGGCTGCAAAGATACAAAGAAATACTGCAAAAACCGGAAAAGCACCTTCTAAAAACCACAAAGGACATGCTCCGTTGCTTCTTCAGGCAACTATACATATCCGCGTATGCAAAAACACCGTGTCTGACACCCGGGTGTCAGACATACCAAGACCCGGATGTCAGACATGCCAAGACCCGGGTGTCGGACATACCAAGACCCGGGTGTCGGACATATCCCGTACGCCAATCCGGTAAACTCGCTTCGCAAAGGGAAAGCATTTCTGTTAAAAGAGGCGAAAACGTCCGGACAAATTCCCGCAAAAGACAAGCGGCAAAACAAAAAACAGACAAAATGATACAGCCATCCGTTTTCTTTTGCTATTTTTGCATTTTGTAATCTTCAGTACAGTGATGAAAACAGAGTCAACAACATATAACTTGCTAAATTCCATTTCTTATCCGGAGGATTTGCGCAAATTGAGCGTGGAACAACTTCCGGAGATATGTAAGGAATTAAGACAAGACATCATTCAAGAACTTTCTTGCAATCCGGGACACTTTGCCGCAAGCCTGGGCACTGTTGAACTGACCGTTGCGCTGCATTACGTCTACAACACTCCATACGACCGCATTGTATGGGATGTGGGGCATCAGGCTTACGGGCACAAGATGCTCACCGGACGTCGCGAGGCTTTCTGCACCAACCGCAAATTCAAAGGCATACGTCCTTTTCCCACTCCCGTAGAAAGCGATTATGACACCTTTGCCTGCGGACATGCCTCCAATTCTATTTCGGCGGCTTTGGGAATGGCCGTGGCGGCAGCCAGAAAAGGCGAGAAAGACCGCCATGTGGTAGCCGTTATCGGCGACGGCAGCATGAGCGGCGGACTGGCTTTCGAAGGGTTGAACAACGCCTCATCCACCAACAACAACCTGCTGATTATCCTCAACGATAACGACATGGCGATAGACCGCAGTGTGGGTGGCATGAAGCAATATCTCTTCAACCTGACTACATCGAACCGCTACAACCAGCTACGCTTCAAAGCATCCAAAATGCTGTTCAAAATGGGTGTGCTGAACGAGGACCGGCGCAAAGCGCTCATCCGCTTCTCCAACAGCCTGAAATCAATGGCAGCCCAACAACAGAACATCTTCGAGGGGATGAACATCCGTTATTTCGGTCCCATAAACGGACACGATGTGAAGAATCTTGCCCGCATCCTACGGGACATCAAGGACTTGAAAGGCCCTAAAATACTTCATCTGCACACCGTAAAAGGCAAAGGCTTCGAACCTGCCGAAAAAGACCCGGGCATCTGGCATGCACCGGGCAGATTCGACCCCGAAACCGGAGAGCGCATCACCACCGACACCAGCAATCTGCCCCCTCTGTACCAAACCGTGTTCGGAGAGACGCTGGTAGAACTGGCAGAGAAAAATCCGAAGATAGTGGGAGTTACTCCTGCCATGCCCACAGGATGCTCCATGAACCTATTGATGAAGTCCATGCCCGACCGTGCATTCGATGTAGGCATTGCCGAAGGGCACGCAGCCACATTCTCCGGCGGCATGGCAAAGGAAGGCATGCAACCTTTCTGCAACATCTACTCGTCTTTCATGCAGCGGGCATACGACAATGTGATACACGACATTGCCCTCCTGAGGCTGCCCGTTGTCCTTTGTCTGGACCGCGCCGGACTGGTGGGAGAGGATGGCCCGACGCATCATGGCGTATACGACCTTGCCTACTTCCGCCCTATCCCGAACCTGACCATATCCTCGCCCATGGACGAACATGAATTACGCCGCCTCATGTACACGGCACAACTGCCGGACAAAGGTCCGTTCGTTATCCGTTATCCCCGCGGACGAGGCGTACTGGTGGACTGGAAGTGTCCGCTCGAAGAAGTCCCCGTGGGCAAAGGGCGCAAACTGAAGGACGGAAAGGATATTGCCGTCATCACCATCGGACCGATAGGAAATACTGCCGCACGCGCCATCGAACGGGCAGAAGCGGAAAAAGGGCTCTCCATAGCCCATTACGACCTGCGCTTCCTCAAACCGCTGGACGAGGCATTGCTGCATGAAGCAGGACGTAACTTCAAACGCATCGTCACCATAGAGGACGGCACACGGAAAGGAGGTATGGGAAGCGCCGTGCTGGAATTCATGGCAGACAACAACTATACCCCGCACGTTGAGCGCATCGGTGTACCCGACGCATTCATAGAACATGGTACGGTACAGGAGCTGCACCGGCTGTGCGGAATGGACGAAGAAGGAATCTATAATATATTAATTAAGAATGAGGAATGAGGAATGAAGAGCCGGGCTGCATTATGCAAGCCTCCGTACTTCATTCCTGATTCTTTATTCTTCATTTCTTAAAGCATTGTGAAGATAATCATTGCAGGTGCCGGTGCAGTAGGCACACATTTGGCCAAACTATTGTCGCGCGAGAAGCAAGACATCATATTAATAGACGACAACGAAGAAAGGATGAGCACGCTCAGTTCCAACTTCGACCTGATGACCGTTAACGCCTCCCCCACTTCCATAAAAGGATTGAAAGAGGTGGGAGCGGGAGAGGCCGACCTGTTCATTGCCGTTACTCCCGACGAAAGCCGTAACATTACCGCCTGTATGCTTGCAACCAACCTGGGTGCGGTAAAAACCGTAGGGCGCATTGACAATTACGAATATCTGCTGCCCAAAAACAAGGAATTTTTCCAGAAGTTAGGAGTAGATTCGCTTATCTACCCGGAAATGCTTGCGGCAAAAGAGATTGTATCTTCTATCCGTATGAGCTGGGTACGCCAATGGTGGGAATTTTGCGGGGGCGCATTGATTCTAATAGGCGCCAAGATGCGCGAAAAAGCAGAAATCCTGAACATCCCCCTGCATCAGTTGGGCGGACCGGAATTGCCTTACCATGTGGTGGCCATCAAGCGCGGTAACGAAACACTGATTCCCCGCGGCGATGATGTTGTGAAACTGCATGATATTGTTTATTTCACGACCACCCGCAAATTCGTACCATATATCCGCAAGATAGCAGGCAAAGAAGATTATGCCGACGTACGCAATGTCATGATTATGGGTGGAAGCCGCATCGCCGTACGTACCGCACAATATGTCCCCGACTATATGCAGGTGAAAATCGTGGACAACGACCTGAACCGCTGTAACCGTCTGACCGAACTGCTGGATGACAAGACAATGATTATCAACGGCGACGGACGGGATATGGACCTGCTCATAGAAGAAGGATTGAAGAATACCGAAGCCTTTGTGGCACTGACCGGAAACTCGGAAACAAACATTCTTGCCTGTCTGGCGGCAAAACGCATGGGCGTAAGAAAAACCGTAGCCGAAGTAGAAAATATCGACTATATAGGCATGGCTGAAAGCCTCGACATCGGCACGGTTATCAACAAGAAGATGATTGCCGCCAGCCATATCTACCAGATGATGCTGGATGCCGATGTGAGCAACGTAAAATGCCTCACCTTTGCCAATGCCGATGTAGCGGAATTTACCGTCAAGGCAGGTTCAAAGATAACCAAACATCCGGTGAAGGACCTCGGCCTGCCCAAAGGGACAACCATCGGCGGACTGATACGCAACGGCGAGGGTGTGGTAGTTATGGGTAACACGCAAATACAGCCCGGCGACCACGTGGTGGTATTCTGCCTGAACATGATGATTAAGAAAATCGAAAAATACTTTAATTAATCGGGAGTTATAAATTCTGAATTATGAATTGGCTGCACCTGCGCCCCGTCCCATAATTCAAAATTAACGACTTAAAATCCAAACAAGCGTGATTAACTTTAAGACAATTATACGGATTATCGGTATTCTGCTACTGCTGGAGACAGTCATGTTGCTGGCATGTTCGGCAATATCGTACTACTATAATGACGAAGCCCTCCTCGATTTCTGGAAATCGGCAGGTATCACAGCAGGAGTGGGCCTGCTCATGGCTATCGCCGGGAAAGGCGGTGAGAAACAACTTACCCGCCGCGACGGTTACGTCCTGGTCAGCTTTGCCTGGGTGGCTTTTTCTCTTTTCGGTATGTTGCCTTTCTACATCAGCGGATATGTCCCTGACATCACGAATGCTTTCTTTGAAACCATGTCCGGTTTTACTAGTACGGGAGCCACCGTGCTGGATAATATAGAATCGCTTCCTCACGGATTGCTGTTCTGGCGCGGTATGACACAATGGATAGGCGGTTTAGGAATTATCATGTTTACGATTGCCGTATTACCCATCTTCGGGGTCAGCGGCCTGCAGGTGTTTGCCGCCGAAGCCAGCGGTCCCACGCACGACAAGGTGCATCCGCGCATCGGCATCACAGCCAAATGGATATGGAGCATCTATGCCGGACTCACTCTCATACTTGTAGTCTTGTTAATGCTGGGCGGCATGAACTGGTTCGACAGCGTATGCCATGCCTTTGCTACTACGGGCACGGGTGGTTTCTCCACCAAGCAGGCAAGTGTGGCCTATTACAATTCTCCTTATATAGAATATGTAATCTCCATTTTCATGTTTATTTCCGGCATCAACTTTACGCTATTGCTGTTCTTTGTCAACCGGAAATTCAAAAAGGTAATTGACAATGCCGAGCTGAAATGGTATTTCTGGTCGGTAGCAGGCTTTACCGGTGTGATAGCCGTAGTGCTCTATTATACCGGTTCAATGGATGCGGAAGAGGCTTTCCGCAAATCATTGTTCCAGGTCATATCGCTACACACCTCCACCGGCTTTGCCACAGACGACTATATGTTATGGACACCTGTGCTTTGGGGGCTTCTTACCATTGTCATGGTGATGGGAGCTTGTGCCGGCAGCACTTCCGGCGGTCTGAAATGTATCCGTATGGTCATTCTGGCCAAAGTATCCCGCAATGAATGCAAGCACCTCCTCCATCCCAACGCAGTGTTGCCGGTGCGTATAAACAAACAAGTAATCCCCCCTTCCATCGTATCCACCGTGTTGGCATTTTTCTTTTTATATTTTATCATTATCATCATCAGCATACTGATAATGATGGGGATGGGGATAGGTGCCGAAGAGTCCATCGGCTGCGTTGTATCCAGCATTGGCAATATGGGCCCCGGATTGGGTGACACCGGTCCGGCATATTCATGGAATGCCCTGCCCGATGCCGCCAAATGGTTACTGTCATTCCTCATGTTATTGGGACGTCTGGAATTGTTCACCGTCTTACTTTTGTTCACCCCGGAATTCTGGAAACGGAATTGATTTAGGATAAAAAGTGTAAAAATAGTCTTATTTTGTTATGCAGAGATAGCAAAATGAGAGATACTTGTTATATCTTTGCGCCCTGAAACAGATAGGGAGGTATGAAACAGTGCATAAAATATTGTATGATAGCCATACTCGCGGTTTTATTACACAACGGTGCAATAGAGGCTGCGGATTTTTTGTGCGCTCCGGCCGGTTGCAAAGCAGAGAGTTGCATTTTGACGCAGGCGCCTACCGCCCAACAGGTCATTCATAATTATTACAGACATACATCATCCGCCGCTTCTTGCCTGGAACATGTGGAAAGCCAGCAGGTTCCAAACAACAAAAGCTCCCTGTTGCGCACTGACATTATCCGTATGCAGCAACTGCTGCGTGCGCAAAGCTATGACCGTATGCCGAATGTACACTGTCTTACCGTGCCCGGTCCGCATTATTACATAATCGGGTTAAGAAAGATTATCATTTAAAAAAAGGGTAAAGCATTATCACCTTGTCGCCTTATCGCTTTATCCTTGTTTTAGTGCAGTATATCTATATTTTATATATCTAAAATCTTATCGGATTTATGAACTTTACTTTGTTGGTAGCCGTCTTGCTGACGGCAATTGCTTTCGTGGGTATCGTCATCGCATTGTCCAATGCGATAGCCCCCCGTTCGTACAATGTGCAGAAAATGGAGCCGTACGAATGTGGTATTCCCACCCGCGGTAAATCATGGATGCAGTTTCGGGTAGGTTACTACTTGTTTGCCATCCTGTTTCTGATGTTTGAAGTGGAGACGGTGTTCCTGTTTCCGTGGGCAGTCATAGCACGCGAGCTGGGAGCTGCCGGACTTTTCAGTATTTTATTTTTCCTTATTATATTGGTTCTGGGCCTTGCATATGCCTGGAGGAAAGGAGCGTTGGAATGGAAGTAACAAAGAAACCCAAAATAAAATCCATCCCTTATGAGGAGTTTACAGACAACGAAACGTTGGAGAAATTGGTTCGGGAACTTAATGCCGGCGGCGCTAATGTGGCTATCGGCGTTCTGGACGATTTCATCGATTGGGGACGCAGCAATTCGCTGTGGCCGCTTACGTTTGCAACCAGCTGTTGCGGTATCGAATTCATGGCCCTCGGTGCAGCCCGCTACGATATGGCGCGCTTCGGGTTTGAGGTAGCCCGTGCCAGTCCGCGCCAGGCAGATATGATTATGGTGTGCGGAACAATCACGAACAAGATGGCTCCGGTGCTGAAACGCTTGTACGACCAGATGGCAGACCCTAAGTATGTGATAGCCGTAGGCGGTTGCGCTGTCAGCGGCGGCCCGTTCAAGAAGTCCTACCACGTTGTGAACGGAGTAGACAAGATTTTGCCGGTGGACGTATATATCCCCGGATGCCCTCCCCGCCCCGAAGCATTCTACTACGGAATGATGCAGTTGCAGCGTAAAGTAAAAATAGAGAAATACTTTGGCGGTGTAAACCAAAAAGAAGAAAGACCGGAAGAATGAATATGAATATGAGTATGGAAATAAGATATATAGAACCCGCAGCCTTGCATGACGAAATGCTGCGCCTGCGGCAGGAAGAACAAATGGACTTTCTGGAATGCCTCACCGGTATGGACTGGGGCGAACCGGATGCCGCCAAAGACACTCCCGACACTCCGCGCGGACTTGGCGTGGTGTATCAGTTGGAATCCACCGTCACCGGCAAGCGGACTGCCATCCGCACCGCCACACTCGACCGCGAGCATCCCGAACTTCCCTCTGTATGCGACATCTGGAAAGCGGCAGACTTTCTGGAGCGTGAAGTGTTCGACTTCTACGGCGTGGTATTCGTAGGGCATCCCGACATGCGCCGCCTCTACCTGCGCAACGACTGGGTAGGGCATCCGATGCGTAAAGACGACGACCCGGAAGCACAGAACCCGCTGCGCATGGACAATGAGGAAACGATTGATACCACCACCGAACTGGAACTGAACCCGGACGGAACGGTAAAGAACAAGGAAACGCAACTCTTCGGCGATGACGAATATGTGGTGAACATCGGTCCCCAACACCCCGCAACCCACGGCGTAATGCGTTTCCGCGTATCGCTGGAAGGTGAAATCATCAAAAAAATCGATGCCAACTGCGGATATATCCACCGGGGTATCGAAAAGATGTGCGAAAGTCTTACATACCCGCAGACACTGGCGCTGACCGACCGTCTGGACTACCTGGGCGCTCACCAGAACCGCCATGCCTTGTGTATGTGTATCGAAAAAGCCATGGGCATAGAGGTAAGCGAACGTGTGCAGTACATCCGTACCATCATGGACGAGTTGCAGCGCATCGACTCGCACCTGCTTTTCTACTCCTGCCTGGCAATGGACCTCGGCGCACTGACCGCCTTCTTCTACGGCTTCCGCGACCGTGAAAAGATTCTCGACATCTTCGAAGGAACCTGCGGCGGACGCCTCATCATGAACTACAACACGATTGGCGGCGTGCAAGCCGACATCGCCCCCGACTTCCAGAAGAAAGTCAAAGAGTTCATCCCATACCTGCGCGGCATCCTGCACGAATACCACGACGTGTTTACAGGAAACATCATTGCGCAGCAGCGTCTGAAAGGCGTAGGCGTACTCTCCCGTGAAGATGCCATAGCGTTCGGAGCCACCGGCGGTACGGGCCGTGCCAGCGGTTGGGCGTGCGACGTACGCAAGCGCATGCCTTACGGGGTGTATGACAAGGTGGACTTCAAAGAGATTGTCCGTACCGAGGGCGACTCCTGGGCACGCTACCTCATCCGTATGGACGAAATCATGGAGAGCCTGAAAATCATCGAACAGCTGATAGACAATATCCCCGAAGGTGCATACCAGGAGAAGATGAAACCGATTATCCGCGTACCGGAAGGTACTTACTACGCTGCCGTAGAAGGCAGCCGCGGCGAGTTCGGCGTATTCCTTGAGAGCCACGGCGACAAGACACCCTACCGCCTGCACTTCCGCAGCACGGGGCTTCCGCTGGTATCTACCGTAGATACGATTTGCCGCGGTGCAAAGATTGCCGACCTTATCGCTATCGGCGGTACATTGGACTATGTAGTACCCGATATCGACCGATAACGGTAAAAAGCAAAAAGAACGTCAATAACAGACAGCAGACATACATCAAATCGTAAATCGTAAAACCGTAAATAAACAGATGTTTGACTTTAGTATAGTAACCAATTGGATTCACCAGATGCTGACCTCCCTCATGCCGGAAGGTCTGGCGGTGTTTCTTGAATGTGTAGTGATAGGCGTATGCATCATCCTGATGTATGCAGTGCTTGCCATTATCCTGATTTACATGGAGCGCAAGATATGCGCCTTTTTCCAATGCCGCCTCGGTCCGATGCGTGTAGGAAAATGGGGATTGCTCCAAGTGCCGTGCGACGTTATCAAGATGTTGACCAAGGAAATCATCGACCTGAAGTTCTCCGACCGATTCCTCTACAACCTGGCGCCGTTCATGGTCATCATAGCCTCGTTCCTCACCTTCGCCTGCCTGCCTGTCAGCAAAGGCCTGGAAGTGCTGGACTTCAACGTAGGCGTGTTCTTCCTGCTTGCCGCTTCGAGCATCGGCGTGGTAGGTATCCTGCTTGCCGGCTGGAGTTCCAACAATAAGTTCTCGCTTATCGGAGCCATGCGAAGCGGTGCGCAAATCATCAGTTACGAACTCTCGTGCGGACTGAGCATCCTGACGATGGTAGTCCTGATGGGTACGATGCAGTTCTCCGAAATCGTAGCCGGACAAGCCGACGGCTGGTTCATCTTCAAAGGACATATCCCGGCTCTGATAGCTTTCATCATCTACCTGATTGCCGGCAATGCGGAAACCAACCGCGGCCCGTTCGACTTGCCCGAGGCCGAAAGCGAGCTGACGGCAGGCTATCATACAGAATACTCCGGTATGGGCTTCGGCTTCTTCTACCTGGCAGAGTACCTGAACCTGTTCATCGTAGCGAGTGTGGCGGCCACGATATTCTTAGGCGGCTGGATGCCGTTGCACATCGTGGGCCTGGACGGCTTCAACGCTGTAATGGACTACATTCCGGGCTTTGTATGGTTCTTCGGCAAGGCATTCTTCGTGGTGTTCCTGCTGATGTGGATTAAATGGACATTCCCGCGTCTGCGTATCGACCAGATTCTGAACCTCGAATGGAAATATCTGGTTCCCATCAGCATGGTGAACCTGATTCTAATGGTATTAATCGTAGTATTTGAATTGCATTTCTAAGCCGGCACAGCACCGGAGCAATATTTCCTTTCGGGCAACACTAAATAATAATTACAACAATGAAAGAAAAAGAACATAATTCTTACATAGGCAACCTCATACACGGTATCACTTCCCTGCTGACGGGCATGAAAACCACCATGACCGTTTTCTGGCGGAAGAAGACTACCGAACAGTATCCGGAAAACCGGAAGACGCTGAAACTCTCCGAACGTTTCCGCGGCACGCTGACAATGCCCCACAACGAGAAGAACGAACACCATTGCGTGGCCTGCGGCTTGTGCCAGACGGCTTGCCCCAACGACACCATCAAGGTGACGAGCCAGACGATAGAAACGGAAGACGGCAAGAAAAAGAAGATATTGGCGAAGTACGAATACGACCTCGGTTCGTGCATATTCTGCCAGCTTTGCGTCAATGCCTGCCCGCACGATGCCATTACGTTCGACCAGAACTTCGAGCATGCCGTATTCGACCGCAGCAAACTGGTACTGACGCTGAACCATCCGGGCAGTCACGTAGAAGAGAAGAAGAAACCCGCCGCTCCCCAGCCTGAAGCAGCGAAGTAATCAGTCATTCATAATTAGTAATCAATAACATGGAATTTAATCTTGAAACAATAGTATTTTACTTCCTTGCGGCCTTCATCAGCGTATTCTCCATACTGACGGTAACCACCAGACGCATGGTACGTTCGGCCACATACCTGCTGTTCGTGCTTTTCGGCACGGCAGGCATCTACTTCCTGCTGGGATATACGTTCCTCGGTTCGGTACAGATTATGGTCTATGCGGGCGGTATCGTCGTGCTCTATGTCTTCTCCATTCTGCTCACCAGCGGCGAAGGCGACATGGCGGCCAAGCTGAAACGCAGCAAGTTCCTTGCCGGACTGGGCACTACCGTGGCAGGAGCCGTCATCGTACTGTTCATAACCCTGAAACATAAGTTCATCGCCACCACAGACATCGAACCGCTCGAAGTCAACATCAAGACCATCGGCCACCACATGCTGAGCGGCGACAAATACGGTTACCTATTGCCCTTCGAGGCCGTCAGCATCCTGCTGCTGGCATGTATCGTAGGCGGATTGTTAATAGCACGTAAAAGATAAGATTTATGATACACATGGAATATTACCTGATAGTCTCGGCTATCATGTTCTTCGCCGGCATCTACGGGTTCTTTACCCGCCGCAATACGTTGGCGATACTGATTTCAATTGAGTTGATACTGAATGCTACGGACATCAACTTCGCGGTATTCAACCGTTTCCTGTTTCCCGGCGGACTGGAAGGTTACTTCTTCTCCCTGTTCTCCATTGCCATCTCGGCAGCCGAAACGGCCGTGGCCATTGCCATCATGATTAACATCTATCGCAATATCCGCAGCATACAGGTGAACAAGCTGGACGAACTCAAATGGTAGATGCCTGTGCAGGCATCCTGCATAAGCCTGTGCAGATGTCCTGCATAGCACTGTGCAGACACCCTGCATAGAGTTGTGCAGACCGCCTGCATAATGAGCCATTCAATAAAAACAAAAAGAGAGACTGAGCAGCATTTCTCAATTCTCCATTTTCAATTCTCAATTCAATAATTATGGAATATACGATTCTAATCCTTCTCCTTCCTTTGCTCTCGTTCCTTGTGTTGGGACTGGGCGGCAAATGGATGTCGCACCGCACTGCCGGACTCATCGGCACGGCTGTGCTGGGTGCAGTGGCGGTACTCTCCTACCTCACCGCAATACACTATTTCACCGCCCCGCGGCTGGCAGACGGCACATTTGCCACACTGATGCCTTACAACTGCACATGGCTGCCGTTTACGCCGACACTCAGCATTGACCTGGGCATCCTGCTCGACCCCATATCGGTGATGATGCTGATTGTCATAAGTACCGTATCGTTCATGGTACACCTCTACTCTTTCGGCTATATGAAAGGCGAACGCGGCTTCCAACGCTACTACGCTTTCCTCTCGCTGTTTACGATGTCCATGCTCGGACTGGTGGTGGCAACCAATATCTTCCAGATGTATCTGTTCTGGGAGCTGGTGGGTGTGTCTTCCTACCTGCTGATAGGCTTCTATTACACGAAACCCGCAGCAATCGCCGCCAGCAAGAAAGCGTTTATCGTGACCCGCTTTGCCGACCTGGGCTTCCTTATCGGTATCCTGGTTTACGGTTACTATGCCGGAACCTACACCTTCCAACCCAATGAAATGGCCTTGCTGAAAGGCGGCGCTGCCATGATTCCGCTGGCGCTGGGACTGATGTTCATCGGCGGAGCCGGCAAGAGCGCCATGTTCCCGCTGCACATCTGGCTGCCCGATGCCATGGAAGGTCCTACTCCGGTGAGCGCACTGATTCATGCCGCTACGATGGTGGTGGCAGGCGTATACCTGGTGGCACGCATGTTCCCGCTGTTCATCGACTATGCACCCCACGTGCTGCACCTCGTGGCCTATGTAGGCGCATTCACCGCATTCTATGCCGCCAGCGTGGCTTGTGTGCAGAGTGACATCAAGCGTGTACTCGCCTTCTCCACCATCTCGCAGATAGGCTTTATGATGGTAGCGCTCGGCGTATGTACATCCACAGACCCGCACGAAGGCGGACTGGGTTATATGGCAGGCATGTTCCACTTGTTTACGCACGCCATGTTCAAGGCGTTGCTGTTCCTCGGTGCAGGAAGCATTATCCATGCGGTGCACAGCAACGAGATGTCCGCCATGGGCGGCCTGCGCAAATACATGCCGGTTACGCACATCACCTTCCTGATAGCCTGCCTTGCCATTGCCGGCATTCCCCCGTTCTCCGGGTTCTTCTCCAAGGACGAGATACTGACGGCCTGCTTCCGGTTCAGCCCCGTTATGGGTTGGATTATGACGGTGATTGCCGCCATGACCGCATTCTATATGTTCAGACTGTATTACGGCATTTTCTGGGGCAGTTCGGAGCCGGGGCAGAAGTCGGCAAGCGATGAAAGCCACAGCCATCAGCACACGCCTCACGAGTCGCCCCTTGCCATGACCGTTCCCCTGATGTTCCTTGCCGCAGTTACGATAGTTGCCGGATTCATTCCTTTCGGCCACTTCGTCAGCTCCAACGGCGAAGCCTATACCATCCACCTCGACTGGGGCGTGGCAGGAACAAGCATTGCCATTGCGGTTATCTCCATAGCCGTGGCCACTTTTATGTATAAAGGCGAAAAGCAGCCGGTTGCCGATGCGCTTGCCCGCCGCTTCAACGGCTTGTGGACGGCAGCCTATCACCGCTTCTACATCGATGAGGTCTACCAGTTCATCACCCACCGCATCATCTTCGGCTGCATCAGCCGCCCCATTGCCTGGTGGGACCGTCATGTGGTGGACGGCTTCTTCGATTTCCTTGCCTGGGGCGCCAATGCCACCAGCGACGAGATACGCGGCCTGCAAAGCGGACGCATCCAGCAATACACCTTCGTATTCCTGCTGGGTACGCTTGCACTGATACTGCTGCTGTTGCTGTAAACGAGAAACGGAAATTGATAGTGATGTATCAACCATATAGAACAATAACAATTAATACCATATTATAAAGATGAATTTCTTATCCATATTCGTACTTATCCCCTTGCTGATGCTGTTGGGCCTCTGGCTCAGCCGTAATATCGCACAGATACGTGCGGTGATGGTAGCCGGCGCTTCGGCATTGCTCGTTGCAGCCGTCGGACTGACCGTCGTCTACCTGCAAGCCCGTCACGGCGGCGCTACGGATGAAATGCTGTTCCGTGCCGATGTAGCCTGGTATCCCGCCCTCAACATCCACTATTCCGTAGGGGTGGACGGCATCTCGGTAGCCATGCTGCTGCTCTCGGCCATTATCGTGTTTACGGGTACATTCGCTTCCTGGCGTCTGCAACCGCTGACCAAAGAATATTTCCTGTGGTTCACCCTGCTGTCGATGGGTGTGTTCGGTTTCTTTATCTCTACCGACCTGTTCACCATGTTCATGTTCTACGAGGTAGCGCTCATCCCGATGTACCTGCTGATTGGCGTATGGGGTTCGGGACGCAAGGAATACGCTGCCATGAAACTGACGCTGATGCTGATGGGCGGTTCCGCTTTCCTGCTTATCGGTATCCTCGGTATCTACTTCGGTAGCGGCGCCACCACCATGAACCTGCTGGAGATAGCCCAACTGCACAATATCCCCGTAGAGCAACAACGCATCTGGTTCCCGCTTACCTTCCTCGGTTTCGGCGTGCTGGGCGCTCTGTTCCCGTTCCATACCTGGAGCCCCGACGGTCACGCATCCGCACCTACCGCCGTCAGCATGCTGCATGCAGGCGTACTGATGAAGCTGGGCGGCTACGGCTGTTTCCGCATCGCTATGTACCTGATGCCCGAAGCCGCACAGGAGCTCGGCTGGATATTCCTCGTACTGACGGGTATCTCCGTGGTGTACGGCGCATTCTCCGCTTGCGTGCAGACCGACCTGAAGTACATCAATGCCTACTCTTCCGTATCGCACTGCGGACTGGTGCTTTTCGCCATCCTGATGATGAACCGGACGGCCTGTACGGGTGCCGTGCTGCAAATGCTTTCCCACGGATTGATGACCGCCCTGTTCTTCGCCCTTATCGGTATGATATACGGACGGACGCACACACGCGACGTACGCGAGCTTAGCGGACTGATGAAGATTATGCCTTTCCTGGCCGTATCCTATGTCATCGCCGGTCTGGCCAACCTCGGTTTGCCGGGACTCAGCGGTTTCATTGCCGAAATGACAATCTTCAACGGCGCTTTCCAGCATCCCGATACCTTCCACCGCGCATGGACCGTCATCGCTTGTACGAGTATCGTGATTACCGCAGTCTACATCCTGCGCCTTGTCGGTAAAATCCTCTACGGAACCTGTACCAACAAGCACCACCTGACATTGACCGATGCCACCTGGGACGAACGTACCGCCGTAATCATCCTCATTGCCTGCGTAGCCGGACTGGGTCTTGCTCCGCTGTGGATAAGCAACATGATTGGAGACAGCGTGCTGCCGGTAGTCAACCTATTAGCCACTCACTAAACACTAATCACTAATCACCAAATAACATGGATTACTCCCAATTTCTATTAATGAAAGAAGAGCTGTCGCTGATAGCGGTTATCGTTATCCTCTTCATAGCCGACCTCTTCATGAGTCCGGATGCGCACAAGCATGACGGCAAGCCGATGTTGAACACCATGCTGCCCGTTGCCCTGCTCATCGTCCATACGCTTATAACCATCGTTCCCGGTCCGGCAGCCGACGCTTTCGGCGGGATGTACCATAACCAGCCGATACAGAGTATCGTCAAATCCATTCTCAGCGTAGGTACGCTCATCGTGTTCCTTATGGCGCACGAGTGGATGCGCCGCCCCGATGCGGCAATCAAGCAGGGCGAGTTCTATGTACTGACACTCTCCACGCTGCTGGGTATGTACTTCATGATTTCCGCCGGGCACTTCCTGATGTTCTTCATCGGACTGGAAACGGCCAGCATCCCTATGGCTGCGCTGGTGGCTTTCGACAAGTACCGCCACCACTCTGCCGAAGCAGGCGCCAAGTACATCCTTACCGCACTCTTCTCCAGCGGGCTGCTGCTTTACGGCCTTTCGCTGATATACGGTACGGTAGGCACACTCTACTTTGCCGATATCCCGGCACATCTGGACGGAAGCCCGTTGCAGATTATGGCATTCGTATTCTTCTTCTCCGGCATGGGATTCAAGATTTCGCTGGTGCCTTTCCACCTGTGGACGGCCGACGTATACGAAGGCGCTCCGAGTACGGTAACCGCTTACCTGAGTGTCATCTCCAAAGGTGCGGCGGCATTCGTGCTGATGACCATCCTCTATAAGGTATTCGCACCGATGGCGGCGCAATGGCAGGAAGTGCTCTACTGGGTTATCATCGCCTCTATTACGCTCGCCAACCTCTTTGCGCTGCGTCAGGAGAACCTGAAACGGTTGATGGCGTTCTCCAGTATCTCGCAAGCCGGTTACATCATGCTGGGTGTTATCAGCGGAACGTCGCTGGGTATGACGTCGCTGGTGTACTACGTACTGATTTACCTGTTTGCCAACCTCGCCGTCTTTACCGTTATCACGATTGTAGCATTGCGCGCCGATAAGTTTACACTGGAAGATTACAACGGATTGTACACCACCAACCCTAAGCTGGCTTTCCTTATGACGCTGGCACTGTTCTCGCTGGCAGGTATTCCGCCGTTCGCAGGCTTCTTCTCGAAGTTCTTCATCTTTGCGGCGGCATTCGAAAGCGGTTTTCATCTGCTGGTGTTCATTGCGTTAATCAATACGATTCTGTCGCTTTACTACTATCTGAAGATTGTAAAGGCAATGTATATCAACAAGAGCGATGAGCCTATCGCCGCTTTCCGTAGCGATAACTACACGCGTGCCGGCCTTGCCATCTGTACGCTGGGCATCGTGGCGCTGAGTATTGCCAGCGTGGTATACCAGTCCATCGACAAGTTCTCGTTCGGTATGTAACGGTCGAGATTCCGTAAAATAACTTTTACCACATCCCCCCTTCACCCTTTCGCACACTCCTGTTTATGGGAGACGGAGGGTGAAGGGGGGAAATCATTTCATTATCTGGTTCCGGTACTGCGTCGGTGTCAGTCCCGTCAGTTGCTTGAAGGTGCGGTTGAAGTGCGGAATAGAGTCGAACCCGCACTCAACAGCTATCTGCGAAACCTCCATATCGCCGATGGTCAGCAGTTTGCAGGCATAACCAATGCGCATGTCCGCCACATATTGCAGGAAAGTCTTTTCCGTGGCGTCCTTGAAGAAACGGCAAAAGGCGCTGTTGTTCATATTCGCCATTTCGGCTATCTCGTCGAGCTTGAGGGAACGGGTGTAGTTGCTGTTGATAAAGGAGATGATTTTATCGATACGCTTGTTTCCCGCTGTGGGAAACTTCTCATAGTAGCAAGGGCTTGCCAGCATCCTTCTTGGGACGGATACCGCCAATGCCTGCAATAAATCCAGCAAACCGGTTATCTGTCCGAATCCTTTCAGTTCGGGAAAAGCGGATACCATGTCGCGTACCGGACCGGCATCGGCCGTGTGAAAGACAACACCCCGTCTGGCCTCTTTCAGCAACACCCGTATCTGGTGAAACTGCGGATAATGGTCGAACGAGTATTGCATGAAGTTCTCCTCAAACTGAATGATAGTTCCTTGCACCCGCAACCGGGGGTTATCGCCGTGATAAGCATCGTCACTCCGCATATAATGAGGCAGGCTGGGACCGAACAATACCACATCTCCTTCCGAAAAACGCTCTATGCAATCACCCACAAAGCAACGGCCGCAGCTTTTCTTTACATAGATTATTTCGTACTGGCTGTGGAAATGCCAGGGGTAAGTGAAGCGGTCGTAGTCGTAATAGCGCGCCTTTATCGGGTTGGACTCCGATATCTGGAGCTGTTCGTTTATTATCTGTCTCATAACACTGCCTGATGTTGATACGGCATCTCCCGGTTTGCCGAGCCGCATCCTATCCTTACACAAAGATAGCGAATAATAACAATAACTCTGCGGGAAAAAAAGAAAATACAAAGGGAAACGGAAAGAATACCCCGGTTGGTACGGAACATACCAACCGGTGGCAGGAGACGTACCGAAGCGTGGTATGAACTGTACCAAAGCGTGGTACGAGCTGTACCAAACTGTGGTAGGAGCCGTACCAAAGTGCGGTACAAGGCGTACCAACCGTTGGTATTTCCCGTACCAAACGCAGGTATTATATTGGTACTTATATACTATTGATTTAAAGCCGTTTACTTCGTAGCAAAGGTTACTATCCCATTATTCTTTCAATACACGCAAATATCTGCAAACATCCTGCAAATATCCGTTTATATACAAACTGTTTTAGTGCCTACATTTGCAGTAAATAATCATTTTAAATCATTAATACAAAAAGAAGTATGGAAAAGACTTGGAGATGGTTCGGTAAGAAAGACAAAATAACGCTCGGTATGCTTCGGCAAATCGGTGTGGAAGGGATAGTTACCGCCTTGCACGATGTGCCCAACGGCGAAATCTGGACAGAAGAAGCCATCAACGATTTAAAGACATATATCGAGTCCTATGGCTTGCGCTGGTCGGTTGTGGAGAGCCTGCCCGTATGCGAGGCCATTAAATATGCCGGACCGGAACGCGAACAACTGATAGAGAACTACAAAATCAGTCTTGCCAATCTGGGCAAATGCGGCGTAAAGACCGTATGCTATAACTTCATGCCCGTTATCGACTGGATACGCACGGATTTGCAACACCCCTGGGCAGACGGAACCTCATCGCTCTACTTCGACCGGGTGCGCTTTGCCTATTTCGACCTGCGCATTCTGCAACGTGAGGGAGCCGAAAAGGATTACTCCGCCGAAGAGCTGGCTAAAGTGGCCGAACTGGACAAGACCATCACCGAAGCCGAAAAAGACAGCCTTGTCGATGCGATTATCGTAAAGACGCAAGGATTCGTAAACGGCAACATCAAGGAAGGCGACAAGAATCCGGTGAATATATTCAGGAATCTGCTTGCCTTGTACAAAGGTATCGACCGCGATGCGCTCCGCGAGAACATGCGGTATTTCCTTGCCGCCATCATGCCGGTGTGCGAGGAGTACGGCGTAAATATGTGCGTACACCCCGACGACCCGCCTTTTCAGGTACTGGGCTTGCCGCGTATCGTAACCAACGAAGAGGACATCGCCTGGTTCCTGAATGCAGTGGATAATCCACACAACGGACTGACGTTCTGTGCCGGCTCGCTCAGCGCAGGAGAGCATAACGACACCCGCGAACTCGCCAGGAAGTTTGCATCACGCACCCACTTTGTGCATCTGCGCAGCACCGCAGCCATGCCGGGCGGCAACTTCATAGAAAGCTCCCACCTGACGGGACGCGGTCACCTCATCGACCTTATCCGCATCTTCGAGCAAGAAAACCCGAATCTGCCCATGCGTGTAGACCACGGACGGATGATGCTGGGCGATGAGGACAAGGGATATAATCCCGGCTATTCATTCCACGGCCGTATGCTGGCGCTGGCACAGGTGGAAGGCATGATGGCAGTGGTACAAGACGAAATGAAACAGAAGGAAACACAAGCATAAAATATAGATACGTGAAGCAGAAGACAATAAAGTATGAGGGGGGATACGCTTCATGCTTTATGCACGTGCTTCCCCGTATAAAAAAAGAAAAGAAAGAAAAAAGGAGACAAAGATTATGAACGAACAATTCAGTATTGCAGGTAAAGTAGCGGTTATCACCGGTGCAGGTGGTGTATTGGGTGGCAGCATTGCCAAGTGTTTTATGCAACAAGGCGCTAAAGTCGTAGCGGTAGACATCCGTCAGGAACAACTGGACAAACGTGTAGAGGAACTGAAAACCTATGGTGAAGATGTAATCGGTATCGTCGGTAACGTGCTGGACATCGCCAGTCTTGAGAAACTTGCCGATGACATCGTTGCCAAGTGGGGACGTATCGACATTCTGCTCAACATTGCCGGTGGAAATATGCCGGGCGCAACTCTGGCTCCCGACCAGCACTTCTACGACATGGACATCTCCTGCTGGGAGAAAGTGACCAATCTGAACATGAACGGAACCGTTTACCCGTCTTTAGTGTTCAGCAAAGTGATGGCTAAGCAAGGTAAGGGCTGCATCGTCAACGTATCTTCCATGGCAGCTTACAGCGCCATCACCCGCGTTCCGGGCTATTCGGCAGCCAAGACAGCCGTTGCCAACTTCACCCAATGGCTGGCAAGCGAACTGGCACTGAAATACGGAGACGGTATCCGCGTCAATGCCATCGCACCGGGCTTCTTCATCGGCGACCAGAACCGCGCCGTGCTCATCAACCCCGACGGCTCACTGACCGACCGCAGCAAGAAAGTATTGGCCAAAACCCCGATGAAACGCTTCGGCGACATCAACGAATTGAACGGTGCTGTACAGTTCCTGTGCAGCGATGCCGCCAGCTTCGTTACAGGTGCATTGCTTCCTATTGACGGCGGTTTCAGCGCATTCAGCGGAGTATAACCAATGTAAAGATAATATGAAGCCCAAAAGTGATAAAAGTTTTTGGGCTTCATATTATCTTCATATTGAAATACTCATGCAACTTACCCTTACCCAAACATCAGCAAAAGGGGAAAAATACTTCTTATCAAGCAACAGGTAATGTAAACCAAAAGCAAGCCCCTTTACCCGATTCACTTTCCACACCGATAGTACCGCCCAGTTGTTCAACGATGCTCTTGCTGATAGACAATCCCAATCCTGTGCCATGTACAAAAGAGTTCAGTTTGACAAAACGGTCAAATATCTCAGCCTGCTTTTCCTGTATAATGCCGATGCCAGTATCAGCAACATAAAAGCGCAGCAAGTTGGTTTCTGCCTGCCCATAACCTAAACGTATGCTACCGGTCGAAGTAAATTTTATCGCATTATTCATGAAATTTGCTATCACTTGATTTAAACGATTACGATCGCTCACTATGATACACTCCGGCAAGCGATGATCAAAGACAACCTCTACTCCCGGTTTGGCTTTGAGTTTCATCGTACGCACCATATCCTCACACAGTTGGTTCACATCCAATTCCTGTTTTACGAAATCAAAGGTTCCGGCTTCTATTTTTGACAAATCCAGAATATCGGATATCAATTGCAACAGCAACTCATTATTTTCTTCCACAATCGCCATATACTGCTCCCGTTCTTCCGGATTCTCTCCCTGCACCAACAAACTGGAAAAACCTACAATTGCATTCAGCGGAGTACGTATCTCATGACTCATATTGGCAAGAAAAGCACTCTTCAGACGGTCTGCCGTTTCGGCTTTCTCTTTAGCATCAATCAGTTTGGCTTCGGTTTCTTTCAATTCCGTAATATCATAGTTTACACTGATAAGCTCTATTACACCGTTCTCCGGTTGATATTGATTGACTACCACATTGGTGCGCACCCAATTCCATTGGGCTTCCGTTCCCGGATGCAAAATACGTATCTCTCCCTTGAAGTCTCTTACTTCTCCAAGCCGTGCCTTATAAAGAAAATCCAAAATCCGCTTTCTGTCATCCGGGTGCATTTTACTATATACACCTATAATATCCGACAAAGGCGTATTTTCATCTTCTCCCATATTCTTATACCACTGCTTAATGGCATAGCCTTTCCTATCCAGCAAGTTCGACTTTGCATAACCTACTTTTGCATAATCAGAAATCAACAGGAAGAAGTTCTCAAAATCACAAATACGGTTCAAAGCATCCATACGCTCGGTATTATCGATATTGATAAAGGCATATCCGGTAAAGTTACCCTTACTATCATATAACTTGCTGATTTTGGTATATAGGTTTATCTTATTGCGCTTACCGGAAGGATAATATCCCTCTACATTTTCAAATTCATAATCCAATCTGAAATCTACAATATCCCGGTCACGTATCTGCTCTATCAACTGAGGTGACAAGTTAGGATTCTCAAACAGGTTGATACCTATCACATCCGCCTTATCGCGGATACCGAATATTTCTATATTCTTGTTATTGACATCTACCAGAAAGCCGTCAGTATCATAAATCTCCACCCCAGCCGGTATATTGGCAAAAATGTTTCTAAAGAGTTTCTCACTACGGTCCAAAGCCTGACGTTCCCGTATTGCCTCATCCTGCGTTTTACGCAGTTCAACGCAGATACTGATGATATTGGCCAACGATCCCAACCATTGGTAGTCTTCATTGCTCCACAAAATAGTACGGTCTACCAAATCTACTCCCATAAAACCTTTCACCGTATCATTCGCCACCAATGGAACAGCCATTAAAGCTTTGATACCCTGCTGCTCCAATAACCGGAATTCGCCTTCTTCCATTTCGGGCAACTTATACAATGACTCGAACAATATAGGTTTCTGCGACAAAACTTGAGTAGTCCACCACGGCATGAAAGTAACCGGTATATTCCGGAATGCTTCTACCGCCGGTAACACCCCTTCGGCAACAACTTCATAAGTGCAAGTCTGAAAAGTATAATCTTTTTCATACTCAAAAATATACGCACGTCCGGCATGGAAAAAGTCCAAAATATCTTTCAGAATTTCGTAGATGCCGGAAGCTACAGACTCGTCTTTAAGAAAATGAGACAAGGAATGGGAAATAGAGTTCTGGCGATACAGCAAATTATTGATATGATACATGCGGTCCTTATCCTCTTTGTTTACCGGTTCCGTTACCCGTTGCAGGATTCCGAAAGCTTTCAGATGCCCATCGGGTGCAAGCTCTCTATACCCCATGCGGGAATGTACCCAGACAACTCCGGTTGCCGTATGGATAGGAAAGGTCTGTTCGTATACCTCCACTTCCTTTATGGAAAGGAACTCTCTGGTGATGCGTCCCCGATAATCCTCACGAATCATCCGGCCGAAATCCTGAAAAGAGAGGCTGTCCCCCTTCATCCCCAACAAATCGCATACATATTCGGAACATAAATACTGCTCAGCAGAAAAGTCGGCTTCCCACCAACCAATGCGCCCAAGCAAAGACAAACGCCGAAAGCGTTCGTTATCATTGTGAGGGGGAACATCCATAATTTGTTTGTCTGTTTGTTTATTGATAATGGGACAAATATAGCCATAAAACTCAAACAAACAAGTATTTAATATTATTATTTATATTATACCGCATGATAAAATCGTACGGATTACGTAACAGCTCCTTCATACAAACGAAAACAGAATGTATAATGTATGTACCACTCTTGAAACACGTTCGGCGCATCTTTGCAGCGGATTAAGAAACGCATAAAAGAGATGAGTACGAAATTAGATTTAGGAAAGATATTCTTCCTTATTTTATTCCTTACGCTTTCTGTCATGACAGTCATGGCAGGTACTATCAAAGGTTCCATCACCGACAAACAGACCCGGGAACCGCTGACCGGAGCTACCGTACAGATAGTAGGAACCACGCAAGGCGCCATCGCCGATATGGACGGCAACTACTCCCTGAATGTAACAAACGGCATCTACACATTATCCATTAAATATGTAGGCTACAAAGACATCGTTGTAAACAATGTAAAGTCAGGCAAAGCCGATGTCGTGCTGAACTTCGAACTGGAAAGCGACGCACAGGCTTTGGGCGAAGTATCCGTAGTGGCCCGGAAAAACCTTGAGGGCGAACGTGCCCTGCAAATGGAGCGCCGGAAAGCTACACTCGCCATCGAAAACATCGGCTCAAAAGAGATGAGCATCAAAGGTATAAGCAATGTAGAAGAAGGGGTAAAAAAGATTACCGGTATCTCCATTGCCGATGCCGGCCAGCTCATTGTACGGGGATTGGGCGACCGATACAGCACGACTACCCTGAACGGCCTCCCCATCGCCTCTCCCAATCCCGACAACAAACTGATTCCGCTGGATCTATTTCCGTCGAGCACCATACAGAACATCACCGTAAGTAAGGTATATAACGCAGAAGCCTTTGCCGACTATTCAGGTGCACACATAGACATCAGTACCAAAGAGAACATCGCCGAAGATTTCTTCAGCATCAGTTTCAACACCGGCGGGAAGTTCAATACCCTGGGCAAAGACCGCTATCAGATGAACCGCAACGGCTCATTGTTCAAGACTTCCGGTGTGGACCAGGCGGCACTCGATATGCCTCTGTCTGATTTTGACAACTATGTAAAGACCGGAAATATATTCGACACCTCGTTTGCCGTAAAGAAGAAATCAACCCTGCCGGACTTTAACGGTAACCTCGGCTTCGGCAAGAACATCAGCATCGACAGCCAAACGCTCAGCATACTGGCATCCGTAAGCGCCGGCAACGGCTATCAGAATATGGACAACGCTTTCTATAAAACCCTGGAAGCAACCGGCAATGTACAGGACAACTTCTCATACGACAGCTATGCCCAAGAACTGAAACTCGCTGCATTAGGATACATAGGCTACACGCTGCGCCGGCACGACCGCATAGGCTATACTTTCTTCTACACGCGTAATGCCACAGACACTTACCAACGCCGTGAGGGAACAGATGCCGAAGACCACGAGCTGACCGGAAGCAATAACATCACACATATCTACACTTTGCAGAACCACCAACTGAACGGCCTTCACAACTTCGGCGAACAAGACCGTTGGGAACTGACCTGGGGCGGCTCGTACAGCAAGACAGGAAGCGAAGAACCGGACAGACGCCAAGTGATGTACATAAAGAATGATGACGGCACACTCGGCCTGTTCAAACTGAACCGCCAGGAAACCATGCGTTATTTCGGCAGCCTGGATGAAAAGGAGTGGAACGGCAACCTCGCCCTGCGCTGGAAGTGGAACGAAAACAATTTTCTGAAACTGGGCTTCAACTATAAGAATAAAAGCCGCGACTACAAAGCAACCCGTTTCTACTACAACCTGAACAAAATTAATCCCACCGTTACCGACATCTACGATACAGACAGCTTCCTGAACCAAGAGAACATAGCAGACGGAAACGTAACGGTACAACGCGTGATGCAACCCAAAGACAGCTACCGCGCAGGAAATGAAATTTACTCCGGATACCTGCTGACCGACTTCTACCCCGTACCGTCATTACTAGTAAACCTCGGCGTACGCTACGAAATAAGCAAACAGTGGGTGGACTATGCCACTGACGGCGGCGACTGGTATGCCGAACGGCGCAATCTGGATAAAAACGATTTCTTCCCCACCCTAAATCTGAAGTACACAATAAACGACGCCAACAGCATCCGTTTCTCCGCATCCCGTACCGTTACCCGCCCATCATTCATCGAAATGGCTCCCTTCCTCTATCAGGAATCCTACGGTTCGGCACAAATCCGCGGTAACGACGAGTTGCAGAACGGCTACAACTACAACTTCGACTTGCGTTACGAACGCTTCGGCAAAAACGGAGATATGATTTCGCTGACCGGTTACTTCAAATACCTCGACAGCCCGATAGAACGTATCCAGGCATTGCAAGGCGGAGCTACCCTGCACAGCTTCCGGAATGCGGACAACGGAATGGCTGCCGGCGTAGAAGTGGAATGCCGCAAACAATTGATAAAAGACTTGCGTTTGGGTGCTAACCTCAGCTATATGTATACCAACGTAAAACTGCCCGAAGGCGGCGCTTATACCAACAAGGAACGTCCTTTGCAAGGCGCCTCTCCCATTCTGGCCAATGCAGACCTCACCTACTCTCCCCGCTTCGGTGAAGAACGGCAACTGAACCTCGCCTTACTCTACAATCTGCAAGGCAGCCGCATCCATGCGGTGGGCGTATCCAATCTGGGAGACATCAAGCAACAGACTCTGCACACACTGAACTTCAGTGCCGGATACGACCTCAACAGGCATTTCAGCCTGAAACTGCAAGTAAACGACCTGCTGAACCGTAATGTCATCTTTAAGCAAGAAGTGCCTTCCACCGGCACGGAAGTGGAAGTGGAGCGCTATAAAAAAGGTACTGACTTTGAAATTGGCTTCAGCTACAAATTATAAATCCTTTTAAATAGATTATCAAACAGACGAACAGTCAACTTAAAACAATTGAATTATGAAAACAATGAAATCGAAATTCTATTCGCTGGCTCTCGCAGCCGGAATGCTGACCCTCACCGCTTGCAGCGATGACAACACCAACGACAGCAACAATGACAAAGGCAACGGGATAGAAAACGGCAGTATCCTGAAAGGTACAATAACCGAAGACGTAACCCTGAAAGCCGGCAACACCTATAAGCTGAGCGGTGAATACATTGTAGAGGCAGGCGCCACATTGAACATCGAAGAAGGAGTAAAGATTATATCTGTCTATGACAATATCGTAGACTATATCCTGGTGAAGCAAGGTGCCAAAATCAATGCCGTAGGCACGCCCGACAAACCTATCGTCATGACCAGCGAAAAAGAGGAACCCGGAGCATGGGGCGGCATTCATATCTGCGGAAAAGCGCATACCAATGCCGAAGGCGGTAAAGGAAGTTCAGAGATAGGCGGCGCCGTATATGGCGGCAATGACGATGCCGACAATTCCGGAACATTGCAGTACATCCGTCTGGAATACACCGGATTTGCCTTCGACGAAGAGCATGAGGCCAACGGTATCTCCTTTTACGGTGTAGGTAACGGTACGATTGTAGACCACTGCGAGGCTTACAAAGGTTCGGACGACGGCTTCGAGTTCTTCGGCGGTTCGGTAAACGTAAGCAATATGGTAGTGGTAAGTTGCAGCGACGACTCTTTCGACTGGACCGAAGGCTGGAACGGAAAAGGCACTGACCTCGTTGCTTATCAGGAAGCCAAAGCCACATTAGGATACGACTGCGACTGCCTCATCGAAGCGGACAATAACGAAAACGACAATGCAGCCACTCCCGTATCGCATCCCGTACTCAAAAACCTCATCCTCGCAGGTAACGGCGAAAGCAAACAAGGCATCCGTCTGCGTCGCGGCACTCAAGCCGATATAGACAATGCCAAAGTATGCGGCAAGGGACAACCGCTGGTAGTGGAGAGCGCATTAACGAATGCCGCGCTGAAAAACGGTACTTCTAGACTCACCAATATGACCGTCACTGCCGCATTGAAATCCGACGGAGATTACACCAACGACGACTTCACCGCCGTAACAAGCAACAAAGTGGATGCTACGCTGTCCTACGCTTCCTTCGATGCCATTAAAGCCGCATGCGACTGGATGAAAGGAAACTGGATAAAATAACCCGCACGCATTCCAAATTCTCTTTATAAAGTTTATCAGGGCAACAGCCTGCAACGGTTCAAACTTTTGCAGGCTGTATGTTTTTTCTGCCCGCACAACCGAATTCCCATAAAGCATCCGCACCCAATTATCCTTCAGGAGTTAAGACAGCACCCTTTGGAAATCCCTTCCCGACGGTGATTGGAATACCTGCAAATCGAATTCGGGAATGATGGCCAACACATGATCAAATACATCTGCCTGCACTCCCTCGTATGGAACCCAGTCCTTGATGGCACAGAAAAAATAAAGTTCCATAGGAATACCGCGATCGGTCGGCTGCAACTGCCGCACCATGCAGGTCAGTTCCTTGTTTACATCGGGAAGACTTTTCAGATAAGCGGTCAGATAGGCCCGGAACACACCCAGATTGGTTTGACGACGCCCGTTGACAAGGACGGAATTGTCGATATGATGTTTCTTATTATACTCCTCTATCACCGCTTCCGTCTGCTCTACGTAATCTTTCAGCAAACGAATCTTACGGTATTTGTCCAGCATCTCCGGAGTACAGAACCGGACGCTGTTCATATCAATGTTTATGGAGCGCTTGACACGCCGTCCCCCACTCTCGCGCATGCCGCGCCAGTTCTGGAATGAGTCGCTGACAAGCAGATAAGGCGGAATCGTGGTAATGGTATTATCCCAGTTACGTACTTTCACGGTGTTCAGCGTGACTTCTATCACCGTACCGTCTGCACCGTATTTGGGCATCGCAATCCAGTCGCCCACCTTCAGCATATCATTGGCGGAGAGCTGTACCCCCGAAACAAACCCCATAATCGAATCCTTGAACACCAGCATCAGGATAGCGGCAGAAGCACCCAACCCCGCCAATAGCGACAACGGAGACTTGTCAATCAGAATACTTACCACCACGATAGCCCCTACAAACCAAAGTATCACCTGGACAGTCTGCAACATACCCTTCAAAGGGCGGTCGCGAAGCTGCTCCTTCTCGCTGTATACGGCATAAACGGCTTTCAGGAACGAGTTGATAAAACTTAGGAATGTGATTAGAATATAAATCAGGCAGACACGCTGGATAAAGCCCAACGTGGAAGAACTTGTCTCGGCAAAGGCTACCGGAATAAAGACATAGATGATAACGGGAGCCACCATACGGCTGAGGTGAATCAGTACCTTACGGTCAAAAACAATATCATCCCATGTAGCTTTTGTTTTCCTTATCAAATGCGCCACTACTTTCAACAGGATATTCCGACAAATGACATCAGCCAGAAACGCAACGATAAGCACAAGCGCAAAAGCTATAAACTGATCGAGCATATCGGCCAAAGAAGGGGCTGTTCCCCAAGAAATCAATAATTCGTCGATATTCTTTAGTATATCCATGATAGTTAGGTATAAAATATGAGGTATAAAGTATAAATAGGGCATCAGAGTTTTTCCCGTTCGAGAAACTCGCGGATGTCTTCTTTTAACCACTGATAGAGATAAAGGTTTTTGTAACCGCTGTTTTTCTTCAACATGACGGATACATTGACCTGACTGTTTTCGTAACCCGTCAGTTCATTGCGGAACTGTTCGCTATGCTCTGCCAGGCGTTTAATTTCCTGCTCGCGTTCACGGCGCAGTACGGTGCAAACGGGTATCAGCAACTTCAGGACCACACAATCCATGATATGATGCCCCTGCATATAGAGATAGGTATTGTCGGGAACCAATCCTAATTTCCGCAGTTCCTCACCCAACCGGTCAACATCCTCTATATACTGCGGGAAACGGGTTTCCATTTCGGAAAGTTTGGCAGATACCGTACGCTGCATGGCATCCAAGACGCTGTAAGGATGCCGCAGGTTTATTTCCTGCAAACGAACATAGGAATTGAAATCGTACATAGGAAATGTATGCGTATCGTGCCGGCGGTAAAACCAGACGTTCCATAAGAACAGCGGATAGGCTATCTGCGAATAGCGTTTCAGGAAAGCGGGGAAATCAAGGATGTGACGGTCGTTCAGTGTTGCCTGTACACAAACCTCATGAAGGCTTTCGGCAAAACAATGGAAATTCTCAATGGCATACCCGTAGGTCTGGAAAATATAAGGATTACGGTTTATCTTCCGCGACACATTGGTGGCTCCCTGCAACAGAAAGTCATAGTCACTGTCCACACAAGCTATCAGGCTACGTCCAAGTTCCGTGGTATTGAGCGTATTCATCAACACCATTTTCTTGCCCTTTGCCAGCGAAGTGGCGGAAGGAAGCATCACCTGGAAATAACGCTCCTCATTCTCGAACTCAGCCAGAAGGGTACGCCAGAAAGCAATGTCGTCATAGCTTTCCACATACGCCACAATACGCCTGCGCCCTTTCTTTGACGAGAATTTGTGTGCGGCGTCCAAATAGGCTGAAGTAAGATTATGTCGGAGAGATGTTGCCAAAATAAATGTTGATTTAATAATGAATATTCAGTGATGTGCGATTGATACTCACCTGCCGCCAATCACCGTTGAAATATCTTCCACTTCGGTCACCGCATCCAGCCAGCCTTCCATTATCACGGCAGGCGAGTGGGTGGTGAGAATGAGCTGCACATTCGGATTGAGTCCGCGTATCATGCCGATAAGTTTTTGCTGCCACTCGATGTGCAACGATGCTTCCGGCTCGTCCATGAAAAGCACACAATGCTCCTCATTACGCACCAGCACGGTCAGCAGGATTACCAGCATCTGTTTCTCGCCGGACGAGAGTTTATAGGGCAGAAGCCGTTCGCCGTCCTGATAAAAGACAATGTCATTGCTTTTACGGTCTATTTTCTTACGGGTATAGCTGAACAGTTCGTCAATCATATCCTGAAATTTCCGTTTAGGCACAGACAAGGCGGAAGCCAGACTCCGTTGCTGTTCGTCACCGCTCAACAGCTCAATCATTTTGTTACCGATATTCACCTGATAATCAAGATAACGGCGCTGGAGCAGATAGAGTTGCCAATCCAATTCGGACTTTACATTCGGGTCTGCCATGCGGGCGGTGAAATCTCCCATAATAAGAGGACGGTCATAGCTGCGGATTACATCATAAGGAATAAAAGTCGCTTCCGGATTGTCGAAGAAAACATGTACACCGTTTTTCTCATCACTCTTTACCTCTCCCGTAGTTTGCTCAAGGTAGCCCACCGAACGGTTTAAAATCGTAGTCTTCCCTACTCCGTTGATGCCGGAAAGTATATTGACATCGGGACGCAACTCCCAAGCTATATCGTATCGGTGCCACAATCCGTGTATTTCGATACGTCTGATGTAATTGGCCTGTACTTCCATGGTTTCTATATATTCGTGTAGCAAATATAAAGAAAGAGATTGAGAAAATAGTTACCTTTGCAGCGTTTTTCACCACAAATAATACACATTTTACAATATGAACAAGAACATACAAGGTCATCTGTTCGCTCTGACCGCCAATATCCTATGGGGATTAATGGCACCTGTCGGCAAATCCGCATTAGTCGAGTTCTCAGCTCTATCCGTCACCACTTTCCGCATGGTAGGTGCAGCAGCCTGTTTCTGGTTGCTCTCACTGTTCTGCAAACGCGAGCAGGTAGACCATCGGGATATGTTGAAGATATTCTTTGCCGCACTCTTCGCACTGGTATTCAATCAGGGAGTCTATATCTTCGGACTGTCCATGACTTCCCCCATCGATGCCTCTATCGTAACCACCACTCTTCCTATCGTAACCATGATTGTAGCTGCCATTTATCTGAAAGAACCTGTTACGAATAAAAAAGTATTGGGCATTTTTGTAGGCGCCATGGGCGCATTGATACTGATTATGAGCAGCAGCAATGCAGGAAGCGGCAATGGCAGCATCATGGGTGACTTGCTGTGCCTCATCGCCCAAATCAGTTTCTCTATTTACCTGACCGTATTCAAAGGATTATCCCAGAAATACTCTCCTATAACCCTGAACAAATGGATGTTTGTATATGCCTCCATGTGTTATATCCCTTTCTCTTACCATGATGTAGCTGCCATACAATGGGCTGAAATCTCTACTGCGGCACTGTTACAAGTAGGCTATGTGGTGGTAGGCGGCAGCTTCCTGGCTTATATATGTATCATGACGGCACAAAGGCTGTTGCGCCCCACAGTAGTAAGCATGTACAACTATATGCAACCTATCGTGGCTTCAATCGTTACAGTCATAATCGGCATGGCTACATTCAATATGGAAAAAGGTATTGCCATCGCATTGGTATTTCTCGGTGTATATATCGTTACGCAAAGCAAATCACGCAAAGACTTTGAGAAGGAAGGAAAAGAGGTGTAGGAAACGAGAGGCTGTCAAAATGCAGTTGATGATTTCTTTTAGACACGGATTACACGGAAAAGAATAAAGTAAATCTGTGTAATCCGTGCCTAAAAACAAATAGTAAGGGGGAAGATGCCTTGAAGTGCATCCCACTAATTTTTCAATCCCGCAAAATAAGTATCTAACAGGTTCTTGGCAGCAACAAAGGATGTCAGATTACCTTTTAATACCTGACTCTCTTTATCGGCCAGCATCGCCTCAATTGTAGGATTATGATAGAAACTGTCACGAAGTTGTTCGTTAATGGTTTCGTACATCCAATATTTACTCTGCTCGTTACGGCGGTATTCAAAATAGCCGTTATCTTTCACGAAGTCTATATACTTATATACCATATCCCATACTTCCTGTACTCCTATATTGTAGAAGCCGGAATAGGTCAGGACCTGCGGTGTCCAGCCGCTCTCCGGAGCCGGGAAAAGGTGCAGTGCATTACGGAACTGGGCAGCAGCCAGCTTGGCACGTTCCAGATTATCCCCATCCGCCTTGTTGATGACAATACCGTCCGCCATCTCCATGATACCGCGCTTGATACCTTGCAGCTCGTCGCCCGTACCGGCAAGTTGGATAAGCAGGAAGAAATCCACCATTGAATGTACAGCCGTCTCACTCTGTCCCACACCCACTGTCTCTACAAATATCTTATCAAATCCGGCAGCTTCGCAAAGTACAATCGTTTCACGCGTCTTACGCGCCACACCGCCCAACGAACCTGCCGAGGGACTGGGACGGATAAAGGATTTGGGATGAACGGAGAGTTTCTCCATGCGCGTTTTGTCGCCCAAGATACTGCCCTTACTGCGTTCGCTGCTGGGGTCGATGGCCAGCACAGCCAGCTTGCCACCGTATTTCTCCAATACATGCAATCCGAATACATCGATAGACGTACTTTTGCCGGCTCCCGGCACACCGCTGATGCCTACGCGAACGGAATTGCCGGAATACGGCAGGCACTTTTCTATCACCTCCTGCGCTATGGCCTGATGTTCGGGCTTTACGCTCTCCACCAGTGTCACGGCACGGCTTAATATCGTAACATCACCTTTCACAATGCCCTCTACATACTCTGCAACGGAAAGTTGACGTTTTTTCGGTTTCCGCTTCAAATAAGGATTTACGGACGAAGGTTGCTCAATGCCTGCATTGACAACCAAACCTTTATATTCTCCGCTATTTTCTGGATGTTCCATGGTAAGATTTATGGTTTATTTCGCTTTAATATTAATCTCGACTTTCGGCTGCATCGGGTCATTCGTAATCATCAGCAAACGCAGATGACGGCGTTTCTTTCCAATATTCCGCTTTACAACCGTTACACGCAGACGGGTGCTTTCGCCCGGTTTCAGCACGCTCTTCTTCAAACCGGCTCCCACTGCCGGATGAAATACCTGAAGCTTGCTGATTTGCAAAGGAGAACGTCCGGTATTCGTTATAACAATATCCTGACGTGCCTTCGACTTCTTTGCCAATGCTGTGCTCATGTCAATATCCTTGATAGAAAGGTTGACAACAGGAGCATTCGCCTTTTCCGTATCGCTCATGCCCGAAAAGTCCGGCAGAAGAATGGCGGAAACAGGTATCTCATTTTCATCGCCCACCTTGTCGCCTGCAAAACGTGCCAGATAGACAGAGGACTGCGTCAGTCCGAAGTCCGTCAGCCGTTCGGAATCCAATGTGACGGTAATGACCCCTTTCTCCCCTTTTTGCAGGACATTGGGTTTTACTTCCGTTTGCAGATAGGGCGGCAGATGCATCAACACGGGTTCGTATGGACGATCGGACAGGTTCACTACCCCGATATGCATCACCGGCTTCTCACCGGCTTGTACATCGGGAAAATCAAGACTGTTCTTGTCAATACGTATCTGTCCGATGAGGTATGGATGGGTTTTGGTAAAGTCCTTGATTTCACGCACCACCTCACCGTTGAACTTCAAATAGACCAGATGGGGTTGTGCATTGCAGTAAATGGCTACGGATTTGTTGAAATGCCCCAAAGCCTCCGCATCAAAAGTGACGTTGACGGTTCCCTTTGCTCCCGGAGCGATAGGTGTCTTTGTCCATTGGGCCACGGAACAGGCACAATCGGGTTCCACCTCGGTAAGCACCAAAGGCCGGTCACCTGTGTTTGTTATGGAATATTGTACCGTCACCGGATGTTTCCATTCAATCTGCCCGAAATCATACGTTTCCGTATTAGAGGTAAAACGCGGTTGAGCTACGGCAGTCAATGCCGTAGCTGCAATCGCATATAGAGTGATAAAACTGCGTCTCATTTATATTGCTTCTAAATTAGTTGCACAAATGTAAAGCTTTTAAGCGAGATACACAGATTTTCGTTCTGCTTTTTATAACCTATAAACATTCGATAGCAAGTAAATCTATCCGGCCTATTTAATAATAACAGTTCCTCCAGCAGAGTGAGAAGCATATTCCGGCGCATAGGCACACTGCACGGTAGCCAGTCCGGTTTCATACGTACCACCACGAGCCACCCAGTAGCTATGTTCCAATACATAAACGCCTTTACCCAGATGATCGAAGAAGAAATTGGTTCCTGCATCTTCCACTTCCGCATAATATCCGACCCCGTTGTTCCAGCGATAACCCGAAAGCGAATTTTCCGGTTCGAAACAAGCTCCGCGCTGGTCTTTCAACTGAACGAAATCCATGGCACGGTCCAGACGGACAGTAAGTCGGGAAACAATCTTATCACCCACGAAGAGCTGTGCTACCTCTGTCAACGGTTGCAAAGATTTCTGCCCATCGGCCGACATGCGCTCTACAAAGAGTTTCTTCTCAATGTTCAATGCTCCGCCCTGCTGCTTCACATCGGATATGGGCGACAAGTATTGTGCGTAGACAGCTCCCCATGCAATGCCCGCATCCCTTTTCTCTACGGTAACGGACTTTGCTTTCACCTCAGGACTGACTTGCGCAAAGACTTCCTTAACATATCCCAATCCGGGTACGGTGGTCTTTGCAGGAGAGAAAGTCTCCAACACCTTATCACCCAAAGTAATGCGGACATCTCCTTTACTTTCCAGCAAATTGCTACCCTGACACAACAACGCATAAACCGCATCAGCAGTAGCTACCGGAGAATCCCAGCTTGTCGTCTGTTTCTGTTTCAGCAGCCAAAGCTTCATTTCTTCTACCAAAGCATCATTGCCGCCTGCCTCGCGCAGAGCTTCCATTACAGCTACATGAGCGGGTACAGGCATCATACCCCAAGTATAAGGATTGGCATGGAAAGCAAAATGAGCTCCCATTTCATCCGTCTGTACAAGGTGTTCTTTTATGGAAGCTATAAACTCATCCGCTTCCGTTTTATGTCCTGCCTTCTGCAGGATAACGGCTGTCTGCGCTTTACGGATCATGGTACCGCTCTCAAGATTACGTCCCAGCTTGGCAAGGAAGTAACCGAATGCTTTTGCATATTCTCCGGAGAGCTTTACCGAACCGAGAGATACCAGATACATATATTCCATAGTGGCATCCGACAAAACGGTAATCTTCGTTCCGTTCTTCTCTGCCTTGCGGATAGCACGGTATTCTTTCAGAGCCTCTTTGTTCAGATAGTCAAAGGCCTTGGCTTTCATCATCGCTGCTTCTTCCGGCAATGCCTTATCCGTAAGCAAAGAAAGACGGACAAGCAGTCCGGTGATATATCCTGTTACATAACGGTTGCCGGACATGCCGCCGAACCAGCTCCATGCACCATCCTCGCCCTGCAATTCTTTCAGTTTGAGCAAGGATGCCATATTACGGTAATTTAATTGGTTAACATCAAATAAGGTAGCGATACGCTGCTGCTGTTCAGCCTCTGTAGTAGCTTCGAGCAACCAAGGAGATTCGCCCAACAGAATATTCTTCACATCCTGGTTCTGCTCCAACCGGCTGAGGAAAGTTTCTTTTGTTCCACCCGACAGACGCCAGTTATCAAATACCGCTTTAATGCGCGGCTGACTATTTGCAATATATCCCGCCAAAGTGTTGGCATAGAAAGCGGTTGCCCAGGAAATGGCGTTATCCGTTGAAGGCTCACTCAGTACAGGCAGGGCTTGTACGGCATACCATGCCGGATTACCTGTAAATTCCACGGTCAGGCGACGGTCGGTTGCCGTACGGCTGTTACCGTTGAACAGACTGTCCAGCGAGAAAGTACGCGTTTCTTCACCACGAACGGGCATGGCAAGCGTCTCTGTAATATATTCCTTATCACTCAGTACAGGCAACAAATGCTGTTCACCATCGCTGAAAGTACCGCCATCGGCAACTATACGGACACCAAGCAGTTCATAACGGTCTGTTACATCAAACCGGAAACTAACCGATGCTGTCTTTCCGGCTTCCACCGAGAACTTCTGGCGACCGGTGGAAATAATCTTCTCCGTCATCGGATCGAAAAGGGTGAATACGGCTGTGCCTTTTATTGCCTTACCCGTCAGGTTGGCAATGCCGGCAGCTATCTGTGTCTTATCGCCTACCCGTACAAAGCGGGGCATATTCGGAGTAAGCATAAACTCTTTGGCGGTGACAGCGGTAGCGTCAAGCATGCCTGTCATCATATCCTTAGTATGGGAATAACCGCGGAAATTCCAGCGTGTCAGACTCTGCGGCATGGTAAAGGAAAAAGCGACCTCTCCTTGTTCATTCGTGCGTAACTGAGGATAGAAGAAAGCCGTTTCCGCAAAATTAGTACGCAAATCGGCCATAGGCTGTAATGTCTGTTCATCAAGCGGAATCGTCTCCGACTCAAAAACGACATCCGCCATCCCTTCTTCTACCTGCACCGGAACATACTTCACTTCAACTGCACGTCCTGTTTCCATTTTGGTCCGTATGGCTCCATACCCCATAATTACCGGCTCGCAGAGAGCCGCATCGTTCTCTACTATTTGCAATACTTCCGCCCCCCCGTTATAAGGAGAACAGAAATAGTCGAAGCGCCAAACAGGAACTCTCCATGACTTCACCGGGAAGTAAGGAGCATAACTCTTTCCGTTGTTATTACTGATATCCCAATAGTAATAAGGAATATACCGGTTGTAATAAACGCTTAATGACTGGTTACGGCTATAAATCCGGTCTAATGAAGCATCGTACATCATTGCCAGCATCTCGGCTGCGGCGGGAAAACCTTGCGGAGTTTTGATGACCAGCTTCCACTCTTCTTCCTGCCCCGGACGCAAACGGTCGCGAAAAACTTCCCACTTCATATCCAGCGTCCGTTCAGGCAGACGTTTCCTCAATTCCACCCTACGGGTATATAGCAGTCCGTTCTTTACGAAAGTAAACTGCACGGCAACTCCGTCTCCATACTCTTCCCGATAAGGATATTCCATACGGAGAATCGAGTCGTTCAGCGACAAAGTACGGCTCTCCAATCTGCCTTTCTGCCCGAAAACATCTACCAGGACGTATGCGTCCTTCATGGAAGTGCCGAAATAGAAGATTGCCGGATGAGTCGTATCGAACTCCGTATTTTTTTCATAAAGGAAAGTTTCCATAAACACAGCCGGACGTTCATCTTTCAGCGAGAACAGTACAATGTTCACCGCATTGTCCGCATTGCTGACTTCCTTGCCGTCGCGACCGCGCACCGACAGAATTAAGCGGTACTCTCCCGATGGCAGTTGTTTCCAAGCTGTAAAGTCTTTCTTTTCGCCCGACATAAACGCACTCTCATAAACCGGCTTGTCGGAGATTTTTCCCGTCTTGGAATCAAGAACGGGATAAAGACGGCACATCCCTTCCATGGACAACGTTTCATTAACGGCATTCATTACCGACAGCATTCCCGATATGGAATCTTCTTTGCATAACTCCCTGCTGATGTCGGACACAAAGAAATAAGCCCGACGGGTAGCGTTCAGAAAGTAGTGCGAGGTCTGCGTTTCACCCGTATCACTTGTCACCGCTACCTCTATCTGATAGGAGAAACGTTCCCTACCCGTATTATCCGCATCCGTATCCGGCTTCAGAACAACAGGAATGGAAAAGTTGCCTTTCGCATCCAGTTGCACCGTATCCGAAACAAGCGATACGGCCCCATCTCCCCAATATCTCCGGTTACTGCGACGGGTAACGGTATATGTCAGCGGAACATCCTGAATTGCCGTCCCGTTATATGCCTTGACATTGCCTGTTACATCCACTGTATCTCCCAAGCAGAAAGCCTCCTCCACCGGATTAAAGGTAATCTCAAAGGTAGGCCGTTTGTAATCCTCCACCCGTACGGAAACGGAAGCGTTGTTTTTTACATCAATTGTAAAGTTACCATTCAAGCAGACTGCAGGCAACGCAAATTCAGTGGTAAAGGAACCGAATTCATTGGTACTTACATTCTTCTGTACCAGTTCTTTCCTGTTGACGTCCAACAAACGTACCTGATAACTCTTCCCTGCCAAAACGTGAGCCTTGTCCGCCTCCTGTTCATAAGCGATACCTTTGACATAAACGGTCTGACCGGGACGATACAAGGCGCGGTCTGTCAGCAGGGTGATATGCTCTTCCGGACGTGACTCTCCGCGTTCGTAATATCTGTTCAAATAGACATTCTGAGGCATCATGGCTGTATCCGTTCCCTTACGTGCCACATAACTGCGGATAGCCTTATCCCATTCCACAACTGCTTTTCCACCGGTATCGGTGACAACTGTTTTCACCAGCTTGCGGTTTTCTTCATTGTAAGCAGAATAGAAACTGACCTTTGCACCGGAAATGGGTTGCCCACTACGGCTGTCCACCGTAACCACTTCCATCTTATTATCCGGCAAAGAAAGCGTCAACACCTTGAAGCGGGTCGAGACGAGAAAGTGCTCTGCAGTACGGGCCGTTGCGGCATCAGGTACAATTTGCAGTATATATACGCCTAATTCGTCCGGCACATGGCATTTCAAAACCATACGTTGCAAACCGCTCAACAGTTCTCCCTCTTTCCCGCTTTTGCAGTCCGAAGATTTCAGTTCAAAATGGGTAGCTGATAATTTACGGGCATGCTTCTGATAGAAAGCCTTGTTGATTCCGGCATCCATCCAAGGCACTTCGGAGAGATTCGTACGGTACAGATTCAGTGTGAAACCTTTCAGATTCCGATAACCCACATTCAACTCCAACGAATCACCGGGATAAACGCTCTCTTGAGTGCTGACATTCAAATAAGGCTGCAAAACACTCTCCCTGATGTTCCGTAGTTCATTGATACGCTTATAAGCCGGATAGCGCTTCACTCCTTCATCGCATACCTGCAAAACCTCATCCATATAAGACGCTCCCAAACCGCGAAGCCAACCGGCTTTATCAATGTAAACTTCCGCGCAAATCTCACGACCGCCATATTCCCGAATCAGATTATCCAACACTTCAAGATGCTCTTTGTCAAGCCGTTCTTTCCGTTCCCGATAAGTGGTATAAGGCTCTCGACTTATACCGCCGCCAGTGCTTTTCCACTTCCAATAATCAAGCGTTGCCAACACTACCGCATCTTCTGCCCCAACGCGATGCCGATAAGCATTTATCATATTTATATAAACACTGTTGATGCGGGCACGTTGTAATGTATCCACCTGAAAGCCGTCCAACAACTGATAAGTATCGACAGCCCGGGCCGCCAGCAGATGATACATATCGTGCCCATAGAAGCGGCTTCCGTCTTCAAGCTCGACAAAAGGCACATATTTCTCGGAAGAGACCTCAAGCAAACGAACAGAATCCTTCAATGAAGCCAGGTTATGTTCATCTACCTTAGCAACAAAAAGGTTAGTACTCCATTCCCTGATATCGTCAGGAGCTTCGTCCACATCTAGCGCCGTACGGTCTGATAACTGCTGCCGGTTATGCCGCATATAGTCCGAATACTCGCGGGCAAGCAATGAATGCAGAATAGCTTTATTTACCAGGTTTTTCTCCGATTCCACCCAACTTTCCAACTTCTTCAAATTCGTATACAGGCTATCCGGAGTCAGTCTTTCCTGATAAGCCTCCCGACAGATATATGCCTTGAGCATTTGCGGAGCATTTTTCTCCAACTCGGCTTTCCGGTAGATTTTCTCCGTCAGCTTCACTACCGTTTGCGGCAAACTCTTCTTTTGAGCCTGCTCCACCTGCCTCCACAAACCTGCATAGGACTGAGCGTGCAAAGCAAAGGAGCACAACCCGATCATCAGCAGAAACAATGTACAAAATCTTTGGAATTTCTTCATAGCTATTCTATTGTTATTAGTTTTTGTTTTTTTATGCGAATCAGGAATCAAACAATAAAGATTTATCTGTATGATTAGCTACACTCATATCTCCGCTACATGAATGTTCACTGTAAAAATAACAAAATAATAACCACATTGTACCAGCTTTTTAGAAAAAATAAAGAAACAAAGCATATACTGACATAAAAACCTACGGTTATAAAAAGAAACCGGGGGATACATTCTCAGAACATATCCCCCGGTTTCTTATCAATTACTACACTCATCTCGGGTAGTTATAATACTTCATTGCTTCAATCCAATTCTCACCAACTCTGGAGAGAATGTCTTTAAAAGAATTTACAATCTTTTTTCCCATAATCTTAAAAATTAAACTGATACCCTGAAAACACTTTTTTCTTTATTTCTTGATGGCATATCCCATCATCAACATCTCATTACGACCTACCTCAGCGAGAATACGTCTGAATGAATCCATTATTTTCTTTCTCATAACCTTAAAAAACTAAACTAACATCTTGAAAACTGAAAACTACTTTCTCTCTTAAAAAGGGGGAATGAATGCTTAAAGCATTACATAACCCCAAATGTTCTTATCGGCTTCACCGAAATGTCTGAACAATTTTCTTAACTTTTTCATTTTGTTATCCTCCTAAAATCAATCTTGTTATTCTTAAAAATAACTTGTTATCCTATCATTTCTATGTTTTACAACACAAAAATAAGGCCTTTGTTCAAGATTACAAGTGAAAACATATAGAAAAACATGTTTTAAAACATATTTATTGACCTAAATCAATTTCCTGCAATATTACAGTAGCAAGCAAGGACAAAATGTCAGGGAAGCAAAGTAATTCTGACAGACCAGGATGAAAATGGCAGCAATAAAAAAAGCAGAGCGCAACCACACTCTGCTTTCACATTGTTATGTATAAAGAAAATTACTTTTCGGGAGTCTGTTCCAAAGTAGCAACCAAGAAGTCATAGAACTTCGTTACAGACGGGATATATGCACGTTCATCGGGCGAATGCGGTGAACGCAACGTCGGTCCGAAAGAAATCATATCAAGTCCCGGACAGTTGGCGCCGATAATACCGCACTCCAAACCTGCATGAATCACCTTTACAGCCGGCTCTATACCGAATTGTTGCTTATAGGACAACGTCATGGCATGCAGAATCGGAGAATCCACATTGGGCTGCCAGCCGGAGTAACTGCCGCTCAGTTCTACTTTCATACCTGCCATAGAGAAACATGCTGTCAGGCTATCTGCCAGGAAATCTTTCATCGTATCGCAAGAGCTGCGAGCCAATATACGAACATCAGCCTTACCGCCGCCAATCGTTACAATGGCCAGATTGGAAGAAGTCTCCACTGTATCGGGAACAGTAGGAATCATACGCATAACCCCATTCTGACAGGCCATTAATACACTAATCATATTATCCTGAATTTCTTCGGGAACAATGGCAGCAGGCAAGTCTACGTTCTCCAGTTTTACAACAATGCCTTCTTCAATCGAGGTATATTCTTCATTAATCTGTACCTCATATTCCTTGATATAGTCTTCCAATCCTTCAATGTCTTCGGGATTAAATACCAATACGGCATGTGCCTCACGCGGAATGGCATTACGCATATTGCCACCTTCAAAACTTGATAACCGACAATCGAACTCAATCAGCAAATCGTGTACGATACGTGTAAGCAATTTATTGGCATTGCCTCGTCCCTGATTGATTTCCAATCCGGAATGTCCGCCACGCAAACCTTTCAAAGTTATTCTACGAGCTACTAAATCAGCAGCAGGAGTCTCTTCCTTATATTCCAATGTAGCCGTAATATCAATACCGCCTGCGCAACCGATATAAAGTTCTCCTTCATCCTCCGAATCAAGATTCAACAAGATCTCACCGTTTAGTGTACCCGGTTTCAAGCCGAATGCGCCATACATACCCGTTTCCTCATCCTTGGTTATCAACGCTTCCAACGGACCATGTTTCAGGTCTTTTGCCTCAAGTACAGCCATAATAGCGGCTACGCCCAATCCGTTGTCAGCTCCCAAAGTAGTACCTTTGGCCTTCACCCAATCACCGTCAATGTACGTTTCAATAGGGTCTTTAGTAAAATCATGAACCGTATCGTTGTTCTTCTGCGGCACCATGTCCATGTGTGCCTGCAGAATGACACCTTTTCGGTTTTCCATACCTGGTGTAGCAGGTTTACGGATAATGACATTGCCAACCTCGTCAACAAATGATTCCAAGCCCAGACTTTTACCAAAATTTACCAAGAACTCAGTTATTCTCTCCATATGTCCGGAAGGACGGGGTATCTGAGTAAGCGAATAGAAATGCTTCCACACATTTTGTGGAGCTAACTGCAAGATTGTACTCATAATTATAAAAGTTGTTTTCGCAAATATAAGAGTTATTTTTCAATATCGCTCTAATCGGAATTGCAAAAATCGGTAAAACCCCGTTCAATTTATACGAAGTCGCCGGGATAGAAACCTGCGTACCGGTTCATCATACAGTTTCAGACATAAGTAAGCCAAAACAACTGAACCCGCAACAAGTGCTACCGCACCCGGCAGAGACTGTATGAATGTAAGGTTCTCATTCTTAACCCAAGCATAATACAGATAGATAAAAGGATAATGCACCATGTACAACGGATAGGATATATCTCCCAGAAACCTGCAAACCCGTGTCGTGACTTTATCCGTAGTCTTTCCCGAAGCCCCAAGACAGACTAACAGAGGGAATACAACGGCAAAGCATATAGTATCATACAAGCCATTCATCCATAAATGTTCACTGCCACCGATTCTGGGAACCGCCGATAAAACCACAATAGAGAAACTCCCTATCCAGAAAGCTCCTCGCACCTTGACAGGCTTGAATATACGTGACAACAATAATCCCGCCGGAAATGAGAACAGCAACCGTAAAGAACCACCTATTATATTTTCTTCCGTCAAAGCAAAGCCCACACATATATCGCCAAGCGGCCCCCAAAGAGCAAATATGGCCAGTCCGCAACCCGCTGACAACACCAATATGGAAAGGACTTTTGTAGAGAGCTTATGCAGAAAGAATGCATATAGAATATTGCCTATATATTCAAAAAACAAAGACCAACTCGGTCCGTTCAGAGGATACATTTCACCTACGCCTCGAATTTCCATACCGGGAGTTGCCGGAATCAGAAGAACATTCATTAGCGTAGCAATTATCAGCGCCACTACGGGCACCTGTGAAACATCCCAAACAGAACAGCCTTGAAAATAGAACATTACAGCTCCAATAAGCGCTCCGATAATGACCATAGGATGCAAACGAATAAACCGACGTTTAAGAAAGTCAGCAATACGCATTGTTTTCCACCGATCATCATAAGCATAGCCAACAACGAATCCGGATAAAATAAAGAAAAAATCAACAGCCAAATATCCGTGATTAATCTTCTGGTCCAAATGGCTGGTAGCATAAGCCTCGAATAAGTGAAAACAGACAACTGTCAATGCCGCCACTCCACGTAGCCCGTCGAGTATGTTATAATGCGGCTTCGTATCTGCAAATGCAGATGATAAAGTATCAGACATATAGGTTATTTATGTGTTTATATTTCTGTGAAAGTATCAATTCAAGTCATTCATTTCGTACGGTTTACCAACGAAACATGTAGCCCGCCATAGATACCGAGCAACACAACCAGCAAGGTTTGAATGCCATGCACTATCAGTGCAAAAGCACCAGCATCCGTAGCATTCACACCATAAAGCATCATCATGGTGATAACGGCAAAATGCCAGGGACCTGCCCCGTTGGGTGTAGGTACGATTACAGCAAACGTCCCGCCCACAAACATCACCATTGCAGCCTGAAAGCCAAGATGCTCCGCAAAAGAAAAGCTATAGAAAGTCAGATAGAAATGATAGAAATAGCATCCCCAAATAAGCAATGTATAGAGAATAAACAGCGGAATGTTCTTCACATTGCGGAGCGACATTACCCCCTCGCATACATTCAGCACAACTCCCTTCACTTTCTCAAAAAAAGAAAGCATCCGCATCAGATAGTACATAAGCACCAGCACGCCGATAACACAGAACAGGGAGACATAAAACCAGGGCGATGTCAACAGATGCATCAGCGAAGGAATTTTTGTACCCGTTTCCTGAAAGAAACGGAGAAACACAGGCATCTGAGCCAGAAAGGTAAGTCCCGTAATCAAAAGAATACACAAGGTGTCCACCAACCGTTCGGTGACCACAGTTCCCAAAGATTTGGAAAACGATACATCATCATACTTAGCCAGAATACCGCAACGCGACACTTCACCCACACGAGGCAATATCAAATTGGTAGCATAGGAAATGAAAATGGCGTCCACGCAATCGCTCCTTTTAGGATAAGCCCCCAACGGTTCCAGCGTCTGTCGCCAGCGCCACCCGCGAAACACATGGCTCATTACGCCAAAAAACAATGAAAACAGCATCCACCCCCAGTCAGTGCCATGCAAAAGCAGTTCTTTCGCACGTTCAAAATCAAAATCACGATACACCCAATACAGGATAAAACCGCCCAAAAGAACGGGCAACACGATTTTCAATGTTTTTTTTATTATCTTATTCATCGTTTTCCCTTAAAATTCATCCGGCACGCGTCGTAATTTGTGATTTGTAACTCGTAATTCGCCGAAAAGGATTACCTTTGAACCGCAAAAGTAACGATTTAGTTGATACATGAGATTAGTTAAACCTAAAAAGTTTCTCGGCCAGCACTTTCTGAAAGACCTGAAAGTAGCACAGGACATTGCCGACACCGTAGACGCCTGTCCCAATCTTCCGATATTGGAAGTAGGACCGGGCATGGGAGTGCTGACCCAATTTCTCCTGCCCAAAGAGCGCACGGTAAAAGTTGTGGAAGTGGATTATGAATCGGTGGCCTATCTGCGGGAAGCCTACCCGCAACTGGAGGATAACATCATCGAAGACGACTTCCTGAAAATGAACCTGCAACGCCTGTTCGACGGACAGCCTTTCGTACTGACGGGCAATTATCCGTATAACATATCCAGCCAGATATTCTTCAAGATGCTGGATAACAAAGAACTGATACCGTGCTGTACGGGCATGATACAGAAAGAGGTTGCCGAGCGTATCGCAGCCGGTCCCGGCAGTAAGACATACGGCATTCTGAGTGTACTGATACAGGCTTGGTATCGGGTGGAATACCTCTTCACCGTAAGCGAACACGTGTTCAATCCGCCCCCAAAAGTAAAAAGTGCCGTTATTCGCATGACGCGCAATGATACGCAGCAATTGGGATGTGACGAAAAGCTGTTTAAACAAGTTGTAAAAACCACATTCAACCAACGCCGGAAAACCTTGCGTAATTCCATAAAACCGATACTCGGCAAAGAATGTCCGCTGACCGAAGACCCTCTCTTCAACAAACGCCCCGAGCAACTTTCCGTACAGGAGTTTATAGAATTGACCAATCAGGTGGAAACAGCATTGAAAGAGACGACAGAAAAATGAGAAATTAACGGTTTCAGCCCTTAACGGTACACTATTACCAATACACTATGAGTTATGGAAATAGACGAAGAATACATAGATAAAGTCAAAAGCTTTATAGAGCAGAAAGACGCGGAAAACGTCAAGGCGCTTCTTATCGACCTGCATCCGGCAGATATTGCCGAACTGTGTAATGACCTCGCGCCCGAAGAGGCACGCTTCGTTTACCGTCTCCTCGACAACGAAACAGCCGCCGACGTACTGGTAGAAATGGACGAAGACGTCCGGAAAGAATTCCTGGAACTTCTGCCTTCGGAAACCATTGCCAAGCGGTTTGTGGATTATATGGATACGGACGATGCCGTAGACCTGATGCGTGACCTCGACGAGGAGAAAAAAGAAGAGGTACTGTCGCATATTGAGGATATAGAGCAGGCCGGAGACATCGTAGACCTCTTGAAGTACGATGAAGATACCGCCGGCGGTTTGATGGGTACGGAAATGGTAACCGTCAACGAGAACTGGAGTATGCCTGAATGCCTGAAAGAGATGCGCCTGCAAGCCGAACAGTTGGACGAAATCTACTACGTATATGTCATTGACGATGACGAACGGCTGCAAGGTGTATTCCCGCTAAAGAAAATGATTACCTCTCCTTCCGTCTCCAAAGTGAAGCATGTAATGAGGAAAGACCCCATTTCCGTCCATGTAGACACTCCCACAGACGAAGTGGTGCAGATTATCGAGAAATACGACTTGGTGGCAGTACCTGTCGTCGACAGCATAGGCCGCCTGGTAGGGCAGATTACCGTAGACGACGTCATGGACGAGGTTCGTGAGCAATCGGAACGCGACTACCAGTTGGCATCCGGTTTGTCACAGGATGTGGAGACGGACGACAACGTCATGCGCCAGACTTCCGCACGCCTGCCGTGGTTGCTTATCGGTATGCTGGGCGGTATCGGCAACTCCATGATATTGGGTAATTTTGACGCTACCTTCGCCGCACATCCCGAAATGGCGCTGTACATCCCTCTGATTGGCGGTACAGGCGGAAATGTAGGAACCCAATCCTCTGCAATTATCGTACAGGGACTTGCCAACAGTTCTTTGGATGCCAAAGACACATTCAAGCAAATCGCCAAGGAATCCGTAGTGGCGGCAATCAATGCAACCATCATATCCTTGCTGGTGTACATATACAATTTTGTACGGTTCGGCGGTACGGCCACAGTTACCTACTCGGTATCCATCAGTCTGTTCGCCGTTGTCATGTTCGCCTCCATTTTCGGAACGTTGGTACCCATGACACTCGAAAAGCTGAAAGTGGACCCGGCCATTGCCACAGGACCGTTCATATCCATCACCAACGACATTATCGGCATGATGATGTATATGGGCATCACCGTACTATTGGCCTGAAACGGCTAAATCGAAAAAAAACGATGAAAAAAGTATGAAGTAATCATTTTATTTCATTAATTTGTAACCTAATGTAACCCGAACGGGATATCCCGTTTCTAAAAAGTAAATACAAATGACGGACACTCATGACACTAATCTCCCCGACAAGCCGGTGGAATTAGAAGAAGACAAAAAAACAGCAGAGGTTTCTGAGCCGGCAACAACAGAAACTCCCGCTGAGGTAACCTTGACTGACAAGCCGGCCGAATCAGTTCAAAAACTCACTAAAGAAGAGATTCTGAACAAGCTTAAAGCGATTGCCGCAGATGTAGAGAATGCTGCCAAATCGGAGATAGACGGTTTGAAACAGGCTTTCTACAAACTACATAACTCAGAGCAGGAAGCCGCCAAGAAGCTGTTCGTTGAGAATGGAGGAGCTATTGAAGAGTTCGTTCCACAAGCCGATACTTTGGAAGAGGAATTCAAGAATACCATGTCCGTCATCAAGGAAAAAAGAAACGCACTCAATGCAGAGCAGGAAAAACAGAAAGAGCTCAACCTGCAAATCAAGCTTTCCATCATCGAGGAACTGAAAGAGTTGGTGGAATCTCCGGAAGACGCCAACAAGAACTATACGGAATTCAAGAAATTGCAACAGCAATGGAATGAGGTTAAAATCGTGCCGCAAGCCAGGATTAACGAGCTGTGGAAGAACTACCAGCTGTATGTCGAAAAGTTCTACGACCTTTTAAAACTGAACAACGAATTCCGTGAATATGACTTCAAGAAGAATCTTGAAATCAAGAACCACCTTTGCGAAGCTGCCGAGAAACTGGCAGACGAAGCGGATGTTGTTTCCGCTTTCCATCAATTACAGAAACTGCATCAGGAATTCCGCGATACAGGACCGGTAGCCAAAGAGCTGCGTGATGAAATATGGGCACGCTTCAAAGCAGCTTCTACTACTGTGAACCGCCGTCACCAGCAGCATTTTGAAGCCCTGAAAGAGGCCGAGCAACATAATCTCGACCAAAAGACCGTAATTTGCGAAATCATCGAGGCCATTGATTACAGCGAACTTACCAACTTCGCTTCCTGGGAAAACAAAACCCAGGAAATCATCGCTTTGCAAAATAAATGGAAAACCATCGGTTTTGCTCCGCAAAAGATGAACGTGAAGATATTCGAACGCTTCCGCAAAGCTTGTGACGAGTTCTTCCAGAAGAAAGGGGAATTCTTCAAATCCCTGAAAGAAGGCATGAACGGGAATCTTGAAAAGAAACGTGCCTTATGCGAAAAAGCAGAGGCCCTGAAAGACAGTACCGACTGGAAAGTAACAGCTGACGAACTGACCAAACTCCAGAAAGAGTGGAAAACGGTAGGTCCCGTTGCCAAGAAATATTCGGATGCTATCTGGAAACGGTTCATCTCCGCCTGCGATTACTTCTTTGAACAGAAAAACAAGGCAACTTCCTCACAACGTTCCGTTGAACAGGAGAATCTGGAAAAGAAGAAAGCCATTATCGAGAAGCTGACAGCCATTGACGAAACAATGGATGTGGAAGAAGCCACCCAACTGGTCCGCGAACTTATGAAAGAGTGGAACGGCATAGGACATGTACCATTCAAAGAAAAAGACAAAATTTACAAACAATACCACAGCCGGATAGACAAGCTGTTTGAACACTTCAACATCAGTGCTTCCAACAAGAAGCTGAGTAATTTCAAATCGTCCATCAGCAGTATCCAGGAAGGTAGCCCGCAAGCCCTTTATCGTGAACGGGACAAACTGGTACGCGCCTGCGAAAACATGAAAAACGAATTGCAGACTTACGAAAACAACTTAGGCTTCCTGACAGCTTCGTCCAAGAAAGGCAACAGCCTCCTGACCGAACTTAACCGTAAAGTCGAGAAGCTGAAAGGTGACATAGAGCTGGTTAAACAGAAAATCAAGGTGATTGACAATTCAATCAACGAAGCGGAATAATTTTTCGAACCTAATAATATGAGGTTATGCCAAAAGGATAAAAGGCTTTTGACATAACCTCTTTTTTATCTAAATCTAATCTCACTGCTGAATTATGAAAAGAATTCTGACTTTAGGAATCGTGCTGCTGACTGTAAACAGTCTGCTACCGGCACAAGAAATCACATTCTCAGAAACCAAATTCAATTGGGGAACCGTCCGGGAACAAGACGGGAATGTCAGCCATGACTTCCGGTTCGTAAACACCGGCGACAAACCTCTCACTATCAAAAACATCATTACCGGCTGCGGATGCACCTCGTCCGAATGGACTGAAAAAGCCTATCAACCCGGTGAGGAAGGCATAATACGGTTGGTCTACCACCCGCAAGGCAGAACAGAAAACGACATCAACCTCGTAGCCGAAATATATACTAACAGAGCTGCCAAAGGAGTAGTTACCCTGGAAATGGCGGGAAAGATAACACGTGAGACCCCTTCCTATTCCGCCCGCTATAATCCCGCCAACGGAAAGCGAAGCCAAAGCCCAACCTATATTCCGCAAGATGAATATGAGCAGATACTTGAACGGATACGCGAAGAATTGTATGCCAAAACCACCACACAGCAAGCAGACCGCGCAACGGAAAAATTACTGCGCTCCATGCTTCCGGAAGGAAAATGGAGCGACCTCGATTATGCCTGCTTTTTCCGTACCAACTGGGAACCGGTAGAACACCTGAAACGTTTGGTTACAATAGCCGCCTCATATACCGACAAACAATCACGTTATTACGGTAACGAGGTATTATACAATGCAATCAGAGATGCCCTGCAGTATTGGGTGAAACAAGACCCTACCTGTTTCAACTGGTGGTATAACCAGATTTCCGTTCCGCAAACACAAGCCTCGCTCCTTGCTCTGATGGATGCGGGACAAAAGAAACTTCCGTCCGAAATCCGTATGCCTATTTTAAAAGCAATGGGCGAACGCAGCGACCCACGCAAATGGACCGGCGCCAATAAAATGGACATTGCCATTCATCATTTAGTAAGAGGTTGCCTGTTGAAAAATGACAGTATTGTACGCGTCAATGCCGATGAAATATTCTATCCCGTACAAATCGTTGCAAACGAAGGCATACAGGAAGACTTGTCTTATCACCAGCACGGGCCGCAACTTTACATCGGCGGATACGGAACAGTGTTCGTTGACAACATAGTCCGCATGGGCAATATCCTCAACGGTACAAAATATGCCATGAATCCGGAGAAACTCACCTTGTTTTCCAACTTTATCCGCAACACCTACTTCAATGTATTCCGAAGCAGGTATCTGGACTTCAGTGTAACAGGCAGAGGTGTCAGCCGCAAAGGAACATTGGATTACGGGGATTGCGCAGCCCTGTTCAGAAACCTGCAGGCCCTTGATGCCAAACATGCCGGCGAATATGCAGACATTGCCCGCCGTTTCCTCACCCGGGAAGCATCGTATCAGCGTTCGGACAAGAATACAATGTATCATTGCTCAGACTATATGCTACACAACCGACAAAATTACGACTTTTCCGTGCGCACCTCTTCAACACGCACCAACAAGACCGAAAGCGGTAACGGTGAAAATCTATACGGGACCTATATGAGTGACGGTGCCACCAACATTCGCGTCAACGGCAATGAGTATGCCGACATCTTCCCCGTCTGGGAGTGGGACAGAATACCGGGAACCACCTTGCCTGCAGGCGAAAAACGCAATCCCGTTGACTGGGGAAGCAAAGGAACCTGCACATTCACAGGGGGAGTGTCCGATGGGAAATACGGTGTAATGACTTTCAAGATGGATGACTATGGTGTAAAAGCTCAAAAATCATGGTTTATGTTCGACAACGAAGTGGTTTGCTTAGGCAGCGGAATCGGTTCAAATGTTCCGACAGACATCGTTACCACTGTCAATCAATGCCATCTGGATGGAAATGTATGGATAAATACGGGAAAAGCGCTCCGGCAAGCAACCCAAGGAGAATTTGCTTTTGAGCAGGCTCCGCAATGGATCTGGCATGACAGCATCGCCTATCTCTTCCCTCAGGGAAACAATATAAAGCTAAAGATGGACAGACAAAAAGGCAACTGGGCAAAAATCAATTTCAATTATCCTGCTACGGAAATCAGCATGCCGATATTCAATCTGGTCATTAATCACGGACAATCTCCCCGAAACGCATCTTACGCATATATCGTTGTACCGGGAATCAACCATCCGGAAAAAATGAAAACATACTCCTGCCATCATCTGAAAATAGAACGGAATGATACGGAAATACAAGCCGTCAATAATCGGAAATCGGGAATCCTGCAAATCGTATTCTTCAAACCCGGCACTTTCGACAATGAAGAAATAAAGGTAAAAGCCCTGAAGCCCTGTGTTGTACAAATAAAGAAAAGCAAAGGCAAGGTGATGGATATGCAGATTGCCGATCCACAAAATCAAGAAAAGCTAAAGCCGGGAGTAGATGTGATAATCTTATAATAATAAGCATATAAAAAGTGGTTGTGTCAAAACGAACTCGCTGATATTCTTGTTTTGACACAACCACCGATTCGACCACCGAGTTTTCAAACTGAACCCGAATACCGATTATGAAAAATTTGCACATGGTCGAAAAGCAATAAAAAACCCACTAAAACTTGCGATTTTAGTGGGTTTTTATCGGTGTGTTGTGTTGGGCTACCTGGATTCGAACCAGGAATGACAGGACCAGAATCTGTAGTGTTACCATTACACCATAGCCCAATTGAGCATTTCATTTCTGTTTTGCGGTGCAAAGATACAAACTTTTCTTTAATCCAAAACATTTTTCGCTATTTTTTTCATTAAAATCTGATAAGATACCATGACACAAAGAATTATATACCTAAAAAAAAACAAAAAATGAAAGACTTTTCCCCTTTTGCGTGTTTGATATGATAAATCAACGTATATTTGTCGCCTGTTTAATATTAATAATGTGTAATGAACGAAGCTAAAAAATTAATTCAACAAATAACAGAAGGTATTCAAGATAAAAAAGGAAAAAAAATCGTCATAGCAGACCTTACCCGGATAGACGACACAATATGTAATTATTTTGTCATCTGTCAAGGAAACTCCCCAAGCCAAGTAAGCGCCATAGTGGAGTCCGTTAAAGACTTCACCCGCAAAGGAGCGAACAGCAAACCTTTTGCGATAGACGGTCTGCGCAATGCCGAGTGGGTAGCCATGGACTACTCTGATGTACTGGTTCACGTTTTCCAGCCGGAAGCGCGTGAATTCTACAACTTGGAACACTTATGGGCAGATGCCAAACTAACCCAAATTCCCGATCTCGATTAATTTAGACTTATGGACAATAACACCAATAAAAAGCCCACAAAAACCAATATGCCCAAGTTCAACTTGAACTGGTTGTATATGATTATAGCCATGATGTTGCTGGGACTGTACCTCACCAATGAAAGCGGTTCGGCCAGCAAAAACATCCCTTATGATGAATTTCAGGAGTATGTGCGCAACGGCTATATAAGCAAAGTGACCGGTTATGACGACAACTCTGTAGAGGCATACGTCAAGCCGCAATATGTGCCCAATGTGTTCAAAGCAGATTCAAGCCGTGTGGGCAAGAATCCCCTGATTACAACAGAAGCTCCCTCACGCGAAAGCTTGGGCGACTTTCTGCAGAAAGAAAAGGACGAGACACGTTTCGACGGTTCTATCAGCTACGAAAAGAAACACAATTACTTCGGTGCAATCCTCTGGCAGATATTGCCATTTGCATTCCTTATCGGCTTCTGGATATTCCTGTCCCGCCGTTGGAGCAGCGGTGGCGGCATGGGTGGTGGCAGCGGCATCTTCAGTGTCGGCAAATCCAAAGCCCAACTGTTTGAAAAGAACTCTCCGGTAAAGGTTACTTTCAAGGACGTTGCCGGACTTGCAGAGGCCAAGCAGGAAGTGGAGGAAATCGTAGAATTCCTGAAACAACCCCAGAAGTATACAGACCTGGGTGGTAAGATACCCAAGGGTGCATTGCTCGTAGGCCCTCCGGGAACGGGTAAGACCCTACTTGCAAAGGCTGTGGCAGGAGAAGCCAACGTACCGTTCTTCTCACTGGCCGGTTCCGACTTTGTGGAAATGTTTGTCGGCGTAGGTGCTTCCCGCGTCCGCGACCTGTTCCGCCAAGCCAAAGAGAAAGCGCCTTGCATCGTATTCATCGATGAAATCGATGCCGTGGGGCGCGCCCGTGGAAAAGCTGCCGCCATGGGCGGTAACGATGAACGCGAAAACACCTTGAACCAACTACTGACGGAAATGGACGGGTTCGGTTCCAACAGCGGTGTCATCATCCTTGCCGCAACCAACCGTGTGGATGTACTGGACAAGGCACTGCTGCGCGCCGGACGTTTCGACCGCCAGATACACGTCGACTTGCCCGACCTGAATGAACGAAAAGAAGTATTCGGCGTACACCTGCGCCCCATCAAGATAGACAATACGGTGGATGTAGAGTTACTGGCACGCCAGACTCCCGGATTCTCCGGTGCCGACATCGCCAATGTCTGCAACGAAGCCGCCCTGATTGCCGCCCGTCATGGAAAGAAATTTGTAGAGAAGCAGGACTTCCTGGATGCGGTAGACCGTATCGTAGGCGGTCTGGAGAAGAAAACCAAAATCACAACCGAAGAAGAACGCCGTTCCATTGCCATACACGAGGCCGGACACGCCAGCATCTCCTGGCTGTTGGAATATGCCAACCCGCTGATTAAGGTAACCATCGTTCCACGCGGACGTGCTTTGGGAGCAGCCTGGTACCTGCCCGAAGAACGCCAGATTACCACAAAGGAACAGATGCTGGACGAGATGTGCGCCACTTTGGGCGGACGCGCCGCAGAAGATCTGTTCATCGGAAGAATCTCTACCGGCGCCATGAACGACCTTGAGCGTGTAACCAAGCAGGCATACGGCATGATTGCCTATTTGGGCATGAGCGACAAGCTGCCGAATCTCTGTTATTACAATAACGACGAATACTCGTTCAACCGTCCGTACAGCGAGAAGACCGCCGAACTGATAGACGAAGAGGTGAAGCGTATGGTAAACGAACAGTACGAGCGTGCCAAGAAGATACTATCCGACAATAAAGAAGGGCACAACAAGCTGGCCCAACTGTTGATAGACAAGGAAGTAATCTTTGCAGAAGATGTGGAAGAAATCTTCGGCAAGCGTCCGTGGGCTTCCCGTTCCGAAGAGATTATCAGCGCAAGCAAAACTTCCAGGGAGCTGAAAGAAGCCGAAGAAAAAGAGGCTGCCAAGGCAAAGGAAGCGGAAAAAGAGGTAAAAGAAGAAGAAAGCCATAACACCGGCTCGAACAATTAAAACGAAAACACCTTGAAAAATAATTTCATACAACGTGCTGTTACAGGTGCATTATTTGTAGTTATACTGGTGGGCTGTATCCTTTACAGCCCCCTCTCATTCGGGATTCTATTCACTATCATCGGCGCATTGAGCGTACACGAGTTTGCCCATCTGGTAAACAGGAATGGCGGAGTCAGCATCAACAAGACGATTACCGCTTTAGGCGGAGCCTATCTGTTCCTTGCACTCATGGGATTCTGCACATCCGCCATCGATGCGCGCGTATTCCTTCCCTATCTGGGCTTATTGCTCTATTTGATGATTACGGAGTTATACCTGAAAAAAGAGAACCCCATCGGCAACTGGGCGTATGCAATGCTGAGCCAGCTATATGTAGCCTTGCCTTTCGCACTGCTGAATGTACTCGCTTTCCAGAATTCACCTGAAACGAGCAGCGTAACCTATAACCCCATCCTGCCGCTTTCCATATTCGTATTCATCTGGCTGAGCGATACGGGTGCTTACTGCGTGGGCTCTCTGATAGGAAAACATCGCCTGTTCGAGCGCATTTCGCCTAAGAAATCATGGGAAGGCAGCATAGGCGGCGCGGTTTTCTCCATCGCCTCATCCTTTGTATTTGCCCATTTCTTCCCATTCATGTCTACATGGCAATGGGCAGGACTGGCAGTCACCGTAGTGATTTTCGGCACCTGGGGCGACCTCACCGAATCGCTGATGAAGCGCCAATTGGGCATCAAGGATTCCGGCAACATTCTTCCGGGACACGGCGGAATGCTCGACCGGTTCGACAGCGCTCTCATGGCGATTCCCGCAGCGGTAGTCTACCTGTATGTAATGACAATGATTTGACAGGAAATCTTAAACGAATATAAGCCAAAGGGCATAGAGGAAAGATACTGTAACCTCTATGCCCTTTGGCCTATATATACGGTATAAGGAAACGCTTACTTCAATTGCATCTTCGACAAATCAAGGTTCTGTATATTCTTCGTATTATCACCGGTAACCACCAGGTCGAACGTCAGTTCCACCTCGCCATTCTTTTCCGAATTAATTTTCAGCTTGATACCTTTGGTTTCAGAGGTCACGTTGAGACTGTTCAGATTATAGGACACCGCACCGGGCTTGCGCAACCCCGTCAAATCGTCATAGTCGTTATAGCGGAGAGCCAAATGTATATAACCGTCTTCTCCATACAACTCCGCATCATCTTGCGGACGTACTAGGCTGATACGATGTTTAGTGCCGGAAGGCAGATTCTGCATAAATATGATATTCATATATCCCCCGCTGATACTTATATCACCTTCAAATATCAGGACAGGGTCATTGCCAAACTCTTCCTCGGTCTCGGGAGTCAGCGTCTCGACCTCTTTCGTCAGCACATCCTGCAAACTCAGGATCTTCACAGCATGGTCGTAACCGTCAAACTCATCGGACAAAGGATTGAACACGGTAATCACACGCTTTCCGTCAACCGGTTCGTACCACCACAAGTCTGTATTCACAGGCCAGAGCGTTCCCCACACATCACAGTCCAAATAAAAAGCATTGCCGGTAACACGCACCGTAGCCCACAGCGGCGGAGTGAAATCACCGATCGAATACCCTTCATCGTCATCACAGGATTGCAGTACCGGCATCACAGCCAGACAAACTGCCATAAATAACCAATGTAGCTTTCTCATAATCAAAGTTCTTTTGTTTATTTCTTTCTGTATAGAAAATACAAAAGCCGGGCATTTACTGCACCGGCTTTATTCCTTTTAACAAGAAATTAAATATCGTCCTACTTTTTAAAACGTTTCTTAAGCAAAGCCACTATTTCACGGGCTGCATGCACAGGCGCTCCCGCCTCGCCCAGGCGGGACGCCATATATTCGTAACCATCGAGCATCTGCCGGCGGTACGCCTCATCGTATAAGATACGTTGAAGCTCCGCACCGATCTGCTCCACCGTCATGGTATCGGCCACCAGTTCCTTCACCACCTCACGGTCGGCAATCAGGTTTACCAGAGATATGTACCTGACTTTCAGTACATGCCGTTTCAGAAAAGCGATAACCTTCCCTATCGGCGTATGGTAGCACACCGCCTGTGGAACCCGGAACAATGCCGTTTCCAGCGTTGCCGTGCCCGAAGTAACCAATGCCGCTTCCGCATGCCGGAGCAAAGGATAAGTACGGTTAAAGATTATCTTCACGTCCTCATTGCCGACATATTCCTTATAATACTCCGGAGAGATACCCGGCGCTCCCGCCAGCACCAACTGATACTCCGGAAATGAAGCGGCCGCCCGAATCATATCCGGCAAATTATCCTTAATCTCCTGCTTGCGGCTGCCAGCCAGCAAGGCAATGACAGGCTTCGGCGAAAGGCCGTTGGCCCGTTTGAACTCATCCGCAGTTTCCGAATAAGCGGCCTGGAAGGCAGTGACTTCATCCACCGTCGGATTGCCTACATAATGTATGGGATAATGGTGCTTGCCCTCGAAGAACTCCACCTCGAACGGAAGAATGGAGAAGAGTTCGTCCACATCCCGTTTGATATTCCTGATACGGTGCTCTTTCCAGGCCCATATCTTGGGAGAAATATAATAGAACACCGGTATTTGCGTACGGGCATGGACAAACTTGGCGATATTCAGGTTGAACCCCGGATAATCCACCAAAATAAGAACATCCGGCTGCCAGGCTGCAATGTCTTCCTTGCAACGCTTCATATTGGCAAAGATGGTACGCAGGTGCAACAAGACGGGAATGAAGCCCATATACGCCAGTTCCTTATAATGCTTCACCAACGTTCCGCCTACAGCCGCCATCAGGTCACCGCCGAAGAAGCGGAACTCGGCCTGCGGGTCTTCCGCCTTCAAGGCAGTCATCAGGTGCGATGCATGCAGGTCGCCCGAGGCCTCGCCCACAATCAGATAATACTTCATAAGCGACTATGTTTCAATATCCTGTGCAATCCGTCAGAACCAGGTCTTCAATTCGTCCATCAGGCCATAGGCGGTTACATCCACTGTGGTCGGAGTCACCGCTACATAACCGTTGGCAAGCGCCCAATGGTCGCTCTTTTCATTCTCCTTTTCCGACTCCTCAAACTCTCCGGTCAGCCAATAGTAGTGCGCATCGCCTCTGTGGGCGAAGTTCTCCCACTCGTTGGTCCACTGTCCTTTTGCCTGTTCGCAGATTTTCACCCCTTTCAACTCTTTAGTATCGGGGAAGTTGACATTGAGGCAGGTCAACGGCGGCAAGCCTTTTTCCAGGACCTTGCGGGCAATCTCGCGGATATACTCTCCCGCCGGCTCAAAATCGGCGTCCGGCGCGTGGTTGCACAGTGAAAAGCCGATAGAGGGAACACCTTTCAGGCAGCCTTCGATAACCACCCCCATTGTTCCGGAATAATGCACATTGACCGAGGAGTTATCGCCGTGATTAATGCCTCCCACCACAAGGTCGGGTTTGCGGTCGAGCACCGTATGGAATGCCAGCTTGACGCAATCGGCGGGCGTACCGGAACACTTATAGACCGTCAGCCCTACATCCTTGCGAAGCAACTGATAATGAATCGGTTCTGTCACGGTAAGCGCACACGCATTACCCGAACGCGGCGCATCCGGCGCCATTACCACAATCTCCCCCAGCGGGCGGAGAAACTTTATCAACTCGCTGATTCCTTTCGCAATGATACCGTCGTCATTGGAAATCAATATCAAAGGTCTCTGATTTTCCATATTTCTTTTTAATTTTGCTACAAATTTAGCAAAAGAGAACCACATATTAACCACCAATACACAAAAAGATATGTTAGACGTCTTTCTCATTCTGATGGGTATCCTCTGCCTGATAACAGGACTGGCAGGCTGTTTCCTGCCCGTAATTCCCGGTCCGCCCGTGGCCTATGCCGGTTTGTTGCTGCTGCACTTCACCGACAAGGTGCAGTACTCTGCCACCCAACTGTTGCTGTGGCTGCTGATTGTCGTCATCGTACAGGTGCTCGACTATTTCGTACCCATGCTGGGCAGCAAATACAGCGGCGGAACACGCTGGGGAACGCGCGGATGCCTTGCCGGAACCCTCATCGGGCTGTTCTTCATGCCCTGGGGCATTGTCCTTGGTCCGTTTTTAGGGGCTTTTATCGGCGAACTTTTCGGCGGCAGGGAAACCCGGCAGGCTCTGAAGTCGGGACTGGGCTCCCTGTTCGGCTTCCTCTTCGGCACGGTACTGAAATGCGTGTTGTGCGGATACTTCGCATGGGAGTTTGCATCGGCACTGCTTTAACATAAGTTTATCCCCATTAAACTTCAGGTTTAATCCTAATGAACCCGAAGTTTAATAGGAATAAACTCCGAGTTTAATTCGGACAAACTATTGTAAACTCCGGAGAAACGGCACGCATTTCCCCGGACACGGCAGCCGCGGCAGCTTATCACCGGAACATCCCGCCGCCCGCCATCTCATTGCTTTAGAAATCTTAATCTTCTGCAAGTGAGACAAAAAAGCTGTTTCTTTTCAAGATAAATACGTATATTTGCCCCACTAATCAGGAAAAAGAGTGCCTGAGACACACGTCTTCAGGCAACGGAACGGTAAAGGCATCCGGGAGTTATTAACAAAAAGGGTGACTTATCAACCGTTTTTGCAATCTTTCTCTTTTTTAGTAGGTGCTATACGGAATTATCACTTATTTCGCTGCCAATAAACATTGAAATTATGGGAAAAATAATTGCTTTGGCAAATCAAAAAGGTGGTGTAGGAAAAACAACAACAACCATAAACCTCGCAGCTTCTCTCGCCACACTTGAAAAGAAAGTGCTTGTCGTAGACGCAGACCCGCAGGCGAACGCCTCGTCAGGGTTGGGCGTAGACATCAAGCAGGCAGAATGTACTATCTATGAATGTATTATAGACCGCGCCGATGTGCGCGACGCTATCCACGACACGGAGATTGATACATTGAAAGTTATTTCCTCCCACATCAACCTGGTAGGCGCCGAAATAGAAATGCTCAATCTTAAAAACCGGGAAAAGATACTGAAAGAGGTACTCGCCCCGCTACGGGAAGAGTTTGATTATATCCTGATAGACTGCTCACCGTCGTTAGGATTGATTACAATCAACGCGCTCACGGCCGCCGACTCGGTTATCATTCCCGTACAGGCCGAATACTTTGCACTGGAAGGCATCAGCAAATTGCTGAACACCATCAAAATCATCAAGTCCAAGTTGAACCCCGCACTCGAAATCGAGGGATTCCTGCTGACCATGTATGACTCGCGGCTGCGCCAGGCCAACCAGATATACGACGAGGTGAAACGCCACTTCCAGGAACTGGTGTTCAACACCGTCATCCAGCGCAATGTAAAACTGAGCGAAGCCCCCAGCTACGGACTCCCCACAATCCTGTACGATGCGGACTCCACCGGAGCCAAAAACCACATCGCACTGGCAAAAGAGTTAATCAGCCACAACGAGGACTAACCGCCCGCATGGCAAACATAGTAAACAGTAAATCGTAAAACAGAAAAGAATAGATGGTACAGAAAAGAAATGCATTAGGACGTGGGCTGGACGCCCTGCTCTCCATGGATGAGGTGCAGACCGAAGGCTCTTCCTCTATCAATGAAATAGAATTGTCGAAGATTGCCGTCAACCCCAATCAGCCCCGCCGCGAGTTCGACCAGACAGCGTTGCAGGAGCTTGCCGATTCTATTGCAGAGATTGGTATCATCCAGCCTATCACCCTGCGTAAGCTGTCCGATGATGAATACCAGATTATTGCCGGCGAACGCCGTTTCCGCGCCTCGCAAATGGCAGGGCTGACGAGCATCCCCGCCTATATCCGCACGGCCGACGACGAGAATGTCATGGAAATGGCGCTCATCGAAAACATACAGCGCGAGGACCTGAACTCCGTGGAAATAGCGCTTGCCTACCAACACCTGCTGGAACAATACGGACTGACGCAGGAACGCCTCAGCGAACGCATAGGCAAGAAGCGTACCACCATTGCCAACTACCTGCGCCTGCTGAAACTGCCGGCTCCCGTCCAGATGGGATTGCAAAACAAGCAGATAGACATGGGGCACGCCCGTGCACTGGTAACGCTGGGAGACCCCAAACTGCAAGTGAAGATTTTTGAAGAGATACTCGAACAAGGTTATTCCGTACGCAAAGTAGAGGAAATCGTGAAATCCCTGAGCGAAGGAGAAGCCGTGAAAAGCGGCGGCCGCAAGATAGCCCCCAAGCGCGCCAAACTGCCCGAAGAGTTCAATATGCTGAAGCAGCAGCTTTCCAGTTTCTTCAGCACCAAAGTACAGTTGACCTGCTCCGAAAAAGGCAAAGGAAAAATCAGTATCCCGTTCAGTAACGAAGAAGAACTGGAACGTATCATCGGTATTCTCGATACGCTGAAAAAATAAATGACAAAGAAGAGAAGAATATATCAAATCAGTATCGCCCTGCTGCTTTGCCTGATGCAGACGGCAGGGATTGCTATGTATGGTCAGAGCCGCCCGCGTGCCGCCGCAAAGAGGATACACAGGCTGCAGGCAGACTCTCTTGCCGCCGTACGGCAAGCAGCGCGGATGCAGGCCGACAGCCTGAACCGGACTATGGAAGAAGTGCCACCTCTCCAGGCCGTTGCCCCGGCAGACAGCATTGCCACTGCCGACAGCATTGCCGCCGAGAACAAGAAAAAGCTGCTGGAAATGACTTCCGCTCCCGTCCTGAAAGAATCGGAAGTGCCGGCAGACAGCCTCAAAAAAGAAATCGATCAGAAAATATGGGTTCCCAACCCTACAAAAGCCACCTGGCTGGCGCTCGTAATTCCCGGCGGCGGACAAATCTACAACCGGAAATACTGGAAATTGCCCATATTCTACGGCGGCTTTGCCGGATGTGCCTATGCCTTGACGTGGAACAGCAAAATGTACAAGGACTACTCCACCGCATATAAAGACGCGATGAACGGCAATATGCAGTCCAGCAGCATCACCGACCTGCTGCCGCCCGGATACAAAATTTCCGAAACCCAGTTGAAAGAGCTGTTGCGCAAGCGCAAGGACACCTATCGCAGATACCGCGATTTAAGTATCTTCGCCTTCATCGGAGTATACCTGCTGTCCGTCATCGATGCCTATGTGGATGCCGAACTGTCCAATTTCGACATCACCCCCGACCTCAGCATGAAAGTGGAGCCGGCTGTCATCGACAACCGGATAAACAACTCCTCCAACCGCTCCGTGGGGTTGCAGTGCAGTTTCCGATTTTAAAAACAAATAAACAGATTTATCCATGACAAATAAACCTACATATATGAAAAGAATAATCGCGGGTTCCTCACTTCTGTTCAGCATACTGCTGGCAACTCCGCAAGCATACGCCCAAGAAAGCGTAGATGTCATTATCCGCGAAAACGGAACGGAACGGCGGGAAGTCATCGACCTGCCCAAGAGCATGACCTACCCTGTAGACAGCCTGCTCAGCGACTGGAAAGCCAAGAACTACATAGATTTAGGAAAGGATTGCAGCACCTCCACCGTCAATCCCCAATTCAGCGATTCCGTATACATCGACCGGCTCTCGCGCATGCCGACCATTATGGAGATGCCCTACAACGAGATTGTACGCAAATTCATCGACATGTATACCGGACGCCTCCGCAACCAGGTGGCTTTCATGCTGAGTGCCTGCAACTTCTACATGCCCATTTTCGAAGAGGCGCTCGATACTTACGGGCTGCCGCTGGAACTGAAATATCTGCCGATTATCGAGTCTGCGCTTAATCCCTCGGCCGTATCCCGCGCCGGAGCCTCCGGCCTGTGGCAGTTCATGCTGAACACCGGCAAGATATACGGCCTGGAAAGCAACAGCCTTGTGGACGAACGCCGCGACCCGATTAAGGCTACCTGGGCCGCCGCACGCTACCTGAAAGATATGTATGCCATCTACCAGGACTGGAACCTGGTAATCGCCGCCTACAACTGCGGTCCCGGCACCATCAACAAAGCCATCCGGCGCGCAGGCGGCAAAACGGATTATTGGGAAATATACAACTATCTGCCCAAAGAAACACGCGGATACGTACCCGCTTTTATAGCCGCCAACTACGTAATGACGTACTACTGCAAGCACAATATCTGCCCGATGGAAACCAATATTCCGGACGCCACTGATACCATACAGGTGAACCGCAACCTGCATTTCGAACAAATCACGGATGTTTGCGGCATCGGAATGGATGAGATTAAAAGCCTGAATCCCCAGTACAAGAAGAATATCATTCCGGGAGACAGTAAGCCTCAGACACTCCGCCTGCCTATAAACTACATCAGCACTTTCATCGACAGCCAAGACACGATTTACGCCCACCGCAGTGCGGAACTGTTTAAAAATCGCAGAACCGTTTCCGTGGCCAATACCCGCAGCACAGCACGCAGCAGCAAAGGGAAAAGTTCTTCACAGGGCGATGTCACCTACCACAGAATACGCAACGGGGAAACCCTGTCGACCATCGCCCGCAAATATGGCGTCACCGTCAGCCAGATAAAAAGCTGGAACGGATTGAGAAGCACCAGAATCAATGCGGGAAAGAGGCTGAAGATTTACAAATAAAAACATAAATGCTTGTCCGGTGTTGAAAATTGCTTATTTTTGCAAAAAGTGAAGAAGAAAGGAGAAACAGTATATGGAAGAGAGCGTAAGCCAGAAGGAGAAAGAGAGAGCCGAAGAAGCAATGATTGAACAGGCATTCCAGGAACTGTTGAACGATTACTTGGCAACCAAACACCGCAAGCGTGTCGAAATAATAACCAAGGCATTCAATTTTGCCAATCAGGCACATAAGGGAATCAAACGCCGCTCGGGCGAACCGTATATCATGCACCCCATCGCCGTAGCGAAGATTGTGTGCAATGAGATAGGGCTGGGGTCTACTTCCATCTGCGCCGCCCTGCTGCACGATGTGGTGGAAGACACCGATTACACCGTCGAGGATATCGAAAACATCTTCGGCCCCAAAATCGCCCAAATCGTTGACGGACTGACCAAAATCTCGGGCGGCATCTTCGGCGACCGCGCCTCGGCGCAGGCAGAGAACTTCAAGAAACTGCTGCTTACCATGTCCGACGACATCCGCGTTATCCTCATAAAGATAGCCGACCGGCTGCACAATATGCGCACACTCGGTTCCATGCTGCCCAACAAGCAGTTCAAGATAGCCGGTGAAACATTGTATATCTATGCGCCGCTTGCCAACCGGCTGGGGCTGTACAAGATAAAGACGGAACTGGAAAACCTGAGCTTCCGTTACGAGCATCCGGAAGAATACCGCGAGATAGAAAAGAAACTTGAAGCGACAGCCGTAGAACGCGACAAGGTTTTCAAAGAGTTCACCGCTCCGATACGTGCCCAACTGGATAAAATGGGATTGAAATACCGTATCCTTGCCCGCATCAAATCCATCTATTCCATTTGGAACAAGATGCAGACAAAGCATGTGCCGTTCGAGGAAATCTACGACCTGCTTGCCGTACGTATCATCTTCGAGCCCCGTAACATGGAAGAAGAGCTGAATGACTGCTTCAACATATACGTATCCATATCCAAAATATACAAACCGCATCCCGACCGCCTGCGCGACTGGGTGAGCCATCCGAAAGCCAACGGCTATCAGGCCCTGCACGTCACCCTCATGGGCAATAACGGGCAATGGATCGAAGTCCAGATTCGCAGTGAACGTATGAACGACGTTGCCGAACAGGGATTCGCCGCACATTGGAAGTATAAGGAAGGCGGCGGCAGCGAGGATGAGGGCGAGCTGGACAAATGGTTGCGTACCATCAAGGAGATACTCGATGACCCCCAACCGGATGCCATTGATTTTCTGGATACAATCAAGCTGAACCTGTTTGCTTCGGAAATCTTTGTGTTTACTCCGAAAGGCGAAATCAAGACCATGCCGCAGAACTCCACAGCACTGGACTTTGCCTTCTCCCTGCACACCGACATCGGCAGCCATTGCATCGGCGCCAAAGTAAACCACAAGCTTGTTCCCCTCAGCCATAAGTTGCAGAGCGGCGACCAGGTAGAGGTTCTTACATCCAAATCGCAACGCGTGCAACCGGAATGGGAAGCTTATGCCACTACCGCCCGTGCCCGTGCCAAAATCGCATCCATCCTGCGCAAAGAAGCGAAAGCGCATCAGAAAGAGGGCGAGGCAATCCTTGCAGACTTTCTCAGGAACGAGGATATACGCATGGATGACTCCGCAATAGACAAGCTCACCCGCCTGCACAATTTCCATACCCGCGACGAGCTGTTCGTTGCCGTGGGCAGCAAGAAACTCGTATTGGGTGATGCAGACCGGAACGCCTTCAAGGAAAAACAAAGCACCAACTGGAAAAAGTTCCTGACTTTCTCGTTCGGCAATAAAGACAACAAAGACACGAAGGAGCAGTCCGAAGAGAAAGTTCCGCAAGAAAAAATCAATACCAAGCAGATATTGAAACTGACGGAAGAGACCATCCAGAAGAACTATATCATGGCCGACTGCTGCCACCCCATCCCCGGCGACGATGTATTGGGATATATAGACGAGCAGAACCGGATAATCATACACAAACGCCAATGTCCGGTAGCCGCACGCCTCAAGAGCAGCTATGGCAACCGTATCATCGCTACCGAATGGGACACCCACAAGGAGTTGTCATTCCTCGTGACGATTTATCTGAAAGGTATCGACAGTATGGGATTGCTGAACGAAGTAACGCAGGTCATCTCCCGCCAGCTGAATGTCAACATCCGCAAGCTGACGATTGAAACCACCGACGGTATTTTTGAAGGTAAGATACAACTTTACGTACACGATGTGGACGATGTACGCAGCATCTGCGACAACCTGAAACAGATACAGAACATCAAACAGGTGACAAGAATAGAAGGATAACCCCTATCCGGGCTGTTCCTTCATAAGATTCTCTTTCAATGCCTCTACATCCTCATAAGTAAAGGCATCGAGGGATTCTTTCATACCGATAAGTTCTTCACGGATACTTTTCAGCCGCTCTACGATTTCAAAATTCCGGAGAGTGGCTTCCTTATTGTCTTTCATGCGCTGGCGTGCGCCGGGCAGCGTCATGCCGCGCTCCTTGACCAGATGATAAATCAACTTCACCGTTTCAATATCTTCCTTACGGTATTGGCGTATCCCCCGCCCGCCTTTCTTCGGTCTGAGCTGCGGAAACTCCTTCTCCCAGAAACGCAGCAGCGATTCGTTGACATCGAACATTCTGGCAACCTCGCTGATGGAGTAATATAGTTTCAGTTCTTTATCGGTATTCAGCATAACAGCCTGTCAGTTAAACATTCATAATCCGCTAATCCATCATTTTTCCATGATTTGCCGCAATCTGTATCATACGGTCGTAGTCTTCGGCACTTAAATCCATAAAGTAATAATTCACGGGATTTACGACCTGCCCTTTCACATGCACTTCGTAGTGCAGGTGAGGTCCTGTACTTTTGCCGGTACTTCCAACCGCACCGATAACCTCGCCCCGCACCACCCGTTTGCCGAGTTTGGTACGGAATCCCTGCAAGTGGGCATACCACGTCTGGTAACCGAAACCATGATCCACGATGATAAGATTTCCATAACCGGTTTCCCATCCCATTTTAACAACAGTGCCGTCACCGGTTGCATATACATCCGTTCCCGGATGGGCCGAAAAGTCCATGCCGGCATGAAAACGGGTAGTTCCGTAAATAGGGTCGATGCGCGTTCCATAACCGGAAGCGGTCTTGCGCAAATCCTTATTGGAAATGGGCTGAATGGCAGGGATGCAACGCAGCATCTCATCATGGTTCTTGCACATCTCCACCACATCATCGAACGAACGGGACTGGATATAAAGTTGCTTCGTGAGCATATCCATTTTCTGCGTAGTATTCACCACCAAATCGGAATTGGCCATATCCATCAGATGTTCGTAACGGTTTGTACCGCCGTATCCTGCCTTACGGATAGCCGAGGGAATAGGGTCGGCCTGGAATATTACGCGATACAGATTATCATCGCGTTGCTGCACATCCTGCAATACTCCCATAGCCTCGTCCATTCTCCGCGAAAGGACGTTATACTGCGCCTGAAGCCGGCTGTTTTCTTTCCGCAGTTCCTTCTCGGACGGCGAACCGAAAATCAGCAACAGTACGATAAAGCTGCCGGCTCCCAACCCCATACCGAAAAACAACCGGCGCAATATGCTCAACGCCCGTTGCCGGACGGTAGGATAAATTCGGTCGTAAGTCTGTGTCCGCGGATTATAAATGTAGTAAACTTTGCGCATCGAGAGTAAATATTTCATTATCAATGCGGCAAAAATACGAAAAACAAGCTATCTTTGCACAGTTTTTTCAAGAATTATAAGATTTATGATTTATGATTTATGATTTCATAGAAAGATGGGTCATAGAATGCGTAAGTCATAAATCGCAAGCTGTAAATCGGAAATCATAAATAAGAAGTATGTTGACTGCAAATGAAATCAGAGACTCGTTCAAGAGTTTCTTCGAAAGTAAAGGTCACCAGATTGTGCCTTCGGCTCCTATGGTGATTAAGGACGACCCCACGCTGATGTTTACCAACGCGGGTATGAACCAGTTTAAAGATATTATTTTGGGGAATCACCCGGCGAAATATAAAAGAGTGGCAGACTCACAGAAGTGCCTGCGCGTCAGCGGAAAGCACAATGACCTGGAAGAAGTGGGGCACGATACGTACCACCACACCATGTTCGAGATGCTGGGCAACTGGTCGTTTGGCGACTACTTCAAGAAAGAAGCCATCTCCTGGGCATGGGAATATCTGGTCGATGTGCTGAAACTCGATCCGAAAGACCTCTACGCCACCGTATTCGAAGGCAGCCCCGAAGAAGGCCTGGAACGCGACAACGAAGCCGCTTCCTATTGGGAACAGTTCCTGCCGAAAGAGCATATCCTTAACGGAAACAAACACGATAACTTCTGGGAAATGGGTGATACCGGCCCTTGTGGCCCGTGCTCCGAAATTCACGTGGATTCGCGTTCGGAAGAAGAAAAGGCCAAAGTACCCGGTTCGCAACTGGTGAACAAAGACCATCCGCAGGTTATCGAGATATGGAATCTTGTATTCATGCAGTTCAACCGCAAGGCAGACGGCAGCCTCGAAGGACTTCCCGCCAAAGTAATCGACACCGGTATGGGCTTTGAACGCCTGGTACGTACACTGCAAGGCAAGACTTCCAACTACGACACCGATGTTTTCCAACCGATACTGAAAGCCATCGGCGACATGACGGGAGCCACATACGGCAAAAACGAACAGCAGGACATCGCCATGCGCGTAATTGCCGACCACATCCGTACAATCGCTTTCTCCATCACCGACGGCCAGCTTCCGAGCAATGCCAAGGCAGGTTACGTAATCCGCCGTATCCTCCGCCGTGCAGTGCGCTACGGCTACACGTTCCTCGGACAGAAGCAGGCTTTCATGTACAAGCTGTTGCCCGTACTCATCGAGAACATGGGCGGCGCATACCCCGAGTTGAATGCACAGAAAGAACTGATAGCCAAAGTCATTAAAGAAGAAGAAGATTCGTTCCTCCGTACTTTGGAGACCGGTATCCGTCTGCTGGATAAGACCATGGCAGATGCCAAGGCAGCCGGCAAGACCGAAATCAGTGGTAAAGACGCCTTTACGCTCTATGATACATTCGGCTTTCCGCTCGACCTCACCGAACTCATCCTCCGCGAAAACGGCATGACCGCCGACATCAAAGAGTTCGATGCCGAAATGCAGCAGCAAAAGCAACGTGCACGCAATGCCGCCGCCGTTGAAACCGGAGACTGGATTACACTGCAAGAAGGCACTACCGAATTTGTAGGCTACGATTATACAGAATATGAGACATCTATTCTGCGCTACCGCCAGATAAAGCAAAAGAACCAGACACTGTTCCAGATTGTACTGGACAAGACTCCGTTCTATGCCGAAAGCGGTGGACAGGTAGGCGATACCGGCGTACTGGTCAATGAATTCGAAACGATTGAAGTCATCGACACCAAAAAGGAGAACAACCTTCCTATCCATATCACCAAGAAGCTGCCCGAACACCTGGAAGCACCGTTCATGGCATGTGTAGATACGGACAAACGTGCCGCCTGCGCCGCCAACCACTCTGCTACCCACCTGCTGGATGCCGCATTGCGCGAGGTATTGGGCGACCACGTAGAGCAAAAGGGTTCTTTGGTGACTCCGGACTCATTGCGTTTCGACTTCTCGCACTTCCAAAAAGTGACGGACGAGGAAATCCGCCAGGTGGAACACATCGTGAATGCCAAGATACGTGCCAACATCCCTCTGAAAGAGTATCGCAACATACCTATCGAAGAAGCCAAGGAACTGGGCGCCATCGCTCTTTTCGGCGAAAAGTACGGCGACCGTGTACGTGTCATCCAGTTCGGTTCTTCCATTGAATTCTGCGGTGGTACGCACGTAGCCGCTACCGGAAACATCGGAATGATGAAGATTGTATCCGAAAGTTCCGTTGCCGCCGGTGTCCGCCGTATCGAAGCCTATACCGGAGCACGCGTAGAGGAGATGCTCGATGCCTTCCAGGATACGATGCGCGATTTGAAAGCACTCTTCAACAACGCCCCCGACCTGTCAGGCGCCATCCGCAAATACATCGAAGAGAACGCCGGTCTGAAGAAACAGGTGGAAGATTTCATGAAAGAGAAAGAAGCACAACTGAAAGAGAAACTTCTACAGAATATCCAAGAGGTGAACGGTACGAAAGTAATCAAGTTCTGTGCAGCCATGATACCCGCCGACACGGTTAAGAACATCGCATTCCAACTGCGCGGAGAGATTACGGAAAACCTTTTCTTCGTTGCGGGAACGGTATTCGAAGGCAAACCGATGCTGACAGTGATGCTGAGCGACAACCTCGTAGCCGGCGGACTGAAAGCCGGTAACCTTGTGAAAGAAGCCGCCAAGCTGATACAAGGCGGCGGCGGCGGTCAGCCCCACTTTGCAACTGCCGGCGGAAAGAACCCGGACGGCTTGAACGCAGCCGTAGACAAAGTCCTGGAACTGGCAGGATTATAATCCGTAAGATTGCCGGAGAGGCAGATATTTCAACTTCAATTTACAATAAAAGGAGAAGCCATCGCTTCTCCTTTTGTTTTTCCCGCTTGCAACTCCTGCCCGAAAGGTCCCGGATTCTATTCCAACTTCAACAGGAAGTGCTCGCGATAAATGACCGTCACCCCCTCAGGCAGCAGTCCGGGCGAACAGAACGGGGTTACATTCTCTGCAAGCACGCATATCGCCGTAGCCACTCCGTCACTTCCGGCAAGGCTTCGCGTAAAGATTCTCTGCTCTCCGTCATAAGTAAACCGCCACAGCGCATGTACGTCCCCGTCTTCCCCTGCCATCGGAACTGTCTCGTAACTTCCCGTAAGAGGTGCATCTTCCTTCCCCGTAGGATAGATTTCCAGCACTCCCTCATCCAGGTAATAGGAAGAGCCCTTGTCGGGTATCAACACATAATATCCGGAATCTTCCAACCAGGAACGGCCGGAGAGTTCTTCCGACACCTTACCCAACAGTTCCACGGGCGCATCGCCGCTGATTCCATACTCAAATCCCTGCTTCGACATCTTATATTCCCGGCGCTCTTTCACCGTAATGCGCAATTGCGCACCGGACCCGGAACCGTCCATCACCCGCACTACCGTTTCTCCCGCCGCCAAAGGCTGTATGCTTATACGCCTGTAACCGTTGCTATCACCCGCAAACGTTACGGAAGCCACCGATTCATGCTCATTCGTCAAGGTATAAGCACCGTCGCCACCGTCTATGCCGAGCACCGTTTCCCCTTCGGTTTCGGAAAGGAAGAAAGCCAGAGACGAGACCAGGTTATCACATGTTCCAACCTGATAAACCGGTTCCGCACCCTCAAAAAGCACCACACTGCGATAATCGTCCTTACAGCCGGAAACGGCAAACAGCAACCATGCCAAAGTCAAAAGAAAATACTGTTTCTTCATAATCGTCAGATAACAATTGTTCTATCTGTAAAAATACAGAAAATAACGGAATACTGCATCATTATCCGTCTCTTTTTCAGCAGATCTGCTCTTTCGGATAGTTCACCAGATAGAGAGTGCCCGTGGCCCGGGTAAATGCCGTATAAAGCCAACGGAAATAATCGGGCGTCAGATATTCGTCCGTCATATACCCCTGATCCAGAAAAACATTCTTCCACTGCCCGCCCTGCGCCTTATGGCACGTCACGGCATAGGCATACTTCACTTGCAAGGCATTGTAATAAGGGTCGGCTTTCATCTTCTTCATCCGTTCCCGCTTCACGGTGATGTCGGCATAATCTTCGAGAACGGTATAGAAAAGGCGGTCGTTATCCGCCTTGGGCAGTGCAGGCGCATCACTGTGCAATGTATCCAGCAGAAGATTTGCTTCCAGTTCGAAGTTGTCGTAATCGGGAAATTCCAGTGTGACATCCGCAAAACGGAAACCATACAGTTCGCGGGTGCGGCGCACTCGGCGCACCACCGCTGTCTCGCCGTTGGCTATAAAGTCCATCTCCTTCTGTTTTTCCGTCCAGTAATAATTATTTTTCGCCACCATCAGCAAGTCGCCCGTATTCAGTTCATCTTCCCGCCAGAGTATCCGGGAGCGGATGCCGTTATTGTAGATATTGGCACGCTTGTTGGAGCGGCATATCACAATCGTCTCGTCCAGCCCGTCGCGGTCGTAACACGTTTCGAGCGCATCTATCAGTTCATCGCCCGGCAGAACTTTGATGTCGGCAAACCCCGCAACCTTTATCTTCGGCAGAGCCTCGCAGGCATCTTCGGCAATCAGTTGCCGCAGGCGCGTAGCGTTCCACAAAATACCCGATTGCTGTTCCTGGCGTACCACTTGGGTCAAGTCCACTTCCTGCACCTCCAGTCCGTAGCCTTTCAAGGCATCTGCAAACAGAGCGGGACTCTGCTCCTCGCCCACCGGCGGAAGCTGTGCCGTATCTCCCATCAGCAAAAGGCGGCATCCCATACCCGAATAGACAAACTGCACCAGGTCGTCCAGCAAACGCCCCGTGCCGAATGCCGAACCCGACAGACCGTCATTGGCAATCATCGACGACTCATCGACAATATATAATGTATGAGTTGTCAAATTATCGTTCACCGAAAAGTTGCCCGTCTCATTGGAAAAAGATTGCTGTCTATAAATTTTTTTATGAATTGTAAACGCCGGATGTCCCGCATAAGCGGAGAAAACCTTCGCCGCCCGCCCCGTCGGAGCCAGTAATACCGACTTCTGTTGCAGCTTGTCCAAAGTCCTGACCAGAGCGCCCACCAGCGAGGTCTTACCCGTACCTGCATAGCCACGGAGCAGAAAAACCGTCTCACTACGGGGCGCGAGAAGGAAGTCCGACAAAGATTTTATAGCAATTTCCTGCTCCGGAGTTGGTTGATAAGGAAAATTTTCCTTAATTTGCCTTTCTAAATAGTTATTTATCATTTTTGTAAGAGAAAAAAGTAACGGGAACTGTCGTTTTTAAATTTATTTCTTTTATTTTTGCGGTGCGAATATAACAACTAAAAAACATATTTATCATGAAAACAGTTTTTAATATCGTTTTAGGCTTGTGTGCCCTGGCTTTGGTTTACATCTGCTATGCCAGCATCATGGGTCCTATAAACTTTGAAAAAGCCAAGAAACAAAGAGACGCAGCAGTAATTGCCCGCCTTATCGACATTCGTAAAGCGCAGTTGGAATACCGTGGTTTGCACAACCAGCAATATACTGCCAGCTTCGATACGTTGATTGACTTCGTAAAGAATCAGAAACTTCCGTTTATCTTCAAGCAGGGTGAATTGGACGACAAGCAGTTGGAAGACGGCTTGACTGAAAAGAAGGCTATCAACATCATCAATAAGGCCAAAAAGACGGGTAACTATGCAGAAGTCAAGAAATGGGGATTGGAAAACTTCAAACGCGATACCATGTGGGTAGCCGTGCTGGACACTATCTTCCCGAAAGGCTTCAATGCCGACTCTATGAGATATGTTCCTTTCGGCAACGGTGCACAGTTTGAAATGGCTATCAAGAACGATACTGCCAAATCCGGTGCTCCTTTCTGCCTGCTCGAAGTCAAGACTCCGTATGAAGTATATTTGAACGGTCTCGACAAACAGGAAATCGCTAACCTGAAAGATGTTCAAACCAAGTTGGGCAAATACTCAGGTCTGATGATCGGTAGCCTGGAAACAGCCAACAACAACGCCGGTAACTGGGAATAATCCACCGACACAATACGTATGATAGAAACGACTGATTTTAGTAAATCGGAACAATATACCTTATCCATCCGTCTGAGTACGGATGGATTTTCTTTTTCTATATTCAATCCGCTCGGCGAAGGCAGATTTTCTTTCCACGAGCACGGAGTGGACGATTCCCTGTCCCTCACTGCCAACCTGAAACAGGCTTTCCGCGAAACGGACTGGCTGAAGAATCCTTTCCGCCGTATCAATGTCCTTATGGCAGGCAAGCGCTTTACATTCATTCCGTTGGAATTCTTTGAGGACGAACAGGCGGAAACCGTATTCTATCATAATCACTCCAGACAAGACAACGAACTGGTGCAATACAACATCTTGCATAAGAATAATATAGTCGTACTGTTTGGAATGGACAAAAGCGCCTGCTCCCTTTTACGCGAACAGTATCCCGACGTCCGTTTCTATGCGCAGGCAAGCCCTCTCATAGAGTACTTTGCGGCAAAGAGCCGCCTGGGCAATTGCCGGAAAATGTATGTGCACCTGCGCAAAGAAGCGGCAGAGATATACGCCTACGAACGCGGCCGGCTGGCATTTGCCAACACCTTTGCCTGCAAGGAGACAAACGACCGCCTCTATTACATTCTCTGTGTATGGAAGCAGCTCGGCATGGCGCAGGAACGCGACGAGCTCCACCTCACCGGCGAACTGTACGACAAAGAGCAACTGCTGCCCGAACTGAAAAAATTTATCCGGCAGGTATTCATCATGAACCCTGCCGCCAATCTCGACCTACAAGCCATCAACCTATGCGAGTAATTAGCGGAATATACAAAAGAAGGCGTTTCGACGTGCCCCATACTTTCAAGGCACGCCCCACAACCGATTTCGCCAAAGAGAATCTGTTTAATGTACTGTCCAACTACATGGACTTTGAAGAAGGCGTACGCGCACTCGATTTATTTGCCGGCACAGGCAGCATCAGCATCGAGCTTGTGTCCAGAGGCTGCGACCAGGTAATCAGCGTAGAGAAAGACCGCGACCATTATGCTTTCATCTGCAAGGTAATGAAAGAACTCAAGACCGATAAATGCCTGCCTGTCCGTGGCGATGTATTCAGATACATACAAGGCAGCCGCGAACGGTTCGACTTTATCTTTGCCGACCCGCCGTACGGGCTCAAAGAGCTTGAAACCCTGCCCGACCTCATTTTCGACAACAACCTGCTGAAAGAAGACGGCCTGTTCGTGCTGGAACATGGAAAAACCAACAACTTCGAGGAACATCCCTGCTTTTTGGAAAGAAGAATCTACGGCAGTGTCAATTTCTCTTTCTTCGGCATTCAAGACTGAAAGCTACAGTAACGGTGCCAGCAGCCGCACTATGCTTTCTGCCGCCTTACGGTGCCAGGGACGTTTCTCCCAATTCTTGGAGAACACCTGCACACATTCCCGCTGGTCCTGCAAGAATATCTCACGCATCTGCAATGCGGTCTCGGTGTCGTATATAAAGGCATTCACCTCAAAATTATGCTCGAAACTGCGGAAATCCACGTTCGTAGAGCCTACTGTGGACAATTCGTCATCCGATACCATGAGTTTGGAGTGCAGGAAACCTTTTTTATAAAAGTACACCTTGACACCTGCACGCAACGCCTCTGCCAGATACGAGCAGGAGCCCAGATGCGTCAGCCTGTTATCCGCACGATAAGGCAGCATAAGACGCACATCCACCCCTGCCAGTGCAGCCGTCTGCATGGCTACGAGCACGGCTTCCGTCGGGAGAAAATAAGGAGTCTGTATATAAAAGTATTTCCGGGCGCCGGTTATCGCCATGACAAGTCCCTGCATGATTTCTTTCCAGGGACCTATCGGTTCGGCCGTTACAATCTGCGCCAGTGAAGTGCCGCAGGCATCCACCTTCGGGAAGTAGCGGGCAGACGTAATCAAGGTACGGTCTACAAAATACCAGTCGAGCAGAAAAGCCGTTTGTAGACCATGCACAGCCTTACCTTCCAGCAGCAGGTGCGTATCACGCCAGATGCCCCATGAAAAGCCGCGCATATAACGTTCGGCCAGGTTCATTCCGCCTACAAAGCCCACGCGCCCGTCAATGACTACAATCTTGCGGTGGTTGCGGTAATTCACCTTGCTGGTGAACAAAGGGAAACGTACTTTCAGGAAACTGCGCACTTCCACTCCCGCCTCGCGCATCTGTTCATAAAAGCGGTTGGGAACATGCCAGCATCCCACATCATCATAAATCACACGCACTTCCACTCCCTGCTTCGCTTTCTCCATCAGCACATCGCGCACCATACGGCCTATGGCGTCATCCTCGAAGATATAAAACTCCATGTGGATGTGCCTGGTCGCCTTTTGCAATTCGCGCAGCAAGGATTGAATCATGGAAAGTCCCCGCGTATAGACTTCCACACGGTTTCCATCGAAAGGAAAAGCCTGGTTGGTGTTGCGAAACAGAGAGATAAGGCGGCCGTAATTTGCCGGAAGCGCACAGGAATCCTGGGCAAGATATTCGGCCATCGGCTTCTTCAACAGACGGTTGTAACTCTTCTTGCCAATGACACGCACCCGCCTTTGGCTGCGGCCGAAGAAGAAGTAAAACACCAGTCCCACCACCGGAAGGAACATCAGCACCAATATCCACGCCATTGTCTTTACCGGATTACGGTTATCGAGAATGATAACCGTGATTGTTCCGATAATTGCGCCAAAATAGATAATATCGAATGCTACTGTAGCAATCAGGCCGGCTATGAAGTTCCAATCAAGCATACATTTGTCACAAGAAGAAATAAGTCCCGAATAAAAATCAAAACAGATTTTAAAACAAATATACGAAAAAGGAAGGAAGTTTTACGACCTATTACATTGATTAACATTAGAACGGACGCCGCCCACCGCCAAAGCCACCCCGATGGCCGCCCGGACCGGGACCGCCGAAGCCTTGCCTGCCACGCATGCTTTCGCGCGCACCCTTACCGCCAAAAATATTCAAACGGTAAATGAAATGCAGCATGCAGTAGCTGTTGACACCATTATAAGACGACACCGACCGGCCATCCGCCGTCAACGAGCGGCTGATGTTGCTCTGTTGTTTCAGGATATCGTACATCTCGAAGCTCACAGTCGCCGCACCTTTCAGGAACGATTGCGAAAGTTGCGCGTTCCAGATCAACTCGTTGCGGTTCATACTGCTGTCCGTATAGCCGCGGCGGCTTTGATTAGTGATATTGGTAGAAAGCGTCATCTTCCAGGGCATCGTGATATTGGTCAGCGCACCGTAGGAGAAAGTATAGGGATTCTGGTTATTCTCCGGGCGCAATTTGCTGCGCTCTGCCGTATAGGAAACCGAACCGTTCACTCCGAATTCAAACCAGTCGTTGCGGTAGGCCCCGTTCACCCGCTCGCTCAGCATAAGTTCGGTGGTGGTATTCTTGTTATCCTGTTTCGTATTCTGATCGTATAGGAACGCCACGTTGTTATTGTATCTGAGTTGCGAAAAAGAGTTTACCGTAAACTTCTTGTTCTTCAACGCCGTATTGAATCCGAACATACCGAAAGCGCTCCAGTTGCCGTTGATATTCTTGGGCGTAGTGGTCCGTCCGCCGGTTTGCTCGTTGTACACCGTACTGTTGCTGATGCTGTTCTGCGTGGTCGAGAAGCTGAGATGTGTCATCATTCCGCGCTGCAACTCCCCATTATAAGTATTGTAGAAGAGGCGCATATTGTGCGTAAATGCCGGCTTCAGTCCCGGATTTCCGACTCTGATGTTCAGCGGATTCGAGTTATCGGCAATAGGCAGCAGGTTCTCCATGCTCGGCTGACTGCTGCGTCCACGATACATAAAACGCAACTGGCTCACTTTAGAAAAACGGTAACGGAAATCAATGTTCGGAGCAAAGTTGAATACGTTTCGGGCCGTATCAATCATATAATCCCCGCGCTTATAGGACAATACCGAATGCTGCGGCTGGAAAGACATCCCCGCGCTCAACTGATACTTCTCACGGATGAAGCGCAACGACACGGACGCATCGTGGTTGTAGTATCTGTACTCCGCATATTTGCCCAGGCTATCCACGGCATGCGACTCGTATCCGGACGGCAAAGGCCCGTTGATGTCCCACTCCGGATAGTCCAGCATATCGAATGTGGTCTTGTCGCTCTCGCTGTACTTGTATTGGAACTGATAGCTGAACTGCAGGAAAGTAGCGCGTGCAATCGGTTCGCTGTACGTAACCTGGGCGCTATAATTATAATTGTTGGTAGGTGTTGTGATATACTGGTTGCGATACAGCACGGAGTCTCCGCCCAACGCGTTCAATATCTGGTAATAGCGGGTTTCCGACTGCCTGTACTGGTCGTTGTCGTTGTCGCCGTAGCTAAAGCGTCCGCGGAAGGTTATGTTACGTCCGCGGTTATTCAGCTTCCTGTTGAGTTGCAGCGTGGCGGATGTCGAAATGCTTTTGCTTTTGGTCAGAGAAGCATCATTCGTTGCATTGACACGGATATTTTCCAAAGGGTCGTCTTCCAGCTTGTCGAAGTCGAGAAAATCGTTCGGGTTGGCAATCAGGCTATACGGGTCCGAGTTGAATGTTCCCGATTCCGAACCGGAAGTACCGTTTGTCTTGCCGTAAGAGAAGTTAGGACGGAAAATGATATTCGTCATCGAATCCGGCTTCCACTCCAGACGGAAGTTGGCAAAGACATCCGAATTCTTGTTCTTGTTGACAGCGTTCGAATTGGAGTATGAACTTCCGTTCTGCAGGAAACGTTCCGAAGAGTTGGTACTGATAATGTCCGCACCTTTATAATCATAGCGGACACTACCGTCGAGCTCCAGTTTTGAAGTCTCCGTCGCAAAGTTCGCTCCCAGTGTTTTCGTGGCTACCAAACCGTTGTTCCTGCGCCAGCGCGGACCGCCGCCACCACCGGAGAATCCCTGGTCGTTGACATTATTGGCAGAACCAATCAAAGAGAATTGCGTCTTATCGACAATGTAATTTACCATCATGCGTGCCATATAACGGTCTTCCGTACCATAAGCCACATCCGCATTGCCAAACCACCCCTTATTCATACCTTTCTTTATGGTAAGGTCGAGCACCGTCTCCTCTTCACCGTCATCTATACCGGTGATGCGTGCCAGGTCGGACTTCTTATCGTAGGTTTTCAGTTTATCAATTATATCCACCGGCAAGTTCTTCAAGCCCGTCTTTATATCGCCCCCGAAGAACTCTTTGCCGTCCACCATGATTTTCTTCAGCTCCTTGCCGTTAATCGTCACATTGCCGTCATCATCGATTTCCGCACCAGGCAGTTTCTTCACCAGTTCTTCCAGCATCGCCCCTTCCGGCGTGCGATAGGCAGAGGAACTGTACATCAGCGTATCTTCCACCACCTGCACTTGCGGCGCTTCTGCCACTACCACAGCCTCGGCAAGCATAATGGCATCCGTTTCGAGCGTTATCGTACCCACATTTTTATTGCGCACGTTGGCATAGAGATGCAGCGGTAGAAACTTATTCTTAAAACCTATATAGGAAACTTTCAGCACATATTTCCCCGCATTCACCTTCGGCAGGGTAAAGTAGCCGTTTCCCGTAGTAGCAACACCGGCTGCATAAGCGCTGTCCGGCAACGATAGCAATTGAATGGTAGCTTGCACCGCAGGCTCGTTCGTGTCTTCAAGCACGCGGCCGGATACGGTGATGTTTTTGGTTTGTGAAAAAGCAGACAATGCCGTTGCCAGCAACAGCACCGCCGCAGTGATAATTTTTTTCATGCCCTGTCTTCTAAATAATCAACACTGTTTATTTGTAACTGATTCTTTTGACAAAAGTACGGGCAAAAGGTTTAACGGGCTACAGAATGATTTTGTTTAATTACCGGTTATTCCGCTTGAACAGGTTGTCCACGGTCGCTTTCTTTATGCCGAATTCAAGGCAGAGGACGTTCATAATCAGGAATATCAGGAAAGAAGAAGAATCGACGGACATAATATCGCCCTGCGCCACCCTGTACAGCATGCCTCCGAAAATAAAGAGCACGGTAAGGAACATCGCATTGCGCGTGGCTTTGTTGCGTATCTCCTCTGTCGCCTTGCATTCGCCTTTCGTCAGCGCAAAAAGTATCATCAATGCCCCCAGCATCATCAGGAGTTTGGAGCACTCTTTATAAAACAGCAGATTGGCATCTGTAACCCTGCCCGTCAGCATCATCAGGAACGGAAGGAACAAGGCCAGCGCAATTACGAAATAGCCCAACGGACGGCAGTATACGGGAAGTAAAGCTTTCATTTTCTTACATACAAATTAAAGGTTACGGTGCGGACACCTTACAAATACATAGATTTTCGGAAACAAAGATAACGTTTTATTGTTGAAAGAACTATCTTTGTAGCATAATAAATAAAGAGAGCAATGCTCCCTTCCATAATTTACAACTTCTAATCCGTAATAAGTCAAATGAGTAAACAAGAAGTAATCCTCTGCAAGGAGTTGGAAAACGACCTGACGCATGCCATCGGAAAATGTCCTCACGACAAGCTTTTCATCCTTACCGACGAACATACGCACCGCCTTTGCCTGCCGCAACTGCAAAGCATCCCCGCACTGGAAAATGCCGCCGAAATCATTATCGGAGCAGAAGACGTGCACAAAAATCTGGAGACGCTGGCTTCCGTGTGGCAGGCTCTGAGCGAACAGGGAGCCACCCGCCATTCGCTCTTGATAAACCTGGGCGGCGGAATGGTCACCGACCTCGGCGGCTTTGCGGCTGCCACTTTCAAACGCGGCATTGCATACATCAACATCCCTACTACCCTGCTTGCCATGGTAGACGCATCCGTAGGCGGAAAAACAGGCATCAACTTCAACGGACTGAAGAATGAAATCGGTGTCTTCGCCCCTGCTTCCTCCGTCTTGCTGGAAACCGGATTCCTGCGCAGCCTCGATGCCCGCAACTTTTTCTCCGGCTATGCCGAAATGTTGAAGCATGGACTCATCAGCACTTCCGACCATCTGGCGGAGCTGCTGTCTTTCGATACAGAAAACATCGATTACTCCGCACTCAGGACAATGGTAGGGCGCTCCGTACAGGTAAAGGAAGATATTGTGGAACAAGACCCCAAAGAGCACGGCATACGCAAGGCGCTCAATCTGGGACACACCATAGGACATGCTTTCGAGAGTCTTGCCCTGGCCGAAAACCGTCCGGTACTGCATGGTTATGCCGTGGCGTGGGGACTTGTGTGCGAACTTTACCTCTCCTACCTCAAAGCCGGCTTTCCTAAAGATAAAATGCGCCAGACCATCCAATTTATCAAAGAGAATTACGGTGCTTTCGCCTTTAGCTGCAAGCAATACGACAGCCTTTACGAACTGATGTTGCATGACAAGAAAAACACTGCCGGCATCATCAATTTCACGCTGCTGAAAGAGGTAGGCGATATCTGCCTGAACCAGACGGCGGACAAAGAAACGATTTTCGAGGTGTTCGACTTTTACCGGGAATGTATGGGGGTATAAATCCCTCACTTTCCCAAGAACTGCATATACTGCTGTTGTGCTTTGTCCAATAAAGCCTCATCTATGCGGCTTTCCTGCCGGAAGAGAGAACACCCCGGGCTGCATCCGTTTCTTTTAACCTTCCTGTCCCAGTTCCCAACAATCTGCCCTTCGTAAAGTATTACCGGAAAGAACAGTCCGTTCCTCGTAAAAGCTTTGGAATAGTGTTCGGAAGGGAGCACATCCGTCCGGTCTTTATAACCCAGCAGCAGTTCATCGTACGGCGGCAGAAACCGTATATGCCCTTTTATGCTGCCGCGGGTCCTGCCGGACTCATGAAGATACCAGGTCTGCCCTTTCCATTGTTCTTCCGTCAATTCACAGCCTATCAGGTATATACCTTGTTTCGCTTCCGTTACGGATAGTCCGGACCACCACACAAAATCCTGTAAAGTGGCAGGGGTATGACTACGGAAATAGTTCCTTGCCAAACGTGCCAGAGCCTCGTCCTTCGTTATGTCCGGCACAGGTGGCACGCACTCTTCCAGAAGCATGTAGGCATGCTTTCCGCCTTTAGACTCTCCTCCGCAAACGATGCCTTCCACTTCCGCCCGTACCATAAAGCGGGTCATATGATAGTTGTCCGCCGCCAGCCCCGAATGCCGGAACTGTTCCGCTATTTCCAGCCTGGTCAACCTTTTCTTTCCGGCAAGAATCGTTTCCAATGCACGATTGCTTTTACTGTAAAGTTCCTCGGATATCTCTTCCCTGCCTTTGGCGTATGCCTCATTGGCAGCTTTTATACGCCGGGCAGAGAGCTTCAGCATCCAACGAATATCTTCTGCCGCCACCAGATGCCACGTAGGGCGCATTACGTGCGTTCTTAAAATCTCTCCTTTCTGCAACGCTTCTTCCACCGTCCGGACAGTGGCCGAAGCCAGGCGCATACCCACCGCCCATTTAACCATTGCATAATCCTGTGCCTGGACAGCTCCCATCCAGGACACCAACTCTTTCGGAGAATGAAACAAAGGATTCGCCAACTGCTGGTTCAACAAGCGCAATTTAGGTATATCCATCATCAAATATATTGTTTATACGGTTTATAACTGCTTTTGGGAGATGACAAAGCTAATATAAATAAACAAGAAAAAGGTAATATGCCCCAAAGAATCATCCGTTTTTCCGGCCGGATATTGCAATCACCTACTATTTCAGATTTATTTAACAATAAGAAAACACTGATAAACAGCGAATTTTAAAATAAAGATAAAATAAAGGCAATAAAAAATCACAGAAGTATTTGCTATTTCAAAATAAAGACGTACTTTTGCATCCGCAATTCGGGGTGTAGCTCAGCCCGGTTAGAGTACGCGTCTGGGGGGCGTGTGGTCGCTGGTTCGAATCCAGTCACCCCGACTGTTAAAAATGAAGGAGTTAAGTTTCTGCTTAGCTCCTTTTTCATTTCCTTCCTAAAATAAATCCACAATAACATGATAATGTTTTCCGTGTAATCCGTGCCTAAAAAGAAACAAATAGCAAGCGAATGTTAGTTTTGACACACCCTCTTTTTAATTTCTTTCCTAAAATAAATCTACAACAACAGCTCAACGTAAAAATCCCCGCTTCTTCCATTCTCTTTTGCCTAAGCCTAACCCGTTTTTCCCACACAAAAACAGTGCTTTCCTTATTCTTTTTTGTTGAAAAGCAGCATGATAAATGTAGCTGTACCACAATAAAAACCCCGTTTTCCTGTTGCGGGCCCTGCGGTTGCCAACTGCAAACCGCAGGGTTTGCAGCTGCGGGCTCTACAGCCCGCAATTGGAAAACGAGGAATACTACATGCTGTTGCAACATTATACAAGATGCGATAGCGGAAAAACAACAAGGCAACATCACATTTATCTTACGCATTCGGGATGAAAAGTCACGGTTTAACCTTTTTTAGCCCCTGATATGAACAAAATCTCCCCAAATGCAGGAAATCTTGTTTTAAACAATAACACACTGATTATAGGACGATTAAGAACTGAAAGACGGATAAAAAGAGCCTTTTCCCGTGACGACCGAATTTGGTCGTCACCTATCGCCGTCCGTGTCACCACGTCTGTATCGCTCTCCCACAAAGGGATAGAGACTAAAAGTGACGAGTGACGACCGTTTTTCTTTTTAACCCCTTTCTCTTATTCGGATAAGAATTGCTATTTTTGCAGATAAAAGAACAAAATTATGGGAGCAGGAAAATGGATTGGCGGTATCATCGGCTTCATGGCAGGCGGACCGCTCGGCGCATTGGCAGGATATGCACTCGGGTCGCTGATAGAGCTCGGTGGCAATACTGCAAGTTATACGACAGACTATGGCAACGGGCAGACTGAGGAAGATGTCTTTGCCGGGCAACGGAACAGTTTTCTTTTTTCGATGCTGGTAATGGCCTCGTACATCATACGGGCAGACGGACGCATCATGCACAGTGAAATGGAATACGTCCGCAATTTCCTACGGACCAACTTCGGCATTGCGGCAGTAGGCGAAGGCGAACGGATATTGCTCAACCTCTTCGAGCAACGCAAGCGAATGGACATGCAGAATCCTCTCGCATTCAGACAGACCATCCGTGATTGCGGCAGGCAGATAGCCGCCAATCTCACATACGAGGAACGCCTGCAACTGCTGGGATTTCTTGCCAACATAGCCCGGAGCGACAACAACGTCTGCCGCGAAGAGATAGAAGCGCTGAAAGAAGTGGCAACCTATATGGGACTGTCCGAAAAAGAAGTGGAATCCATGCTCAACCTGGGCGGCAACTCCCTGGAAGCTGCCTACAAAGTTCTGGAAATTCTTCCTACAGCCACCGATGAGGAGGTGCGTGCCGCCTATCGCAAACTGGTACTGAAGCACCACCCCGACCGGGTAGCCACATTGGGAGAAGACATCAAACGCGCCGCCGAAGAGAAACTCCAGGACATCAACAATGCCAAAGAGATAATCTACAAAGCAAGAGGTATCAAATAGCCGCGAAAGACTGTCTCACCGAAAAAAGGCTTCAATCCCCCCAAGAATATTAATAGAATCCTATCCGATATGAAGAAAATTTTTGCTTATCTCACACTGGGTTTCACTACCCTCACCACCTATGCCGCAACTCCTCTCTGGATGCGCGACATACAGATTTCACCCGACGGCACGGAAATCGTTTTCTGTTACAAGGGAGACATCTACAAAGTTTCCGCAAAAGGCGGTACGGCCACGCAGCTCACCACGCAGGAGTCTTACGAATCGTCTCCCGTATGGTCGCCGGACGGCAAACAGATAGCGTTTGCCAGCGACAGGCAAGGAAACTTCGACGTATTCGTTATGCCGTCCGATGGCGGTGCGGCACAACGCCTGACCACCAACTCGGCAGGAGAAATCCCTTCCGCATTCACGCCCGACGGCAAGTACATCCTTTTCTCCGCCGCCATACAGGACCCGGCCGGAAGCGCGCTCTTCCCCAGTCCTGCCATGACCGAGCTTTATAAAGTCCCCGCAACCGGCGGACGCACCGAACAGGTATTGGGCACTCCCGCCGAAGCCGTCTGCTTCGACAAAACGGGCGACATGTTTTTCTACCAAGACCAAAAAGGATTTGAAGACCAGTGGCGAAAGCACCACACCTCTTCCATTACACGCGACATATGGATGTACGACTGCCGTACAGAGAAGCACACCAACCTCACCCGCCACGCGGGCGAAGACCGCAACCCCGTCCTCTCGCCGGACGGACAGACCTTGTACTTCCTGAGCGAACGCAACGGCGGTTCGTTCAATGTGTATTCCCTACAGCCGGCACACCCCGAAGCGGTAAAAGCGGTAAGCAGTTTCAAGACCCATCCCGTGCGCTTCCTCTCCATAAGCGGCAACGGAACATTGTGCTATGGTTACGACGGTGAAATATATACCCAGCAGGATGGCGCCGCCCCGCAAAAAGTACAAATAGAGATTATCCGCGACGACCGGCCCGATACAGCCCGCCTGACCTTTACCAACGGAGCCACCTCGGCAACCGTTTCGCCGGACGGCAAGCAAGTGGCATTCATCGCCCGTGGCGAAGTGTTCGTCACTTCGGCAGACTATGCCACAACCAAACAGATAACCCACACCCCTGCCGGTGAAAGCGGCCTGTCTTTCGCACCCGACAACCGCACGCTGGCTTATGCCAGTGAGCGCAACGGCAACTGGCAGTTGTATCTTGCCAAAATAGTCCGCAAGGAAGACCCCAACTTCCCGAACGCCACCATTGTAGAAGAAGAGGCATTGTTGCCGTCAGCCACCGTTGAGCGTGCTTTCCCGCAATTCTCGCCCGACGGTAAAGAGCTGGCATTCATAGAAGACCGTACCCGCCTCATGGTGGTGAACCTTGATACGAAGAAAGTGCGCCAGATTACCGATGGCTCCACCTGGTACAGCACAGACGGCGGGTTCGACTATGCCTGGTCGCCGGACGGAAAATGGTTCACCCTCGAATTCATCGGCAACAGGCACGACCCGTATTCCGATATAGGTCTTGTCAGCGCACAGGGCAACAGCCCCATCATCAACCTGACCAACAGCGGGTACATGAGCGGTTCGCCCCGTTTTGCCCTCGACGGCAATGCCATTCTCTTCAAGACGGAGCGTTACGGCATGCGCGCTCATGCCTCATGGGGTTCGCAGGACGATGCCATGCTCGTTTTCCTCAATCAGGACGCCTACGACAAATACTGCCTGAGCAAGGAAGACTACGAACTGCGCAAGGAGCTGGAAGCCGAACAGAAAAAAGCGCAAAGCAAAGGCACTGCCAAAGGTAAGAAAGGCAGCAAGAAAGATGCAGGACAAGAAAAAGCCGCAGACGATGACAAGGCTCAGGTAAAGGACATCACCGTAGAACTGAAAAACATGGAAGACCGCATGGTACGCCTCACCCCGAATTCCTCGGACATGGGCAGCGTCATCATCTCCAAAGACGGTGAGACCCTTTATTACTTTGCCGCCTTTGAAGGCGGTTACGACCTTTGGAAAATGGATCTCCGCAAGAAAGATACCCGGCTGCTTCACAAAATGGATGCCGGCTGGGCTTCCATGGAAATGGACAAAGACGGCAAGAACCTTTTCCTGCTGGGCGGCAAAACCATGCAGAAGATGAATATGGCATCGGATGAGCTGAAGCCTGTCACTTACCGGGCACAAGCCAAAATGGATTTGGCGGCGGAACGCGAATATATGTTCAACCACGTGTACAAACAGCAGAAGAAGCGTTTCTACAACACCGACATGCACGGCGTAGACTGGGATGCCATGAGCGCCGCCTACCGCAAGTTTCTGCCTCATATAGACAATAACTACGACTTTGCCGAACTGTTGAGCGAATGGCTGGGCGAGCTGAACGTGTCGCACACCGGCGGCCGTTACTACGCTTCCGGACAAAGTGAACCGACTGCCAGCCTGGGACTGCTTTTCGACTGGAATTACCGGGACAAAGGGATGCGCATTGCCGAAGTCATAGAGAAAGGTCCGTTCGATAACGCCTCAACCAAAGCAAAGGCAGGCATCATCATTGAAAAGATTGACGGCACAGAGATTACCCCTGAAATGGATTACTACACATTATTGAATGATAAAGCCAAAAAGAAAACCCTCGTCTCACTCTACAACCCGCAAACCAAAGAACGCTGGGAAGAGGTAGTAATTCCGATAAGCGGCAGCGCGCTGAATACCCTGCTCTATACCCGCTGGGTGAAACAACGTGCGGCAGATGTGGACAGATGGTCCGGCGGACGGCTGGGATATGTTCATATCGAATCAATGGGCGATGACAGTTTCCGTTCCGTCTACTCGGACATTTTGGGCAAATACAACAACCGCGAGGGCATCGTCATCGACACCCGCTTCAATGGCGGCGGACGCCTGCACGAGGACATCGAAATTCTGTTCAGCGGCCAGAAATACTTCACGCAAGTGGTTCGCGGCCGCGAAGCCTGCGACATGCCCAGCCGCCGCTGGAACAAGCCTTCCATTATGGTGACCTGCGAAGCCAACTATTCCAATGCACACGGCACACCGTGGGTGTACCACCACCGGAATATCGGCAGACTGGTGGGTATGCCCGTTCCGGGAACCATGACAAGCGTATCCTGGGAGCGTCTGCAAGACCCGTCGCTCGTATTCGGCATCCCCGTAGTGGGTTACCGCCTGCCCGACGGCAGCTACCTGGAGAACAGCCAACTGGAACCGGACATCAAAGTGGCCAACTCGCCCGAAACCATCGTAAAGGGTGAAGATACCCAACTGAAAGTTGCCGTAGAAGAATTGCTGAAAGAGCTGGATAAATGATGATTTCTTTTAGGCACGGATTTCGCGGATTTCACGGAAAAAGAACAAAGAAAATCTGTGTTTTCCGTGTAATCCGTGCCTAAAAAGAAACAAATAGCAAGCGAATGTTAGTTTTGACACACCCTCTTTTTTGTATAACAATATGTCAGGGCTTCCGGCAGCTCCTTTTCAATCGCCCATATCATTCAGATGTATCTCCAATGCCTTCACCGAGATATAAATCTCATACACCGAAATTGCCAGCGAGATAATCAGCAGCACCAATGCCAGGCCGAAGATATAGACCGATACCAGATGAAGCCGGATATAGATAAAGAACATGCTGACCACACACAGCAGCAGGCTTGCTATGCCGGTTACCTGCATAGCCCGCGTCAGGTAAAGCCGTTGCCGCAGATTGGCAATCTGTGCGGCCGTCACCGACGAATGACTCTTCTGATGTTGCTCTTTCAAAGCACGTACAAGACCGGCATAGGACAGAAAACGGTTGGTATATGCCAACATTATCAAAGATATTGCCGAGAACAGCAAAGCGGGGGTAGTTAAATCAATTTCCATAAAACGTTTTTCTTCATTCTTTTAAAACCTGCAAAGATAAGCAATAAAACCGAAAAGGAAAATAGCCTTCCCTATCTAACTTTTTTCCATTACCTTTGTTCCCAAGAAAAGACCTAATTCATCAAAGCCTATGTTCACAGACTTGCTCAATTCCTCTTATTTCGCCCTGTTCCTCATCGTAGCCCTCGGCTTCATGTTGGGAAGGATTAAAATCAAAGGATTGTCACTCGACGTATCCGCCGTTATTTTCATCGCCCTGCTATTCGGGCATTTCGGCGTCATCATCCCCAAGGAGCTGGGTAACTTCGGACTCGTACTGTTCATCTTCACCATCGGCATACAGGCGGGACCCGGCTTCTTCGACTCTTTCCGGAGCAAAGGGAAGACCCTCATCATCATCACCCTGCTCATTATCTGCTCCGCCGCCCTTACGGCAACGGGACTGAAATATGCCTTCGACATCGACACGCCGAGCGTGGTGGGACTCATAGCCGGAGCGCTTACCAGTACGCCGGGACTTGCCGTTGCCATTGACAGCACCCACTCGCCGCTGGCATCCATTGCCTACGGTATCGCCTATCCGTTCGGAGTAATCGGCGTTATCCTGTTCGTGAAACTGCTGCCCCGCATCATGCACATCGACCTCGACCGGGAAGCCCGCCGCCTGGAGACAGAGCGCCGCGGACAGTTTCCCGAATTGCTCACCTGCATCTACCGTGTCACGAACCCCGTAGTTTTCGGACGCAGCCTGATGCAAATCAATGCCCGTGCCATAACCGGTGCTGTAATCTCCCGCCACAAGCACGGCGAGCAAATCTCCATCCCCACCGCACACACCGTACTCCGTGAAAACGACTACATACAGGCAGTGGGCAGTGACGAAGCCCTGAACCAGCTTGCCACCCTGGTGGGCGAACGCGAGGAAGGGGAACTCCCGCTCAGCCACACCCAAGAGATAGAATCCCTGCTGCTGACCAAAAAGGATATGATAAACAAGCAACTGGGCGACCTGAACCTGATGAAGAACTTCGGCTGTACCGTGACGCGTGTCCGCCGAAGCGGAATAGACCTTGCCCCCTCGCCCGACCTCGCGCTGAAATTCGGCGACAAGCTGACGGTGGTAGGCGAAAAGGAAGGACTGAAAGGACTGGCACGCCTCTTGGGCAATAATGCCAAAAAACTGTCCGATACCGATTTCTTCCCGATTGCAATGGGTATTGTGCTCGGAGTGCTGTTCGGCAAACTGAATATATCCTTCCCCGGCGGTTTGTCGTTCTCACCGGGACTGACGGGCGGTATCCTGATAGTGGCCCTGTTCCTCAGCGCAATAGGCAAGACAGGTCCTGTCATCTGGTCGATGTCGGGCCCTGCCAACCAACTGCTGCGACAGTTGGGACTGCTGCTGTTCCTCGCCGAAGTAGGTACGTCGGCAGGAAAGAACCTGGTTGCCACCTTCCAGGAAAGCGGCTGGCTGCTGTTCGGAGTAGGCGCAGCCATTACCCTGGTTCCCATGCTGATAGCCGTGATTGTGGGCAGGATGGTGTTTAAAATCAGCATTCTCGACCTCTTGGGAACCATTACCGGCGGCATGACAAGTACCCCCGGTCTGGCGGCCGCCGATTCCATGACCGACAGTAATATTCCGAGCGTGGCATACGCAACGGTCTACCCCATTGCAATGGTATTCCTCATACTGTCCATTCAAATCATAGCTACAATGATTTAAGACAATGAAAGCACTGGATAAAGAAACAGCTATTGCCCGGATGAATACGTTCGGGCGCAACGGTACGCCCTTCCTGTTTGTTATCGACTACATGCAGGAACATTCGTACGTAGAACCTCTCGACGGGATAGATACGTCCGTATGCCTCTACCAGTTCAGAGGAACAGGCAATGCACCTGATGCCGGTGCCCGGTATGCCGGAACGATAGACTGGGAATTCACACCACCCGCTCCCGCCGACTATCGCCGTTCTTTCGATACCGTGAGGCGCAACCTGCTGGGCGGCAACAGCTACCTGACCAATCTGACATGCAAAGTGCCGCTCCGCACCAACCTGACGCTGAAAGATGTGTTCCTGCATTCACACGCCCTGTACAAACTCTGGCTGAAAGACCGGTTCGTCTGCTTCTCGCCCGAAATCTTCGTCCGCATGGAAGAGGGCAGGATAAAATCCTTCCCGATGAAAGGCACGATTGACGCCACCCTGCCCCATGCTGAATCAATCCTGCTGGACGATGCCAAAGAAGCTGCCGAACATGCCACGATTGTAGACTTGATACGCAATGACCTCAGCATGGTTTCCGAACATGTCACCGTAGCGTCCTACCGCTACATAGACCGCCTGCAGACCAACAAAGGGCCTATCCTGCAGACAAGCTCCGAAATATGCGGCATGCTGCCCGGCGATTACACAAAGCGTCTCGGCGATATTCTGTTCAGCCTGCTGCCCGCCGGCTCCATTACCGGCGCTCCCAAACCGCGTACCATGCAAATCATTGCCGAAGCGGAAGGCTACGAACGGGGATTCTACACCGGAGTCATGGGCTGCTACGCCGACGGACGGCTGGACAGCGCCGTCATGATACGCTTCATCGAGCAGGAAGACGGACAGCTCTATTTCAAAGCCGGCGGCGGCATCACCGCCCAAAGCCGTTGGGAAAGCGAATACAACGAAGTAATACAGAAAATATATGTGCCGATTTATTGAAACCATACGGGTGGATTGCGGAGAAGTGCGCAACACGGCTTACCATGAACGGAGAATGAACGATACCCGTACGCACTTCTGGCCTGAAAGCCCCGCTCTGCAACTGGCCGGCTACCTGCCCGCCATTCCCGGAAGCGGCGTACACAAGCTGCGTATAGTGTACGGGCAAAACGGCATCGAGGAAGTGACCTGTACCCCTTATACCCTGCGCCCCGTCCGCTCACTGGCACTGATACAGGCCGACGACATCGACTACGCCTGCAAAAGCACCGACCGCAGTGCGCTCAACCGGTTGTTTGCCCGGCGCAGCGCGTATGATGATATTCTGATTGTACGCCGACATCTGCTCACCGATACCAGCATCGCCAACATCGCCCTCTTTGACGGCAGCCATTGGCATACTCCGCAACATCCTCTGCTGAAAGGGACCAAACGTGCCGAACTGCTGGACAAAGGTATTCTTACGGAAAAGGACATACGCATGGAAGAACTTCCGGCTTATTCCACCGTCCGCCTGTTCAATGCAATGATAGACTGGGGCGAAGTGGAACTGCCCGCCGATTGCCTGCATCCGGTATTCTGAAAAGCACGAATGTGGAGCCAACAGTTTCCATTTCCCAAAGATTTGTCTTACTTTTGCAAGCGGAGTATAAAGTCATCCGTTACCGTAACTTAACAAATACAACTATGCGTTATACCGTTTCCGCTCCCGATGTACCGATGCATGCCGCTATCCGGCTGCCGGCATCCAAAAGTATCAGTAACCGTGCGCTTATCCTGCACGCCCTTGCCCATGGCAGGCAGGCACTCTGCAATCTGAGCGATTGCGACGATACCCGCGTCATGGTGCGTGCGCTGCAAGGCAACCCCGAACATATAGACATCATGGCGGCAGGGACGGCCATGCGTTTTCTCACCGCCTACCTCAGCGTAACGCCCGGTGTCCGTATCATTACCGGAACGCAACGTATGCAGCAGCGGCCCATCCGTATTCTGACAGACGCCCTGCGCCAGCTCGGTGCAAACATCGAGTATGCAGGCAATGAGGGCTTCCCGCCCCTGCGCATCACCGGTTCGGAATTGCAAGGCTGTGAAATATCACTTGCCGGAAACGTGAGTTCACAATATATATCCGCCTTGCTGATGATAGGAGCTGTTCTTCCCCAAGGGTTGCACCTGCATCTTACGGGCTGTATCATCTCCCGTCCCTACATCGACCTCACCCTCAAGCTCATACGGGACTTCGGCGGACGTGCCGAATGGAGTTCCGAAAACAGTATCACTGTATATCCCGGCGGTTACCGGGATGTTCCGTTCACTGTAGAGAGCGACTGGAGTGCGGCATCCTACTGGTATCAGATATTGGCGTTGAGGGGGAATGAAGAACGGAAAACGGGGAGTGGAGAGTCACCGAAAGGGAATGAAGAGGAAACGGTAGAGCTGCTCGGACTGTTCCCCCACAGTTATCAGGGTGACAGCCGCGGTGCGGAGATTTTCTCCCGCCTGGGTGTACATACCGAATACACGGACAAGGGGGTACGGCTCACGCTCGCGGGGACGCCCGTTGACCGTCTCGAAGAAGATATGGTAGATATTCCCGACCTTGCGCAGACCTTTGTCGTCACTTGCTGCCTGATGAATATCCCTTTCCGCTTCACCGGCCTGCAAAGCCTCAAAATCAAAGAGACCGACCGCATCACCGCTCTTATCGCCGAACTGCGCAAATTAGGCTATGCGGTACGTTCCGAGCAGGACAGCATCCTGCTGTGGGAGGGTGAACGCTGCCCTGCCGAAAGCGCTCCCGTTATCGCCACCTACGAAGATCACCGCATGGCAATGGCATTTGCCCCCGCCTGCATCGCACTGCCGCAGATAAGGATTGACGAGCCCCAGGTAGTATCCAAATCCTATCCGGGCTATTGGGAAGATTTGAAGCAAGCAGGCTTTACCATCTGTCATTAACATCGCCCGACGCGCCGCTGCGGACAGCCTGATTGCATGACGGCCGAAAAGCATTCCGGCACACTTTCTTTTTGCCTGTTCAAAAGCGGGCAGATACGAAAACAATGTGTATCTTTGTCCGTTCTATTGTATAAGGACACTTTTTTTCAAGGAAAGAGAACGTATGTGGATACTGATTATTAGCCTGATTGCCCTTGCCGTCGTAGCTGCCATAGCCGGAACCGTACGCAACCGCAGACTCCAGAAGAAAATTGACAATGGCGAACTGGACGCTATGCCCGAAGTGCAGGAAGTGGATGCGGAATGTTGCGGACAGCACGAGGTATGCGAAAAAGAGAGCCTGCTCGCCGCCGTCAGCAAGAAGATAGAATACTATGACGACGAGGAGCTGGACAAATACATCGGAACCGCTCCCGACGAGTATACGCCCGAACAGGAAGATGAGTTCCGTGACGTGTTCTACACCATGCAGTCGGAAGACGTGGCAGGGTGGGTGCGCAGCCTGCAACTGCGCGGCATTGCACTGCCCGACAATATAAAAGACGAAGTATTCCTGATTGTAGGAGAAAGAAGAAATAATCACTAACCCCCGCCGCATGGAACTTTTACAATATACATTCTTTCAACATGCCCTCATCGGCAGTCTGCTGGCAAGCATTGTCTGCGGAATTATCGGTACGTACATCGTCACCCGGAGGCTGGTTTTTATCAGCGGCGGACTGACGCATGCCTCTTTCGGCGGTATAGGCCTGGGACTGTATGCGGGGATTTCACCGATTCTGTCGGCAGCGGTCTTTTCCGTACTGTCGGCATTCGGCGTGGAATGGCTCAGCAAGCGGAAAGACATGCGCGAGGACTCTGCCATTGCGGTATTCTGGACACTGGGAATGGCATTGGGCATCATATTCACATTCCTGTCTCCCGGATTTGCACCCGACCTCTCCGCCTACCTGTTCGGGAATATCCTGACTATTACATTTGGCGACATCGCCCTGCTGGGCGGACTGGCAGCACTGCTCATCCTGTTCTTCTCGTTTTTCCTGCATCCGATAATCTATGTGGCATTCGACCGCGAATTCGCCCGTTCGCAAGGAATACCCGTACAGACCTTTGAGTATGTACTGATGATGTTCATTGCACTGACTATCGTAGCCTGCCTGCGTATGGTGGGCATCGTGCTGGTTATCTCATTGCTGACAATCCCGCAGATGACTGCCAATCTCTTTTCACATAGGTTTCACCGCATCATCTGGCTGTCTGTGGGCATCGGTTACCTCAGTTGCCTGGGCGGACTGCTCATTTCATACTATCTCAATGTTCCTTCGGGAGCAGCCATCATCTTCTTCTCCATTATTATTTATGCAATCTGTAAAGGGGGAAAAAGTTTTTGGTTATCTTTGCAGAAAAAGCGAAGATAAGCTGCGCCTCGGCATAAAAAATGAGCACGTTCATTTTTTATGCTCTCGGTTTGCATTATCTTTGCAGAAAAATACAAAATAATGGAAATCAAGATTCAGTCATTAGACCAGATTCATGAAGCCGCCCGCCGGTTCGTCGAGGCAATGGGCGACAATACCGTGTTTGCTTTTTACGGCAAAATGGGAGCCGGCAAGACCACCTTTATCAAGGCGGTTTGCGAAGAGCTCGGCGTATCCGATGTCATTACCTCCCCTACTTTCGCCATCGTAAACGAATACCGTTCCGAAATTGCCGGAGAGTTGATTTACCACTTCGATTTCTACCGGATCAAGAAACTGGAAGAGGTGTACGATATGGGATACGAAGATTATCTGTACAGCGGTGCGCTCTGCTTCATCGAATGGCCGGAACTGATTGAAGAGCTGCTGCCGGGAAATACCGTGAAAGTCACTATCGAAGAGATAGAAAACGGTGAACGGGAAGTTACACTGCAACCGCTGGATTAGTACCGGCCGTTAATCATCAACCACTAATCGCACTACATGAGCCAGTACATCGTTCAGGGTATCTTTGCCGTTGCGGGAATTATCTCCCTGCTGGCTGCAATCTTAGATTGGGATTGGTTCTTTACCGCCCAGAACACGCAGTTTGTCGTACGGAATGTAGGCCGCCGGCAAGCACGCTGGTTTTACGGGGTATTGGGAATGATACTTATCGGCACGGCGGTATTCTTTTTTCTGAATACTCCGCCGGTAGCATAAACGGAAAGACTGATATACAACATACAGGAAAAAAGGAAAGGCGCAGGTTTTCATCCCGCGCCTTTCCTTTTTCATTATAATCCAAACTGTGAATTACTCATCCTCCAATGACTCCGTGTATTCCATTTCGCCCTGCACGATGAAAAGGATTTCATCCGGATCATAATCGCCCATTTCGTCTTTATGAGCTTCCTTGATGATGTAATCTACGATTTTTCCCAGATCGATTTCGATATATCCGTCACCGTCGGGCTGCACATCGAGGATGCCGCTCTCGGAATAATACTCGTCAATCAAATCGAGAAAATAATAAAACTCATCGTCAGAGAACTTCTCTTTCAACTCCTGCGGCAAATAGTTTTTGATGTACTCAATGGTCTTTTCATCATCGAGATCATTCTTCAAAAAATCGTCTTCCAGTCCCATAGCTTTATATCTTTAAAGGATTAATAGTACCACCACCTTACAACAGTGCTTCAATTTTCGCTGCATAAGTCAGTTTAGGAGCAGAACCCACTTGCTTGTCCACCAGTTCTCCATTCTTGAAGAACAGTACGGTAGGAATATTGCGAATACCGTATTCGGCGGCAACATCTCCGTTTTCGTCTACATCGCATTTACCGATAAGCGCTTTGCCTTCATATTCGCCGGCCAGTTCTTCAATGATAGGACCCACCATTTTGCAAGGTCCGCACCACGGCGCCCAAAAATCAATTACCACAGGTTTACCCTCTGCCAGGATTTCCTTGAAGTTGTTGTCTGTAATTTCTAATGCCATTTCTTCTAAATATTAAGTTAAATATCAATTCAACAGTACAGTATCAGCATTATCCGCCTACTGCCATCAGTGAAGCAAAGATAATTAATTTATCCGAAAATCAAGCTCCGGACGTTCTTTTAAATAAGAGATCAGCTCACGGCCTACGGAAAGCTTCACCGGACGGGACACCAGGTCAAGGGTCATCTTGCTCTCCGGGTCGGTCACTTTAAAGTAAAGTTCCGTTGTACCGGGACGCTCCTTCGTCAGTTCCGCCAATTCCGTCACCAGTGCCTTGTTCAGCACGCCGAGCGGGATAAGGATCGTTATTTTCTCTATCAGTTTTTCCTTTACATCGGGAAGCAGTTCCATTGAGGTAATCTTCAGCTCCAGTTCGTCCTGCCGCCACTGTTTAGGCTGGCAGCGCGCCTTTATATAAAGGAAGGTACGCTCGCCCAGGTATCCCTGGTAAGTCACCCAGTCGTTTCCGAAGAAAGGCAACTCTGCCGAACCGGAATAGTCCTCTATCTTGGCAATGCCGTAAGGATTGCCGTTTTTACTGATGCCCCGGCGGACGGAAGTAACGATGCCCCCCATAGTTATTTCACGTCCCACAAGGGCGGTCTTGTCCTCCAGTTCCGCCATGTGTGTGTTACAAACATATTCCAGCACCACGGCATATTCATCCAAAGGATGAGCGGAGAGATAAATGCCTACCAAGTCCCGCTCCTTGTTCAACCGGTCGAGATCACTCCAACGTTCTGCCTGCGGAATTTCGGGAGTGGCTATGTCCACTACATTTTCTCCACCGAACAGGGAGTTGACCGCTGCCGCCTTATCTGCCTGATAACGGTTGCCATAGCGCACCAATGTCTCAATAAAGACTTCATTTTTGGTATTGACGGCAAAATACTGTTCGCGCTTCAGCTCAGGGAAACTGTCAAAACCACCGGCAAGGGCAAGGCATTCCAGGTTTTTCTTGTTGCAGGCATTCAGATTGACGCGCTGCACAAAATCGAAAATACCGGTATAAGGCCCGTTCTTCGCACGCTCTTCCATGATACTTTGCACAGCCCCCTCACCTACTCCCTTCACCGCACCCAATCCGAAACGGATATTACCTTCGGGGTTCACGGTAAACTTCAGGTTCGATTCGTTCACATCGGGGCCAAGCACTTTGATGCCCATGGACTTACATTCGTCCATGAGTTTGGTTATCGTCGTTATATCGGACAAACTTCGGCTCATTACGGCAGCCATGTACTCTGCCGGATAATTGGCTTTCAGGAACGCCGTCTGATAGGCAACCCATGAATAGCAGGTGGCATGAGACTTATTGAAAGCATAGGATGCAAATTTCTCCCAGTCCGCCCAAATCTTTTCGAGCACCTTCGCATCGTGTCCGTTCTTCTGTCCGCCAGCAATGAACTTCGGCTTCATATGGTCCAGCTTGTCGCGCAGTTTCTTACCCATTGCCTTACGCAAGGCATCGGACTCACCACGGGTAAAGTCTGCCAACAAACGGGACAGAAGCATCACCTGCTCCTGATAGACGGTAATGCCGTAGGTATCTTTCAGATATTTCTCCATGATGGGAATATCATACTCGATAGGCTTGCGTCCCCATTTACGGTCGATGAAGTCAGGGATATAGTCCATAGGTCCCGGACGATAAAGGGCATTCATGGCAATCAGGTCCTCGAAAGTACCCGGCTGCAACTCGCGCAGGTATTTCTGCATGCCGGCGGACTCGAACTGGAAGGTACCGATAGTCCGTCCGTCGCAGTATAATTTATAGGTAGCGGGGTCTTTAATGGAAATCTTGTCGATATCCAACGACAGTCCCCGGTGTAAACGTACATTTTCAACGGCTTCCTTGATAATGGAAAGGGTCTTCAGTCCCAGGAAGTCCATTTTAATCAATCCGGTATCTTCAATGACCGAACCCTCGTACTGGGTAACGAGCATCTTCTCTCCCGTTTCTTTATCATCTGCCGTGCTCACAGGAACCCAGTCGGTGATGTCGTCACGACAGATAATCGTACCGCAAGCATGCACACCCGTACCGCGCACGTTACCTTCCAGCATCTTGGCATACTTCAACGTATCGCGCACCAACGGATCGGGCGATGCTTCTGCAGCCTGAAGCTCAGGTACATAAGCGATGGCATTGGGAAGATTCAGTTTCTTATCGGGAATTTTATCGGGAACTAATTTTGCCAGACGGTCGGATTCCGACAAAGGCAGCTTTTGTACACGGGCGACATCCTTGATGGCCAGTTTGGTTGCCATAGTACCATACGTGATGATATGCGCCACCTTCTCCTGACCATACTTTTCCGTTACCCAGCGCAATACTTCACCGCGTCCGTCATCATCGAAGTCCACATCAATATCAGGCAAGGAAATACGGTCGGGATTAAGGAAACGCTCGAACAGCAGGTCGTACTGGATAGGGTCTATCTTGGTTATGCCCAAGCAGTATGCCACGGCCGAACCGGCAGCCGAACCACGTCCCGGTCCCACCGAAACGCCCAATTGCGTACGGGCGGCATTGATAAAGTCCTGTACAATCAGAAAGTAACCGGGGAAACCCATCGTCTTCATAATGTACAACTCAAAAACCAAACGTTCTTTCACTTCGTCCGACAACGGGTCACCGTAAAGCCGTTTGGCACCGTCAAATGCCAGTTTGGCAAGATAGTCGGCTTCCAATTTAATACGATAAAGTTTTTCGTAACCGCCCAAACGCTTGATTTTGGCTTTGGCGGCTTCCTCGTCCAAGACGACATTTCCGTTTTCGTCCTGCGTAAACTCGTCGAACAAATCTTTTTCCGTATATTTCCGCCTGTATTCCTCTTCCGTTCCGAAATCTTCGGGAATGGCAAAAGTAGGCATGATAGGAGCATGGTCTATGGAGTAATATTCCACCTTGTCCAAAATCTCCAGTGTATTGGAAAGCGCTTCGGGAACATCGGCAAAAAGCTCGTTCATCTCCGCCTTGGTCTTCATCCATTCCTGCTTGGTGTAAAGCATACGGCTCGGGTCGTCCAGATCCTTGCCCGTACTCAAACAGATAAGGCGGTCGTGCGCCTCGGCATTCTCCTCGTCCACAAAGTGAACGTCATTGGAGCAGATTACTTTTATATTGTACTTCCTGGCATATTCCAACAGTTTGGCATTGGCTTTTTGCTGTAAAGGATAAGCCTCATGATTGGCACGGGAAACAGTTGCCTTATGACGTTGCAATTCCAGATAATAATCATCCCCGAAAAGATTCTTATACCAGCGGATGGCTTCTTCCGCTTCTTCCAACTGGTCGTTGATAATCTTTTTAGGAACCTCCCCACCGATACAGGCGGAACAGACTATCAATCCTTCATGATACTTCTCCAATTCATTGCGGTCGGTACGCGGACGCATATAGTATCCCATAGTCCATGCACGGGACACCAGCTTTATAAGATTGTGATAACCTTTTTCATTCTTCGCCAATACAATCAGGTGATAACCGCTCTGGTCGGGCTTACCCTCTTTCTTGTCCATCGTGCGGCGTGCCACATACATCTCACAACCGATAACGGGCTTGAACAGTTTATTTTCGGCTTCCGTTATTTTTGCTCTGCAAGCCGCTATCTCCGCTTCCTTATCCTCACATTCTATCTCACCGCTCTCTATGCCGGCAATCCGTTTTTTCAGGTCTTTTATCTCCCCTTTCGGACCGCTGTTCTTCTTATTGACATAGTTGGTGAATTCCTTGATACCGAACATATTACCATGATCGGTAACGGCTATACCTTTCATACCATCCTTCATCGCCTTGTCTACCAGCCGGCTTACGCTGGCCTGACCGTCAAGAAGTGAATACTGGGTGTGTACGTGCAAATGAACAAAATCCTGCATAAATTTATCCTTTCTATAAGTGAGCATAAAGGTACGACCTATGCTACATCTAACAAAAATATTCCTCAAAAAGTTATCAACATCTGTAATTCTATGACTAAATTCTTGTTAGATTTTCAAAATAAGCCTATTTTTGCAGATAATTTGCATTAGAAAGAATAAAACAAGATACATGGGTCGACTTAAAAAATTAAAGAAAATACGTATTCACCGTGAAGGAACACATACATTGGCCGGCAGTTTATTGTTGATACTCGCCGTAAACGCAGGGCTTTACTTCGGTTTGGAATGTAAGATTCCCTTCTACGTAGTGGCAGTTATCAGCCTTGTGGTTTATGGCATTTTAGTAAACTTCTTCCGTTGTCCTATACGTTTGTTCGGCCAGGAAAATACTGAAAAAATCGTGGTTGCCCCAGCTGACGGAAAGATTGTGGTAGTGGAAGAGGTTGAAGAAACCGAATATTTCCATGACCGCCGTATCATGGTTTCCATATTTATGAGTCTGGTCAACGTACATGCCAACTGGTATCCAGTGGATGGAACCGTGAAGTCGGTATCTCACCAGAACGGCAAGTTCATGAAGGCCTGGTTGCCCAAAGCAAGCACCGACAACGAACGTTCCACTGTAGTAATCGAAACCCCCGAAGGTGTGGAAATCATGGCACGCCAGATTGCCGGCGCCATGGCACGCCGTATCGTAACTTATGCCGAACCGGGCGAAGAGTGTTATATCGACGAACATATGGGCTTCATCAAGTTCGGTTCGCGTGTGGATGTATTCCTTCCGCTGGGTACGGAAGTTCTTGTTAAACTCGGACAACTGACTACCGGCAACCAGACCGTAATAGCAAAACTCAAGTAACAATGGCAAACTGCATTACCCGCTCCATACCGAATACCTTAACCTGCCTGAACCTGTTCTCCGGGTGTATCGCCTGTGTCATGGCTTTTGAAGCCAACTATAACCTGGCGCTTGCATTCATTATCCTCAGTGCCGTATTCGATTTTTTCGACGGCATGATGGCACGTCTGCTGAATGCACACTCTCCCATCGGCAAAGACTTGGATTCGCTGGCGGATGATGTAAGTTTCGGCGTAGCGCCCTCACTAATAGTGTTCTCTTTATTTAAAGAAATGCATTATCCGGCATCCATGGAGTTCATCGCTCCTTATATGCCTTACACAGCATTCCTTATTTCCGTATTCTCGGCGTTGCGTCTGGCTAAGTTCAACAACGACACCCGCCAGACCAGTTCCTTTATCGGCGTACCGGTTCCTGCCAATGCCCTTTTTTGGGCGTCGTTAGTGGCGGGAATACATCCCATACTTATCTCGGAGAGCTTTAATCCGCTTTATCTCTTAGCATTGGTTTGCTTATTTTCGTGGTTGCTGGTATCGGAAATACCGATGTTCTCATTGAAATTCAAGAGCCTCTCATGGAAAGACAACAAAGTAAGTTTCAGTTTCCTGATTATCAGTATTCCGCTTCTTGTTTTTTTGAAAGTCAGCGGTTTCGCAGCGGTAATTGTATGGTACATCTTGCTGTCACTTCTCACAGGAAAGCGTAAGTAAACATTTTCTTGGCACGGTTGTTGTATTATCGTTCGCTGAAAACGAACACATAAAAGACATTAGCCCATGTTTCATTTTTTAGGATTTTTATTTATCATTATAATCGCCATCCTGCTTATCGGACTTAGCATCATCGGCACTGTTATCCGGAGTATTTTCGGCTTGGGTAGCCGCCGCTCATCAAACACTTACCGGAACGACAATGGAAATTATCAATCCGGAAGAGGGTATTCTTTCAATGGCAGACAACAATCCGGCTCTTCTTCCAACGAAGAACCTAAAACAAGGATAAAAGAAGAAACCGCACATGGCAGACACAAGAAATTGTTTTCCCAGGACGAGGGGGAATATGTGGATTTCGAAGAAATCAAAGAAGAATAACAATTGCAGAGAGTCATATCATTACACAATAATTATCCCGTAAGATAATTTATTTGTATTCCGCACTACAAAGCAAACCTGTTATAGCGAAATTTTTCAGAAAAGTATTATCTGCGTTTTGCAGCAAAAAAGTCTTTCATCAATGCAGCGCATTCATCCGCCAATACTCCTTTCACTACCGCAGTTTTAGGATGCAAAGCCTTTGGTGCATAACGCTGGTATCCCCGTTTCTCATCTTCCGCACCAAATACCAGCCGTCCCATTTGTGCCCATGCTATGGCACCGGCACACATCACGCATGGTTCAACGGTCACATAGAGACTACATTCGTTCAGATATTTGCCACCAAGCGTAGCAGCGGCGGCAGTAATAGCCTGCATTTCGGCATGTGCAGTGACATCCGTCAGCGTTTCAGTCAGATTATGGGCACGGGCAATGATACGATCTTTGCAAACAACAACGGCACCAACGGGCACTTCACCCCGCTCACCTGCCTTTTGCGCTTCCATAAGCGCCTGCTTCATGTAATCCGTATCTGTCATAATTCTTACTACTTGCAGTTTATCTCATTCCACATCGCACATCTATCCTATTCCACCACTTCTCATCTTCGCATGTCGTGCTCACCGAACAGTGTAGGATAATCTTCTTCCATATTCTTATGGATAAACATGAGAATGGTTTCCCTCAGCCAGCGCGATTTGTTCGTTATCTTATACTTCTCCAGATAACGATCCACAATCCGCAGCTCTTCTTCGCTCATCAGGCATACCATGCGCTGCTCGCGTTTAGGTTCTTCCGGTGTCGCTTTTGCACACGTTTTGTCTCTTTTTCTCATATTTCTTTGCAAAATTAGCTTTACTTCTGTAAAAACAAAGCAGAAAAAACGTATTTTTGTACTGAAAGAAAGAAAATTGTACTATGGCAATACATAATGCTCTGGGAAAAGCCGGAGAAGATGCGGTTGCGGCTTATCTGGAACATAACGGATATGTGATACGCGACCGGAACTGGCGGAAAAACCGTTTGGAACTGGACATTGTTGCCACCAAGGACAACGGATTGATTATCGTAGAAGTAAAAACCCGAAGTAACACGGAATACATCAAGCCGCAAGATGCCGTCAACTGGCAGAAAATACGCCGTATTGTCATAGCAGCCGATGCTTACGTAAAACATTTCCGCATTGACGCCCCCGTGCGCTTCGACATCATTACAGCAGTGGGCGATGCCGGTGCTTTCGAGATAGAGCACATCAAAGAAGCATTTTACCCACCTGTGTTTTAAAAGAACCCTAATCCCTGAATACAATGAATATAGAAACCGCCCGCGAATATTGCCTCAGTAAAAAGGCCGCAACCGAAGATACTCCTTTCGGTGAGGATTTCCTCGTTATCCGGGTAATGGGAAAGATGTTTCTATGCATCAATCTCAACACTCCCGACCGCATCACCATGAAATGCGACCCGGAATACGCGCTGGAATTGCGCGACCGCTACAATGCCGTTGAAGGAGCCTGGCACTTCAACAAGAAGTATTGGAACCAGGTGCTCCTGGACAGTGATGCAGATGACAAACTGATAAAGCATCTGATAGACCATTCCTACGAAGAAGTAATAAAGAAATTCACTAAAAAAATACGCAATGAGTATGAAGCCCTGCCCTGAAATGTTTCCTTATCCGCTGATAGCGTTGGATGAAACCGACTCAACCAACCGGTACATCAGCCAGTTATGTAATGAGTTGCAAGAATCCGTTGCTGAACTGACTACAGTTACAGCCGAATTTCAAACAGCTGGCAAAGGCCAGCGCGGCAACACCTGGGAAGCGGAAAGAGGCAAGAACCTGCTTTTCAGCTTTGTCCTATATCCCACTTTTCTGGAAGCGCGCCGCCAGTTTATCCTATCACAAATCGTGTCTCTTTCCATCAAGGAAGAGCTGGACAGATGGTCGGACGAAATTACGATAAAGTGGCCGAATGACATTTACTGGAGAGACAAGAAAATATGCGGCATACTGATAGAGAACGACCTATCCGGACACTTCATCGGACGCAGCATTTCCGGCATCGGAATCAATATCAATCAGAATGAGTTTCACAGTGATGCCCCCAACCCGGTATCGCTGAAACAAATTACCGGTCAGGAACACGACCGCTATGAGATTCTATCGCACATACTGAAAAGGGTACAAATCTACTACAACGGTTTGCAGACGGAAGACAGCGGTACTTATACCGCCGAAATAACCGCCCGTTATGCCCGCTCCCTATTCCGCCGCAGAGGTTTTCACCCTTACGAAGATGCCGGCGGCAAATTCTCTGCCCGCCTGCTGCGTGTGGAGCAAGACGGACGTTTTGTTCTGGAAGACGAGAACGGCAAGGAACGGGAATATTTATTTAAAGAGGTGCAATACATTATCTGATTAGACAAATTGGCAAACATTATCTTTATAAAACACGTTTTGTATGAAATCAATATATAAACCCATGAAGATACAAGCCTTAATTGTAGCCGTTATAGCAAGTTTTATTGTATATGGTTGCGAAGATAATGAAGCCAACTGTTTGGAACTCTCCGAATCGTCATTCAGCAATGTCGATGGCGATGGAGCCACATTGACGGTTTCCGTAACAAGCAATGTGGAGTGGCAAATATCCAAAACGGCACAATGGTGCAACGTCACTCCAGGCAAAGGCTCCGGAAATCAGACATTGACCCTGCAAATAGAAGCCAACCCCGACAGTAAAGAGAGAAAAGTTACAGTAACAGTCGCATCACCGGCTACCAAGATGAGCAGGAAAATAGAAATCACTCAAGCGGCTGGATATACACCCATAGAACAATATCACTACAATCTGCCGGTGGTTTTCCATGTGCTTTACCAAAACAAGTCCGACGCGCAACAGTATGTCAGCCCCAACCGCCTGTCTGAAATATTGAACGCAGTAAACCGGCTTTATAAGAAGAGCGTGCAAAGCGCAGACATGAACCTTACCTTTACACTCGCCACCGCAAGTCCGGATGGAAAAAAGACGGACCAGCCGGGAGTGGAATACATTTCATGGCCGGGCAGCTATCCGATAGATTGCGATGCCTTTATGAATGATGATATAAACGAAACTGCGGGAAAAGGGTATGTAAGATATGTATGGGACCCCAACAGATATATCAATATAATGGTCTACAACTTTGCCAATGAGCCCGGCAGTAATACAACGACATTAGGAATATCCCATCTGCCGTTTACCACAAAAGGGGCGAACAGCCTGGCCGGTCTCAGTGAAATCAATGTATCCCGATTGGAACTGAAGAACTTGTCCTTCCCCTATTGTGTATCCATCAACAGCCGGTTCATCAACGAAGAAAGTACGGCAACCACATACAAACCAGCAGACATTACCGTTACGTTGGCTCATGAATTAGGGCATTATTTAGGATTACACCATGTATTCTCCGAAACAGAAAGAGGAAACAGTTGTGAAGATACCGATTATTGCACAGATACCCCCACCTACAATAAGGAAGCATACGATATGAATTACGCATATATCGCGGCGAACGAACCGGAAAACTTCACATTTGCCAATTTGGTGAACCGTGAGAATTGCCTGACAGGCGAATCCTTTGTCTCACACAACATCATGGATTACGCAATCAGCCATTCCGACCAATTTACTCCCGAACAGCGGGCACGCATCCGGCATGTTTTGTTATACAGTCCTCTGATACCGGGCCCCAAAGCCGTTCAGGAAGCAGACACCCGTTCTGCACCAGACGGACTTATGAAGTTGCCAATCCGTACCGCCAAATAGACATTGCTACAGGCAGGAAAAGAAAAGAGATGAACCGTCAATTATTCATCTCTTTTTCCAATTTCTTTATCCGCTCCAAGGTCTTCCCCGCTTCGGTAGACGGGAAGAGTTGAAGCACCTTCTGCAAGTACCCCTTAGCCTTGCTATACCCATTGGAGAAAATATCCGACAATCCGTTACGGTAACCGGCATACTGCATACGTGTGGGCGATACGATTTTCTTATAGTTGTCCTCTAACGTTTTCTTCTTTTGCTCGGCTTGCAGGTAGTAATAGTTGCCCAAAAATATATTTGCCTGAAGATTGTCGGCATCCAAAGCCAGCACTTTCTCATAGAGCTTCATCGCGTCTTTCGTTTCACCGCGCATCATCTGCATCTCTGCACAGGCTACAAGTGCGGAAACATCTTCCGGATAATACTGCAGCCACTCCTTATAAAAAAGGTATGCCTTGTCGTAATTCCGTTTATCTCTGTAGCAAACGGCCAATTCCTGCGCAAGCCGCGGAGCTGCCTCAGTGGCTTTTCCAACGCTTGTCCAATAGAACATCTCCGTCTGTCCCGCATCCGCATCGGCAGCCTGACGGAACAGACTCACGGCATAATCGTCCTTACCTGCCGACAAGGCATCAGCCACCTTCTGCAACAATACATCTGCCGATTGTGCCAAAAGCGTCATCGGACACAGCAGGAGTCCGAAGAAAAGAAAAGTCAAGGTTTTCATTTTAAAGTGTATATAGTTAAACAGCCTGAAATATCCCAATAGAAATTCATCTACAAATTTACGGATTTCCGCGGCAATCGTCAATAGATGAAAGTAGAAATATAGTTAATCTTTCCCACTGTTTTTTCTTTTTCTGCGTACCTTTGCGTTCTCTTAAATAAAACATTGCTAATGAATCCCATAGACAGACAGATATTACAGATAGCCTTACCCTCCATCGTATCGAACATCACCGTGCCCCTGCTCGGGCTGATTGACGTAGCCATTGTAGGACACCTGGGTTCTCCTGCCTATATCGGCGCCATTGCAGTAGGCGGCATGCTGTTCAATATCATTTATTGGATATTCGGCTTTCTGCGTATGGGAACCAGCGGCATGACATCACAGGCTTACGGCAAGCGGGACCTGCCGGAAATAGTCCGCCTGCTGATACGTTCGGTGGGGATAGGACTTGCCGTGGCATTATGCCTTATCCTGCTGCAAGTTCCTATCAGGCAAGCGGCTTTCCAGATTATCCGCCCCACGGAAGAAGTCAGGGAAATGGCAACGCTCTACTTTCATATCTGCATATGGGGCGCTCCCGCCATGCTGGGGCTATACGGACTCTCCGGGTGGTACATCGGTATGCAGAACTCCCGCATTCCCATGTACATAGCCATTACGCAGAACATTGTCAACATCATGGCAAGCCTCAGCCTTGTCTGTTTCTTCGAGATGAAAGTGGAAGGCGTAGCCTTGGGAACACTGATTGCCCAATATGCAGGTTTTCTTATGGGGCTGGTACTGTGGATGAACCGCTACGGCAAACTGAAGAAGTATATCGTTTGGAAAGGAGTGCTTCAAAAAGAGGCAATGATACGCTTTTTCCAAGTGAACCGCGACATTTTCCTGCGGACATTGTGTCTGGTAGCCGTTACGTTATTCTTTACCTCGGCAGGAGCCTCGCAAGGTGAAATTATCCTGGCAGTAAACACGTTGCTGATGCAACTCTTCACCCTTTTCTCTTACGTGATGGACGGTTTCGCCTATGCGGGAGAAGCCCTGAGCGGACGATACATAGGTGCCCGCAACCGGAAAGCATTTACCGATACCGTCCGGCATCTGTTTATATGGGGCGCCGGGCTGACCGTACTGTTCACACTGGTCTATGCCTCGGGAGGTAATGCTTTTCTGGCACTGCTGACCGATGACCGGAACGTAATAACCGCCGCCGACACTTACTTCTATTGGGCGCTTGCCATACCCGCTGCCGGAATTGCCGCCTTTATCTGGGACGGCATCTTTATCGGCGCAACGGCAACGCGCGGCATGCTTCTCTCCATGGCAGCCTCAGCCGTCAGCTTCTTTGCGGTGTACTACGGATTCCACACGGTTTTAGGCAACCATGCCCTGTGGCTTGCTTTTCTTGTTTACCTGTCCATGCGGGGCGCTATGCAGACATTGCTCAGCCGGAAGGTTATGGAAAAAAGCTTTCACTAAAGGCATTTCACGATGAGTTTGCCATAAACCCCATTAATATTTATTCGCAGACAAATGAAAGCAAAAACAAACCATACCTATTATCTTTGCCCGAAAAAGAACGGAATGCCCGATATTACACCCAATCCCGAAAATACACTGCACATCAAGAACATGGTCTGCAACCGTTGCATCATGGTGGTGAAAAAACAGCTTGAGCAACTGGGGCTGCACCCGCTTTCGGTAGAACTGGGCATCGCCGTCCTGCCCGACGCAGTCAGCGACGAAACGTATCAGCGTGTAAAAGCCTCGCTTGAAACATTCGGATTCGAACTGATTGATGACAAGAAATCACAGACAGTAGAGCTGATAAAAGATGCTATCATCGAATTGGTATATTACGATGACAACGGACTGAAAACCAATCTGTCCGATTACCTGGCATCCAAGCTGCACCGGGACTACAGCGCATTAAGCAAGCTTTTCTCGGAAACAACCAACACCACTATCGAAAAATACCTCATCGCACAGAAGATAGAGCGTGCCAAAGAACTGCTGATGTACGGGGAGCTATCCCTGAACGAAATAGCCGATATACTGAACTATTCGAGTGTCTCCTACCTCAGCGCCCAATTCAAGCATGTAACCGGAATGACTCCCAGTCACTTCAAGAAGATAAAAGGGAACAAACGCAAGCCGCTTGACGAAATATAAACAGAATCTTATAAATCATATCCCGAATTTTGCAACTATCGGACAACTTCCTTGCCGTATCTTTGTTTCATAAAAAAGTTTATCCACATTAAACTAAAAGTTTATTCCTATTAAACTTCAAGTTTACTCCTATTGAACTTCAAGTTTATTCCCATTAAACCGGAAGTTTATCCTGGAAGAAATAAATTGTACTACTATTGATATGACAAACAAAAGCATCGTTCAAGAAACCTTTCCCGTAATGGGAATGAGTTGCGCCTCATGCTCCGCAAGAGTGGAAAAGACGCTGAACCGCCAGCCCGGCGTCCGAAAAGCAACCGTAAATTATGCTTCGGCAACGGCAACTGTGGAATATGACTCCCAAAATTGCTCTCCCGAAGCCCTGCAGCAGGCCGTGCAGAATGCCGGATACGACTTGCTGATTAAACAGGATGAGAATACACCGGATAAAGTGGAGCAGGCACACGACAAAAAATATCGCGTGCTGAAATTCCGCGCCACATGGGCCATCGTCTTGTCCGTGCCCGTTATGGTTATCGGCATGTTCTTTATGGATATGCCGTACGCCAATCTTATTATGTGGCTGTTCTCTACTCCCGTCGTATTCTGGTTGGGAAGAAGTTTCTTTACCAGCGCATGGAAACAACTGAAACACGGCACCGCCAATATGGATACACTGGTAGCCAACAGCACCGGAATCGCCTACCTGTTCAGCCTGTTCAACATGCTGTTCCCTGAGTTTTGGCTGGAAAGGGGCATCCATCCGCACGTCTACTTCGAGGCTGCAAGCGTCATTATCGCCTTTATCCTGTTAGGACGGTTGCTGGAGGAAAAGGCTAAGGGAAATACCTCTTCTGCCATCAGGAAACTCATGGGTCTGCAACCCAAAACGGTAACCGTTATCACCGGTCCCTCATCTGAGAAGGTTGTTCCGATTGAACAGATTCGTCCGGGAGACATTATTTTAGTGAAACCGGGAGAGCGGATTGCCGTGGACGGCATCGTTACGGAAGGCAGTTCGTACGTGGACGAAAGCATGCTGAGCGGTGAACCGGTAGCAGTAGCCAAGCAAAAGAATGCCAAAGTCTTTGCCGGCACTATCAACCAAAAAGGGAGTTTCCGGTTCAGCGCGGAGAAAGTAGGGACGGATACGCTGCTCGCTAAAATCATCCACATGGTGCAGGATGCGCAAGGCAGCAAAGCCCCCGTCCAGCAATTGGCAGACAAGATTGCGGGCATCTTCGTGCCGGTTATTATCGGCATTGCCGTGCTGTCCTTCATCGCATGGATGTTGCTGGACGGGCAGAACGGCTTTACACACGGATTGCTGGCGCTGGTTACGGTACTTATCATCGCCTGCCCGTGTGCCCTGGGACTTGCCACACCCACCGCCATCATGGTAGGCATCGGCAAAGGTGCGGAACGGGGCATTCTGATAAAAGACGCCGAAAGCCTGGAAACCGCCAAAAAGATTGATACGGTGGTACTGGACAAGACCGGAACCGTGACCGAAGGAAAGCCGGTAGTCGGCGATTTGATTTGGGCAACGCAGACGGTAGCGCATGAAAACATCTTCTACAGTCTGGAAAAGTTATCGGAACATCCGCTTGCCGAAGCAGTAGTCCGCCATTTACAGAATGCCCGGGACGTAAGTATAGACAACTTTGAAAGTATTACCGGCAGAGGTGTGAAAGGCGAGTCGGACGGAAAGACCTATTATGCCGGCAACCGGAAACTGCTGGAAGAAAACCGGATTACCGTCAGCCGGTCGCTAAGCGATGAAGCCGCCCGCCTGGCAGCGGATGCACAGACCGTCATCTGGTTTGCCGACAGCAAAAACGCACTTGCCATAGCCGGGATTACAGACCAAATAAAACAAAGCTCCATACAAGCCGTCAGCGAATTGCAAGCCGCCGGCATCGAAGTCTATATGCTGACGGGCGACAACGAAGCCACTGCCCGGGAGATTGCACGCAAAGCCGGCATCCTCCATTATCGGGCGGGGGTGCTGCCGCAGGATAAGGCCGCCTTTATCGGCAGCCTGCAGAAAAACGGCAGGAAAGTGGCAATGGCAGGCGACGGCATCAACGACAGCGCAGCCCTGGCGCAAGCCGATTTAAGCATTGCCATGGGCGGCGGCAGCGACATCGCCATGGATGTGGCCAAGATGACCATCATCTCTTCCGACCTTACAAAGATACCGGAAGCGTTGAAACTCTCCCGACTGACTGTGCGCACCATCCGTCAGAATCTATTTTGGGCGTTCATTTACAATATAATAGGTGTACCCGTTGCAGCCGGCGTACTCTACCCCGTCAACGGCTTCCTGCTGAATCCAATGATAGCCGGTGCAGCCATGGCATTCAGCAGTGTCAGCGTAGTAACCAACAGTCTGCGGCTAAAAAGGAAAAAGATAGAGACTGCGGAAAGCCCTGCCTCCACCCCGGCAGGACAACCGGAAAATAAAGTAGAACCATCAACTGAAAACGTCATGAAAAAAGAATTTAAAGTGGAAGGCATGATGTGCAACCATTGCCGCATGCATGTGGAAAAAGCATTGAACAGTATGGAAGGCGTACATGCCACCGTAACCCTCAACCCGCCGGTAGCGGTCGTGGAGTTTTCGGAAGGCGAAAAGACACTCGACGAGTTACAGGCAGTGGTCACCGCCCAAGCCGGCGACTACACGTTGAAAGAATAACCGGAATTTGTTTATACCGATTGGCATTATTTTTCTATCTTTGCCGCTAAGCGAAATAAATTAATAAACTATGGCAACATACAAAAGAATCTTACTGAAACTCAGCGGCGAGAGCCTGATGGGAGAAAAGCAATACGGCATCGACGAGAAACGCCTTGCCGAATATGCGGCACAAATTAAGGAAATACACGAGATGGGCATACAAATCGGCATCGTTATCGGCGGCGGCAACATCTTCCGCGGACTGAGCGGCGCCAACAAAGGTTTCGACCGCGTCAAAGGCGACCAGATGGGTATGCTGGCAACCGTTATCAACAGCCTTGCACTGAGCTCGGCACTGGTAGCGGCAGGCGTAAAGGCACGTGTACTGACCGCCGTCCGCATGGAGCCTATCGGCGAATTCTACAATAAATGGAAAGCCATCGAGTGTATGGAAGCAGGTGAAGTGGTTATCATGTCTGCCGGAACGGGCAACCCGTTCTTTACGACCGATACCGGCTCCAGCCTCCGCGGCATCGAAATAGAAGCGGACGTCATGCTGAAAGGCACACGCGTTGACGGCATCTACACCGCCGACCCGGAGAAAGACCCTACGGCAACGAAATTCCACGACATCACTTACGACGAAGTGCTGAAACGCGGCCTGAAAGTCATGGACCTTACGGCTACCTGCATGTGCAAGGAAAACAACCTGCCCATCATCGTCTTCGACATGGACACCGTAGGCAACCTGAAAAAAGTAATGCAAGGCGAAGAAATAGGGACGCTGGTACATAACTGACATTCCTCGGCGTACATCCGCCGGTTTACATTAATGGATACGGATTTAGATTTACACAGATTATCGGATAAAATAATCTGTGTAAATCTGTGTAATCTGTCGTGAAACAATTATATTTGCAAAGTTTCAAACTAAAAGCTACTTCAAACAATAGAAATATGAAAGACGTAAAAGACATCTTAGACGAAGCACAAGAGAAAATGGATATGGCCGTAATGTATCTGGAAGAATCATTAGCCCACATCCGTGCCGGGAAAGCCGATGTTCGTTTGCTGGACGGAATCCGTGTCGATTCTTACGGAAGCATGGTTCCCATCAACAACGTAGCAGCCGTAACCACTCCGGATGCCCGCAGTATCGCCATCAAGCCGTGGGACAAGAGCATGTTCCGCATCATTGAAAAGGCAATCATCGACTCCGACCTCGGCATCATGCCCGAAAACAACGGCGAAATTATCCGCATCGGCATTCCTCCGTTGACGGAAGAGCGCCGTAAACAACTTGCCAAACAGTGTAAGAACGAAAGCGAAACCGCCAAAGTGAGTGTACGTAACGCACGCCGCGATGCCATCGACGCCTTTAAGAAATCAGTGAAAGAAGGATTGGCGGAAGACGCCCAAAAAGGCGGTGAAGAGAAGCTGCAAAAGATTCACGACAAGTATATCAAGCAGATTGACGATATGCTGGCAGCAAAGGATAAAGAGATTATGACAGTATAAATATAGTTGAGAGTTGAAAATTGAAAGCCGAGAGTTACCGTACGGCACCGACCGTTCTCCAACAACTCCTTACTTTCAACTTTCAACTCCCAACTCTCAACTTTCAACTATTTTGAGGGGACTGGTAATTAAAAATACAGGAAGTTGGTATCTGGTAAAGACCGACGAGGGGACATACGTTGAATGCAAAATTAAAGGCAACTTCCGCCTGAAAGGTATCCGTAGCACCAATCCGGTGGCAGTAGGCGACCATGTGCAAATCATATTGAATCAGGAAGGAACAGCGTTCATCAACGAAATTGAAGACCGGAAGAACTATATTATCCGGCGTTCGTCCAACCTGTCCAAACAGTCTCACATCCTTGCCGCCAACCTCGACCAGTGTATGCTGGTGGTAACAGTGAATTATCCGGAAACCTCCACTACATTCATCGATCGTTTTCTGGCATCGGCCGAGGCATACCGCGTACCCGTCAATATCATCTTCAATAAAGCAGACGCTTACAACGAAGACGAGCTTCGCTACCTGAACGGACTTATCAACCTTTATACTACCATCGGTTACCCTTGTTTCAAGATATCCGCCAAAACCGGTGAGGGAGTCGACACTATAAAAGAAAAACTCAAAGGGAAAATAACGCTCTTCTCCGGACATTCCGGAGTAGGTAAATCCACCCTTATCAATGCCATCCTTCCGGAACTGGATATCAAAACCGGCGCAATCTCCGCCTATCACAACAAAGGCATGCACACCACTACTTTTTCCGAGATGTTTCCCGTGCCGGGTGACGGCTACATTATCGACACACCGGGCATCAAAGGCTTTGGAACATTCGACATGGAGGAAGAAGAAATAGGGCATTACTTTCCGGAAATATTCAAGGCTTCCGCCGACTGCCGCTATAACAACTGTACCCACCGCCACGAACCGGGCTGCGCCGTGCGCGAAGCGGTAGAGCAACATTACATCAGCGAATCCCGCTACGCCTCTTACCTGAACATGCTGGAAGATAAGGAAGAGGGCAAATACAGGGCAGCATACTAAGAGAATAATAAAGTGGCAGGTTTGCCTTACCGTTCTATTATCCTATCACTTTTATTAACTTTTCCCGTTTTAAACCTTCGGGTATATTTTCCGTCAAAATCTATGGCTAAATATACTACTAATACTACAACATGAATAAAAAAGTGAAATGGGGCATCATCATATTCATTGGTGCCGGACTGATAGGCGGAGGCATTTATTCCCAGCTTCCCAAGACAAATGAAGAATTGGCAGCTGCCGACAAGGTAATGACCGGTAAACGTGGCGGCAAAAAGGTGCTGAACGTAAATGCCCGAATAATTAAACCGCAACTGCTGAAAGACGAAATACAAATCAGCGGCAGCCTGCTGCCTGATGAGGAAGTAGACCTTTCATTCGAGACATCCGGCAAGATTATCGAAATAAACTTTGAAGAAGGCAGCTTCGTGAAGAAAGGGCAATTGCTCGCCAAAGTAAACGACCGCCCTCTTCAGGCGCAATTACAAAGACTGGTATCACAGTTGAAACTGGCGGAAGACCGCGTGTTCCGTCAAAATGCGTTGCTGGAAAGAGATGCCGTCAGTAAGGAAGCATACGAACAGGTAAAGACCGAACTGGCAACCCTGAATGCCGACATCGACCTGATAGAGTCCAACATTGCACAAACCGAACTTCGCGCTCCCTTTGACGGAGTGATCGGTCTGCGGCAGGTCAGTGTCGGGACATACGCGTCTCCCTCCACCATTGTAGCCAAGCTCACCAAACTTTCTCCGCTGAAAGTAGAGTTTGCAGTACCCGAACGCTATGCCAATGACGTAAAGACAGGTGCAGGACTGGACTTCACGCTCGAAGGCAAACTGAACACTTTCCATGCCACCGTCTATGCACGCGAATCAAAGATAGACCCCACGACCCATACACTGACTATCCGTGCGCTCTATCCCAATGCCAACAGCGCCGTACTGCCGGGCCGTTATGCCAGTATCAAACTGAATAAGGACGAAATACAAAACGCACTTGCCGTACCCTCCGAGGCCATCGTTCCGGAAATGGGTAAGGATAAGATTTTCCTTTATAAATCAGGAAAAGCACAACCGGTAGAGATTACTACCGGCATTCGGACGGAAGCCGAAGTGCAAGTATTGCAAGGCCTGAACATAGGCGATACAATCATTACTTCGGGAACCTTGCAGCTCCGCACAGGACTGCCCGTGACATTGGACAACATTAACTGAGTACGAAATTTTATAAAGTATAAGGTATAAAGTATGAGCTATGGCAAGTCTATGCCGGGCGATATAACTCATAATCCGTACATTATACTTTATATTCCAGACTTTGCACTTTATACCTTAATACTTCATACTTTACGCTTCATATCATGAATATATCCGAATTAAGCATACGGCGACCGGTACTCTCTACGGTATTGACACTGATTATCTTACTCTTCGGTTTCATCGGGTACAACTACCTCGGTGTCCGCGAGTATCCGTCGGTGGACAATCCCATCATTTCCGTATCCTGCTCCTACCCCGGAGCAAACGCCGACGTTATTGAAAACCAAATTACAGAACCGCTGGAGCAGAATATCAACGGTATCCCCGGCATTCGTTCACTCTCCAGTGTCAGCCAACAGGGCTCGTCACGTATCACGGTAGAATTCGAACTTTCCGTAGACCTGGAGACAGCCGCCAACGATGTACGTGACAAAGTGTCGCGCGCCCAGCGTTACCTGCCACGCGACTGCGACCCGCCAACCGTATCCAAAGCCGATGCAGACGCCATGCCTATCCTCATGGTTGCTTTGCAAAGCGACAAACGCTCGCTGCTGGAACTCAGCGAAATAGCCGACCTCACCGTAAAAGAGCAACTGCAAACAATCTCCGATGTGAGCAGTGTAAGCATTTGGGGAGAAAAACGTTATTCCATGCGCTTGTGGCTCGACCCTATCAAGATGTCCGGTTACGGCATTACCCCCATCGACGTAAAGAATGCGGTAGACAATGAAAACGTGGAACTCCCCTCGGGCAGCATCGAAGGAAACACCATCGAGCTGACTATCCGCACACTCGGGTTGATGCATACGGCAGAGGAATTCAATAATCTCATCCTGAAAGAGGACGGCAACCGTATTGTCCGGTTCAGCGACATAGGCCGCGCCGAACTCGGTCCGGCAGACATCAAAAGCTATATGAAGATGAACGGCGTGCCTATGGTAGGCGTCGTAGTGATTCCACAACCGGGCGCCAATCACATCCAGATAGCCGATGCCGTGTACGAGCGAATGGAAAACATGAAGAAAGACCTGCCGGAAGACGTACATTACTCCTACGGCTTCGACAACACCAAATTCATCCGTGCCTCCATCGATGAAGTAAAGCAGACCGTATACGAGGCCTTCGTCCTTGTCATCATCATCATCTTCCTGTTCCTTCGCGACTGGCGCGTCACCCTGGTTCCGTGTATCGTAATTCCCGTATCATTAATCGGAGCATTCTTCGTTATGTACCTGGCAGGATTCTCCATCAACGTACTCTCCATGCTTGCCATTGTACTTGCCGTGGGACTTGTGGTTGATGATGCCATTGTAATGACGGAGAACATCTACGTCCGCATCGAAAAAGGAATGCCCCCGAAAGAGGCCGGTATCGAGGGAGCCAAAGAAATCTTCTTTGCCGTAATCTCTACCACCATTACGCTGGTAGCGGTATTCTTTCCCATCGTATTTATGGACGGTATGACGGGACGTCTGTTCCGTGAGTTCAGTATCGTGGTATCCGGTTCGGTCATCATCTCCTCTTTTGCCGCACTGACCTTTACGCCGATGCTGGCTACCAAGCTACTGATAAAGAGAGAGAAGCAAAGCTGGTTCTACCGTAAGACCGAACCGTTCTTTGAAGGATTGAATAACCTTTACAGCCGTTCTTTGGCAGCCTTCCTGCGCAAACGCTGGATTGCACTTCCTTTCACTGCGGCAACCATTCTCATTATCGGCTTTCTTTGGAACCATATCCCTGCGGAAATGGCGCCACTGGAAGACCGTTCGCAAATCAGCATCAACACGCGCGGAGCCGAAGGTGTTACCTACGAATACATCCGCGACTACACGGAAGACATCAACCAGCTTGTCGACTCCATCGCCCCCGATGCCGAAGCGGTAACCGCCCGCGTATCCAGCGGTAGCGGTAACGTACGCATCACCCTGAAAGACATGCAGGACCGTGACTATACGCAAATGGAAGTGGCGGAAAAGCTGTCGAAAGCTGTACAGAAAAAGACCATGGCACGCTCTTTTGTACAACAGTCCTCATCCTTCGGCGGACGGCGCGGCGGTATGCCCGTACAGTATGTGTTGCAAGCCACCAACATTGAGAAATTGCAGGAAGTGCTGCCCAAGTTCATGGCAAAGGTATATGAGAATCCGGTATTCCAGATGGCGGATGTAGACCTGAAGTTCAGCAAGCCGGAAGCCCGCATCAACATCAACCGCGACAAGGCAAGCATCATGGGTGTCAGCACCCGCAACATCGCCCAGACACTGCAATACGGTCTGAGCGGCCAGCGTATGGGCTACTTCTATATGAATGGAAAGCAATACGAGATATTGGGAGAAATCAACCGTCAGCAACGCAACAAGCCTGCCGACCTGAAAGGTATCTACATCCGTAGCGACAAGGGAGACATGGTACAGCTCGACAACCTGATAGAGCTGACAAACGGCATCGCCCCGCCCAAGTTGTATCGCTATAACCGTTTCGTGTCCGCTACTATTTCCGCCGGACTTGCCGACGGCAAGACCATCGGGCAAGGTCTGGACGAAATGGACAAGATTGCCAAAGAAACATTGGACGATACTTTCCGCACCGCCCTCACCGGTGACTCAAAAGAGTACCGCGAAAGTTCTTCCAGCCTGATGTTCGCTTTCATCCTGGCCATCCTGCTTATCTACCTGATTCTTGCCGCCCAGTTCGAAAGTTTCAAGGACCCGCTGATTATCATGCTGACCGTGCCCCTTGCCATTGCGGGCGCACTGGTATTCATGTATTTCGGCGGCATCACGATGAATATATTCAGCCAAATCGGTATCATCATGCTGATTGGGCTGGTGGCAAAGAACGGTATCCTGATTGTAGAGTTCGCCAACCAGAAGCAGGAAACCGGCGAGGACAAGATGCAAGCCATCAAGGATGCCGCCCTGCAACGTCTGCGCCCTATCCTGATGACGAGCGCTTCTACCGTACTGGGACTGATACCGCTGGCATTCGCCACGGGCGAAGGGTGTAACCAACGCATCGCCATGGGTACGGCCGTAGTAGGCGGTATGCTTGTGTCTACATTGCTTACGATGTACATCGTCCCCGCTATTTATAGTTATGTATCTACCAACCGAAGTAAACTGAAGAACGAATGAAACGTACGCTTTTATCTTTCCTGATCATTCTGTGCACCGCGCTTGCCGTCCAGGCACAGCCAGCACCTGTCTATACCCTGAAATCCTGTCTGGAACAGGGACTGCTGAACAACTATTCCCTGCGTATCACCCGTAACGAACAGCAAGTAAGCAAGAACAACGCCACCCTTGCCAATGCCGGCTACCTGCCCACGCTCGACTTGTCTGCCGGCTATAAAGGTACTTTGGACAATACCGAAACCAAGCTGCGCACCACCGGTGAAACCACCAAAGAAAACGGCGTGTTCGACCAGACCGTCGATGCCGGCATCAACCTGAGCTGGACAATCTTCGACGGCTTCAACATCACCGCCAACTACCAAAAGCTGAAAGAACTGGAACGCCAGGGCGAAACCAACACCCGTATCGCCATCGAAGACCTCATTGCCAACATCGCCGCCGAGTACTACAACTACGTGCAGCACACCATCCGTCTGAAAAACTTCCGCTACGCCGTATCGCTCTCCAAAGAGCGTCTGCGCATCGTAGAGGAACGGTATCACATCGGTAACTTCTCCCGCCTGGACTACCAGCAGGCCAAAGTAGACTTCAATGCCGACAGTGCGCAATACATGAAACAACAGGAATTACTGCATACCTCGCGTATCCAACTGAACGAGCTGATGGCAAGTGAAGACGTAGACCGCCCTTTCATCGTTGAAGACAGCCTCATCAACGTCAGCGCCAAACTGAATTTCGATGAGCTCTGGAATGCCACCTTGCAAGCCAACGCCGCCTTACTGAAAGCCGAACAGAACAATACGCTGGCACGGCTGGACTATAAAAAAGCCAGTTCCCGCGATTACCCGTACATAAAGATGAATGGCGGCTACGGCTATACCCTTAACAAATATGATATTTCCGCCAACAGCCGCCGCAGCAACCTCGGGCTGAACTTCGGCGTCACCGTAGGTTTCAATCTCTTTGACGGCAACCGCCGCCGCGAACTCCGCAATGCACGCATTGCTGTACAAAACGCCCGTTTGGAACGCGAGCAACTGGAACAAGCCCTGCGCGCCGACTTGAGCAATCTGTGGCAAGCCTACCAGAACAATCTCCAGATGCTGAAGCTGGAACGACAGAACCTCGTTGCAGCCAAAGAGAACCATGAGATTGCCATGGAACGCTATATGCTCGGCAACCTCTCCGGTATCGAGATGCGCGAAGCGCAAAAGAGCCTGCTGGATGCCGAGGAGCGTATCCTATCGGCAGAGTACGACACCAAATTGTGCGAAATATCCCTGCTGCAAATCAGCGGAAGAGTAGAACAGTATTTGGAATAGACATACCGTATAAATCACAATTTTTACTCCCTTAAAAACAAATATTGCCATCTTCTCTTCAAACTTTTCCCTACTTTTGTTCGTAAAGAGAAACCAAAAACAATACCAATATGAAACGAACAATCTTTTTCTGTGCATTGCTTGCCTTGTTTACAGGCGCCAATGCACAGAAAACAACCGACTACAAAGAGAAACATCCTTATAAGGATTGGGTAAAACTGGCCCCTAAATTGGACGATGCCTTCTTCACGACTCCCGAAGCTGTCCGCATTGCCGACAACGTACTGCTCTACCAGCAAACAACCGGTGGCTGGCCCAAAAACATCTATATGCCCGCCGAACTGACAGCCGATGAGTACCAGAAAGCCCTTGCCGACAAAGATAACGTCAACCAAAGCACCATCGACAACAATGCCACAAGCACAGAGATACGCTACCTTTCCCGCATCTACCTTGCCACCGGCATAGAGAAATACAAAGACGCTGCCTTGGAAGGCATACGCTACCTACTGAAAGCGCAATACCCCAACGGCGGCTGGCCTCAGTTCTGGCCGCGCCCCAAAGGTTATTATACCCACATCACCTACAACGACAATGCAATGGTGAACGTCATGAACCTGTTGCGTGATGTGTACAGCAAGAAAGCCCCGTACACCTATGTACCGGATACCCTTTGCCAACGCGCCCGTACCGCATTCGACAAAGGTGTAGAGTGCATTCTTAACACTCAGGTAAAACAAAACGGCAAACTGACTGTGTGGTGCGCCCAGCACGATGAACACACCCTTGCCCCTGCCAAAGCACGCGCCTACGAACTTCCCTCGCTCAGCGGCGCCGAATCGGACAATATCGTCCTGCTGCTGATGTCCATCCCCGACCCCTCACCCCGGATTATCGCTTCTGTAGAAGCAGCCGTCAGTTGGTTCAAGGCAAACAAGATTACGGGCATCATGCGTAAGGACTTTACCAACAACGAAGGTAAAAAAGACTACCGGATGGTTCCTTGCCCGCAGGATGACTATCCTTGCCCCGTATTTTGGGCACGTTTCTATACCCTTGAAGACAACCGCCCTTTCTTCTGCGACCGCGACGGAGTGAAGAAGTACGATATTTCCGAGATAGGGTATGAGCGCCGCAACGGCTATAGCTGGTATAACAATGCCGGATTGAAAGTGCTGAAAAAGTACGAACAGTGGAAAAAACAGATAAAAGATTAACGGCAACATTAAAAAGGAAATTCCATTACCTGCCTTATATTCCACCGGTCATCATACAAAAAGCCGCTCGAGGAGAGTTTCCTGAGCGGCTTTTATATCATATTCGGGATTGTCCGTTATTTACTGCAATTCCACGGTTTCAATTGTTTGAAGAAGTCATTACCCTTGTCATCCACCAGGATAAATGCCGGGAAATCTTCCACTTCAATCTTCCAGATAGCTTCCATACCGAGTTCGGGATATTCCACACATTCGATGCTCTTGATATTGTTTTGCGCCAAGATAGCGGCAGGACCGCCGATAGAGCCGAGATAGAAACCGCCGTACTTCTTGCAGGCATCCGTAACCTGCTGGCTGCGGTTACCTTTGGCAAGCATAATCATGCTTCCGCCGTGACTCTGGAAGAGGTCTACGTACGGGTCCATACGTCCAGCCGTTGTCGGGCCCATCGAACCGCAAGCCATTCCCTGCGGAGTTTTGGCAGGACCGGCATAGTAGATAGGATGGTCTTTGATATACTGCGGCAAATCCTCACCGCGATCCAAACGTTCTTTCAGCTTGGCATGAGCGATGTCACGGCCTACGATGATAGTACCGTTCAGAGACAGGCGGGTGGAAACCGGATACTTAGTCAGCTCTTTCAGGATATTTTCCATCGGTTGGTTCAAATCAATCTTCACCACATCACCCTCACCGGCTTTACGGAGTTCGGCAGGAATCAGTTCACCCGGATTGCTGTCGAGCTTTTCAATCCAGATACCGTCCTTGTTGATTTTACACTTGATGTTACGGTCGGCAGAGCAGGAAACGCCCAAGCCTACCGGACAGGAAGCACCGTGACGCGGCAGACGGATAATACGTATATCATGAGCCAGATACTTACCTCCGAACTGTGCACCAAGACCAATTCTGTGAGCTTCTTTCAGCACTTCTTTCTCCAGTTCTACATCACGGAATGCACGGCCGAATTCGTTACCCGTAGTCGGCAGGTTGTCATAGAAATGAGTGGAAGCCAGTTTCACAGTCAGCAGGTTTTTCTCGGCAGATGTACCGCCGATAACGAATGCGATATGATAAGGCGGACATGCAGCCGTACCCAACGTTTTGATTTTCTCAATAAGGAAAGGCACAAGTGTACCGGGATTCAGAATAGCTTTCGTTTCTTGATAGAGATAAGTCTTGTTGGCAGAACCGCCGCCTTTGGTCACACAAAGGAACTCGTACTCCATGCCCTCGGTAGCCTCAATATCAATCTGTGCCGGAAGGTTACACTTCGTATTTACCTCATCGTACATCGTAAGAGGAGCATTTTGAGAATAGCGCAGGTTCTCTTCGGTATAGGTCTTGTACACACCCAGTGAGAGAGCTTCTTCATCACAATAGCCCGTCCATACCTGCTGTCCTTTTTCACCGTGGATAATGGCAGTACCCGTATCCTGGCAGAAAGGCAGCACGCCTTTCGAGGCAACTTCAGCATTACGCAGGAAAGTCAGTGCCACGTACTTATCATTGTCACTTGCCTCAGGGTCACTCAGAATTTTAGCAACCTGCTCGTTGTGCGAACGACGCAACATGAACGAAACGTCACGGAAAGCGGCATTGGCCATTGCAGTCAAGCCTTCTTTTTCAATCTTCAGGATAGGTTTTCCTTCAAACTCGCTTACAGACACATAGTCTTTGGTAAGCAGATAATACTCAGTCGTATCCTTACCCTTTTCGAACATGGGCTGATACTTGAACGGAGGTGTTGTTGCCATAATTACTTGTTCATTTAGTTTAAAAGTGATTTCGTAACAGCAAAGGTAAGAAGTAATCTTGAAATATTTCTTTAATTAGAAAGAAAAAACGAGATTGAAACCTAATACTTCAACCCCGCTTTCTCTATTTTAATCATATAAAACGAATGGATTTGCCATCCCTCCGCCTCATCTTCATTGTACTTTTTGCATACGTCCTATCAGCTCATCGCCCAATGCGGTCTTCACTTCAATGTGTTTGAGAACGGCAGTTACGAACGGATTGTTTTCGAAGTCACCACGTACCTGTTCAAAATCAAGTTCTTTTTCAAGACGTGAACCATCCGCGCCAAAACCGGTCATGGAAGCCAGAGAAAATTCCTTTTTGGCATCCTCATAGACCATGCGGTCCAGACCAACAACAGCTTCTTTCCATTTCTCGACAATATGAATTATATCCTCTGCAGTCATATTTTCCGGAGCAATGCCATAGAATTCTTCCAACTTCTCATAAGCCCATGTCCACTCGTAGGTATAATAATTCCGGTGCATCCGTTCAAACTCGGCATTGATATGCTTCAAACGGTTAATCGCACCCGACTCTATGCCGTCTATCAAGGCATCAATCTCACTTTTGGGAGCTATCAGTCCGGAAATATCCACCCATTCGCCGCTACCGATAGGTGTATCGGGCTTCAACCGGGCACGAATCTCTTCATTGTTATGAAAACCGATACCTTCCAAACGTTTGATAACCGAATTGCCAAGAAACTTGTGAATGGCTATCTCATAAAAGCGGATACCTTTCACCAGAGCCGAATTGCGTATCTTGGCACTGTGAAAAGAATAAATATCGGAAAGTTCGCCGGAGGCATAACGCAGATTCTTTAAAGTCTCCCGTCCCTTGAACATCTTCTGTACGGTATAGGGACTCAACAGATTGTAGTTAATGAAGTCCAGTTTGTTGGTATCGGTACGCTGGTCGCGCCGGGGCCATTTTTGCGCATCACGGATAGTACCCACACTTCGCAGATTGACGCCGGGCACAAGATATGTCGTATTGTTCTGTTCTATCAGATAAGAGAACGGCAGGTTGGAAGTATCGGAATGGTTGACGTGACGTCCCATAACCAGAGAGAACGCCCCTACCCTTGCGGGCCACAAGATATAGGAATCGGAAGTGGTTTTGGCTCCACGCTCCAACGTACCCTGATGGATAGGACCGAGCTTGTACATGTGATTACTTTGATTGGAACCGGAACCGGCATTCATAAAGGAAAACATACCGGCTATAAGCAAGGTGGATTTGTGATGTGTCACCGTATAAGGTCCGGCAAAAATAGCACACGCTTCACCGTTTTCTCCCTGGCAGTTACTGAAAAACAAAGAGTCTGAGGCAGAGTAGTTATGTCCCAGTTTGCAAGCCTGCCCTACAAAGCAACGGGTAAGCATGGCTCCATCATCCACATGCGAACCGGACGATATGATAAAATTATCGCAAATAACGCCGTGCCCGATATGTACAGGCGCGTTCTCGTTACTGTTGACACTTCCGTTGTACAGACGACACGTACCACAAATGTGACAATAGTCGCCAATGCGGACATTCTTGATAGAGCCGGTATTGAGTATCATTACATGGCTGCCGATAGAACCGGTAGCGGAAGCATGCTTATTGGAATAGAAATCGGTAATTTCCTTCATCCGCGCAATCAGCTCCGGACGGTGACGGTACAGCGCCATGATATAGGCCTGATGAGCAGAAAGTTTGTCACTGATAAGCACTTCGCGCCCGCCGGTCTCGTTCAAGACAGACACTTCCACACTGTTACCGAACCTGGACAATCCGTCTACAAGAATAATGTCTACATTCTCGATAAAAGTATCATGCCCTATTTCATAATTGGCAATGTAGTTCTGGATATTCTCGATGCAGCAATTATCACCCACCGTTACATTGTGAAGCGTTACATGCCGCAAACCGGAATGCTTCTTTATTCCACCCGGCAAAGTAAATTCAGAATGGAATACCCCCAAACGCACCTCACCCGAAAAACGGGTATGATGTACGAATTCCGTTGAAAACTCTTCTGCAACGGTTACTTTCCCCCAATCATCTGCCAGACACGACTGGCTCTTCAACCGAAGAACTTCGTCTTCGGTCAAGTTTCTGTAAGTCATAATATTCAAATTAAAAATGAAGAATCAATTCTTCATTGAATTAAACTTCCTCTTCATCGTAAGTCTGATAAAGAAAGTCGTTATAGGGGTACTTCTGCACATGCAATTCTTTTACACGCCGGTAAACCACACTCTTCAGTTCCTCTACATTGATACGTTCGCGGGCAGAGATGAAAAGGCAATTGTCTTCCAACTTCGCCATCCACGTCTTCATCAGTTCTTCGAGTGTTAAGTTTTCTTTGGTTCTGGGGGTAAGGTCGTCGTCCGCTTTTGCCACATAAGTGTAAGCGTCTATTTTATTGAATACAAGTATCATGGGCTTACCGGATGCACCGATGTCCGCCAATGTCTTGTTCACCACTTCTATCTGCTCTTCAAAATCAGGGTGGGAAATATCTACGATGTGCAACAACAGGTCGGCTTCGCGCACCTCGTCCAACGTAGATTTAAAAGAATCTACCAAATCGGTGGGCAACTTACGGATAAAGCCTACCGTGTCCGACAGCAGAAACGGCAGGTTCTCGATAATAACCTTGCGCACCGTAGTGTCCAACGTGGCAAACAGCTTATTCTCCGCAAACACTTCGCTCTTGGAAAGCAGCGTCATCAGAGTAGATTTACCGACATTGGTATATCCTACCAATGCCACACGAATAAGACGACCGCGGTTCTTGCGCTGGGTAGCTTTCTGCTTGTCAATCTCCGCCAGACGGTCTTTCAGCAATGACATACGGTTCAAGATGATACGGCGGTCCATTTCCAACTGCGTCTCACCCGGTCCGCGCAGACCCACGGAACCTTTACCGCCACCGGCTCCCGAACCGCCTCCCTGACGTTCCAAGTGTGTCCATAAACGTTGCAGACGGGGAAGCATGTATTTGTACTGCGCCAATTCAACCTGAGTTTTCGCATTGGCAGTCTGTGCACGCATGGCAAAGATGTCGAGGATGAGTGAGGTACGGTCCAATATCTTTATTTTCAGTTCAGCCTCGATATTGCGTATCTGCTTTGCCGAGAGCTCATCATCGAAAATCACCATACCGATTTCGCGCTCGGCTTCTTCTTCGCTGCGGATATATTCTTTTATTTCTTCCAGTTTACCCTTGCCGACGTATGTCACAGAGTTTGCCTGGTCTAACTTCTGAGTAAATCTTTTCACTACTTCCGCCCCGGCTGTCTCAGCCAAGAATGCCAGCTCGTCGAGGTATTCGTTCGTCTTACGCTCATCCTGAGTTTTTGTGATAAGACCTACCAATACTGCGGTTTCGACCTGCGCTTCGGAAATTACAAATTCTTTCATTCTACTTTATACCTTATTATATACGGCAGCAAATATATAAAAAATAGAGGCTGTCTGCGTAAGACAGCCTCTATTTTTTTATTATTCCGGAAATATCTCCTTTTTTTAAAGTCCTTATCCTTTAGGAATTTCCACTATTTCATTGTTATCATCTGGAGTTATACCCGCATTGTTATTGATTTCATCTTCCGGTATAATCCACAACATTATCGGAGATTCAGCAGGTATATTGAACTCACAGCCACTGGCAAAGTTAGCTCCAGTTCTGTCCAACGGTTTCTTCAGACGCATCATATCAAAGAACGAGAAACCTTCGCCCCACAATTCGATACGACGCTGGAACCAAATTTCATCTACGCTCACCGTTGCCTTATTCCACGTTTCATCACGATTAACCATCAAAGCTTTTAAAGCAATAGCAGCATCTCCATTTAGTCCTTGTTGTGCCAAGGCTTCCGCCTTAATCAAAATCATCTCTTCCACACGCATCAGCGGGAAATCACAAGCATTGGTTGCATTGTTATATACATCCTGATAAGGTCCGAATTTAACATTCAGATAAGGAGCCTGCCACCCCAACCATTCGGCAATATTATAATTTTTTCCTTGATAGGTATACTTCCATGTCCAGTCTATTTGCTCATTTTTCGTAAAGTCATATCCTTCGAGCTTCCCTTTATCATCATATACTTCGTCAGCCAAAACCCACCATTTTTTACGAACATCCGTATCGGGTATTTCATCATACAGTTTACTGTTGATGTAACGACCTGCATAGCCGGGAGCGTAACCATTTCCTGTAAACGAGCACATGTGTGCCGGAAAGTTCAACAATCCAGTCTGTACTGCCGCACTTGTCTCAGTGTAGATACTGGCCCACATCCAAGAACTTACCTCGTTACTGTTGAAAGAAGGCTTTGAAACTTGTGCCTTCGTATAAGGAGTAAATCCCACCATAGCCTTGTCAGCATCGTTTGCAGCATCCTGCCAATTGTGCATCAACAAGTTGGCACGTGCACGAAGCCCGTAAGCCACATTGATGTTGATCTGACTCTTATCTTGACGTTCAGTTGTCAGCAATGAAGAAATAGCTTCATTCAAATCCGTCATAATACGTTCGTACACCTTAGCCACCGTAGCTCGTGGATTGTTGGCAGCTTCCTCTTGCGTCATTTCTTCCGTTAGAATGGGTACACCAGGCGCATCTTCATGCCCATTGTAAGTAAATTGATAAATCTGTATCAGATTCAGATATGCCCACGCCCTGAAACAGAGTGCCTGCCCACGATATTTCTTTATAGTAGCATCTTCCGCATCCGCTTTGGCTACTTTCAGAATATCATTAGCCATTTTAATCTCATTGTAGAACAAGTTCCAGAAAAAGAAAGTGTTCTCACCTGTATCCGTACGGTCTGTCAAGTCCAATTGCCCGTTAAACCAGTTGTACCCAGAGTTCTCGGAAGGCATATCCATACCACTTGCATCTAACATTATGCAGGCTGCAGGAAAACCGAAATCAAAATGCCTATCTGCACCAGCCCATTCGGAAATTGATCGTACTTGAATAAGGGCAGAACTCAAACCCACAACATCCGCATTCAATTTAGAGGGGTCACTCAATTGAATTTGGTCTTTTTGAACGGTTGTAATCTTACTACCTTCAGGCAACTGATCCAATTCACATGAAGTATTGCAACACAACAACATCACGGCCGATGCAAGGTAGAAATATTTATATCTTTTCATATTTGTCTCTTAGTTTTAGGAATTTAGAATGTTAGTTTAATACCACCAGAAAGTGTGCGTACCGGAGAATATCTCGTTGCATCCGCACTTGTGCTGGACTGACGCGGGTCAAGACCTTTCCGTTTGCTCAGTAAGGCCACATTATCTGCTGCAAAGTAGATACGTAAAGCGGCGATGTCCAATTTAGACAACCATGATTTCGGAAGGGTATATCCCAATGTAATGTTTGTCAAATCCAAATAATTGGAACTGATAAGAAAACGGTCGGATGTACTACTTGCATACGTATCGGCAGTACCGCTACCCACACGTGGAACATTAGTATTGGTATTAGTGGCAGACCATGAATTCAGAATATCCTTGTGCCAGTTCTGTCCTGCTCGAGAAGCAGAACCGTTATGCATCAACGAAGCATAACCGCTGTCGTAAATACGTCCACCTAATTGATAAGCACACGAAATGGAAAAATCAAATCCGTATGCAGCAACTGTCGTTCCGAAACCACCATATACAGTAGGCAACATATCGCCGGTCTCATACTTGCTGGCAAGATTCCAGTTAGTAGTTGTCTCTTGTCCGATTACATTACCGTCTTTATCTGTTACATCCATATAATAAAGAGCTAAACCTTCATCGTTGACTCCTGCATACTTACGCAAATAATACTGGTACATGGATTTTCCCTCTTTATAAATAGTAGAACCTGAAATCAGTTCTCCGTTCAGTTCAGGAGCCAATTCCAAAATCTTATTCTTCACAAACGTAGCATTAGCAAATATATTCCACTGTATATTCTTGTTGCTAATGATATCTGAATTCAAGTCGATTTCAACACCATTGTTGCGGATGGACCCCACATTCTTAGGATAAACAGAATAGCCGTTTGATGGAGATACCGGCATATAATACAACATATCCGTTGTTTTACGACTGAAATATTCAATACTACCGTTCAACTTGTTATGGAAAAGATTGAAATCAAAACCCGCATTGAACGAATAAGAAGTTTCCCATGTAATATCCTCATTACCTTTATATGTCATGCTCACAGCAAAGTCATCATTGTTGTTTGAAACCTCATATTGATCTTGATACGGATAATAGTTCTTAGTTCCATATACATCATTATACAGTAAATCATCATTTCCCTGTATACCATAGCTCATCTTGAACTTCAAGAAATCAATCCATTTCTGGCTGGCAAGGAAGTCTTCTTTGCTTAATACCCATGCCGCTCCTACAGAGCCAAAATTGCCCCAACGGTTATCTTTTGCAAAACGCGAAGAAGCATCACGACGATAAGATGCACTAACAATGTATTTACCGTTATAATCATATTGCGCACGTGCCAACCAACCCTCAGTAGCATAATTATCCGTATAAGAAGAAATAGCCGGATTCTTGATAGCATTATCTATTTCCTCTGTTTCCGGATTGAATAACTTCTCTTTGCTACCATTCAGATATTTATATTGATAATCATAGTTTTCATGCCCCACAAGAATGTCAATACTATGGTCTCCAAACTGTTTTGTGTAAGAAAGCAGTTCTTGCTGGTTAATACTCATGGTACGATTGGCACCAGCGTATACAATGCCACCTACTTTAGAATACTGGCCATAATAAGCATTGTATAAACGAGTATAGCGAGTGTTGTCCACATCCACACCTACATTATAAGTAAACTTCAAGCCATCCCAAATATTGATGGTTGCATACCATCTTCCGCTAAATACATCGGCCAAATACTGACGTTTATCCAAACTTACCATAGCCGCCGGATTAGAGCCACTCATCCATGTTCTCTTGAAACTACCTGTGCCGCTTGTTCCATCACCGAAGTCATAAACAGTAAACCCATTACTATCTACCATAATAGATTGGTCAGCATTACGTGCATACATTGGATAAATTGGGGCAATATAATTAGCCACATAGAACAAGTTAGCAGAAGAGCTTCCTGCGTAGCTGTCTTGACTGGCAGGAGACTCCATATCATAGTTCGTATAAGACATATTGGCACCAACCTTCAACCATTTTTTAGCCTGATAATCAGCTTTAGCACGTGCTGTATAGCGAGTGAATCCCGAACCGGCAATAATACCGGAGTCATCCAAGTAACCAGCAGACATATAATAATTCAGCTTTTCCGTTGCACCAGAGATGTTTACATTGTACTCCTGTCTGAGGTTGCCAGAGTTAAACAATTCGTCATACCAATTGTCAGGACGATAATAATATGTTCCGTCTGAATATCCCAAAGTTGCATTCGGATTTAGCCTACCGTCTGCACCAATCAGTGTTTCCCCTTGAGGAACGGTATATATCTGGTAGCCCACACCACCCGACTTATTAGTAGAGAGCAAAGCATTGGCACCGGCATGAGCAGCTTCCGGAGTAGGGTAATCTTTTGTGCCGAGAATCCCGTTGTATATAGCTTCATAAGCTTTTTCCATATAAGTTCCCGGATTCTCCAATACATCATAGTTAGGAATAGCACGTGAGTTTGACCCCCACTTAGCATCTACGTTGATTGTAGCTTTACCTACACTTCCTTTCTTTGTAGTAATCAACACTACTCCATTAGCACCACGAGCACCGTACAATGCGTTTGAAGCAGCATCCTTCAATACAGTTGTAGACTCGATATCTGCAGTATTGATTGAAGAAAGGTCGCCATCATAAGGCACTCCGTCTACAACATAAAGCGGGGTGTTTCCTGCAGCCATAGATCCTGTACCACGCACACGTATTTTAGCAGTAGCCCCTGGTTGTCCACCGCTAGCACTCGTCATCACCTGCACACCAGCAACTGTACCAGAAAGTGCATTTGTAATATTGGACACCTGTCTTTTTTCAATTTTCTCATTGTCTATAACCGAAGCCGAACCGGTAAAAGCTGATTTCTTTGCTGTACCATAAGCCACTACCATCACCTCATCAAGCATCTCACTATCAGACTTCATCACAACCCTTACATTAGGTTTTATAGCCACTTCCTGAGTCTGCATACCAACGAACGAAACACGCAAAGTTTTCGCAGAACTATACAATATGTAAACTCCTATAAATAAGCATTTTATAAATAGATATAAAGTCATTATATTTAACCAAAAACCTCAATAGAATATGCTCTACCATGTATTTACAAAACTATCAAGTTACTCATATGTTACCATATTTTACAATAAAACTTTGATTATCAATGATATATACATATTAGTATAATCCATATTGTAACTATCGAAATATACTTTAGTTTTTTATTGAACTATTTTTGTAAAATAAAAAGTAATGCAAGCGGTCGCTGTCAACCAAAAAGAAACACACTATGAAGAAAGTCGTAAACAGAAATTTATGTCAAAATAAAACATAAACCTATTACAAAAAACATCATAAACAAGCTATTATAATAATCTTTGTATAAGGCTCTCACTATAACTCTTGATGAAATATTCCGTTATTTGGAAGAAGCGGACAAGTTTTATCCAGTTTCCATTGATGAGTTTCAAGCCATCGCCAAATATCTGGAGGGGGGCCATATTATGGACACATGATAAAGTGAATTTTGCCATTAAAAATATCTTATCATAACTGAACTTTACCTATTCTTAGCTTCTGTTTCAATTCCTACCTAAGCAAAAAGAAGCTCTCATCACTATCTGTAAGGAAAGGCTCAAGAAATCATTTCCTCTAAGTTTTTAAAAGTTATAAGCTAACATCCAGCTCTGTGCAAGGAGCTATAAAAGGACTTTTGGATAAAGATTTTGTGACTAATGAATTGGAGATATATAGCGTGACAGATCTTTGATATCTGCTTAAGGAAGAAGACAAGCTAAAAAAGGAAGACTACCGTGGGTATATATTTGATAATCCGGATTCTGATTTACTTTCAAAGTTGTACTTGCATTGTTTTCACTTATAGGAATAGATAATGATGCTTTTTCGTATACGTGCGGCTCTAAAAAGTATGTCTTTCGCCAATCAATTCTTTGGTCAGAAATTACACGAAAGATTACGAATAGATTTAAGCAAATCGTGAAAATCCGTGTAATTTCTGTCCTTAAAAAGAAATAAATAGTGGGTACATGTTCATGCTGTAGCCCATCGTTGTAATGGTGCTATTTCGTTGGAAGTTCAAGTATTTCTTGCTTCTCACCAAAACTACCGGCAGAACAAGTAAAGGTTAATGTCATGTTGATGTTGTTATCAGTTAATACTCCTTTTCCTTCTGCGTAAACAGCTCCATACTTAGAATCTGTAAATACATATTGTTGTTCTATAGCAGCGTTTGTACCGTTCATTTTGATGACAAGATCCTTTCCTTCCTCAAAAGGCTCAATCAATTTATACCATTCAGCATGGGCAGCCTTTCTAACTTCTACTGTAAAAGTTGCATTAAACATACTAGAGTGATACGTACCTTCTCCAAAGACATCCCACTGAATACCATAAAAAGAACTTTCAAACGCTGTTTTGGTATTACCTTTTATTGCCACTGCCGTAATGGTATAATCACCTATCAGTCCGGTGACAACTACATCTTGATTGGATGTGCCTGAAATTTCCTCGAGTTTGATGCCTTTTTCTGTTACCTGGTCCATATAGGCTGCTTCACCATTTATTTCAATGAAGTCTGCTTTTTCCGAAGTAAGTTCGCATAAGTAGTAAGCTTCTTGTGTCTGGCTATTGGCAGAAATTCTTAACTTAATATCGTTATCTGCATTATAGCCTTCACCTGGAGCATATTGGTAGATAATGACAGCGGGTCGGGAATCTTCTCCGGGATTGGTGCCTTGCTCCTCGGAACAAGAGGTTATGGAAGCTGCAACGAGCAGCCCCATAAAAAGTGTATTAATATATTTTCTCATCACTTAAATCTTTGTAGGTTATTATTACCATTGATATTCACTTGAATCAGAAGTTGGGGCTATCGGAGTAGGGTTATTGGTACAAGCTGGATTGTAGTTTGTCTCCGTTTCCACAATACATAGATTCATCCAATCTGGGGGTGTCTGTACATTCCACCGGAAAGTTCCTATGTGATTTGTATTAGCATAGCTTCGGATAATACCCTTGTTCAGCCTCTTGATGTCGAATGTAGCGAAACCTTCGCCCCATAATTCTACACGTCTCTGCCACCATACTTCATTTTGGAAAGCAGATGTCTCATAATTATAGTAAGAATCATTGTGCTTGCCATATACATACTCTGCATCACGAGTCTTTGCGAAGTCTGTTAACAATTGTATTCCTCTGCTCTCATTTTGCATGCCAGCTGCCTCTATTTCTATAAGCTTCATTTCTTCTATACGCATTAAAGGTACTGCGCCCAAGAAACCAATATATTGATTACTATGTCCTTCAGGGCCACCAGCAGCACGGAATTTCAAGGAGAAACCGCCCACAGTTTTAGGTCCTACACCGTCATAACCGGATGAGTATACATCTTCTGGATAATCAGAGTATTCTTTTAGTGCTTCTATAATTTCATTAGGTGATTCCAAATTATCCAGTTTGAAATCAATAAAACACTTCTTACGGAAATCCGTTGCCGGAATCGTTTCATACAGATGGCGATCTATACTGAATTGGTAGCCATAACTGGAAGCATATCCGCATTTTGAGCCGTTGACCTCAAGGTACATGAATGATCCCCACGAACCATCCGCATCGTTATTAGTAATGACAGGGTCTGTACTCTTGAATTGCAAACCAAACATCCACGAGCTGTTAGGCGTGTTGAAGCCGGTTTCACGGCTCAGATACTCTTCCCGGCTCATCATGCTATAGCCTTCCTGCGCTAATTTCGCATATCTCTCGGCATTAACCCAATCTTCCATGACCTGATAAGCACGGGCTTTCAGTCCATATACAACAGATTTATCCGGTGTAGTGATATCTGTACGTGTATATCCATCCAGATATTCTTCTGCTTTATCGAGGTCGGAAATGATAAAGTTCCACATTTTCTCGTTTGTGGCACGTGGATTATTGGTCAAGTCTGCAAGAGCAGTCTGTTCCGTTATGATAGGTACGGTTTCTGCATTCTTGTCCAATCCATAGGTTTTGTTAGCAAACATACGAGCCATATCCATATAGTACATGGCACGCATGGCAAGTGCAATGCCGGCACCAATTTTATGTTCTTCCGAAGGATTTTCTCCAGCTAAAGAAAGAACTGTGTTGCAATTCTTTATCCATCCGTAATAGATGGTCCATGGGAACTGTGCAACGGCATAACGCGGTCCCAGGGATGTAGAACATGTATACCAAGTCTGATACCAATGTCCGGCATCATCTATAACTACATCTTGTCCCATAACATCACGTATCTGGAAGAATGTAGGATAACCGAAGTCATATGGATAGTTGGCATTATACAACACCTGACCTATCATTGATGAAGTAATGCCGTCCACAAAATTCTGATAAGCATTAGGAGCATCGGCTGTCTGATCTTTGGAGGCATAATCCGTTTGAGGGTTAATCTCCTCTATGCAACTGGTTGCAGTAAACAATCCTGATACAACAATAGCAAAGTTTAATATTATTTTTTTCATATTATTTTCTTGGTTTATGTTTAGAATGTCAGTTGAATGCCACCCGAAATATTTCTTGCAGGAGAATACGTGGAAATAGAAGTGTTTCCGTCATAAGAATAACGTGGATCGAATCCTTTGCGGGCAGACCAGAAGCAAAGATTCTCACCGGCTGCATAGACGCGAAGTTTGGAAACAAATTTAGTCCACTTTTTCGGGAAGGTATATCCTACTGTGAAAGACTGGAAGTTTAGGTAGCTGGCATTGGTCAAGAAGCGACTTGAACTACTGAATACAGTATATTTGTCACCAAACTGCCAACGTGGAATATTGCTTTCCGTATTGTTAGGACTCCAAGACTTAGCATAATCCTTGTGAATAGCAGAGCCTGCACCATTTGAGGTCTCATTGGGTGACATTAATGAAGCATAGCGGAAGTCTTGAACCTTGCCACCTATTTGATAATCAAAAGAAACAGAGGCATCGAAACCATGTATACGTAATGTCGTATTGAAGCCACCGAATACTTTTGGAAGAATAGAACCTTGCTTGTAATAAGTAGCCTCATTAGGGTTGGTGGTTGTAAATGAATGGTTTTTACCTGGAGCACCAGCTTGTTTCAATTCAGAATCTACCCAATAAAGTGCTTCACCCTTTTCATTGACACCGGCATATTCAATGCAATATGCGTTATAAAGCGGGCCACCTACTTCATACCAATTACCACCCATTCCTGTGCTGTTGGTTTCGTTGAAACCGCCCATTCCACTGGTCTTGGATTCCGGCAGACTTAATATTTTGGTCTTGTTATGTGACAAATTGGCCGAAACCGTCCAATCTATATTATTCGTACGGATGATTGCACCTGTCAAAACAGCTTCAATACCCATATTGCGTATGTCACCTACGTTGCCGTAGTAACCACGTGTACCGGAAGACTCCGGGATAGACAGCCAAAACAGCAAATCTGAAGTCTTTTTTACATAATAGTCTACATTACCGCTTAAGCGACCTTCCCATAAACTGAACTCAACACCCAGATTATAATTGGTTGTTGTTTCCCATGTGATGTCCGGATTACCCATACGTTTGAAAGTTGCTCCCATGGATGTACTTCCAGTAGGTACAAGGTCGTAAAGATCCGTGTAGGCATAAGCACCAATATTGTCATTACCTTGTTGTCCTACAGAGAATTTTAATTTCAGCATATTGAGCCATGATGCACTACTTTGCATAAAATTTTCTTTACTGATTAACCAGGCACCACCTACAGACCAGAAATTACCCCAACGATTTTCTTTGGCAAAATAAGAAGATGCATCACGGCGGAAAGAAGCAGATGCAAAGTACTTTTGGTCATAGTTGTATTGCGCACTACCAAAATATCCCTCTACATTATATCCGCTTTTATAAGAAGATGCATCTGAAATCTTAGCAAAAGCATCTATTTCTGGAATGGAGGGCGAAAAACCACCTTGAGCTATAGCCCCTAGGAATTTAGTGGTTGTCTTGTAATATTCGTGTCCTACCATTACATTCACACTATGCCGGTCAAAATCTTGGAAGTAAGTCAACGTCTGTACATTATTGGTACGTAAGGCAGAAGTAGACTGCTTATTGATTTCACCATTTACGCCAACTTTAGAACCATAGAATGGATTAGAGTAATTAGAGTAATTGGTCTGTCCCCAATTCACAGTACTGGTTACATTGGCTTTCAGAAAGCTGGTTATATTTACGTCTGCTGTAAATGTAGCGTTCAATTGGTCGCCACCGTTTTCAAGTACGTCATACTGATTGGCTGCTAACGGATTTGCAGTCGACATAAACGGACGATTCAAGCCATAATCATTTGAAGGAATACCGAAATCATATGCGTTATGTCCACGGTCATCTTGTTTGATAACCACATTTCCATTAGCATCAACAACTCGTACATAGGCTGGATAGATGGGGGCGATAGAACTTGTAAAATACATCAGGTTTGCACTGTTAGCAGCAGTACTTTGATTCGGAACAGAATGTTGTACAGAATGAATATAACCTACATTGGCTCCTAACTTTAGCCATTTTTTTGCTTGATAGTCTGCACGGATACGTCCACTGATACGTTCATAATCCGAGTTGACTATAATACCTTCATCGTTCAGGTAGCCTAAACTTGCATAAAAGGAAGAACGTTCATTGCCACCGTTCACACTTATATTATATTCTTGACGCAAAGAGTTACGATAAGCCAAATCCTGCCAATCATCTGGCTGTAAATAATATTCTACTCCATCACGCGTATATTTGCGTCCCAAAGTAGCATTCGGATTCAAGCGACCATTCATGCCAATAAGCATTTCACCTTCCGGAACGTTATATACATTATATCCCAAATGGTCAATCATTGTTTTGTTAGCCCATGCATTCGCAGTAGCTGCAGAATTTCCTTGTCCAAAGAACGAATAGTTGTAAAGTTGTGAATAATAAGCCTCATAATATTGCCCCGGATCAGTAATGACATCATAGTCTTGTACTGCACGTGAGTTTACGCCCCATCTCATATCAACATTGACCTCGGCATCCTTGGTTTGTCCTCTTTTAGTGGTAACAATGATTACACCAGCTGCACCACGTGCACCATAAAGTGAGGCAGAAGCCGCGTCTTTCAAAACAGAAATCGATTCAATGTCGTTTTGAGGTATATTGGAAAGGCTAGCTGTATAAGGAGCCCCATCTACAATAATCAAAGGATCTGTACTGGCATACATGGAGGCAATACCGCGTATGTTGATTTTATTATCGTTGGAGCCTGGTGCACCAGAGCTTCCGCGAATCTGCAGACCGGCTACTGAACCCACCAAAGCATCAGATACATTAGTTGTTATACGCTTAGACAATTCTTCCGTATTTACCACTGCAGCAGAACCGGTAAATGCCGACTTTTTTGCAGTACCGAAAGCTACTACCATTACCTCGTCAAGCATCTCTGTATCAGATTTCATGATTACTTTTACACTAGGCTTGATAGCCACCTCCTGAGTCTGCATACCGATGTATGAAATCTGCAAAGTTTTCGCAGAACTCATAAAGATATAAGTTGTTAAAAATAAGAGCTTTATAAGTAACAGTTAAGTTGCCATTCAGAGCAAAAGTATTTACACATATCATTCTGGCCGTATCTAATAATCGAATTATATTACCAAAGTGCTACCTATAATCTATAATAACTGTTGATTATTAGCGCTTTGTATGGACGACTGTTGGATAATAATCATATCATAAATATACTTATTGCTTTTTGAAATAACATTTTGTAAGCAAAAAAGTATTGGTAGCTTAAGTCTTCCGTTTATAACTTGAACTCGGCCTCTCTATCAAGTTTAAAATGAAAATCATCTTATGCTATCATACTATAGGGGATATACTTCTGATTTCAAGCATATTAATCCGTGTAAAACAGGCGTGATAGATAAAATTATTTACAACTATCTATCACGCCACACATCGCCTTAAAAATGGGCTACCCCCCCCTATGTGTATTTACACCTGATTGTACGGAATAATTTATTGGTAATCGGTGTAAAACTTTTAGTTTTATAGGAGAAAACTAAAAGTTCCAGCATTACAAAACAACTTGCTTACTACTTATTAAAGCTGTTATCTGTCTTTTTTTTGATACCAAGTGCTGCTTGCTTTATTTTTTCCAAGTCATGGACAATCGTCATATCCATAATATTGGTATACACTTGTGTCGTTTTTACGCTTTTATGACCAAGCAGCTTTTGTACAGTAGTGATATTTACACCATTATATATAAGTAAAGTTGCATTGGTGTGACGAGCTGTGTGAAATGAAATCTTTTTTGATAACCCTGCCAATTTTGCAATGATTATCAGGTCTTTATTAATATTTGAGTTATCTCTTAAGTGGAAAAAATCCTCCAGATTATTGCGGTATTTATTAAGGATTACAATTCCTTTGCCTGCAAAAAGGAGATAAAGGGGTAACCGCACTTCTGTTCCGGTCTTTACAGATTTATATATAAGCCACGTTTCCTGATTTATATCTACAATGTTTTTCTTGGATAAATTTGTAAAATCAGAGTATCGCATTCCTGCATAACAGCAGAACAGAAAAGCATCCAAGGACTTTTGCAGTTTCATATGCTTGTCCGTCAGGCTCAAACGTTCCAATTGTTCCAGTTCTTCTGGTACTAAATGGGTGTGTTTGTTTTCCACGGTTTTTATTTTATACTTCCTGAAAGCATATTTCTGGATTTCAATATATTCTTTATTAATAGCAATATTTATGTGGCGTTTTAAATGTTTCATATGTTTCGCAATGGTATTGGTATGATATCCTTTCTGTTGCAGGAAGTACTCAAAAGATGAAACAAACTCGAATGTCAAATCGGAAAATACTATATCCCTTTTGAATTCTTGCAGCAATAGAAGAGTAGAAAGATGATTGCGTTTGGTGCTGTCCTTTAAAGACGAATTCGAAACCTCTTGCTTAAAGAAAGATATAAATGAAGAATTGTTCTCTCTGGTAGCTAAAGCATCCTTTAATAATTCCAATGATATACGTTTGCCCTGCTGCCATAATTCCAATTCTTTTTTCTCTATTGCTGCGACAAATTCGTAAATCAGGCGGTTGAGAGCATCTGCATTAGGGTGGTTTTTTACAACTAGTTTTTTTGCATCCCATTGTTCCGGTTTCAGATAGACTTTGGTTGAAAAGTATTTCTTCTTTCTGTCCAAATAAGCTTCTACTTGTACCAGTGCCATTCCTCTTTTGTTCAGACATTTCTTTCTGTTGTACACAAGACTGTAAATAATTTTATTCATCTCAAGTTATTTTGATTAATACTATAAACAAATAAGATGATATTCTGTGCAAAACAGGATTTGAATAAGAATTAATATCTGCAAAAAAAGACTCTTTCTTTGACGGTCTGTTCTTTGAAGTCACTCAAAAGATTCAAGATATCTTGCTTTATCGGATGAACTAGCGTAAATATGAGAGCGTTTTTAACTATTTTATTTTAAAATATATATATTCGGATTAATAATAGAACAAAATGATTAAAACATAGTGGTAGTAAACATTACCATTTTAAGGTTCTATAATTGCATAAAACATGCTATTCAGCATAAAATAATCGAAATTCTTAACAGATTGATAGATTTACAAGGTTTTTTCAATAAAATAGTTGTGTGTTTCATATTTATTAATATATTTGCATTTTGTTAGAGTAAAGAAACAATTAATGTAAAGTTAAACTTTAAGAGAGAATTTATGAAAAGAAAATTAATGCTGTTATTGGCCTGCCTTTTTGTGGGTATAGGTCTGGTAACTGCCCAAACACAGAAAGTCACAGGTGTTGTGATTTCTGAAGAAGATGGGCAGCCAGTTATTGGAGCTTCTGTATTGGTAAAAGGTACGCAAATCGGTGCTATTACCAATGTAGATGGTGATTTTACATTACTGAATGTACCAAGTTCTGCGAAAACTTTGCAGATTTCATACATCGGTATGCAGACTCAGGAAGTGGCTATCAAACCGAACTTAAAAGTGGTATTGAAACCTGATACTGAGGTGCTTGATGAAGTTGTAGTAACCGGATATGGTACCTTCAAAAAGTCCTCATTTACAGGTTCTGCATCAAATGTGACTACCGAAAAGTTACAGGATTTACCTTCTATCAGCGTGCAAGATCGTTTGGCTGGTTCTGTTGCCGGTGTTCAAATCACTTCTACTTCCGGTCAGCCCGGCTCCGTTGCCTCCGTGCGTATTCGCGGTATGGGGTCTATCAATGCCAGCAATGAACCATTATATGTCATTGACGGAGTGCCCATGCTGAACGGAAACGTCAGCGAATTCACTTACGCAGATTCCGGTAACAGTCTAATGGCTACACTGAATAGCAATGACATAGAGTCCATGACGGTGATCAAAGATGCTGCGGCTGCCTCATTGTATGGTTCGCGTGCCGCTAATGGTGTTATTGTCATAACAACCAAAAAAGGCTCTGCTGGCAAAACCAAGATAGGGGTAAGAGCAGACTGGGGTATGTCTAATATGGCAATCGATTATCGACCGATTCTCAATGGTAAGCAAAGACGTGAAATCCTGCACTTGGGATTTGAGAATTATGCCAAATATACCCTTGGTTATGATGCAGAACAAGCAGCAGCTTTGGCCAATAAAAACATCGATGAATATGCAGCAGAACCCTGGTCAGGATATACAGACTGGAAAGATGTCTTATTCCGTAACGGTAGCCACCAGAATTATGAAGTAAATGCACAAGGCGGTAATGAAAAAACGAGGTTTTATACTTCTTTTGCTTATACAAAGCAAGAAGGTATTACAAATGTATCAGGCTATGAGCGTTTCACCGGTCGCGCCAATGTTACACACCAAACCGACAAAGTGTTATTGGAAGCCAACGCCATGTATACCAATTCAACCCAAAACGTAAATAATGAAGGGACCAGCTTTGCAAGCCCTATCATGTGCTATGCAATGACTGCCTCCCCCTCTACATATCCATATAATGAAGACGGTTCATTCAGCAGTAATTTCCCTGCACTGAATGGTGCCAACCCTATACAAACTGAAACATATAATTACAACAGGGCTACCATAAACCGCTTCCTCGGTTCAATGGCCGCTACCTGGACTATTTGGGATAATCTGAAATTGAAAGAAGCCATCAGCTATGACTTCAACCAAAACAATGAACGTATATGGTGGGATCCTCGCAGCAACGACGGTCGTTCATCAAACGGTGTTTATCAGCGCGTTATGGGCAACAGAGGGCAGTTAAATACACAAACACAATTATCTTACAACAAATCCTTCGGATTACACAATCTGGATGCTTTGGTAGGCTTTGAAACCGAAGATTATAAATATGATTATTTATATGCCAACGGAAACCAATACCCTTCTTACCTGCCGGAAATAGAAAATGCAGGCGATAGCCGTGCTTCAAGCCATGTAGAACGATACAGAATGACTTCTTTCCTGGGACGTATCAATTATGACTACAATAACAAGTATTATTTTAGTGCAAGTTATCGCCGGGATGGAAGTTCCCGCTTGTCAAGAGAAAGCCGTTGGGGAGATTTCTGGTCTATATCCGGTTCTTGGAGACTGAGTGAAGAAGCTTTCATGCAGGATATCAAGCATGTGCTGACCGATGCCAAATTACGTGTATCTTACGGTGTAAACGGTACACAACCCACAGATTTGTACGGCTATTTGGGCGTATATGAATTTGGTTATAACTATGCAGGAAATGGCGGTTCGGCTGAAGCTCGTTTTGACAATCCCAATATGAAATGGGAAAAGAATTACGCAACCAACGTAGGTTTGGACGTTACGCTGTGGAACAGATTGTCGATTACTGCAGAATGGTATAACCGAGACACTAAGGATTTATTGATGAGCAAGAATATTTCAGCCGTGCCGGGTGTAATCAACAGTAGCGGTGGAGCCACTATGCTGATGAATGTCGGTTCTATGAGAAACCGCGGTGTTGAATTTGAAATTAAATCCACCAATATCCAAAATAAAGACTGGTATTGGAGCACATCCTTGAACTTCGGACACAACAAAAACACCTTGTTAAAACTGGACGGCGAACAGAACGAAATGATTGACGGCATAGCCATTCATCGTATCGGAGAGGCTTATCAATCATTCTATGCTTACGAATACGCAGGTGTTGATCCGGAAACCGGATCGGAAATGTTCTACATTAACGGAGAAGATGGAAGTCGTGAAACCACCATACATTCGAATGAGGCCAATAAGGTGATTATCGGTTCGCCCGACCCGAAACTGACCGGTGGTCTGACTAACTTTGTAAGTTGGAAATTCATAGATTTAAACTTTACTCTGACTTACTCTTTGGGCGGTCATGCATACGATGCTGCAACTTGGTTACAGTCTAATGGCGGTACTTACAACTATGTAGGTAATGTTCCGGCATACTATAAGATTGAAGATACCTGGAAGCAACCGGGCGACAACGCTAAATTGCCCCTATTTGCCTATGGCAATAAAAATACGGTTTCTTCACGTTGGATGATGCCTACCGATCACTTACGTTTGAAAAACTTGACCATAGGTTTCACTCTTCCAAGCAACTTGTCCAAAAAGGCTGGAATAAGCAAATTAAGAGCTTACATTTCGGGTAATAATCTGCTTACCTGGAAATCCAAAGACTTGTATGTAGATCCAGAAACCCCTGTTGACGGACTGTGTTACTTCGAGACACCTGCATTAAGAACAATTACATTTGGTATCGAACTTGGTTTCTAATTAAAATCTTTACTTAGCATATACATTATGAAGAAAATATATAATATCCTAGCATTAGCAGCAGTCACGACAGGGCTTTCGTCCTGTGTGAATAACTGGCTGGACCAAACACCTTCCAACGGAACGCCAACAAGTTCCGCCATTACCAATTATAATGATGCCCGCACAGCAATGTATGGTATGTATGATGGCCTGCAAGGCAATTCCACTTACACCCAGTACTATGCAGCTCGCATGTTCTACTATGGAGATGTCCGGGGGGACGACATGCAGGCACGCACTCAAGGTATGCGCACCTCTTCTTGCTATGAAATGCGCTATACCGCAGATGATGCCCCAAACATGTGGAATATACAGTACAATGTGATAAGACGCGCCAATCGCTTGATTGAGGCTGTAGATAACAAGACAATTACCGATGCGGAAAATTTTCAGGCTGAATTGGCAAATATCTACAATCAGGCCAAAGTAATACGCGCCTTAGTACATTTTGATTTGGTAAAAGTGTACGGCATGCCCTATACATACGATGAAGGTGCTTCGCTTGGAGTACCTTTCGTTGACAAACCACTGGATCGTGATGCACAACCCGGACGTGACAAGGTAGCCGATGTTTATGCCAAAGTTGTTGCAGACCTGAATAATGCCATCGACTCAGAAGCACTGACCGTATCCCAAAAAGCAGGTGAAAAACAAGGCTATATCGATTTATGGGCAGCTAAAGCTTTGCTGTGCCGAGTGTATCTATACATGAACAAAAATCAGGAAGCCTTCGATTTAGCAAAAGAAATCATCAACGACTCTCCTTATGAATTATGGACTCCCGAACAATACGCTGAGGCATGGGACAAGCAAGATCCGAACCATACAAAAGAAATGATTTTTGAATTGATAAACAATGGTTCTGATGACTGGGCCGACCGTGAAGGCATAGGCTACTTGCTGAATGAACAAGGATATGCCGATGCTATCTGTACAAAATCATTTGTTGATATGCTGCAAACCGATCCTGCAGATGTCCGTAACGAAGTTGTGCTACCAGCAATGTACGACAAAGACTTGAAGAAAACCTATGGGGAAAATCCAATTTTCATCAATAAGTTCCCGCTGGGAGCACTGGGAGATATGCGCCTTGCCAACTTGCCGATTTTACGTCTGTCCGAAGTTTACCTAAACGCAGCCGAAGCTGCTGCCAAACTGGGAGGAGCAGCCAAAGCAGAAGGTATAAAATTACTGAACAAATTATTGGACAACCGTACTATAACTCCAACAGCCAAAGTATCCGATGCCATTACTGATGACGAATTCCTGAGCAAAGTTTTGATTGAACGCCGTAAGGAACTGGTTGGCGAAGGGCAACGCTTTTTCGATGCCATGCGCAATAACGAAACGATTGTACGCTATAGCAGTGAGGAAAACCAAGGCTGGCACTACTCATTACTTAAAGAATCACAAAGTTTCGACCGTACGTATACAAAAGCATTGTTGCCTATTCCTGTAAGTGAAACCAATGCCAACCCGACTTTGAAAGCACAGCAGAATCCGGGTTATTAAACAAAGCCTAACCAGTACCGGTTTGTCATAATAGCAGAAAAGACAAACCGGTAGTTAAGCTTTCTGATGATAAAACATAAAGCATGATATGGTATTTCATGCCAGCTATAAAAAAGGTTGCAAACGGAAGACTGTTTTCCTGTTTGCAACCTTTTTTTCATTACTGCCAAATTCCGGCTCTCTTATTTAATTACATCAAGCAACCTTCCTTTACAATATCCGTCAATATCGGCTTCACTCCGCTAACGAAACATTCTACGGCAATCACCATCAAGATGAGTCCCATAAGGCGCATCATCACATTATTACCGGTTTCCCCTAATAAATTGACCAAACGGGTGGAAGCCTTCAATATCAAGAATGTAAGAAAATAAATAAGGGCAATAGTGCCTATAAGCACCCCTTTCATCTCAAAGGAATGTGCATCTTGCATCAGTACGATTGCATTGGCAATAGCGCCCGGACCACATAACATCGGAATACCTAAAGGAGTAATCGAAATATCATCCGCATAGGTCTTGATTTCTTCATCTTTCAATTTCATCGGTGTATAGCGTGCCTGCAGCATATCAAAGCCAATCTTGAAAATGATAACGCCACCCGCTATTCGGAAACCGTTTGTCGAAATACCGAAAAACTTGAAGAGGAATTGCCCGGCAAAGACAAAGACCATCAATGTGATAAACGAGACTAATGTTGCGCGCTTTACGATAGAACAACGTTCTTTATCGGTCATACCCTGCGTCATAGTCAGAAAAACCGGCATTGTGCCCAACGGATTAGTCAACGTAAAGAAGGATGTGAAACACAACAATGCAAAAGGAATGAGAGTTTCCATAATAGTATTTTTAGATGTTCATCATTGGAAACAAAAGTACAACTAATCTGTCAATGTCACAAAAAATTAAATAAATCTTTCAAATCAGTAATCTGATAGGTAGGAGCAAAAGGCAAGTCGGTACGACCGGACAAGTTGTAAAACACCTGGTGCATGCCTACTCCCGCCGCTCCGACTATATCATTTTCCCAACTATCTCCGATCATCAGCGAATTATTCAACTCGGACTGGGTTGTCGAAAGAGCAAAATGAAAAATCTCAGGCCAAGGCTTCAGGATTCCGATATCATCGGAAAGAACCACTTTTTTGAAATATTCATCAATGCCCGACGAACGCATTTTATGACTTTGGAGTTCTTTAAATCCATTTGAAAGAATGTACAAATTGTATTTTCCCGAAAGATATTCCAGCACTTCACGCGCATGTGGCATCAATTTGCTTTTGGTAGGAATCATTGTAAGAGCATCTCTTTCGTAAGCCTTTGCCAAAGTGGAGTCACCTGCTCCTACAGCCTCCAAAGGATAAAGATAACGTTGACGGTTTAACTCTTCTTTCGTGACTTTACCATCTGCATACTCTGCCCATAAATCCAGATTGCGACGCTGATAAAGTAAATAATAATGCTCGAACGAATCGAAATAGCGATCGTATCCATACTTCCAGTACATTTCTTCATAGGTATCACGAGCATTGAGAGAGAACGCCCAAAGCGTATCGTCCAAATCAAAAAAAAGATTTTTATAAAGCATAAAAAAGAATACTAAAAAGGCTGTTTCAAAAGCAGGCCTACAAACGAAACGCACTTTTGAAACAGCCCTATCAATTATCAATCAAGTAACTATTTCACTTGAATTACCAGATACTTGGAAACGCTCCAGAATTCTTTCGGATTAGTAATCTTCAATGTCAACTGATCTTTATCATCTTTTTCCAAGGCATAAGAACCGGTAGGATGGGTAGTCAGAATATCGGCATCTTTGGAATACAGTTTGATTTCTTTGGTAGTACGAATATCAACCTGGGTAAAATAATCCTTATTGACATCACCATCTTTCAAGACCGAACCTTTTTTAAATAATCCGGAACCGCTCAGAATTTTCTGGTCTTTCAGTTCTTTCTTCGTTCCGAATACAAACCATGCAGTATTAAGCGCTTTATCCTGTTCTGCCACTGTCTTGGCTTTTGCCTCATTCTCAGCAGTCAATTCACTCTTGACAGCATTCAAATCCGTAACGGCGGCATCCAATTCCTGGATACGGATATTCTTAGAAGCCAGTTCGGCCTGTAACTCTTCGATACGCTGGGTTTTCGCATTCAGTTCCTGTGTCAAAGACTCAACGGCTCTTTTTAACTGAGAAGAGTTGGTCTTGCTGTTTTTCAACATAGATTGCAGCTTGGCAATCTGCTCTTTGTTCTCTTCCATTTGCTTACGGATGAATTCAATATCAGAGGCTATCTGCTGTTTAGCATTCAGAGAACCCTCTGCAACTGCACCACGCTGCAAGTCTACACGGCTTTCTGCCGCATTGATTTGACGAAATCCTTCCGAAATATCATTGAAAGTGCCCATCATTTCATCCAGTTCAGCATTACGCTGAGTCAGTTCCATTAAAAGAGAATCATTCTCAGCTTTCAACTGATCTTTGCTACCACCTGAAAAGCTGTCACATGAAGCCATAACGGCTGTACATACAATCAAAACTGCTAACTTTTTCATACGCTTTTGTTTTACGTTTTGTTAATGAAGTTATTTAATCGTCTATTCCTGCTACTACAATCACTATCTCACCACGCGGTTCGTTGGCTGTGAAATGTTCTATCAATTCGGTAAGAGTACCACGTACCGTCTCCTCATGTATCTTGGATATTTCACGGGAAACGGACGCCTGCCGTTCCGAACCGAAATATTCTGCAAACTGCGTCAGTGCTTTTACCAAACGGTGGGGAGATTCATAGAAAACCATTGTCCGGCATTCTTCCGCCAAACCTTTCAGACGTGTCATCCTACCTTTCTTCTGAGGAAGAAAACCCTCAAAGCAGAACTTCTCGTTGGGCAATCCGGAAGCCACCAATGCCGGAACAAAAGCAGTAGCCCCCGGCAGGCACTGTACTTCGATACCGTTGCGGACACACTCGCGAACCACCAGAAAACCCGGATCGGAAATACCTGGAGTACCGGCATCTGAAATCAACGCCACAGTCTCACCACCCTTTATTCTATTTACAACACTTTCTACTGTTTTATGTTCATTAAATTTATGGTGAGACTGCATCGCATTCTTTATCTCAAAATGCTTCAGCAATATTCCGGAAGTACGCGTGTCTTCTGCCAGCACCAAATCCGCTTCCTTCAATATGCGGATAGCGCGAAAAGTCATATCTTCCAAATTTCCTACTGGCGTAGGCACTACATAAAGTTTTCCCATATCCACTACTTTTTTAACTGAAATACTTCTTGAGAAGTTCTATAAAATCAGCAGCTGCCTCATTTTCCTCATCCGGTTGTACAGTTGACATAAATACAGACATAGCCTCATCCAAAGAGGAAGCCCCACCGCAAAGGCGCACCACCTCATTCATACGTGTCGCATCTCCGGCAAACAATTCACGGGTAAAACGAAACGAATCATTCAGACTGATAGCATGTTGTAAGTCCGTAGCCGGCTTAATACGTTCGGCAAGAATCTGAGGAGCAGGTACTGCAATATCCGAAACGTGAGTTGCCTCAACCGGAACATCAGCAACCGGTTCGGAAATCACTTCCGATTCAGTTGTTTTCTCCACAATGTCAGAAGCAACATGTTCTGCCGGAGTTATCACAAAAGTGTCATCCAACAGTTTGGTCAGCGCATCCAACCGCTCCTGCATCTGATGAATATTCCTTTTGGCAACTATTCTCAACACAGGATTTGTATCAGTGAGCATCGACTGTATCAAACATTTCAATTCCTGAACATCCAGTTCTATATCATTCAATAATGCTTGCATATCCTTTTCCTGTCCGTATTAATGGCACAAATGTAGAAATAAATAATGAAAAAATATCCGGAAGCGAACAAAATCATTACTTTTGCGACTGAATATAACACTCAAAGATATGGTATTATTTTCGGAAGACCACATACAAGAAACCAAACGTAGAGGAAGAATTGAAGTTATATGCGGATCCATGTTCTCCGGCAAGACAGAGGAACTGATACGCCGTTTGAAACGTGCCAAATTTGCCAAGCAACGTGTAGAAATATATAAGCCGGCAATAGACACGCGTTACTCAGAAGCAGATGTCGTATCGCATGACAGCAACATCATATCCTCTACACCGATAGACTCATCGGCAAGCATACTGCTATTCACCTCCGAAATAGATGTAGTAGGCATCGACGAAGCGCAATTCTTTGACGAAGGTCTGATTGATGTATGCAACCAGCTTGCCAACAATGGTATACGTGTAATAGTAGCCGGATTGGATATGGATTTCCGCGGTAATCCTTTCGGCCCCATGCCGGGGCTGTGCGCCATTGCAGATGAAGTTTCCAAGGTGCATGCCATTTGTGTAAAATGCGGACAGCTTGCTTCATTCTCTCATCGTACTGTAAAAAATGACAAACAAGTTCTGTTGGGTGAAACAGCCGAATACGAACCCTTGTGCCGAGAGTGTTATTTACGGGCGATAAAGGAAGACCAGCAAACAGCAAGCGATTAATAAATTTAATACAGGATTCTATGGAACGTAAAAAGATTACATTCGACAGTTTTATCCGCGGTGTCATTTTAGGAGTTATCATTATCGGCATATTAATGCTTTTGAAGCGTTTAAGCAGCGTTCTATTACCTTTCTTTATCGCTTGGCTTATTGCCTATCTGGTATATCCTTTGGTCACATTTTTCCAATACAAGCTAAAATTAAGAAATAGGATTGTTTCCATATTCTGCGCATTAGTCACACTTCTGATTGTGGGTGCCGGAGCTTTTTATCTGTTAGTACCCCCTATGATACAAGAGTGCGGCAGAGTACAGACTTTATTGGTCCAATACTTTTCGCACGGAACATATAATAGTAATGTGCCCACCTCTCTTTCCGATTTTTTACGAGATAATATCGATGTTAAATTTATAACCGAACTATTCAATAAAGAGAACCTATTGGATGCGCTCAAAGAAGCAGTTCCCCGCCTATGGTCTTTATTATCGGACTCCGTTGACTTATTATTCAGCGTATTCACCATATTCATTATCTTACTATACGTTATCTTCATTTTATTAGACTACGAAAGCATCGCAGAAGGTTGGACGCATCTCGTGCCTATGAAATACCGTTCTTTCGTGGTAGGCATACTCAATGACGTAAAAGTAGGTATGAACAGATACTTCCGCGGACAGGCATTCGTAGCCTTATGTGTCGGCATTTTATTCAGCATAGGCTTTCTTATCATAGACTTCCCATTGGCCATAGGTCTCGGTTTGTTCATCGGGGCATTGAATATGGTGCCTTATCTTCAAATCATCGGTTTGGTTCCTACTATCATACTGGCAATCCTGAAAGCCTCCGACACAGGCGAGAATTTTTGGATAATCATCGCCTCAGCCATGGCAGTATTCATTGTAGTGCAAACTATCCAAGACGGATTCATCGTGCCACGTGTTATGGGGAAAATTACCGGACTAAATCCTGCTATCATTCTATTATCACTTTCCATATGGGGTTCATTAATGGGAATGTTGGGAATGATTATCGCACTACCGCTCACAACGCTGATGCTCTCCTACTATCAACGTTTCATTATCAACAGAGAAAATATTCATAAGACAGAATCAACTGATAATCAAACAAAAGAAATAAACAACTAAAATAATGCAAACTTTTTTCGTTATAAGTCTTGCATATTAAATATAAAGTCCATATCTTTGCACCCGCTTAACAGCAATAAGGATTGATTCGCTAGCTCAGCAGGTAGAGCACAACACTTTTAATGTTGGGGTCTTGGGTTCGAGCCCCAAGCGGATCACTTGAAAATCAAGAGGCTGTCTCAAAATGAGACGGCTTTTTTTGTGTTTATAAACCGCAAAACGTTTTGTAGTGCTTTCGGGGGTCAATGTAAAAACCTGAGGGGTAATATTTGTAAAAATCCTATCTTTGCATAA